>Ga0209980_10000066_pt1 | contig 50213 bp, 44 predicted proteins | sample CR02metaG_FD_183611 | JGI IMG/M metagenome (GOLD analysis project Ga0209980, IMG submission 183611) | Deep subsurface microbial communities from Mariana Trench to uncover new lineages of life (NeLLi) - CR02 metaG (SPAdes) (version 2) | ecosystem: Environmental > Aquatic > Marine > Ocean trench...
AATTCTCTTGTACACGGTGCCACTTAGATTAATAGTCTTTAAAATTTCACTAAGTATATCCATAATCTAAATATTACTCTTTTCAATCTAAATATCACCCTTTTGGACGATCAGGCAATAAATTGATACATTTAAGCATTGCTTGTACTTCTTACTCTACATATATTTATACACACATCAAAAATTTTTGGAGGTGTAATATGAATGTAGTAAGAACAACGCTTGGAAGTAAGGGATATGTTGCAGCCATATTGGCGGCACTATTTGTCCTATCGTTTTACGCGAGTGTAAGTGTTGCTGAGGATAAACCTGCCGTAGTAACGTTTGATCAGCTTGAATGGGTCGAGATTGCCCCATTTGTAAGCATGTCTTCAGTAAACGGGGATATGATGACAGGAGCGCACGGTACAGTGGGTAAATTTAAGCCCAATTCGGCATCTCCGCTGCATACTCACACGGGCGCGTATCAAGGAGTTGTAGTATCGGGAGTCATGACAAACCCGTTCGGTGATGAGAAGGACCCGCCCAAGCTTACGCCCGGATCGTACTGGTATGTACCTGCAGGGGCTGAGCACGTAACGGCATGCGTATCGGACGAACCCTGCATATTCTATTTTTATGCGGATGAGAAGTTTGACTTCATCCCCATCGAAAAGTAGTAAGAAATTAATTCTGTTTCTATCATACACGGCGTTTTTTTGCGCCGTGTATGATAGGCAACTACATGCTATTCGTTAGTAGATATTAGTTGCTCTGCTCTTTTTATTATTGACTGCGCTCTGGGAAACATCCAAAAACTCAAAACAAGCGAAACGATACCGAACGGAAGAATTTTTGAAACGTCTTCGTTCATAAAAGCTATGGCAGAACCAAATATCACTATTAGCTCGTTTAAAATTAAACTTAAGATTGTGATCTTCTGAAGCTCAAACATAAGGGAATATATTCTGGCCTCTAAAACAGATAAAGAATTAAGCTTGGCGAGCTTGCCAGTATCTATTTTTGTTGTCCTCGGATCTTTTGCTAAGAACTCGAGATCGACGTCTCTACTTAAGAAGTGCTTGAGCCTGCTATCTGAAAGTGAGTAACGATAATATAAGATCGACCCTAATAAGAAAGCCCCGGTAAGGATATATATTAATAATTCTAGATTGCTACCAATAGAAGACGTTAAAGATTTATTACCGCCTATAAAAATATAAACAAAGCCTATGTAAAAAATTATAGAACCCACAATAACAAACCAGATTAATTTCTGTACAAGTATTGCCGGACGAATCAATTCTTTTAATTGTTCAGAGATCATTATTGCCCACTAGTATCAGATTGGTTTTAGGAGATTATACATACACTCTGCTCTTCAATAAAATTAAATCGATTTGCAATTCTGATTTGTTAGAGACTTACAGTACGAGGAAATTTAACCCTCAAGAGCTAAAATTTCCATCATTTGACCATGAATAATAGAGTTTGAGGCAAGAATCTCCTTTATATAAATACTGTACTCATCACCGGAGAATGTGGTTACTTGTCCACCCGCCTCTTTTAAGATTAATACTGCAGCAGCGGTATCCCAAGGATTAAGTCCAAGCTCCCAAAACCCGTCAAACCGGCCGCATGCGACATAACAAACATCTAGCGCAGCTGAGCCGTCTCTCCTAACTGCCCTAGCACGTCTTATAAAATTACCGAAGTGTTTTATATTTGCCTCTACCATCCACTCGATTTCGTGCATAAACCCGGTACAGACATGGCTATGTTCTATAGAGTCTGATTTCGAGACTTTGATAAGTTCACCGTTTAAATACGCCCCCTTACCTGCTTCAGCCGTAAACATCTCGTCTTTTACTGGATCATAAACCAAACCGATCTCAACTTCTCCCTTAACCTCAAGCGCTATAGATATTGAAAAAAATGGATACGCGTGAGCGTAATTAGTAGTACCGTCAATGGGATCTATCAACCAGAGATAGTCTGAATTTTCTGAATGTCTTCCGGATTCCTCAGCAAAAATATCATGTGAAGGAAAACTCTTCTTAATGTTGTTAATTATTATTTCTTCTGAAAGCTTATCTACTTCGGTTACTAAGCTATTTTTGGCTTTAAATTCAATCTTTTTAACTTTGCCCAGATTTTCTAAAAGAACAACACCAGCCTCTCTTGCAGTTTTTTCAGCAACTTCTAGATAGTTCACATCTACTCCTATGTTCTTTTCTATATAACTGTTTTGATTTTTAGTTAGTAAGGATTCTACCAGAGAGCACGGTCACTAACAGATTTTACTTACCAATTAGTGGATAACACTATGCAGTTTTAGGTATCGCAAATTAAGAATGTACTACTCCTGACGCCCTTCGGGAATAATTATCCAGCCCAGAATATATACAACCACGGCAGTTCCCAAAGTAAAAAGCGCCAGGGCTGCAACAACCAATCTGATCATAGTTGAATCTACAGAGAACATTTCCCCTAAACCTCCACATATGCCCGCTAACATCTTATCATGACTTGAACGATAGAGTTTTCTTACTTTCTCGGCCATCTTGAACATCCCCGTATTAGATTAGTCACTAAATTATACCAAATATAATCGTTAATAGCCCTAATAATAACTTTTTAGCATTAAGAAACGGTTAAGCAGAAAAATCAATCCGAAGTCTCTACTACTTTTAATTGATTATAGTAGTTCTCAGATAAAATATCTTCGGCTTGAAGAAGATGCTCAAGATAAAACCGGGCTGGTTTTAAACCTTCTTGGGTCCTATGGGGATGGGCCATGTAAGTTAGTATCTCTTTTTCAGTTCCCTCACTGAGTGTAACTTTTAGTTTTACCCTGTTATATTCGGTCGGATAACCTTCATGCTTATCTAAATTTCGGATTCCGGCCCATGTGATCTCATATAGTATCCCCTCAACCACACCCTTCTCATCCGGAACGATGTTGGCAGCGCCAGTATTTGGACTATGAGGAGTTATCTTATTGAATTTCAAGCCGTAACCCGTAAGCACTAAGAGCTCTCTGGAATAGAACATCACTCCTCTTTCCCTCATTCTGGCGGGGTTCATATTAGAGCCGTATGCGAAATAGCTAACTACTACATTTCTATCAATATGATTCATATCTTAATATGATGCCCTATTCAAAAGTCTGAATTTTATAAAGACCATGATAGATACCACTTTTGGCCATGAGTTCATCGTGGTTACCAAGCTCTACAAGCCTACCGTTTTCAAAGACGGCTATTGAGTCAAATCCGCTTATTGATGGAACCCTGCTCGAAATTGCTAAAAGCGTGCTTTCCTTCATTTCTCTTCTAAGATTCCTTAGGACTAGACTTTCGGTCTTAAGGTCTAGTGAGGAGAAAACATCATCAAGGATTAAAACACTTGGTTTCAACAAAATAGCCCTTGCTAATGCAACCCTTTGTCGTTGACCGCCGGATAGACTAAGACCCCTCTCGCCTACTCTAGCGTCAAAGCCTCCCGGAAATTCCATGATTTCATCATATATTTCAGCAATTTTCGCAGCATCTTCAATTTGTGCTTCTGTAATCTCAGGATTCATAAAAGAAATATTGTCCCTAATCGTACCGCTAAATACTGTGGTTTCCTGGGGTACATAAATAATTCCTTTTCTTAAAGATCCCCTTTTAATCTTTTTTATATCCATGCCGTCTATAAAAATAGAGCCGTCAGGCGGGTCTTCAATTCTGGTAAGCAAGTGAAAGAGGGTGCTTTTCCCTGAACCTGTTGTTCCTGTAATACCCATTGCATTGCCAAGAGCAATTTTTAATGAAACGTCACTTAACGCTCTTTTGCCTTTGTATGAAAAGCTTAAATCCCGAAACTCGATGTTTCCTTTAATATCAAACTCTATGGCATTAGGTTCTGATATTGATTTGGGTTTAATAGAGAGCACCGCATTAATCCTGTTTAGTGAAGCGTTCCCCCTTTTAATAATGTCTACAGCCCAGCCCATTGCCATCATAGGCCAGGTAAGCATTGTCAAATAAACTAAAATCGCCGCAAAGCTGCCCAATGTTATATCGAGAGTTATCGTATCGATACCGCCAAGCCATAGGAATATTGCCGTAGCTGATGCCGCAGTGAAGGTGATAATAGGCTGATAAACTCCCCAGATCTTTATTAAGCTCAAGTTTCTATCCAAATAGTTATTGCTGGAACGAGCAAAGTCTTTTAACTCTTTATCCTGTCTTACAAATGCCTTAACAACCTTGATTCCAGATATTGACTCCCTTGCGCTTTCAGTGAGTTCGGAGAAAGAATCCTGTACTCTCTGAAACCTTTGCTCAATCATCTTACCGAACATATATATCACTACACCAAGTATGGGAAATGGTATGAAAGCGTACAAAGTAAGCTGAGGGGATATATATAGCATTGCTGCGAAAATAAAGACCAAAAGAAAAATACCGTCATAAGCAACGAGTACTCCCAGCCCACATGCAAATTTTAGTGTCTCAACATCGTTTACGGTGTGGGCCATAAGATCGCCAACCTTTTTTTCTGAAAAGAAATCAAAGTTAAGGCTCTGAAGGTGGGCAAAGAAGTCGTTTCTTAAAGACTGTTCTATCTTTCTTGCAGCCCCCATTATGAAATATCGCCAAAAGAATCTAAAAACTGACATGACTATGGCAATGATCAGCATATAAAGACCGTATTTGGAGATATCGCTAATTGTAGCGTCTTCTAATGTAAGGGCATCTATCACTCTTTCTATTATGAGTGGAATAGAAAGCTGACAAATGTCCACTAATGATAGAGCTATTAAGCCTGCAAGGAAAGAATATTTATATTTAAGGAGTAAAGAAAAGATAGTCTTCTTTTTATTCATGTATCTGGATCAGCAACTTCAAGAGGAATGCCAATTTTATTATTCAAAATCTCTTTAGAGGAAGTTAGTATACCTGAAGGCCACTCGTAGAGATTACAGCATCTTTGAAACGTTCTTAATCACCTACAAAATAATAAAATTTAGAAGACTCAGTACCCTAGATTACTTCTGAGTAAAATGTTACTTCTAGTGTAGACAAACAGTAACTACGGCTTGAGATTCTGCACGCTATCGTTTATCTCAAAATCAGTCCCGCCTGGAGAGTAGTCAGCACCAAACCAACCGTTGGTTGCATCGTCTCCTCCTATTCTGTAGGCAACTCTAACCATTTTGACACTATCTTCGTTCGTGAGTTTTTCCTGGACTATTATTGAACCGATAGGAAATTCTGAATCTTTGTTCTCTATCGCTTGAAAAGCAATAGGGTTAACATAAATGTTTTGTCTTCCAGGCCACATTTTCCAGCGGAGCTTATAGTTCTCTGTTTGAATCAGATCCCAGACCTCAGGAGCCACTTTTTCTGAAATGGTCGCGTCAAATTCCTGCTTTGCTTCCTCATGCATTTCCTCTGATTTATCAACCACTTCCTCACCTTGCTTACATCCGGTGTATACAAATGATAGTGAAAGAATTATTAAAACTAATATTGCGATACTTCTCATTTCTTCCTCCGTCTGAAATTTTAATTGACTATATTATCATTAAGATTGACACAATTGCAAATTGCAACGAATAGCTCTATATAGCTTATCGTTCACATTCATGAAATCTTAAATACTTCATCACAATTACAGATTGAAAATACTATAAACTGCTGTTAATACTCTACAATTCTTTAGGTATTTCCACACAAAATAATTTTTTTCTCAAACTGAAAAAAAGTACTTGACAAAGAAATTCAGTTATACTACTATTTTATGACTGACTAGTCAGTTCAGTCTAACTGTGATGGGTTAAAAATGGCTAAACCAAAAAAATTGATGGATAAAAAAGTTGCTCCAAGTCAAAAACGGATCAGGAGAAAAAGCCGTAAAGAAGAAATCATTAAGGCAGCTTCCAACCTTTTTTCTCAGAAAAGCTATCATGATGTTACGATGGACCAGATAGCAGGGGAAGTAGGGGTGGCTAAAGGCACTATTTACCTTTACTTCAAATCTAAAGAGAATTTATATCTTGGAATATTGGAACACACCTTTGAGACAATAGAGTCGATACTTGAGAAAGAAATAGCTAAAGAGGACCCAGCTCCACTAAAGTTAAAGAAGATACTAAGACTGATATTTCAATTTTATTTTCAGAACATGGATGTTTTACGTATATTGACCAGAGATGAAACCCGGCTTATAAGGGAACATTTCGAGTTTACAGAGCATTGGAGACATAGAAGAATAAAGCTTTACAGAAAAGTTTTGGAAAAAGGAATTAAGGAAGGATCATTTCGGTCTGCAAATACTGAGCTTATGGCTCTAATTATCTTTGGACTTGTAGGATCAGTAATGTTTTTCTATCCAACGGATAAGACTGCAGGAGAAATAGCGGAGGAGGTATTTTCAATGATTTCTGAGGGTATTATGACCACTCAAGACGAAAGTACCTTAGCAGTGAGAGGTTTATAGTAGTACTTTTAGAAGTCATTAATCTATAGGAGGTATTTCAAATGGCAGTTTCATATCCATTCAGCTCAAAGATTAGCCATTTTGTTCCGCCGAAGCAATGGGCTAGCATGAGAGTAGCTCGAGATTTGGAGAAAAAGACTGGGCAGAAGATTATTCATTTTGAAAAGGGGGATTACCAAGGTCCTGACTTTGATACTCCGCAGCATATATTAGACGCTACTGAGCAGGCACTCAAAGACGGTTATGTCAGATATGACCCGGGACCCGGACTTTCGGAATTGAGGGAGGCTCTAGCACAGGAGATGACAGGGCGAGGTAGACCGACGCAACCTGAAGAGATTATTGTTACAGCGGGAGCCAAGCATGCATTGACCATGTCGCTATTAACTTTTTTAGAAGAGGGAGACCATGTTATATTCCCTAACCCAGGTTATCCGCCTGATGAAGTCTGGGCTAAATTTGTAAGGGCTAACATTGATCATACACCACTTACAAGTCCTGACTGGCAGTTTGATATCGAGAAACTCGATGCCATGATCACACCGAAAACAAAGCTGCTTATCATAAACACACCACAGAGGCCAAACGGACACCTAGTTGAAAACCCTGAAGAGATCGCAGAGCTGTGCTTCAAAAACCCACAGTTGATGATAATTACGGACGAAATATTTTCACATATGACTTACGATAAGCCTCATAAATCCATATCCTCTATTCCTGGTATGGCTGAAAGATCACTAGTTATCGACACTTTCTCAAAAACTTATGCTATGACAGGTTGGAGGATCGGATTTGCAGTTGCGCCAAAACCTGTGATAGATAAGCTCTCAATATTCCTGCAAGACAGTATTACAAACGTTGCAGCTTTCATTCAAAAGGCCGCATACGCTGCACTCACAGGCCCACAAGACTGGGTTCATGAAAAGCATGCAATCCTGAAACAAAAGAGAGATAGAATGGTTTCAGGATTAAATACTGTACCTGGAGTTAGCTGTGACACCCCGGACGGAGCATTTTACGCCTTTGCCGATATAAGAGGTACAGGTTTAACATCCCAGGAGTTCACAGACCAATTAGTAGAAAAAGGCGGCGTTGCCGTCGTAGCTGGAACTGCATTTGGGAGCCAGGGAGAAGGCTTTATAAGAGTAACCTATGCATGTGCTGACGAAGACATCGATGAAGGTATCAGAAGAATGAAAGAAACCAATCTTCAAAAGTAAGCTTGCCATTTAAAAATTTGAGGGGACAAGCTTTTATCTGCTGTGTGCTAAACCCGGTAGATAAAAGCTTAGATCCAAATTTTTGATTAAGAATCTCCTATAAATAAGTTATATTAACCATATAAACCCTTTATATATAAGTAGGTGATTCAAGATGTCCGAAACTAGTGCCCCTAAATATATTATTAAGCCTTTTTTAGTTCTATTCATATTTGCTTTAATAAGTTTACCCATACTATCCTGTTATAAGGCTCCTATAACCGGACGCTCGCAGTTTATTATTATTACTCAGTCTCAAGAAAATGAGATGGGTCTAACAGCATTTAAAGAAGTTCTAAAAAACGAGCAAATATCAACTAATCAATCCTATAACAACGCAGTTACCAGAGTCGGTCAAAGAATTGCGGCAGTATCCGATACCCAAAATTATAAGTGGGAATTCAAAGTAATAGAGGATGATGAGCAAATAAACGCTTTTGCTCTTCCCGGAGGTAAAGTGGCAGTGTATACAGGAATATTGCCGGTTGCCGAAACTGACGCCGGGCTGGCTACTGTTATGGCCCATGAAGTAGCCCACGTAGCTGCCAGGCACGGCGGGGAGAGAGTTTCCACAGGTATACTCGCTCAATTAGGAGCAGTGGGAGTAGGAGCCGCTATGGGCGGAAGTGATCCATTTGTCTATGAAGCAGTTATGCAGGCATACGGGCTCGGAGCAAACGTAGGCGTGCTACTACCATTTAGCAGGTCTCAGGAGTCCGAAGCTGACAGGATCGGACTTGTGTATATGGCTAAGGCGGGATATGACCCCAGAGAGGCTGTAGCATTTTGGCAGCGAATGGATGAGGCCGTAAGAGGGAACCCTCAGCCACCTGAATTCTTATCAACACACCCGGGTTATGGAACAAGAATACGAAATTTACAACAGTGGCTTCCCGAGGCAATGGTGTATTATAATAGCTCTTCAAAAGCACCGAATAACCCGATCACAAATTAAAATACATTATTTATAGCTAATAACAGATTGTGTTCCTTTATATTAAATGGGTTCTAAAAAATGACGATTTCAGAGCGGATCAATAAAATATATAGATTGCTCTATAAAAGATATGGCCCTCAAGGCTGGTGGCCTGGTGATACTCAGCTGGAATATATTTTGGGAGCCATACTTACTCAAAATACGTCTTGGAAAAACGTAGAAAAAGCTATTAATAACCTGAAGAAATCAAACTTAATTTCAATAGATAAATTAAAACTATTAACAACTGACGAGCTAGCTCAATTAATTCGATCTTCAGGATATTATAATCAAAAAGCTCTTAAGATAAAAAATTTCGTAACCTTTATCACTGAGAATTACAACGACAGCCTTGAGAATATGTTTGATGAAGATATACACGTACTGAGAAACAACCTTCTCAACATAAAGGGCATAGGCCCTGAAACCGCTGATTGTATTATTCTATATGGTGGAAACAAAGCAATTTTTGTAATAGATACTTATACATATAGAGTGCTTTCGAGACACGGCCTTGTGCCTGAACAAACTAGCTATAATGAAATGCAGGAACTATTTATGGATTCGCTAAATGATGATCCTCAGATTTTTAATGAGTATCATGCTTTACTAGTAAAGGTGGGGAAAGAACACTGCAAAAAAAGAAGTCCAATTTGTGCGGGTTGTCCTCTCGAGAAAGACCCGCACACAGTTTAAGTTTCAATTATTATATTTGAAGTTGGGATTGAGAATACTATAAGAAATTTCTACATATACTTTACACTGCCAATACGTTGTCACGTATTAATTTAAACCCGACTTTGCAACATCCACTACAGCCTTAAAACTCTCAGGCTCCCTAATAGCCATCTCAGACAGAGCTTTTCTATCAAGTTCAACCCCGGCTTTCTTTAAAGAACCCATAAATTTGCTATAGGAAAGTCCATAAGGTCTTACCGCAGCATTAATTCTAGCAATCCAAAGTCTTCTGAAATCTCTTTTTCTTTGACGCCTGTCTCTATACGCGTAAGCCAGGGCTCGAATAAGAGTCTCTTTGGCTCTTCTGATATTATTTTTTCTTCTTCCCCAGAAACCTTTGGCTTGCTTTAACAGTCTTTTTCTTCTTTTTCTTGAAGGAACGCCTCTTTTTACTCTCATTTCTATCTCCTAATAATTATAGACCCTTATTTATAAGGAACATAAGTTTTTATTCTTCTTGCCCCATTACCTTCCAGAAACTCGGGAGAATTAAGTCTTCTCTTACGCTTCCTTGCTTTTTTAGCGTTCAAGTGACTTCCACCGCCGCGTGCTCTTTTTATTTTGCCACTACCCGTAAGTTTAAACCTCTTTGCGGCGCTTCTATTAGTTTTTACTTTGATCTTCGGCATTGTGCTTTCCACCTTGAGTATTTTTCTTTGGCAATATTACCATTGTTAAATTTTTACCTTCCATTTTAGGAGGTATGTCTACACCTCCAAGATCTGCTACCCTTTCAAGGATTTTGGTTGCAAGAGCCCGTCCTAATTCCGGGTGCACGATCTCTCTACCTCTAAAAAATATCCGAATTTTAGTTTTATTATCTTCTTCTAAAAACTCCCTGATGCGGTTTATTTTCACATCCAGGTCGTGGTCTCCAATATTTGGGCGAAACTTAATTTCCTTAACTACCTGAGATTTTTGTTTCTTTGCCGCTGCTTGTTTCTTGAGCTCATACTTGTACTTTCCGTAATCCATTAATCTGCATACAGGGGGATTAGCACTTGGAGCAACTTCAACAATATCAACCCCTCTTTCCTCAGAAATCATTAATGCCTCTCTAATCGGAAGAACTCCTAACTGCTCCCCACCCACATCTACAAGCCGTACTTCTCGAGCTCTAATTCGCTGGTTTATACGAACTTCAGGCTCTCTATTTCTACTATATCCTCTTCCTTTCACTCTAGCTATCTCTACTCGACCTCCTGCCACTTTTGAGGGTCAAGTTCTTTTTCTATATGATTTAAAAAATCTTCAATTGTCATAGAAGAAAGGTTTTTACCCCCTAATTTTCTTGGTGCAACAGTACTAGTTTCTACTTCATTATTACCAATCACGAGCAAATAGGGAATTTTCTCAAGCTGAGCTTCCCTTACCTTAAATCCTAACTTCTCATTCCTAAAATCTTTCTCCACTCTCATATTTCTTTCCTTCAAGACTCTATAAACTTTCTCACCATACTCTTTCTGATCATCGGCTATGGTAGCAATACGCATCTGAACAGGGCTCAACCATAAAGGAAACGCCCCCCCGTAATGCTCTATCAAGACCCCAAAGAACCTTTCCATCGAACCGAATATCGCCCGGTGAATCATTATAGGCTGATGACGACTATTGTCCTCACCTATAAAACTCATATCAAATCTCTCAGGAAGGTTAAAATCTACCTGAACTGTAGAGCACTGCCAAGCTCTGCCCAGAACATCTTTTATTTTTAGATCAATCTTAGGTCCGTAAAATGCCCCTCCCCCCTCATCCACTTCATAATCAAGACCCTTGGTATCCAATGCATTTCTCAGCGCATTTGTTGCTCTATCCCAAACTTCTTCGTTCCCTACGAACTTCTCGGGCCGGGTGGAAAGATAAATTTCATAATCATCGAATCCAAATGTTTTAAGAAATAAAATAGTTAAATCCAGAACCCCTAGAACCTCTTCTTCAATCTGGTCGGGTCTGCAAAAAATATGTGCGTCATCCTGGGAAAAGCCCCTTACCCTGAGCAAGCCATGTAAAACTCCTGAACGTTCATAACGGTATACAGTACCTATTTCTGCCCATCTTATGGGAAGATCCCTGTAACTTCTAATCTTAGTTTTATAAATCATTATATGAAATGGACAGTTCATAGGCTTGATTTGATATTCAGTATTATCGACTTCTATCCGGGGATACATATTTTCGCTGTAAAATTCCAAGTGCCCACTTGTTTTCCATAGGTCAATTTTTGCTATGTGAGGGGTATAAAGAAGCTCATAACCGTAGAGTTCGTGCTGCTCTCTCCAAAAATCTTCAATAACTCTCCTTATTCTGGAGCCTTTTGGATGCCACAGTACAAGCCCCGCCCCTATCTCATCCTGAATACTGAATAAATCAAGCTCTTTACCTAATTTTCTATGGTCTCGTTTTTTAGCTTCTTCAAGTTTGTTAAGGTAATTTTTGAGCTCCTTCCTGTCCCAAAACGCAGTACCGTATATCCTCTGGAGCATGGCGTTGTTTTCGTTACCTCTCCAATAAGCGCCGGCTGAGCTAAGGAGTTTAAATGCCTTAACAAATCCAGTTGAGGGCGCGTGAGGACCTCTGCAAAGGTCATACCAACCATCCTGTTCATAAATAGTTATCTGTTCATCAGAAGGAAGATCATTTACAATCTCGACTTTATAAGTCTCACCGTCTTTTTTAAAAATGTTGATCGCGTCTTCCCTTGAAACTTTTTTTCTAGATAAGGGTTTTTTCTGACCAACGATCTCCTTCATTTTTTTCTCTATTTTCTCTAAGTCCTCAGGAGTAAAGCCACGGAAATATTCAAAATCATAATAAAATCCATTCTCTATAACAGGCCCAATAGTAACCTTTGCCTCAGGAAACAGGCTTTGCACCGCCTCTGCCATTATATGAGCTGCAGTATGTCTTATAAAATAAAGCCCTTCTTCAGAATTAATCTTAATAGGCTCTACATCGGAGTCTGAATCCACTTCATAGTAGAAATCAGCCAATTCCCCGTTAACCTTAGCGCCAACCGTAGAATTTTCCACTCCTATAGACTCTATTATTTCGCCTACAGTGGTTCCTTTCGGAAAGGATTTTTCTTCCCCATCGGGGAGCTGTATATTTACTTCTTTCATATTCTTAAGTTTATGTGGTGAGCACGGCAGGATTTGAACCTGCGACCTCTTGCGTGTCAAGCAAGCGCTCTCCCCCTGAGCTACGCGCTCGTAAAGTTTTAAAACGCTTAAGTTTCTTTTATAAAACACTACCTGTCAAGAATAGTCTTTGAAAGGGGAAAATATGAGATTTGCGCCCTGGAATTAATCAGATAATAGAGATTTTATTGCCATGGATATAAAATCTTGGTAACATAATCACGTTCGTGGTGGGCCGTCGTCTAATGGTAGGACCCTGGCCTTTGACGCCAGTTGTGGAGGTTCGAATCCCCCCGGCCCAGCCATTCGGAATGAGTGGTGCAGTTTACCATTAAATCGAATGGCTTTCTTAAAGAATGGCGGAGAGTTACGCCTTCTAACTCTAATTTCGAAAACACATAATTGATAAGTTTCCGTTTTTGCTCTATTTGCGAACTCTCAAAAAGTTCATAAGCCATACTCGCAATCGAAAGCACTGCATTTACAGTAATTTTAAATGTTCCATTAGCTTTTAGGTGTTTTTTAATTTGGTCACTAATTTTATACTGTCTTGTTTTTAATTGATGACACTTTCTGTCATATTAATCCGTAGTAATACCCCGCACATCATTAGACATTGTCTAGAGACCATATTATCAGATTATACTAGTATTGACTAAGTTTAGAATAGCTTGTTTGTCGATAATGTACTGCTCCCCTTTTTTGGCGGGTAGCACCCGCAAGCAAACGATTTCTGCGTATCTCCTCTGCAATATAGAAGCTGCGCTCACTTATCCCTTAACGCACCTTAGAAACCGTATGCCTGGCGAACAGTGTCCGCTCCCATAGAAGTTCTGCTTACCTCCGCAGCAGGATTGAAACTCCAATCCTAATGCAATACTCTGAGGTTAATTAGACATTGTAAAATGGACGCACGCATCCCGGCGGATGCTAAACGCTAGCTGATTATTTCTAAATTACTTCTGAGGTATAGTGAGAGCCCAGAGCTTCGATTCAGCTTGGGAGGTTTTTAGAAATAGTGTGGGAGCACGCCTTGCGTGCAAAAAAGGGAGCCGAAGCTCCCTTAGTTTTGTATGTATCTTTTAAGCAATTAATTTCTTTCTTCTGATAACCACAAATCCTGCTATTCCCAGAATACCTACCATTGCTATTAAGCCCCATTGAGATAGGGTTGGGACATCGACACTTGTAAGTGGTTGACATAGCCCGGTATCTTCATTACAAAACTCACCCTCTACAGGCTGCTGCGAACACACAAATACATCACCTCCACTACCATCTCTGCAACTCCCAACGTTTTGGCAACAGAAAATACCTCCCTGAGTGATTCCTTTTTCGGGTAAAGCTAAAAAGAAGAAACCAATAATTAGAAAGGTAGCTACAAATAATGAAATCCGATTTCTAAAAGTCATACTACATCCTCCTTTAGTTAATATATGTACAAATCGGTTGATAAAATTTAATCACAGGTTAGGAATTTAAACAAGGGATTTCTATAGATTCACAATATATGAGACAAATAGGGGGGGGGTTGGTATTTATCAATAATGCCATTATCCCTTAAAAACTGCAAGAGTGTACTATACCCGAGCGCCTGATGTGGTCTGATGCAGTTATATACGTATTCCCACTGTCTTTGCTCTTTATTTAGTTCAGGCACTGTCCAGCTTACATCCGTGATATCATAGAATTCCTCGCGGTGTGTTCTCTGAGCCCTCTCCACACACCCGTTTAACTTCGGACTCCTGGAGAGGCAAAACTCTTAACATACTTTTAAAACCACTAATTCTGTAGTTCCAGACATTTCTTGTCGTTGTTGTCAATAGTAATTCTTCCATTTAAAGAAAAAGAAGTAATTTTATAAGCAGTTAATAGAAACAGAAAAACAGAATTATTTATAGTTTTTAGGCTAACTAACCAGACTATATTCTTGAAAGATGGTATTATCAATACTTAAATAGTTGTAATATTCAGGAGTTCGAAGTGTATTCAATAGCCCCAGTCACAAGGATCTCTCGAATTATAAAATACAAATTTGACACCTATTCAAGCTCTTCTTTCCCTGATATTATTGGGTCTCTGATGATAACTTAAAGGCGGACAATTAATTTCTTTGCATAAGCATTTTTATAAAAACGATATGGCATCTAATCCTAAAAACGATCTCAATGACTCTCAACAAGAAGCGGTTAAACACCCGGGAGGACCTCTCCTTGTTTTAGCGGGTGCGGGTTCCGGGAAAACAAGAATAATCACAGAAAGAATCTCTTATCTTATAAAGGAGCACCATGTTAGCCCCTCCAATATTCTGGCAGTGACTTTTACCAATAAAGCCGCAAACGAGATGAAAAAAAGGGTTTCCCGTCTTGCCCAAAATGAAGCCAAAAATATCTGGATAGGGACTTTTCATTCTACCTGCCTTAGAATTTTAAAAAGAGAAATAAACAAATTAGATGGATATAGCAGGGATTTTATAATCTATGATGATGCTGATCAAATAAAGCTCATAAAAGACTGCATGGGGCGACTCAATATCGGTGAAAGGCTACTTAGCCCAAAACATGTTAGGTCTCAAATAGACAGAGCTAAAAATAATGGTTTGGGCCCTGATAGCTCTGAATTAAACCATTTAGATAAAAATGTTTTGAGAATTTATTCGTTATATGAGCAAGAATTAAGAAAATCTAATGCACTTGATTTCGGAGACCTCCTACACGTTACAGTTAAGCTCTTTGAAAAAAAACCCGAGGTTCTACAAAATTACCAGAATCAGTTTCAGCATATATTGGTGGACGAGTATCAAGACACTAATTATGTGCAATATAAAATTGTTGAGTTCTTATCGAGAAAACACAGAAATATCTTTGTCGTAGGGGATGATAATCAGTCAATTTATGGCTGGCGCGGTGCTGATATAAAAAATATTCTTAACTTTGAGAAAGATTATTCCGACGCCCAAATAATTAAGCTTGAGAGAAACTACAGATCGACTAAGACCATTCTTAAAGCCGCAAATAAACTAATACTTCAAAACAAAAATAGACACGATAAGAATCTCTGGACTAAAAATGCCACTGGTGATCAAATAAATTATTATGAAGCACGTGATGATAAAGATGAGGCAAAACACGTATGCTCACAAATAGGAATTGAAACAAAGAACGGGGGATATTCAAATAAAGACATAGCAATATTTTTTAGAACAAACACGCAGTCCCGGTTAATTGAAGAAGAACTCCTTCACAAAGGCATACCTTATAAAATTGTAGGCGGGACGGAATTTTATAAAAGGACTGAAATAAAAGACATTCTTGCATTTCTTAAAGTAATAGCAAACCCTTGTGATGAAATTAGTCTAAAGCGTATTCTTAATGTGCCTCCCAGGGGGATTGGAAAAGTAACAGTCAATAAACTCGATGAAATCGCCAGAGAAAAGGAGATTTCATTTTTTGAGGCGATTAAGTTAGCTCTTGAAAAGAAGCTTCTTTCAAACAGTGTATTAATAAAAGTAGAGAGACTATATAACTTACTCACACAGCTAATAGAATTCTCCGAAAAAGACGACATAGTTAGTCTAATCAACCATGTACTCCATAAAACTAAATACCTCGATATGTTGGAAAATGAAGAGGAGAGAAGAGAAAATATCGGTGAGATCTTAAACCTGGCCGCAGAGTTCGGGAAGGAAAGGGATCATGCAACATTAAATGATTTTTTGGACAGTGTTTCATTGGCAAGCGACCTTGATAACTTAAGAGAAAATAGTGATCAGGTAACACTTATGACTCTTCATTCCGCAAAAGGGCTTGAATTTCCAGTTGTATTTATAGTTGGTATGGAAGAAAATCTTCTCCCTCATTTTAATTCTACAATGAATGGGCAAGTTGAAGAAGAGAGAAGACTTTTCTATGTTGGAATAACAAGAGCGAAAGAAAAATTATATCTTGCCAGCGCTACAAAAAGAATGATTTTTGGTAAGCAGCAATGGTCAATCCCCTCAAGATTTATTTCTGAGTTACCCAAGGAATTAATCAAATGGGAAAACTTTGAATACAGCCTAATAAAAGAAACCGGGGGTTCCAAAAAATCCTCAACTAAGCCAATATCAAAAACCCGACAAACATATGAAAATAGTGGTCGGTATAAAGTTGGACAAAAGGTAGCTCACAGCTCATTTGGTGAAGGATTGATAAAGAAAGTGGAAGGGTCGGGAGACAAAGCAAAAGTTACAGTCTTTTTCCCCGGTTACGGCCTTAAGAAAATCATAGCTAGCTACCTGGAATAGTATGCCTGAATTAAGACGAACAGCTTATAGCTAGGTTTCTTGCCCAATCGGGTGAAGGACCGGCATATTCCTCAAACTCACTCTGCTCACTAAATGGGTCTTGTAGGATTTTATGAAGAAGGTTAATTTCAGAGTAGTCAGCCTCATTAACAGCTTTTCTAATAGCATTTTCTGCAAGATAATTCCTTAGTATGTATTTGGGATTTACCAAATTCATCCCCCTCTTACGCTCAATATCGTCGCTATTTTCAGCTCGTAGACGCCTCTTATACGAGGCAGCCCAATCTTCAATACCAGACTTGTCTTCAAACATACATACTGCATCGTGATTAAGGTCTGCATTATCAGATATGAGATTACTTAATTTTCTAAAGAAGATCGTATAGTCAACTTTCTCTGTAACCATTATATCTAAAAGTCTCTTTATTAATCCTACATCTTCTGCCCGTGCTGTTTTAAACCCAAGCTTCTTACTCATAAGTTCAACGAAACACTGAGAATAAATATTTTTAAATCCCTCCAAAGCATCTTGTGCCCTCTCTCTTGGAATAATGGAGCCCAGAGCCTGAGCAAGCTTATTTAAATTCCACAAGGCTATTGCAGGCTGGTTCTGAAAAGAATATCTACCGAAATGATCGGAATGATTAGGAGTATATTCGGGCTCGTACTCTTCCATAAAACCATAGGGACCATAATCAATTGTAATGCCACTTATAGACATATTATCCGTATTCATAACCCCGTGAGTAAAACCCACTGACTGCCACTTGGCTATGAGCTTTGCAGTCCTATTAACCGCCTCCTCTAGAAGCATATAATATTTATTCTCTTCTTTGAATAAAGCTGGAAAATTCTGTTCTATAACATAATCTGTAAGGAGCTTCACATAATGGGGTCTGTCAGTATAGTGAAAGGCTTCAAATGAACCGAAACGAACATGAGTCTCGGCCATTCTCAGCATCATAGCTCCTGTTTCAGTTGTCTCCCGCTCCACTTTTTCGTCACTTCCGATGATACAGAGCGCTCTGGTTGTGGGAATACCAAGCGCGTGAATCGCTTCACTGCAAAGATATTCTCGTATTGTAGATCTTAATACCGCTCTTCCGTCAAATATACGGGAGTAACGAGTCCTTCCTGAACCTTTTAAGTGAATATCCCATTTTTCGTCCACGGAATTCCTTACCTCACCCAAAAGTATTGCCCTTCCATCACCGATATCGGGATTGTAAACGCCGAACTGATGACCGGTGTAATACATTGCTAGGGGATCTGATCCCGGAATAAGTTTATTGCCGGAAAAGTATTCAATAAAATCAGGCTTTTTTGCTTCATTGGGATCAAGATCAATTAATGATCCGGCATCTGAATTAAAACACACCAGATGAGGATTTTTTAAAGGAGTAGGCTTAACCAGATGGTAAAATTCCTCGGGCAGTTTCCTGTATGTATTATCAAATTTAAGTTCTTCTATTTTTCGCATAAGTTCGTATTTACTTATTAACTTTAATTCTTCTCAGGCAAAGATAGAATTATAACATTAGCTTCGGGTTAGCAAACTACTTAGAATCATTGTATATTTATTTGCAAGGATTGGAATCACCCATATTTAATTGATCTTTGAGAATGTGAGCAACCAGGCCCAAACAGATGAAATATAGAAAGAATAAAATTAAACGCCAGCACAGTATTATAAAGGGCTTGAAAAAATTTCTTGAGCATAACGTATCGTCCTTGGACTCAGTTGAAGGGATTATTCCCGGACGGATAAAAGTGGGAAAGACACCCGGAGAAAACCTGATAGTTAGCTACCAATACAGCACGATAAGCGGGGCAAAATTAATCGCCCGAAGTGGAACTTCAGTACAGGAAGTTTTTGTGATTACAAATGATCCCAATAAGCTTAAAAAAGTGATAAAAGAAAACTACCCAGATTGAATACTAAATAAATTTTAAGGCACCACAGCCCAAAAGCTTTTCAACATCGTAAATAAAACTGTCCTGTACATCAACCTTAAAATCACCGATCTCAAGTACTGATTCCCCACCATCAGTATTTATATGTACATGAACCTCGCAGTTACCGGGATACTTATCCAAAATCCCCCTGAGCTGCTCAAAATTGTCCCTTGTTGAAGAAGCCCGATCAAAATTAATATGAACAGTAGAACCATTTCTCAAGCCCCTTAGCGATATAATATCAAGAGCTCTTAATTTAACTCGGTCTTCATTCGGCTCAGCTATTCCCTTTATAATTATAGGCTCTATTTTTTCTTCTAAAATCGGAAGGGACTTTCTTAATAATTTGTCAAAAATTACTACCTCTACAGAACCTTTCATATCTTCAAGAACCAGATTTCCATAAATACCCGAACCACTTTTAGTATGCTTAACAGTAAGAGACCTGACGACACCGGCAATACTTATTTCGCATTTTTCCTTTATGTCCAAAAGAGATTCTGTATCCGTATTTGCAATCGTATTATTCATTTCGGATGAATACTTGGCCATCGGGTGGCTTGTAACATAAAAACCCAGCACTTCCATTTCATTTGTTAAAAGCTCTTTTTCATGCCATTGATCGACCTGAACAAGGTCCGGTAATGTTACCGAATCGTTTAAAGCAAAAAGAGAATGCTGTCCTTCTGCAGAGCTTTTTTGTTTGATTGAAGTATAACTAAGGAGCGTATTTACTGATTCCATAAGACACGCTCGGTGAGCCCCTATAGAATCAAATGCACCGCTTTTAATAAGGCTCTCAAAGGTTCTTCTGTTTAACTTTCTTGCCTCAACTTGTTCACAAAAGTTAAAGATTGACTCAAACTTACCTTCCTCTTCCCTTGCTTCTATAATCGCCTGAACAGTGCTGTTGCCTACATTCTTAATTCCAGAAAGGCCAAACCGTATCTTGCCATTGGAAGCTGTAAATCCTGCCATGCTCTCGTTAACATCGGGCGCGAGCACTGGTATACCCATCTGCTTGCATTCTGTAATACTCGATATGACTTTATCGGTATTCCCAGATTCAACGGACAATAGAGCAGCCATAAACTCAGCAGGAAAATGCGCTTTTAAGTATGCTGTTTGATAGGTTATGAGAGCATAAGCTGTACTGTGGCTTTTATTAAACGAGTACTCGGCAAATTTCTCCATAGTATCAAATAGCTCTTTTGCCTTCTTATCATTAATACCTTTTTTCTTAGCCCCTTTTAGGAACCTATCTCTTTGAGCCTTCATTTCCTCAGGCTTCTTTTTACCCATGGCGCGTCTTAACAGATCAGCTTCTCCCAAACTGTACTCTGCAACTACACTCGCAGTCTGCATTATCTGTTCCTGATAGACGAAAAGACCATAAGTATCACTCAGTATCTCTTTTAATTCCGGGATTGGAAACTTGATCTTTTGTTTCCCCTGTTTACGTTTTATAAAATCATCTACCATTCCGCTATCCAAGGGACCCGGGCGATATAGTGCTAAAAGTGCAATTAAATCTTCAAACTGCGTCGGCTGGAGCTTATTTAGTACATCCCTCATTCCCGAAGACTCTATTTGAAAAATGCCTCGAGTCCGTCCTGTAGTAAGGAGTTTATATACTTTCTTATCATCCAAAGGAATCCTGCCTATCCGGACCCATTTATCCGAGTCATAATTTTCTCTTATTAGTTTAAGAGCTTTATCAATTACCGTGAGTGTCTTTAGGCCCAGGAAATCAAACTTAACAAACCCCAGCTCTTCAATAGAGTTCATATCGAACTGAGTTACAACCTCATTCTTGGAACCTTTATAAAGAGGAATATGATCAGCGAGCGGTTCATTGGCTATAACAATACCAGCGGCATGCGTGGAAGAGTGTCTGACCATATTTTCAAGTGGCTTGGCAAGCTCAATCATTTCCTGAAGCTGTGGAGACTGTTTAATTAGGTCTCTTAATTCTTTAACCTCTTTGATTGCCTTATCAATGCTAAATACTTTGCCTCTAAATGAAGGTATAAGTTTTGATACTCTATCCACATCCGCATAGGGAATTCCAAGCACCCTCCCTACATCTTTAACAACAGCCTTAGCAGACATCGTTCCAAACGTGCCTATTTGTGCGACTTTGTCAGCTCCGTATTTTTCAGTGACATATCTAATTACTTCTTCCCTTCCTTCTCCACAGAAATCGATATCAATATCGGGCATGCTGATACGCTCGGGGTTAAGAAATCTCTCAAAAATAAGGTTGTATGGAATCGGGTCTACCTCAGTTATACCAAGTGCATACGCAACCAAACTGCCAGCGGCACTTCCTCTACCGGGGCCAACGGGGATACCGTTTGATTTAGCGTAGTTAATAAAATCTGCTACTACGAGAAAATATCCAGAAAATCCCATCTCCAGGATAATTTTGAGCTCGGTTTCAAGCCTCTCTGAATACTGCTGGAACTTTTCTTCCGGTATTAGACCCTCATTTATTCTTCCCCGTAGCTTTTCTCTGGAAAGCTCCGACATATATTCGTCAAGAGATTTATCCCCTTCAACTTCAAACTCTGGAAGCTTGTATCCGGTCTGCTCAAATTCGAAGTTACACCTTTTGGCAATTTCTCCTGTCCTTGCTATCGCGTCTTCAAAGCCGGAGAGGTCTCCCAGCATTTCTCCTTCTGATTTAAGATAATACTGGTCACCCTGAAATCTGAATCTGTTCTCATCCTGAATTGAGGAACCTGTTTGTATGCATAATAGGGCGTCATGAGGTTTTGTATCCTCACGTCTTAAGAAATGGCAATCATTTGTTGCAACAAGAGGGATTCCAAGCTTTTCACCTATTTCCTTTAACTTCTTGTTTACTCTTTTTTGCTCTGGCAAGCCCGTGGCCTGAACCTCAAGGTAATATCTGTCTCCAAATATCTCTCTGTACATTGCGGCAACATCCAGGGCTGCGCTCATATCTTTAGTGAATATTGCCTGTGAGAGCTCACTGTTCAGACAACCGCTAAGCACTATAAGACCTTCGTTATGTTTATCCAACTGTTCATGATCTACTCTGGGCCTTCTATAAAATCCGTCAAAATATGCTGTAGTAACAAGCCTGGAAAGGTTCTGATATCCCTTTTGGTTCATTGAAAGCACTGTGAGATGATGGGTTTTTCCCTCAGCAGGGTTATCAGGGTTAATCTTGGGGGTCACATAAACTTCGCAGCCGATTATAGGCTTAATTCCAGCCTCTTTAGCTTTTCTGTAAAAATCATATGCACCAAAAAGATTGCCATGATCCGTAAGAGCTACCGCCTCCATGCCAAACTCTTTGGCTTGTGGAAAGAGGTCTTCAAATTTTATAGCTCCGTCTAAAAGTGAATACTGTGAATGAAGATGGAGATGAACAAATCCTTGTGACATTTAAAGTATTATATCTAAGAAGATTGAAGCTTTACAAGTGGGGAAAAAACATCATGTGATTTCCGTTATTTACAACACGCATATTTCTACTATCCGCTAAAGAAGTATTAATATCAGTGTCCAAGAATATTGAAAAGAACCATCTAAAAAGTATATTAACCACAAATTATACAAACCATTAAAGCACTTTCTTTATGTCATATGTTATTCTAGTTAGTCTAAATAGTTGCTTTATATAACCGTGCTCAATTGATAGGAAGGAGGATATAGAAATAATGGAAGTAATTTTATCAATGTTAAACAGCATTCCGAGTCCGTATTCAGACTTTGTTGCTGTAGCAGTCATATTTGTCTTAATAGCCGTAATCTCCTTTACTATAGCATTTTTCTTTGAGAGGAAAACTCAAAAGCAGGCTCAAGAACTTGAAATAGAGGATGATGTTAAACCTCCAGCCGAGACACAGGAGGTTATAGAAGATCTTGATGTTGCAGGTGATCTAGAAGCTGTAAACGAGCCAATAGAGGAAGTACCTGATATACAAGGTCCCGAATTGCAGACACAAACAACTCAATTAAGTGAAGAATTATTAGAAACCGACCCCCCCCCTCAAGAAATTTATGAGGAAGAAGAAATAAAAACCGAAGAGATCGAAGAAGAACCCGAAGTGCTAATTGAGCCAACAGAGGAAGTTGAGGAAACAAAGGAGGGATTATTTGCAAGGCTTCGCCGTGGACTTTCCAAAACTCAGGCGGGACTCCTTGGTAGATTAGACGAAATACTATCAAAAAGGGAAATTGACGAAAGCTTGTGGGATGATTTTGAAGAGACTCTTATAATGTCCGATTTGGGAGTTAATACAACCATGAAATTAAGAGAGAATATTGAAACAAAATTATCCAAGCAGTCTTTAAGTAGTGCAGAATCAATAACAGATACTCTTAAAGAAGAGATTCTAGAGATCTTAAGGAGTGCACAAGGCGCTCCGATTAAAGCTGATGTGAGCCCGTTTGTGATAATGGTCGCAGGAGTAAATGGAGTTGGAAAAACAACTACTATAGGGAAACTTGCCAACATGCTCAAACAAGATGGTAGAAAGGTAATGGTTGCGGCAGCGGACACTTTCAGGGCTGCTGCAACTGAACAGCTTGAGGTATGGTCCAAAAGAGTAGGAACAGATTTTATAAAAGGGAAAAGTGGCGGAGACCCGTCTTCGGTTGCTTTTGACGCTGTAAAAGCAGCTGAAGCGAGGGGAACTGACATACTTATCATTGATACGGCAGGGAGACTCCATACTAAAGGAAATCTCATGGATGAGCTTACAAAAATGAAAAGGATTATAAGGCGTGAACTAGAAGGGGCACCCCATGAAACTCTTTTGGTACTAGACGCCACGACAGGACAAAATGCAGTGCAGCAGGCTAAGTTGTTTAACGAGGCGATTGAAGTAACCGGAATAGTTCTTACAAAACTTGACGGTACTGCAAAAGGAGGGGTGATTGTTGCAATTGCCGATGAGCTAAATATTCCGGTTAAATACATCGGAATAGGCGAGAGTCTGAGTGACCTTAGGGAATTTAATGCCGATGAATTTGTAGAGGCTCTTTTTTATTCCGGGGAGGAAATTGTTCATTAGTATCTTATGGGACTCTTATACCAATAGTACAATCACGTTATTTCCCAATATAAAGAAAAATGGATCAACACTCAAAATATATGTCCCTAGCTTTAAAGCTCGCAAAAAAAGCTGAGGGAATGACAAGCCCAAACCCACTGGTAGGAGCGGTATTAGTAAAACATGGCAAAATTATAGGACAGGGCTATCATAAGAAAGCAGGGCTTCCTCATGCTGAAATAGAAGCTTTTAAAAATGCAGATAAAAAAAGAAATTCTCTTAAAGGAGCGACCCTCTATGTTACGCTTGAGCCTTGCTGTCATAAAGACAAAAGAACACCCCCATGCGTTAATACCATAATTGAAAAACAAATTTCAAAAGTTTTTGTTGCTATGCTCGATCCAAATCCTAAAGTATCGGGAAACGGAATTAAGAAGCTCAGAAAAAGTGCAATAGAGGTTGAAGTTGGAATTCTTGAAGAAAAAGCAAAAGAATTAAACGAAGCATTCTCTAAATACATAACCACCGGAAAGCCATTTGTTATCTTGAAACTTGCAGCCACTATGGACGGCAAGATTGCCGCTTATACAGGTGATTCCAAGTGGATAGGGAGCCCTACACAAAGGAAATACGCTCATCAACTGAGAAATAAAGTAGACGGGGTTATGGTCGGCATTGAAACTGTTCTTAAAGACAATCCCAGTCTTAATGTTAGGCTAGATAAAAAAACGAGCTATCCAGTCCCTATAGTTTTAGATAGCAAACTCAGGATTCCTATAGATTCAAATCTTCTATCTATTCATGAGCATTCAATAATTGCAACATCATCTAAATCGTATCCTAGAAAAAAAGAGAAATTAATAAATCTAGGGGCAACAATTCTTCATTTAAAAGCGGACAAAAATGGGAAGCTGAACTTAAAAGAATTGGTTAAGCGCTTAGGTAAACATGGGATAACAAGTGTATTAATTGAGGGCGGAAGCAAGGTGGCGGCTTCTGCATTAAAAAGTGGAATAGTTGATAAAGTCGTTTTCTTTTACGCACCAAAAATAGTTGGATCAGAAGGCATTAGTATGATTGGTGAGCTTGGAATTTCAACAATTAAAAAATCGTTAGAAATAAAAGATATCAAGATAACAAAAATAAAAGATGAATTTATGATAGAGGGTTATCTAAAAAGATAATTTGGGTATTGATTGTTTTAAAATGGTACAATCCTCTAAAGCATTATGAGTAAGAGAAAACAAAATAGGGTAGGCCTTTTCGGAGGAACTTTTGATCCCATACATTATGGACACTTACGCGCCGCTGAAGAAATAAGACAAATCTTAAGCCTTAATAAAATTTATTTTATCCCCTCTGCCGTCCCACCCCATAAAGAAGATTCAAATATAACTCCGGCTGAAGACCGACTTAAGATGTTAAGACTGGCCATAGAGGGGAATGAATATTTTGATATTTCAGAGTTTGAGCTCGAAAACAAAGCTCCTTCGTACACAGTTGATACATTAGAGCACTTAACCGTGGTTCACCCTGACTTGGAATTCTATTTTATAGTAGGCAATGAAATATTTAATCAAATTGAGAGCTGGAAGGATTATAGTAGACTATTTGAACTTTGTAGTTTTGCTGTAATCACAAGACCTGGTTTTTCAGATTTAGATTCGAACAAAATTCCTCTTGCACTTAAAGATGATTTCCGATATTATAAAAAGATAGAAAACGTGATTTCATATACTAAAAGCAGTTTAAAGGATATTGTATTTACTGAAATCAGAGGGATTGAGATTTCATCAACGGATATTAGAAACTTTGTAAAATCAAAAAAATCCATTAAATATCTTGTACCAAATAAAGTAGAAAAATTTATTATAACGGAAAAGTTATATGCTTAGGAGGCAGTTAAATAGATTCTAAGGAAAAGGCTATCTCTATTGCTCATGCAGCCTGGGAAAAGCAGGCTATTAATCCAATACTGCTCGAAGTTAAATCTTCGAGTGATGTAACTGATTATTTCCTTATATGTAGTGCCAACTCTAACCGTGGTGTAAAAACTATAGTCGAGAATATAGAAAAGAAGGTAAAGGAAATTGGACAAAAAGTAATCGGCATTGAAGGCTATGAGGTAGGTCAATGGGTACTTGTGGATTCAGCCGATGTAGTTGTACACATATTTTATGAACCGCTTAGGGAATTCTATAATTTAGAAAGCTTATGGATTGATGCTCCGCGGTTAAAACTTCCTTTTGAGGATAACCCGCCCCCACTTAAACCAAACCTTTCCCAAGAACTATACGGATAAAATATTACTGAAGATAGGATATACAGACCTAGTTAATACTGTTTAAGTGAAATATTATACCAAGAAACACTACTTAAAGATTACTGACCTTCTTCTACACCACGTCTTCTTATAAACGCAGGTATTTCAAACTCATCGTCTTCAACTTCGGATGGAAGTTGGGTGACAACCTTTTGCAACCTTTCCGCTTTAGCAGACTTTATTCCTGTAGCAATCACGGTGAGTTGTACTGCTTCCTTATAATCATGGTTGAACACTAATCCAAAAATTAAGTTCACATCTTCATGCGCTCGCTCTTTTATATAATTGCAAGCCTCGTTAAGCTCTTCTATTCCAAAATCTGGGGAAGCCGTAACGTTAAGTAAAATACCAGTCGCTCCTTCAATGGATATGTCTTCAAGAAGAGGGCTTGTAATGGCAGCCTCTGCTGCTTCGATTGCCCTGTTATTACCCTCTGCGTAACCTGCACCCATGAGAGCTTTACCACCATTCTCACCCATTATGCTCTTTACGTCGGCAAAATCGACGTTGATATAGCCGGTCCCGGTAATTATATCGGAAATACCACGTACTGCCTGATGAAGTACTTCATCAGCTTTCTTAAATGCATCCAAAATGCTTACCTTATGAACTTCCGTAAGCCTATCATTGGGAATTACAATTAGGGTATCAACTTCCCCGTCCATATTGCCAATACCGTCGACCGCCTGCTTATTTCTTTTAGGGCCCTCAAATCCAAAGGGTTTTGTTACCACCCCTATTGTCAAAGCTCCAATTTCTCTAGCAGCCTGTGCAATAATGGGAGAAGCACCGGTTCCGGTACCGCCGCCCATTCCGGCAGTGATAAAAACCATATCAGCCCCTTCAAGAGCTTCGGCGATCTTAGCCTGATCTTCAATAGCAGCCTCTCTACCTAAGTTCGGGTCTCCACCTGAACCAAGACCTTTGGTTGTTCTTGTACCGATCTGGAGTTTATTAGGTGCAAGGGATTTTCTAAGGTCCTGTGCGTCAGTATTTGCTACTATGAATTCAACGCCGTTTAATCCCCTCTCTATCATAGCGTTAACGGCATTTCCTCCGGCGCCGCCAACTCCTATGACTTTTATTTTTGCTCTTTGTTCCACGTTTGTATCTTCAAGTTCAAAATTGGCCATAACCTATTACCCTCCTGCAGTATATTAAATCCATTGTAACCTAAAAATACTCTTGAAACCAGTCTTGCATGCTCTCAAATATTTTTTTAAAGACGTTTTCATCGCGAATCCGGAGTTTTTTATCCCCCTTGTACCCCGCGCCATAAAGGACTAAACCAACCCCAGTCGAGTAAACCGGGTTAGCTATTATGTCAGTTAAACCACCTACTTCTGTAGGAATACCCATTCTTACGGGCATTCCAAGAACACGTTCAGAGAGTTCAACTGTACCATTCATAATAACACTCCCGCCAGTTATCACAACACCGGCATGAACTAATTCTTCATAGCCTGATTTTTGAATTTCACTCTTTGCAAGCATAAATATTTCTTCCATCCTGGGTTCAATTACCATAGCCAGGTCTTTTCTAGAAATCTTTCTAAAATGTTTGCCCCCAACGCTAGGCACTTCAATCTCATCTTCCGGAGAAACAAGCTCTGCCAATGCTGTTCCGTGCTTCTCTTTAATTTTTCTAGCTTCCCCTAGCGGTGTTGATAAACCAAGCGCTATATCTCTGTCTATATTATCTCCACCCAGGGTTACAGTATCCGTGTACCTTACACTCCCATCAACGAAAAGAGCTATATCCGTAGTTCCTCCGCCACAGTCAATTAGAACTACTCCAATTTCTTTTTCATCCTCAGTCAGAACAGCTTCACTGGAGGCCAATTGTTCAAGCACAACATCAGTGACATCCATTCCTGCCCCGTGTATGCATTTTACTAAGTTCTGGGCCGATGTGACCTGGCCCGTAACAATATAAACTTTTGTCTCAAGCTTGATTCCATATATACCGACCGGATCTTTTATTCCAGCCTGACCGTCTACAATATATTCTTGTGGAATAACATGAATGATTTCTCTATCGGCAGGAATTAATACGGCATTAGCCGATTCAATAACTCTGTCGAGATCACGCCTGGTCACCTCGCGCTCCCTTATAGTAATCATTCCATGGCCGCTGACTCCCTTTATATGACCTCCGGCAATACCTACAAAGACGGCCCTGATTTCACATCCGGCCATATGCTCGGCTTCTTCCACAGCGTTTTTAACAGATTGGATAGTGTTCTCAATATTAACAACAACGCCTCTTTTGAGACCATATGAAGGGTATGTTCCCACACCTATAATCTCTACTTCTTCAGTTTGTGGATTAAGCTCTCCGACAATAGCGCATATTTTTGTAGTGCCTATATCCAAACCTATGATCAAGTTTTGCTCTTTACCCATCTTCTTTGGTTTCTATCCTCACAACAGGCAACTCAAAATTAACTACACCTATACTTTCCGAGCTAATATTTATATATGTTTCCTTAATGCCAAGCATCTCGGCATGAGAAATTATCTTTTCGATCTTACGCCACTTATTGACAATGTTTTTCGAATCAAATTCGATTTGTTTTTTATCAATTGTGAATAAGTTAATTCCGTATATTGAATCAAGATGGACTTCAGAAATTCTGCTCCAGTTTAGAACTTTGCTTCTTAAAGATAACTCCAATATTTGCAATGCCTCTTTTACAAGATCCGGATTATTTATACCTTCGCCTATCAGAACAGGAAAATCAAGACCCTCATCAAAATTTGCAGGTCCTAGTCTCTTACCAACCTTACTTAAGTAATATAGCTCCCCGTCCTCATTAAATAAAAGGCAATATACTTCTTCCTCTACTATTTCAATATATACCTTTTTAGGGAACTCTTTTCTAACTGATATGCTCTTTACCCAGGGATTTCTCAAAATATTTTCTTCGACTGCATCTTCAAAAAAGAAGATGCTGCTCTCGCCTTGCCTAAGACCTGATCTTTTCAGGATTTCCTTTTCTTTTATTCTTGTATTTCCGCTAATATTGATTTGCTCGACCGTGAAAATCCCCAGGTGAAGAGTAATGTACGTCGACACCCCTAATACAATCAACACCAGGATAACCGAGAAGATTTTAATGTATTTGAGATATGAGAACTTGTTCTCTTCGTTATTTTGTTCGTTCAATTGTTTTCGTTTCCTATTACTCTGACTTCCGTCTCAAGTTTAATTCCCCTTTGTAGAAGGGCTTCTCTCTTTGCAGTTTCTATAAGCTCTAAAACATCTCGAGCTGTTGCATTTCCTGAATTTACTATGAAGTTGGCATGGAGATCTGAGAACTTAGCTCCCCCAATACCAAACCCCTTTAGCCCTAACTCTTCTATCAATTGCCCGGCAGCAATCTGAGAAGGGTTTTTAAAAATAGAACCTGTATTGGACATTTTGATAGGCTGAGTCAAATTTCTTTTTGTCATATAATTCTTTACACTGCGCACGCTTTCGGAGCTGTTTCCCTGTTCTAATTTGAATATGGCTTTTGTAATTACACTGCCCTGAGGCAAGTGACTTTTTCGATATTCAAACTTTATCTCGCTTCTGCTTAATGCGATTTCTTCCCCACGTAACCAAATCCAAACGGTATCAACAACATCTTTGATCTCTCCATCATTTGCGCCCGCATTCATAAAAATCCCACCCCCCACAGTACCTGGAATACCGGCAGCAAACTCAAACCCGGTGAGCCCTGCCTTAATCGTCTTATTTAATATCGTGCCGAGTATTGCTCCTGACTCTGCTAATACTTTTGTCTCGTCGATTATTTCAATTTTTTTTAATTTCTTAGTAGAGATGACTACTCCTGAAATGCCCTTGTCATATACAATCGTGTTAGAGCCCTCCCCAAGAACAACCCAGGGTACATTAGAGGAAGATAGCAAATTAAGGAGTTCTAGAAATTCACTACTGTTATTCGGCTGGACAACGAGGTCGGCCAGACCACCCACTCTGAGCCAAGTGTATTTTTTCATTGGATATAGACAGCTTACAGTACAACCGATAGTCTCAATTTCCATAATTAAATCGTTCACCTGAGCTCCTCTACTAACTTCTCTCCAAAAGCCCAGACATTCCCCGCTCCAAGAGTGAGTACAATGTCCTTTGGCTCGAGATTATCCAGAACTGTCGAGACCATATTGTCGCCATTTAAGTACTGAACATTTTGGTGCCCCGTTTCTTTAAGTGATTGAAAAAGTTTTTGAGATGTAATTCCGTCAATTGGATCTTCTCCCGCAGCATATATATCCATTATATAAAGCATATCCACATGTGCAAGCACCTGGACAAACTCATCAAACAGTAACTGTGTTCTAGTGTATCTGTGGGGCTGGAATATAACGACAATTCTTCCAGGCTGAGATTCCTTTATAGCGCTTATTGTAACTTCAATCTCTTTAGGATGATGAGCGTAATCATCTATTACCAACACTCCCCTACCCTCACCCTTTACCTGGAGCCTCCTATCAATCCCCTTAAATTCTGATAATCCGTAGCTTACATCCTTAAAACTCATTCCGAGCTCCATACCAACAGCTATGGCGGCAAGCGAGTTTTGTGCATTATGGCGTCCCGGGACATTTAGGTTTACAGATCCAAGACGGGACTTTTTCAAAAATACATTGAACTTTGTTTCGAACCCTGAAACTAAGACGTCTTCAGCTCTTAATTCGGCATCCTGATCAAAACCATAGGTTAGTATCCTTTTTTTAAACTCTCTGGAGAGTGATTTAATCCTGGGGCAGTCAATACACAGCACGGAGAGTCCGTAGAATGGTATCTTATTTAAAAAACTTAAAAAAGCGGCTTCTAATTCATCCATATCCTTGTAATAGTCCATATGCTCTTCATCGATATTTGTGAGTACTGATATAACAGGGGAAAGTCTCAGGAATGAACCGTCACTTTCATCGGCCTCTACAACCATAAAATCCCCCTTTCCGAGGCGCGCATTGGTACCCATGGTTTTTACTATACCGCCAACCACTATTGTGGGGTCTAATTGACCATATGAAAGCACTGCTGCAATCATTGATGTAGTCGTTGTTTTTCCGTGGCTTCCGGCAACCGCTATCCCGTATCGGAGTCTCATAAGCTCAGCTAACATCTCAGCTCTCGGAATAACCGGAATATTAATTTCTTTGGCTCTTAGCACTTCGGGGTTGTCTGATTTGATAGCCGAAGATATTACCACCACTCCAGAGCCTTCAACATTTTTCCCACTGTGGCCTATATTTATTTTAGCGCCCAAATCCATAAGCCTTTTTACTGTGGCCGACTCTTCTATATCGGAACCTGTAATTTCATATCCCATATTGAGCAGCACCTCTGCAATACCGCTCATCCCTATTCCTCCAATCCCAACAAAATGAATCCGTTTTATCTTTCCGTACACTAGTTATCTCCGGCTAAATTATATAAACCATCAACTATTTCTCTTGCAGCCTCAGGCTTGCCAAGCTTTTTGGCATTGGCTGCCATTATATTTAGTTTGTCTTCGTCAAATAGATTGGTCAATGTCAGGGCAAATTTTTCTGGTGTAGCGTCTTTATCTTCAATAAGCACAGTGGCGTCAGAGCTCTCCAGAATTTTTGCGTTCTCAAACTGGTGATTATGAGCAGCATACGGAAAAGGGACGAGAATTGAGGGTTTTCCAAGAGCAGTAATCTCAGCTATTGTGCCAGCCCCGGCTCTGCCTATAACTAAGTTAGATTTACTGTATGCCTCTGCCATATCATCTATAAATGTAAGGACCTGAGCATTAATTCCATTTTCAATGTATAGATCCTTCACATAAAGATAATCTTTTCCCCCGGTTTGATGAATAATGGAAATGTCCATATTGTCGATTTTGGAAAATGCTTCAGGAACTGAGCGATTTAAAGAATAAGCTCCCTGGCTACCTCCAAAAATGAGAACAGATATAGATTCAAAATTTTCAGGACTATGAGTTTTATTTAGAATTTCTTTACGAATAGGATTCCCAGTAACTACAACTTTTTTTGACGGGAAATAGAGCACACTTGAATCAAACGAGGCAAAGATTTTATTCACAATTCTTCCCAGAATACGGTTTGTAACCCCAGGCACCGTGTTCTGTTCACATATTGCAGTTGGTATTCTAAGTAAAACAGCTATCAAAACAAGTGGGCCCGACACATACCCCCCTACTCCAAGCACAACATCCGGTTTAAAACTTCTTATTATTGATATGGAGTCAAAAAGACCTTTAAAAGCATATAAAAAAGCGATTAGAGTTTTAAACAAGCCTCGACCCACAAAACCCCTTGAACTAATGTGTTTTATTTTATATCCCTTTTTCAAAAGCAATTCATTTTCCAAACCTTTTTCTGTCCCCACGAAAAGTATTTCGTCCTCGTAATTTCTATCAGTGATCTCTTCGGCAATAGATACGGCAGGAAATACGTGCCCACCTGTTCCGCCGCCGGCAATTATTATCCTCATTTTATTCCCGATCTAGAGACATTAAGTATTATTCCGACTGCTGCCAAACTGGTTATTAAGGATGTCCCACCGTAACTAATGAAAGGAAGCGTGAGACCTTTAGTGGGGAATAGACCTACAGCTACCGCCATATTCATTCCTGCCTGAATAGCAATAAGGACGACGCAGCCAAAGACCAAATAACAACCGAAAAGATCAGGGGCCCTTAGTGACACACGCAAGCTTCTAACTAATAAAATTACAAAACCAATTATAACGATAACTATACCGATAAAACCAAGTTCCTCACCTATTATAGCGAATATAAAATCGGTATGCGCCTGAGGTAAAAAGAAGAGCTTCTGTGTACTATCGCCAAGTCCCGTGCCGTAAATACCTCCCAGTGCAAATGCTATAAAAGACTGGATAGACTGATATCCTGAACCAAGGGGGTCTTGCCAGGGATCCATGAAAGCTGTTATACGTTTCATCCTGTATCCTTTCGTGAGAACGGCCAAACATAATAAGGCGACCGATACCAGTCCTAAAGGCACAAGATATCTAATTCTTACTTCTCCTATAAACATCATAGTAAAAAGAACCGCTATCATTATCGTTGCGGTTCCAAAGTCAGGCTCAAGAAGGATTAGAATTACATAAACGCCTGCAATTAAAATGTGAGAGGCAAACCCCACTACAAAGCTATCTACTTTATCCCTTTTTTTAGTAAGGGAATGCGCAAGATATAAAACTATAATATATTTTGCAATCTCTGAGGGCTGGAAGCTAAAAGCCCCCAAGTCTATCCACCTTCTGGCTCCGCCGATATCTTTACCGATTATTAGAACAAGTATGAGTAAACAAAGTCCAATAAAGTATGCAGGGTACACCAGCTTCCTTAAAACCCGGTAATCAACACACAGAATTGCAAACATAGAAAGAAGACCCAATGCTAGGTATGCAGCATGGCGCTTAAGGTAATAATTCGGATCACCAAAGTTTTCCATTGAATACACTGAGCTTGTACTATAGACCATCAAGACCCCCACAGCAGTTAGAAACACTGCTGAGAGAATGACCCCAATATCATAGTTCCTTCCTTTTGCTGGCTCAAATATTTTCAACAATTTCTTTAAATTTCATCCCCCTTTCTTCATAAGAATTAAACATATCAAAACTTGAACAAGCAGGAGAAAAAAGAACGCTGTCTTGAGATGTCAGATTCTGGAGAGTTATATCCAAAGCCTCTTTAAGAGAATCAGCTAAGGCGCTGGGAATTCCGACGCCTATCTCTTGCTTCATTCTCAGTTTAGACTCCCCAATCAGAATTAGAAATCTTACTTTTTCTCTTACTAAATCCTTAAGAGGCTCGAAACTGACACCCTTATCCTTTCCCCCGGCAATCAGTATTATCGAGCAAGGAAGGCTCTCAAGAGCCCTGACTGTTGCAGCAGGACTGGTTGATTTAGAATCGTTATAGAATTTAGCGCCTTCTATTTCTCTCACATATTCATTTCTGTGAGGAAGCGGCTCAAAGTTCTTGATTCCTTCTTGAATTATTATTGGATCGCAGCCCAAAATAGTAGTCCCTGCTATAGCAGCCATAATATTTTCTACATTGTGGCTACCTATAAGCTTAATACCCTCTACATCGTACACATGATCTCTGAAAGTTATCTCTGAGCCTCTATAAGTCACGCCGTCTTGGCAGCAGTCTTTTCCAAATGGGACCTTCCTGGACCGCACCCTAGGCAAGTATCCATTAATTACTTCATCATCTTTGTTGTAGACGAACCAGTCATCTCCAGTTTGGTTTGAATAAATCTTCATCTTGGATTCCACATACTCGTCAAACGACTCGTGATGGTCGAGATGATTAGGTGAAATATTAAGTATTATCGCTACATCAGGACGGAAACTTAGAATACCCTGGAGCTGGAAACTGCTTAGCTCAAGGACAAGAACGTCGAACTTGTCTGAATCCTCTGCGATCCGAATTAGAGGAGTACCTATATTGGCGCCCAGAAAAACTCTTTGTCCGTTTCTCTCAAGTATTCGTGCAATCAGAGTACAAGTCGTAGTTTTGCCATTTGACCCAGTGATTGCAATTATCGGCGTCTTGATAAAACGCCATGCTAGCTCAACCTCGCTTATTACCTCAATTCCTTGAGCCATCGCCATTTGAACTTGCGGTACTTTAAAAGGAACTCCCGGACTAAGCACTATAGTTTCAGCCCAGAGAAAAGTTTCCCCCGTGTGCGTTCCTGCTTCCACCTTCACTCCTTTTGACTCAAGCAATTCAATGTCTCCCCCTATTTTCTCAATCGGGGAGCTGTCGCTTACTCTTACCTGAGCCCCTTTATCAAGCAAGAAGTTAACAGAATCCATGCCTGTTTTCCCAAGCCCCACTACCAGTATTTTCCTGTTTTGAAGTTCCATTTATTCCTCTAAAAATGATAATTGCAATCTATCTAAGCTTGAGTGTCGAAAGAGCAAACAGTGCAAGAACCAAAGATATAATCCAAAACCTTATAACTACCTTTGATTCAGACCAGCCACTAAGCTCAAAATGGTGATGAAGCGGCGCCATTTTAAAAACTCTCTTACCCGTGAGCTTAAAAGATATAACCTGAATAATTACAGACAGTGCCTCCATAACAAAAAGGCCACCAACTAAAACTAGCAGTAATTCCTGTTTTATTATTAGAGCGACAGAACCAATTGCGGCACCAAGGGCAAGTGATCCTACATCGCCCATAAAGACCTCAGCAGGGTGTGAATTGTACCAGAGAAAACCAAGACATGCTCCACCTACAGCGGCGAGATACACGGCAAGCTCACCACCCTGAGGGATATAGGGAATCTGAAGATAACTTGAAAATTCCAGGTGCCCTGATAGATAGCAAAAAATAAGATATGTTGCCGCAGCTACGGATATAGACCCGATTGCAAGTCCGTCTAGTCCATCGGTTAAATTTACCGAGTTTGAGGCCCCCACAACAACCAACACCCCAAAAGGTATATAGAACCAGCCAAGATCAAAAACCGCCTTTTTAAAAAATGGGATAATAATCGAAGTAAAAGGATATTCATTAGCTTCAGTACCGCTAACGAGCATACTAAAACCATTCATTTCGCTCAGTATTAGCACAACAAAAAGAGTCCCGAAAACTATCTGTAAGAAGAACTTTAATCTAGCGCTCATCCCCCTGCCCTTCGTATACTTGAGCCAGTCGTCAAGAAAACCTATTAGCGCATAGCTAAACGTAAAGAGAAGTACGGTCCACATAACTTGACTGCTAAGGTCAACCCATAAAATCGTTGATATGGTTATTGCGACAACGATAAAGGCTCCTCCCATCGTAGGAGTACCAGCTTTGGATTGATGGCTCTGAGGACCGTCATCACGAATACTTTCTTTAAACTGTCTACTGGAAAGGAATTTAATGAAGTATCCGCCCAATATTATGCTTATAAGAAATGCGGTTACACCCGCTCCGAACGAACGGAAGGTTATGTACCTGAATACATTAAATATGATAAAATCCTCTTTAAGCAAATAAAGAAGATGAAACATTTATTACTCCTCAAATAGTCTTTTAATTACCTGCTCCATTGTTGATCCACGAGAGCCCTTTACTAGTACCAAGTCATTTGGTTTTGCGGTATCAATTAAGAATTTAGTCGCTTCCTTATGTGTCTTTGCATGAAAGCCGCTAATCACATCGCCAGCGCCATCCAAGATGTTTGCCGCGTATTTTCCATATGTAATAACGTCGTCCACTCCAGAGACGGATAGGTATTTGCCAATTTCTCGGTGCTCGTATTCACTTGCCTCACCCAGCTCAAGCATATCACCCAAAACAGCTATCGCTTTGCCTCCTCCCTTTAACCTTACAAGTTCATCGATTGCGCGTTTCATAGAATCGGGATTGGCATTGTAGGCGTCATTAATTACCTTAAACCCAAGAGGGGTGTCCAGAACTTGAAGTCTCATTTTGGTAGGAGTAAACCTTTCAAGTCCTTCACGGATTTGAGCAGTATCACAGCCTAACGATAGAGCGATTCCCGCGGCGCATAGAGAATTCATTACGTTATGGAGACCAATTCCCTTTAAACGTACAGGGAATTCTATCCCTTGGACATTCATATTAAATGTAATATTGGAAAAGTCACTACACTCTATGTGGCTGGCTGAGATCATAGCCCCTTTTGCATTGATTCCATAGGTAATTTTTTGACAATTAAGACCGTTTGCTATTCTTTCTACCCTTAAATCATCAAGATTTACAACAAAAACATTATGCTCATTAAAATTCTCTACAAGCTCCCCTTTTGCTTTGGCTACCCCATCTAGTCCACCTAGCTTTTCAAGGTGGGCGTGTCCTATATTGGTTATGGCCCCAATGTCCGGACGTGCAATCTCTGAAAGCCTTCTAATTTCTCCAAAGTCGTTCATTGCTACCTCTAGCACAGCTGCCGTGTTCTCATTCTTCAACTCAAAAAGAGTTAAGGGTAGACCAATAAGATTGTTAAAATTGCCAGTGTTTTTTAGAGTTTTATGTTTTAAGGAAACTATGCTCCACGTCATTTCCTTTGTGGTAGTTTTCCCGTTTGATCCGGTAATTGCAGCAACCTTTAAATCAGGGAAGCTCATTCGCCAATCCGATGCTAGGTCCCCTAATGCCCTTAGCGTGGAAGAAACTTGTATTAAAACTTTACCGTTTAAATCCTGAGAAGATGTACTTTCTACAACAACTCCGCTTGCTCCCCTATTAAAAGCCTCTTTAATAAAATCTTCACCATCAAAATTGTCCCCTTTCAAGGCGAAAAAGATTTCATCTTTTGTAATCTTTCTCGTATCTGTTGATACTCCACTAAAGACGCTTCCGCTTTTCCCCGAGAGCAGCCTCCCATGAGTTGAACTAAGAATAAAATTTAGATCCAGCATAATTGTTTCCAAAGAACTAAATTTATTTTAATGATAATGACTCCCTTGCTATTTCTCTGTCATCAAACGGGTACTTAGTTGTCCCTATAATCTGATAATCCTCATGCCCCTTACCAGCAATTAGTACAGTGTCATTTTTTTGGGCAGTTTTTATAGCTAGCTTAATTGCAGCTATTCTATCGGTAATCCTGTAATAGGGGTTATTATCTTCCCCATATTGAAAAACTCCCTCCTCGATCTGATCTATAATAATTTCAGGGTCTTCAGTGCGAGGGTTATCGGATGTAACAATTAGAATATCTGAAAGTTCTTTTCCTATCATGCCCATAAGAGGCCTTTTAGCAGAGTCTCTATCACCGCCGCATCCGAAAACAAGAATTACGTTTCCCTTTGTAAGCGGTCTTACTGACAGTAGAACATTTTTAAGAGCATCTGGCGTATGTGCATAATCCACAAGTACTTTAAACCCCAATGCGTTCGGAATTCCTTCTAGTCTTCCGGGAACAGATGAAATTTGAGAAATGCCTTTTTCAATGGCGTCAATAGGTGAACCTAATGAAATTGTAGTAGCAATAGCAGCAAGTATATTTGATAAATTATGCTCCCCGAATAGTGTTGATTTAACCTGAATAAAGCCTTCAGGAGTATTAATAGTTGCCTCGATTCCGTTATCTGTAATTTTTGAGGATACAGCATATATTGTTGCAGCCTCATTATTAATGGAATAGGTTACTACATCGGCGGGCGCATCATTTACAATTTGTACTCCGAAGGGATCATCAATATTTATAATTGAGAATTTATTTTTCTTATCACTCTGCCCCAAGAACTCCGTAAATAACCTCTTTTTGACTTCAAAGTAGTTTGCGATTGTGTCGTGATAATCGAGGTGGTCTTGAGTTAAATTAGTAAATACCGCGGCGTCAAAATGACACTCCTTCACTCTCTCTTTGTCAATAGCATGTGAAGAAACTTCCATTGCCACTGTGTCTACTCCCGAATCTCTCATTTCTCTAAACATCCCCATGAGATCAGAAGATTCAGGGGTTGTCATAGAGGATCGAATTTTATTTTCGCCGTAGCGGTAATCGATAGTGCCTATTATGCCGGAATTCTTACTTTCTTCGTTCCATATAGATTCCAGGAGATAGGTAATTGTAGTTTTTCCGTTCGTTCCTGTAATACCAACGAGTTTAAGTTCTTTTGTCGGGTGTCTGTAAAAATTAGACGAAGCAATTGCAAGAGATGCTCTGGAATCATTAACCTCAACTACAGATACGTCTTTAAAATTTTTATCCGGCGCTTTTTCCAATATCAGGGCTTTAGCCCCGTTTCCAACTGCCGATTCAATATACTTATGGCCGTCCGTATTTTCGCCCGTGAGTGCTACAAATAAAAAATGCTCTTTAACCTTGTTTGAATCAAAGGAAATACCCGAAATGTTTAAGCTGTCATCTCCTTTGAAATTTTTTATATCTATCCCATTTACGAGTTCTCTAAGGATCATATTTTTTGTTTGAGCTCAATTGAGCAAACCATGCCTTCTTTTATCAGATCTCCCGGTAGAGGTTTTTGATTCGTTACAAAACCACTACCTTTTACTTTTACCTTGATTCCTTCTTCCTCAGACCATTTAAGAATGTCTCTAACACTCATACCGCTTAAATCAGGCATCACCGTCATGCCTACCAATACTTTTTTGGGGCTTACACCCATATGAAAAAGAACTTTTTCAGCAATTTGTTTGAATATAGGAGCGGCTACGGAGCCCCCATATGTTTTTTCCCCAGGCGCTTCAACCACTACCACCATAACAATTTCGGGATCTTCTACGGGAGCAAAACCTATAAACGAAGTTATATATCTGCCAGAGTAATAACCACCGGACTTCGGATTAGGAATTTGTGCTGTACCAGTTTTACCAGCTACTGAAAATCCGGGTATTTGAGCCTTCTTGCCGGTTCCGTTTTCAACGACACCTTGCATGATTTGCTTCATCTGATATGAGGTATCATAGGAGATGACTCTAGTAACTACCTCTGGAGAGTTCTGCTCAATTACATTTCCGTCCGGGCCAACTATTTTCTCTATAACATATGGCTTCATAAGATATCCACCGTTTGCTATCGCAGAAAGGGCTGTGACAAGCTGCAGTGAAGTAACGGAAATACCCTGCCCGAATGAGATGGTCGCAAGTTCTATAGGTCCCCATTTTCTAGGAGCTGCCAATAGACCGCTCGACTCACCGGGAAGTCCTATGCCGGTTTTTTTTCCAAAGCCAAACTTGTTTAAATATTTGTAATACTTATCTCTACCCAGGAGCTCTCCGATTTTTGAGGCTCCTATATTACTTGAGTACTTTACAATCTCAGCAACTGTAAGTGTACCGCGGGGTTTTATGTCCCTAATCACGGCTGAACCGATTCTTCTTCTTCCGTTTTCACAATTAAATTTTGAATTTGGATTTACCTTTTTATCATCTAGAGCCGAAGCTGCAAGAAATACTTTCATTGTTGATCCAGGTTCATGTGCGTACCACATAGGAAGGTTTCTTCTATTTACCTCAGGGAATTTACTAAAGTTGTTAGGGTCCAGAAATGGGTAAGAAGCCATAGCCAGCACTTCGCCCGTCTCGGGGTTCATAATAATGGCCATTCCCTTCTCCCCGCCCACTTCTTCTACTCCCTCTTTTAGCTGCCTCTCAACTATATGCTGAATCTGTGAATCGATAGTGAGAACAATATCATGGCCCGAAGTCTTATATTGATCAATATCCTGAATCTCGCTTGGGTCGTTTAAAATCTTATGTCCCCTAGCATCTCTTTTTAAAGTAATTTTTCTGGTCTTGCCGGTTAGTAATCTGTCATAGCGGTATTCAATCCCCTCAATGCCAATGGAATCAATATCAGTAATACCAATTACTTGACCCATAAGATGCCCGTTGGGATAAATTCGTTTAGGTTCAGGAATATAACCTAATCCAGTTATGTCTAAATTTTGGAGTTCTTCCACAGACTCTGAATCTGCTAGCCTTTTTATCCATACAAAAGATTTATCTGAAGAAACTCTGTCTAGGATTTTCTTTTGAGATAGATTCAGTTTCTCCGAAAGTATCTTTGCCGTCTCAGAGGGATTCGTTACTTTCTTAGGATTTGCATAAACAGATTTTACATCGATATTTACTGCCAACTCTTTCCCATTTCTATCAAAGATTTTTCCCCTACGAGGAAGTAGTGTAGAGGTTCCGTGATGCTGCTTTCTAGCGATCTTAAACGCCCTCTCACGGTCAAGAATCTGAAGTTCCAATGCTTTGACAGACACCATTGCAAAAAGAGCAATAAGAAGAGTAGCAACTATAAAAACCCTCCATCTAGGTTTATCCAAATCCCTAGCAAGAGAAATTCTCTTTGTACTCCTCTTAGGCTTCATTATTTATTTCCTACAACCTTGTTTCTTTCTATATAAATTATGTCTACTTGAGTGGGAAACTTAAATCCTAGATCTGTAGCTATCTGCTCAAGCTTCTCAGGTGATTTTAGCTTCATAAATTCAGACTGAAGCGTCCTGTTCTCTTTTAAAAGATCTTCTGTTGTTTTCTTATTCCTTGATATTTCATAACCGAGGCTCAGTTCTTCAACTTTAATCCTCACATAAACTAAAGAAAGGCCCACAGCAATTAATATTAGAACTACAAAGCCTAAAGATAATACAGACTTCCCAGACTGTCCTCTTTCCTTTGACCTAACTTTCGGATTAGCCATGATTAGAGCTTCTCACCCACCCTCATTTTTGCACTCCTGGACCTGGGATTATTTGCTACTTCTGCTTCACTTGGAACCAAAGGTGTGCGGGTCAGAATGTTGAGTTCACTTTTTTTACCACAACCGCACATAGGTAAATCCGGTGGACAAATACATGAAGACGATAGACGCCGAAATAAATTTTTTACAAGTCTATCTTCAAGGGAATGAAAAGAAATGACAACTATTCTGCCGCCAGATTTAAGAAAAGGTATTGACTTACCTATGAATTTCTCAATATTATCAAGCTCGTGGTTAACGGCAATTCGAAACGCCTGAAATGTTTTCGTAGCCGGATGAATCTTAGCAGGATGAAATTTGTTGGGAATCGCCTCATAAACCACCTTGGCAAGTTCGGCAGATGTAGAAATGGGCTTTTCTTTTCTGGTCTGCACTATGCGTTTGGCAATCCTTCTTGACCATCTCTCCTCACCGTATACTTTTAAAACTTTTGAGATCTCATCAACACTCATTTCATTCACCAAATCATAAGCTGTAAATCTTAGCCTCAGGTCCATACGCATATCAAGATGCTCATCCCGTATAAAACTAAAACCCCTTTCACTGGAATCAATTTGAAAAGAAGACATTCCAAGATCTGCAACTATGCCGTCTACCTCACCTATTTCCAAATCCAATAGGGCCCTATCAATTTCTGAGAAATTACTGTTCTGAAGGAAAACATTGCTTTTATATTTGGACAGATTATTGCTCGCTATAGAAATAGCTTCTTCATCGACATCGAGTCCGATAATACGAGATTGATAATTTGTAAATTGTAATATTGATTTTGTGTGGCCACCTAGTCCCAGAGTCGCATCAACGTAGAGTCCATCCTTACGTGTAACCAAATAATTTACGACTTCTTCGGCCATAACCGGGATATGGATCGGGGCCTTCTGTTCTAATATGGCATTTCCCATGGGCTTATAGTCCTTGTGCTGCAAGTATTTCTCTACTCTTTTTAAATTCTTCATATGCGTTATCGGACTCTTCCTGTTCCCAAACCTCTTTGGACCAAATTTCAACCTTAGTTAGCATACCTATTAAAATCACATCTTTATCAATGCGTGCATGGCTTCTTAAAGACTGCGGAATAAGAATTCTCCCCTGCCCATCCATCGGGCAATCAACGGCTCCGCCCATCAAGTATCTTAAAAAGGAAATAACTTCCTGTTTGAACTGCGGCAGTTCGGAAACTTTTCTCTCAATTTCATTCCATTCTCTTAGCGGGTATGCAACCAAGCATTTATCGAAATTTGTGACAATGAATATTTCTCCCCCGTACTTCTCCCTACATACCTCCCTGAATTTTGAGGGTATGCTGAGCCTTCCCTTGTCGGTCATCGTATGTTCGTATCTACCTCGAAACATGTTACGCCTTCTTATGCCACTTTATGCCACTTTGAACCACTATATAAAATTGTGTTAAGTTTGTCAAGTAAGGTTTTGAAATTTATCAATTTTTTAGCAAATACTGAAGTATAAAATTACATATTCTGGCAAGTGAAATATAATGGCCTATATATAGTAAACAAAATAAGGGATTTTTATGTAGTTCTATACTTGTACTTTAAGAATGTGCTCTATCTTATTGATAACAAACAAGATTTAACTATCTTTAGCAATACATAATATATTAGGATATGCCAATTTATACCATAAAGAACATGCCGCACTTTTCAGACTGTGGGAATCATATGAAAAAATATCAAAAGAATAATCGGAAAAAACAGCAAATTAAGATATAATCTTCTTAATTTTTCTTACCAAAAAATATCATATGCCTAATATATATATAAAACTTAAAAATAAGGCTGAAACCGTTTACTTCCAGTCGATTATGGGAACTTATTCGCACTTTGCATGGGTTAGGACGGAAGATCCGGCAAAAGGGATTATGCAAATAACACCTACTGAGGACCAGATGGATAAAACTCGGGAGATTCTTAGCTACTTGAAAAATGAGATTGAATTTGAAGAGGTAAGTAAACCGGAGGAGTAGTAATCCTACATTGATGATCTAATGAAGCAACAAGAAGAAATAACACGTTCTGCGGGCGTTGTAGGCTCTCTCACATTTCTAAGTCGTATCGCAGGATATGCGAGAGATGTAGTTATAGCATATTTTTTCGGCGCTTCAGCATTGACTGATGCGTTTTGGGTAGCCTTTAGAATTCCAAATCTGCTCAGGAGACTCTTTGCTGAAGGGTCTCTTACAATTTCATTCATACCTGTTTTCACTCAATATCTGGAGACAAAAAACAAGGAAGAGGCTAAGAAGGTAGCAGATGCTGTATTTACTATTCTGGTCTTTCTTCTGATAATTATATCAATTGGAGGCATACTCCTATCTCCTTACATAATCAAGCTCTTTGCTGCGGGTTTTGATAAGAACACTTTTGATTTGGCTGTTTCCTTAAACCGGATAATGTTTCCATACATCCTCTTTATCTCCCTGACTGCACTGTCGATGGGTGTTCTTAATTCGCTAAGACACTTTTTTGCTCCGGCGTTTTCACCTGTAATCCTAAATTTGTGCATAATAATTGCTGTATTTCTGATTTATAACAGCTTCAACATTCCGATTTATGCTGCAGCTGTAGGGGTAATAGTTGGCGGAGTCTTGCAGCTTTTGTTTCAATTACCTTTCTTAAACACAAGAGGGTTTCTCTTTGGTTTTAGTAAGCATTTCCGCCATCCGGCGGTAAAGCGTATAGGGTTTCTCATCATTCCCCAGTTGTTTGGAGTAGCGGTCTACAATCTGAATATTCTGGTAAACACACAGTACGCATCCTTTATGACTCAGGGCACCATCTCATATCTTTACTTTGCAGAGAGGCTTATAGAGTTCCCGCTCGGAATCATAGCCGTGTCAATCGCAACTGTCCTTCTTCCTAGCCTTTCATCTTATGTATCAAAAAAGGAATTTGATAAATTTAGAGAAACATATTCCTTCACGCTCAGGTTGATGTTTTTCATATTAATTCCCGCCCTTGTAGGTCTTATAGTTCTAAGAGTCCCGATTTGCAATCTCCTTTATCAAAGAGGAGAGTTCGATTACGCAGCTACAATTTTTACCTCTCAAGCGCTTTTAGGATATGCGGTAGGCCTGTGGGCTGTTGGAGGAATCAGGATAACAGCCCCGGCATTTTATTCGATGCAGGATACAAGAACCCCAGTAATTATAGCCTTTGTAGCATTTATCGTTAATGCCGTGTTCGGTTATGTATTGGGATTCACTTTTGATTTAAAACACACCGGGCTGGCATTTGCAAGCTCGATTTCATCAATCATAAATTTTCTTCTTTTGTTTTACTTAATTGAGAGAAGAATAGGAAATATAAATACAAAATCAATTATTATCCTACTTCTGAAAATAACTGCTATTTCCGGAGTTATGGGAATAGTGATTTGGAGAGTATCAAAACTAACTTATTGGTCAGAATCCGCTTTTTCTATAGAAAAGATCGGGGTTTTAGCCGCGTCAATTGTAATTGCAGTAGTAATTTACTTCTCCCTTGCCAAAATCCTAAAGATAGAAGAATCGGATTTTCTTATTAAGATGATTAGAAAAAGACTCTAACAAACTGGATAAAAAAAGAAGGGAGGTGAATAAGCCAGTGGAATGAAATACCCCCCTCCCTTCTAGGATAATAGGTCTATCTGTTTGCACAGAATCCGAAGTTAACAGTGCCTCCAGGCTGAACTGTATTATTCCAGGAAACACCTTCTGCGGTAACAGTGTTTCCACTTTGTTGGTATACTGCGTTCCAGAGATTTCTAATTGAGCCTTCAATAGTGAATGAAACAATCCAGTCTACTGGTAAAGAAGTACCGTTTGTAACGTCTACCTGAGCACAGTACCCGGCGCCCCAATCGTCATTTATTGTAACGTCAGCCGTTATATCTCCTCCTGCGGGCAGATTAAACTCATCGTCGTCACTTTCGCTATCACATCCCGGATCGCTTGGGAAATCCGTTAATCCATCCCCGTCATTATCAACCCCGTCCGAGCATGCGAATGTAGGCGGCGGAGTTGGTGGCGGTGGCGGCGGAATTGGGGGTGGTTGTGCTCCCCTCTCGGCGCAGAATCCAAATCCTAAGGACTGTCCCGGATTTACAATATTATTCCAGGACACGCCCTCGGCACTAACCTCATTCTCATTTTGAGTATAGATCGCGTTCCACATATCACTCACTGTTCCCTCGATAGAAAAAGTCACAGTCCAATCAGAAGCTGCACCCGTATTATTGGTAACTGTTACGTCCGCACAATAACCGGTCCCCCAGTCATTATTTATATTTACATCTGCACTAACCCCTTCTCCTCCCGGAGGATCGTTAAATTCGTCGTTATCATCTGCGTTGTCACACCCGGGGTCGTCGGGAAAATCAATGAGACCATCGCTGTCGTTATCTATTGTGTCAGAGCACGCAGGAGTTGGAGGAGGATTGGTAGAACCATCCATTAACCGAGCAAGTAATGCGATTTTATCCTCCCACACATCGTGCCAATTGTCTTGTAAAATCCCTCCTGTATCACCGCTATTTGGATTCCATGACCAGTAAAAGAAATCACTCATGCCCTTTGAGTCCATATAACTAATTAGTGCGTCTTGCCATGTTCTGTCCCTCGGGTCACCGCCGTTTCCATATCTGCCGCCGAACTCACCGATTATTACGGCATAACCCCTATCTACTAAATATCCGAAATGGGTCTCCCAAATATCAGGCATGTTATTGGGAAAATTAGAATCATTAAAATAGGGCTGAACAAATACATCGGGCCCATAAACATGAGGGCTCAAAACGAGTTTTTCGTCTGGGATATTAAGTGGGAAACAATCAAACGGCTCAAGGTTACCTCCCCACCAGTGAGGAATTGTGCTTGAGCATATAGGATTACTTTGAATTCCCTGAACAAATATTACTAATTCTGGGTTAGACTGAAGTACCTCTGATGCCGCCCTTTGTGCAGCCGAGTTCCAGTCTGTAAGTGAATTGCCGGTTCCCCATGTTGCGGGCCCGTGTGGCTCGTTTTTAATATCAACTCCAAAAAACCGCTCTACATTTTTATATCTATCAGAAACAAAAACAAGATCGTTAATCCACTGCAGCTCAGAATAATTACCCGTATACCATAGCTCTTCTATTGTTTGACAGTCTGATGTATGATGATCTAAAAGAATGTAAAACCCTTGGCGGTCAAGCTCCAATATGACCTTGTCCATTATCTCAAGAGAGTTCAGACCCTGCAAATCCGGATTAAGAGAATAATTGATGCTTGAAACTCCGGTGTTAGATAAAGTATCCGGGCAGAACGGAAGCCTTATTGCAGTAAACCCGAGTCCCTTGATCTGCTCAATCATGTCTTTCCAGTTTCTGGCCCACAGTCCGTGAACTACATGATTATTTGTCTCAAAACCAAACCAGCTAACTCCGTAAAGATTAATCTCCTGACCGCTTTCGCTATGCACTTTTCCACCTTCAACATAGTAGCTCCACGCGGGCACCGATATGAAAAAACAGATTGAGATTGCTATTAAAAATATCCGCATTGCTCATCCTCCTTTGATATTTAGAAACAGTTGTCTAGTTTTTTAATCCATACTGACCAATCTACGTTAATTAAATAGATGCAACCAGGATGCCAAAGATTTATAGATAGAAATATTTAATGTTTAATGGTATTTAAAGAAGGTTTGAGAAACGAACGTTCAAACTTTTGCTCTATTTACTGTGTGAAAAAACACTGCAAAATTGTGTATATTAGTACAGTTCGAGAATAATTCTTGACTCTCAATTTAAATATTAATAATATCAAGAGAGGATGTCCGGAAAAGAGAATATGGAAGACCATGAACTTGCAGAGCTGGGGAAAAAGTACGAAAATATTCTCTCTAAGGACCCGGAATCCAATACCTTTAGTCTACTTGCAAACGTTCTATACAGGCAGGGGAAAACAGATAAAGCCATTGGTGTATTGATAAGGGGTTTAGGATATAATAAGAACAACGTTACAGCCAGGTTTTTGCTAGGTAAGATTTACTATGAGAGATGGATGATTAACCAGGCCAAAAAAGAGATGGAGAAAGTGCTACAATATTCACCTCAGAATTTGCAAGCCGCAAAATTACTATCTCAAATATACAGGAGTGAGGATAAATGGGATAAGGCTCTTCAAACCCTCAGTGTAGCTTATTCATTTCACAGCAGCGATGAAAATGTTGTTGTCGAAATGAAAGAGATCAAAAAAGAAATCTCAAAAAAGGAAGCTAAGTTATCTAAACAGGTATTTGAAACACCATCCGGTTCAAGAAAAATAAAAGGTATAGAAATTGACGACTCATCTAAAAATGAAGAAGTCTATACGGAAACCATGGCGAATCTCTATATAGAGCAAGGTCAGTATGATAAGGCTAGAGAAGTTTTAGAAAAAATCTTTACAAATGAAACTGAAAGGAACTTGGCGATTGAAAAATTAGAGGAAACAAAGTTAAATAAAATGAACCTTACCGCCGAACTTAGTTCAAGGGAATGAGACAAAAATGAAGATACTGATTATACACGGACCAAATCTTAACATGCTCGGAAAACGTGAGCCCGATATTTACGGTGCCACTACACTAGAGGAAATAAATGCCGCTTTAACTAGTAAGGCAAAAGGACTTGGGGCAGAAGTCACATTCTTCCAGTCCAATTCCGAAGGGGAGATTGTAAGCAATATTCAAGATGCTATGTCAAAATTTGAGGGCGTTGTAATTAACCCGGGAGCATATACGCATACCAGCGTTGCTATAAGGGACGCGATTTTATCTTCCGGACTACCGGTTGTCGAAGTGCATATATCAAACGTACATAAACGTGAAGATTTCAGACATAAGTCTTTTATTTCAGGAGTAGCCCTGGGTGTGGTATCAGGGTTTGGAGTTAATAGCTATATGCTTGGGCTGAGCGGGCTTGTAGATTACCTAAAAGATAATGAGAATAATTGACGTTTGATCGTTTTCTTTATTTCTCAGTCGTCTATACTTCTTTACCAACAATAATGTTTGCTTTTTCCAGGTTAAGAAATTTAAAATTACCGGCTTTTAACTAAATGAAGAATAATTGGACAATAGAAAAAGAGAATCCCAAACTAAGGGACAAACTAGCGAAGAGCTTGCAAATTTCCCCTATTACAGCTCAAATTTTGGTAAATCGCGGTATAGAAAACGAGACTGAAGCTAATCTTTTCTTAAATTGCACGCTATTTGACCTACCTTCGCCTTATCTTATGAAGGGAATGGACAGGGCAGTAGAGAGAATAAAAAAAGCTCTTGAGAATAATGAAAGGATAGCTATTTATGGTGATTATGATGTTGACGGAGTTACCTCAACAGCACTTCTATACAGTTTTCTAAAAGTTTTAAAAGCAAATGTAACCTACTACAATCCCGACAGACTAAAAGAAGGATACGGTATAAATATAGATGCTGTAAAAAAACTGGCAGAGCAAGGAGTAAGTCTTATCATCTCAGGGGACTGCGGTATTACAGCAGTTAAAGAGATAGAGCAAGCTAAAGAGCTTGGTGTGGAGTTTATTGTCACCGACCATCATAAACCTCCCCAAGAGCTTCCCCGAGCTGTCTCAATACTAAACCCCAAACTTTCTGAATGTAAGTATCCCGGAAAGGAAATAGTTGGAGTGGGGGTAATTTTCAATCTTGTTATTGCTTTAAGACGAGCGCTGAGGGATGAGGGATTCTTTAAGAACGGCGAGCCTAATCTGGGAGATTATCTCGACCTAGTAGCACTAGGAACCGTCGCTGACTGTGCCCCGCTATTAGATGTAAACCGAATATTGGTCAAAGAGGGAATAAAAAGGATGCAAAGCCCCAAACGCCTTGGTGTTCAAGCCTTAAAAGAGGCAAGCAGTATTAAGGGAGAAGTAACATCATATGACTTAGGCTTTAAATTGGGACCTAGAATAAATGCTTCTGGAAGAATGAGCACGGCTGAAAATGCTGTTGCACTTTTTATCTCAGAGAACTTAGAGGAAGCACGGGAACTCGCAAGAGAGCTAAACGAGAAGAACTCAAACAGACAGAGTACAGAGGCTGAAATTATAAAGGAAGCAATTTCTTTACTAGAATCGAACCCCGCTCTTATAGGAGCAAATTCTATAGTGCTCGCATCCCGAAACTGGCATCCGGGAATTATAGGAATCGTGGCATCAAGAATTGTTGAAAGATATGAAAAGCCCACAATGTTAATCGCGATCAGTGAAGACGGAGTGGGCAAAGGCTCCGGAAGAAGTCTTGAGGGAATTAACATTTATGCCGCGCTATCTGAATGCAGAGAACTTTTTTTACAGTTTGGCGGACATGAGCAGGCTGCAGGCTTATCTATAAGAGAGGAGAACGTTGAGAAATTTAGAGAGATGTTTGATAAAGCACTAGAGAACTCCGAAGAACAATATGAAAAAAAACTAAAGGTAGACTGCTCTATAGAACTCGATAGCTTAACAGATAGTCTAATCTCGGAGTTTGAATTACTTCAACCTTTTGGAATTGGGAATCCTGAACCTGCATTATTATCTAGAACAGTAGAGGTAGTTTCTCAGCGCATATTTAAAGACAAACACCTGGGTTTTAAAGTAAAGAAAGGGACTAAACTCTTTGATGCTATTTGGTTTAATATGAAAGAACCCTTTACCTTGCCGGATAAAGTGGATATGGTTTTTACGCCTGAGTTTAATAAATGGAACGGAAAGAAAGAGATAAGATTGAGGGTTAAAGATGTTAGCTGGTAAAGGAATTTATTA
>Ga0209980_10000067_pt1 | contig 49984 bp, 45 predicted proteins | sample CR02metaG_FD_183611 | JGI IMG/M metagenome (GOLD analysis project Ga0209980, IMG submission 183611) | Deep subsurface microbial communities from Mariana Trench to uncover new lineages of life (NeLLi) - CR02 metaG (SPAdes) (version 2) | ecosystem: Environmental > Aquatic > Marine > Ocean trench...
TAACTAACCGTAAGCATTAAATAAAGTGATGGCGGGCGATGGGGGATTCGAACCCCCGACCTCTGGCTTCGGAGGCCAGCGCTCTAATCCACTGAGCTAATCGCCCTGGATAATTAGTTCTTAGGCAGCGGGAGCCCTAATTCCTTCATCACAACCTGCATATCTTCCCAGGCGGGTTTTTTAAAATGAGGATTTCTAAGCAGTGCTGCAGGATGGTATGTTACCATAAGTTTTGTTCCGCTGTACATATGAAATTTCCCTCTCAAACTACCAAGGCTGGCTTTTGTCCTGAGGATCGACTTTGCCGCTGTAGCACCTAAACAAACTATAACTTCAGGCTTTATAAATCTTATCTGTTTAAATAGGAACTGCTCACATGTAGACATTTCATTAGGCTCTGGAGTTCTGTTGTCGGGGGGACGGCATTTAACAACGTTACATATATACACGTCTTCCCGCTTAAGCCCCATAGCTTCAATTATCTTAGTTAGTAGCTTCCCGGATCGTCCCACAAAAGGCTTACCCTGCATATCCTCATCACGCCCCGGACCTTCCCCTACAAATACGAGTTTTGCTTTTGGATTCCCGTCCCCGAACACAAGGTTTGTTCTGCCTTCGTGGAGCTTACACCTGATGCAGTCCCCGATCTCCTCCCTAATTTCCTCAAGCGTCATTATCTTGGTGTCAAACAAGTTGACCGGTTCTTCGATTATGATTATATCTTCCTCAGTTTGATTATTTTTCGTGGCCATTGGCTCAGTCCTTAGTGCTTCCTTTTCGGTTATCAGCTGGGTGCCATTTTCGGTTTCTTTATTATAGGCGGGGACGGTTTTTAAACCCATAGATTCTTGAAACTCCAAATACCTCTTGAGTTCTTCTACAATTTCTTTTAAGTTGCTATCTATGCTCATATCCGTGTTCATTTAATATAATACAACATGGATAAAATTGTAAAAGCACATTTAAAAACATAAGACAGACTTTGAACTCTTCTTGTGTTTCTGGTAAATCATTCTATTCTAAATAAAACTTTTTGGAGTGAAATAAACGAAAAATGAAAGAGAGCTATAATGCAAAAGAGATCGAAAATAAATGGCGTAACTATTGGGATGAGAAGAAGTTATACCAGGTTGAAGTAGATCATGATAAGAAGAAATATTATGTTTTAGAGATGTTTCCCTATCCTTCCGGGCGCATACATATGGGTCATGTGAGAAATTATACGATCGGTGATGTCACAGCCCGTTACAAACGAACCAGAGGATTTAACGTTCTACATCCGATTGGTTGGGACGCCTTTGGACTGCCCGCTGAAAATGCGGCCATTGAGCGCGGCGTTCATCCCGCAAAATGGACCTATGAAAATATCTCTCAGATGAAGGCCCAGCTTAAACAGCTTGGGTACAGCTATGACTGGACAAGAGAAATCACCACCTGCGATCCTTCGTATTACAAATGGGAGCAGATGGTCTTTACTCACATGCTTAAGAAGGGGCTAGCCTATCAAAAGTCGACTACGGTTAACTGGTGCCCGTCTGACGAAACTGTGCTGGCTAATGAACAGGTTGAAGACGGACTTTGCTGGCGCTGCGGATCTGAAGTTGAGTTAAAGGAGATGAAGGGCTGGTTTTTTAAAACAACAGAGTATACGGAAGAGCTTCTTGAGTGGGCGGATAAGTTGAAAGACGGCTGGCCAGAAAGAGTGCTCTCTATGCAGAAAAACTGGATAGGGAAAAGCACCGGGGCTGAGATAGAATTTCCCCTTCAAGAATCGCTGGGAGAAGAGAACAGTCTTAAGATTTTCACAACCCGCCCTGATACCGTGTACGGCGTAACCTATATGAGTATCGCACCCGAACATCCGCTCGCAGAGGAGCTTATAAAAGGCAAACCGGAAGAAGAGGAAGTCCTGGAATTTATTAATAGGGTCAAAAAACAGAGCAACCTTGAAAGAGTAGGTGAAGGGACAAAAAAAGAGGGTGTTTTTACCGGTTCCTATGCTATAAATCCTTTCACGGGCGGGAGTATTCCTATCTATATAGCTAACTTTGTGCTTATTGAATACGGGACCGGAATTATTATGTGCGTGCCTGCCCATGACCAAAGGGACTTTAAGTTTGCAAAGGAGTACCATTTACCAATCAAAGTAGTAATTCAACCCGAAGGAGTAGATTTAAATCCGGACACTATGGAAGGGGCATTTGAGGAGCCTGGAGTTATGGTCAATTCAAAGGATTTCACAAATATTCAATCACAAACAGCAAAAGAAAAGATAATTGAATATATAGAGGAAAAAGGTATAGGCGAGAGGCAGATTAATTACAGGCTCAGGGACTGGGGAATTTCTAGGCAGAGATATTGGGGAACACCAATTCCAATAATATATTGCGATAGCTGTGGAGTGGTTCCCGTACCTGACAAAGATCTCCCGGTGGAGCTTCCCTTAGACATCGAATTTACTGGCAAAGGAGGGTCTCCCCTCTCAAAAATTGATAGCTTTGTAAATACGGATTGCCCAGAATGCGGTGGTCAGGCTAAGCGTGAAACAGATACGATGGACACGTTTGTGGAATCCTCCTGGTATTTCTTGAGATACGCCTCACCTAAATATACTGAGGGTATTTTTGATAAAGATGAAGTTTCCTACTGGCTCTCTGTTGACCAGTACATAGGCGGTATAGAGCACGCTATACTCCACCTTTTATATGCACGGTTTTTTACAAAAGCGCTCAGAGACTTTGGAATGTGCGATCTGGACGAGCCTTTTAAGAATTTGCTTACTCAGGGAATGGTTATAAAAGACGGTGCTAAAATGTCCAAATCTATGGGAAACATCGTTGACCCTGACGATATGATTGCAAAGTACGGCGCGGATACAGTGAGGCTCTTCATATTATTTGCCGCCCCGGTTCAAAGGGATTTGGATTGGAGTGATGAGGGGATAGAGGGATCGTTCAGGTTTTTAAACCGTCTGTGGAGGCTCATCTTTGATGTTTTTAATGGTATTGATGAGATTAAGGGAGTAGATGTTGAGCCAGAGAAAATTTCAAAGATTGCTAAAGAGCTTCTTACAAAGACACATAAAACAATAAAAAAAGTAACGAATGATCTCGACAGGTTTCAGTTTAATACGGCTATTGCGGCAATTATGGAATTACTAAACGATACATCCAGGTTTAAACCCGTGGGCCAGGATGATTTGCCAGTATTGAGAGAAGCTGTTGAGACAATGGTGAGACTCATTTATCCTATGGCGCCACATGTTTCAGAGGAGCTATGGCAGGAGCTTGGGTATGAGGAGACTCTTGTTGATAAAGGATGGATTACCTGGAACAAAGAACTAGTAGAGAGTGCGGCGATTAACATAGTGGTTCAGATAAACGGGAAGGTGAGGAGCCAGATTACAATGGATCCAGACTCAGATGAGGAACAGATGAAAGAGGCTGCTTTTTCTGATGAGAAAGTTCAAAGCTATATAGCTGGTAAAGAGCCAAAGAAAGTAATCGTTGTTCCAAAGAAGTTAGTCAATATAGTTATTTAGAATCGGCGTTTTTATTTCTCTATAGGTGATTTTGATATTTATAGCTATTGTGGTATCTTGAATCGCTTCAATTTACATATAGCAATAAACGGAGGTGCCATATCTAATGGCAGATAAAGTTAAGAAACAAACTAAAATGGATGATTTTCTTAATAAGAAAGTAAAAGCAATAGAAGTACAAGCGCCTAAAACCGTCTCCCAACTACTCTCAGAAATGGCAGAGACGGGATTTCAGGGTAGGAGTTTAGCGCGTGTAGTTGACGTGTTAGAGCAGATGATAAATGATGATGACGTTACAATTCTCCTTGGTTACGCAGGCTCACTTTCGACTACAGGACAGTGGAAAATAATAAATTGGCTGATTGAAAACCGCTATATAGACATACTAGTTCCTACAGGGGCGAATATTTCTGAAGATATAATAGACGCTATGGGCTTTGACTACTGGCAGGGTTCTCACTTGGCGGATAACGAAATATTGTTCAGAGAAGGTCTTAACCGCTATTATGATGTTTACGGGAAAGAGACGGATTATCTGGTTATGACAGAGCTTTTAGCTGAGTTTATCTTGACGCTTGATGAGTCTCATAACTACTCATCAAGAGAACTGCTACAACTCTGCGGTCATTGGCTCCACAATAAAAATATTCATAGCATCGTGGCAAAAGCCGCTGAGCACGGAGTTCCTATATTTTGTCCCGCTATAGCAGACAGCCCATATGGTGACGCAGCTCTTATTGCAAAGAGTAAGGGGTTCAGCCTAACAATAGATGCGATTAAAGACTATGTAGAGTTTATGACTTTGGGTGAAACAGTAAAAGATACAGCTGTTATTTATATAGGTGGTGGAGTCCCTAAGGATTTTATTCAACTCTTTGCTGTTACAGGCGATCTTTTGTATGAAGATAGACAAATTCCTAACAGGCAACCAGGATTAAACAGAAAGGGTACAGGTGTCGCTGAAACTTATTATCCTCATAAATACGCTATTCAGATAACGACCGATTCTCCTCAGTGGGGAGGTCTCTCAGGGTGCACATTTGAAGAAGCCGTATCCTGGGGTAAGGAGGATCCAGAGGGTAGCTTGGTACAGTGTTACTGTGACGCTACTATTGCACTTCCTCTCGTCTCTCACGCGCTTGCCGAGAGAGTGGGGACTAAAAGAAAAGGGAAAGATTTCTCGGGTATTCTATAATTCCGTATAATTCTTAGTTTGATAAGGTAGCTAATTCTCTTGCTGCTAATTCAGGATCAGGTGATCCAAATACACTTGTAATCACTGCTATGCCGTCAACTCCGGTCCCTAATATTTCAGAGGCGTTTTCTTTAGTAATTCCACCTATTGCAAAGATTGGTATCTGGCTTATAACATATACCGCTTCTTTAAGAACCTCTATAGAAGTGGGCTCTCTTTCAGGTTTAGTGGGAGTATAGTATGGGGTTCCGAATGCCACATAATCGGCGCCATTTTGCACTGCGTTTAACCCCCTTTCAATTTGGTTATAACAGGAGACACCAATTATAGCCTCATCGCCGAGTATAGCTCTTGCGTTTTTTATAGAAGTATCGTCACCGCCCAGATGAACACCATCTGCTCCTATTTCTTTTGCTAGTTCAGGAGAGTCATTAATAATAAGCGGTACATCGTATCTTCTTGTTAACTTGAGAAGCTCTCTACCCAAGTTTAATATTTCGTTTTTGGGAGTATCTTTTTCCCTTAACTGGACAATACGAGCTCCGCCCTTTATAGACTTCTCAACGGTTTCAATGAACCCGGCGCGTTTAATTAGTTTTTTGTCGGTTATGACGTAGAGACCGGTCAAATTATTTTTCATATTTAGAAACTTTGTAGAATGAGCTAGTTTAACTAGCCGGCTAACCTGGAAAATATTGCGTCTTTTACAACGTCATAATCAGCTGGAAGCTCAAGTGGGGCGTTAGCGTATTTTGAAAATACTCCCTCGAGTTCTTTTTTGTGATATCCAATCTTAAATTCAACAAATTTAAGCCCATGTGCAGTTGAAATTATGACAATCCTGTCTTTAGGTTTGAAAACTTTCTTTGCCTGCAATTTCAAGAAAACTGCAAGGGCAACACCAGTATGCGGACAATTAAACGTTCCTGTTTTATCTACTCGCGCTGAGGCATTCGCAAGCTCCTCTTCACTTGCCTGCTCCACAATACCATCAAACTCTTTTAAGGTTCTTATAGCTTTATTAACACTCACAGGGTTGCCAATTTGAATTGCATTAGCCAGTGTTTTTTTGGCTTTGACCGGATGGAATTCTTCAAAATTTTTGAGATAGCTCAAATAAAGAGGATTTGCATTCTCAGCCTGAGCGCATACCAGTCTCGGTAACTTATTAATTAAACCAAGATCCTTCATCATTAAAAAACCTTTTCCAAGAGCAGATATATTTCCTAAATTACCCCCCGGGATAATGATCCAGTCAGGCACTTCCCAATCAAATTGTTGACAGAGCTCTACGCTAATTGTTTTTTGTCCTTCGATTCGGAGAGAGTTAATGGAATTTGCGAGATAGATATTGTTTTGGCTACATATGTTTTGCACCATTTCCATACAGCCATCAAAGTCAGTATCTAGGGATAAGACCAACGCTCCGTTCGAAATCGGCTGCACAAGCTGTGCAACGGAAACTTTATCTTTTGGGAGAAAGACAATTGCCGGTATGTCCGCAGAGGCACAGTAAGCCGCAAGAGCAGCAGATGTATCACCAGTTGATGCACAAGCTACTGCCGGTACATCTTTGCCATCAGCGATCATTTGTTGTACAACCGATACAAGAACCGTCATACCAAGGTCTTTGAACGACCCCGTGTGGCTATTTCCGCACATTTTTAGCCAAAGGTCTTCCATGCCAATCTGTTTTCCAAACCTCTCAGCCCAAAAAAGATTCGTGGCTCCTTCATACATCGAGACAATATTTTTGTCCTCAACATAGGGACAGACCCATTCCTTTTTACCCCATACAGAACTCCCGTAAGGCCATGACTGTCTACGGTAGCGGTTATCAAATATATCTTTCCACTCTTGAGCCGAAGTTTCCTTTAGCTTATTGAGATCATGGGTAACTTCTAAAAGATTGTCGCATTTCTTACATCGGTAGATTATTTCATCCAATGGATATGTTTCGCCACACTCTTCATTGATACAATTGAACCAGGCTTTATATTCGCTCATACCTAAACAAAATACATCTTCGGATTTTGACTGTCAAACATTTAAACATTTAGATTGACTTTTAAGGGGAAATTACACAATTTGATATTGAATTATGGGAGGTGACACTTTTTGTATCAAAGTCAAAATGTAGTGTATTATTATTAAAGATGTTCTTAATGATTGCATTCTAAGTCACGGAAATCTGTCAAAATTAAGTAACCAAGCCGAACTATTGTTGACAGAAATTAAGGGTTTTGGTAATCTGAGCTTATTGGATGGATAAAAAGAGAGTACAGCTTATTATTCACGGAAAGGTTCAGGGAGTATTTTTTAGAGCTTCTACTAAAGACAAGGCGAATGAACTAAGACTAAGTGGATTTGTTAGGAACAGAGAGGATGGAACTGTAGAAGTGATTGCAGAAGGGGATGAGGATCAGCTTCAAAGACTAGTGGATTGGTGCTGTAAAGGGCCCGATCTTTCCCAGGTAAATGATGTTCAGTTAGATTGGCAGCCTTACATAGCACAGTTTGAAAAATTCACGATTAACTAATTATAAGGGAGTTTACTAAAACTATGATTCTTAAATGTATACCCGGAGGCATTTTTCTAACGAATTGTTATATTATCGGGGATGAGGAGACAAATGAGGGAATATTGATCGATCCGGGCGAACAGATGGATGAGATTTTAGCTGAGATAAAGAAATCAGGATTGGACATAACCAAAATTGTAAATACTCATACACATATTGACCATGTTGCAGGTGTGCAACAAGCGAAAGAAGAGCTTGGAGTGAAATTTTATTTGCATCCGGAGGATGAGCCTGTATTGCAAATATTACCTGAAGCGGCAGCAAGATTTCCGCAGTTCGGCAATGTCAGGGTTCCTGAGATAGACGTCTATATCGAGGAAGGAGACGAGATTGATATAGGCGGATTAAAAGCAAAGGTCCTACATACACCAGGGCACACGTGGGGTAGTATCTGCCTTTTAATTGATGATCATGTTATCTCTGGGGACACGCTTTTTGCAGGAAGCGTGGGCAGAGTAGATTTGACAGGCGGGACTTCAATGAGAGAGCTAGTCGGTTCTATAAAGTCAAAACTAATGTCACTTCCTGATTCCTATAATGTTTACCCCGGCCACGGGCCTTTTACAACTATAGGTATAGAGAGAAGGTCAAATCCCTTCATTACGGGTGATTTGGCTATTTTATAACATGGAAAGGACTATAATAAGGATTATTTTAGTAGTCGGAGTTGTTTCTCTTTTGGTATATCTTTTTGCCAAAGAAATTACCCATGTGTACGCTCTTCACCAAGAGAACGAAAAAGTAAAAGTGGAATCCCTAAAACTAGAGAAGGCAAATAGCGAATTAATCAAAAAAATAGAATTGATTGATGCTGATCAAGCGTATAAGGAAAAAATCATAAGACAAGAATTAGGGATGATTAAAAAAGGTGAAAAAGTCTATAGATTTCAAGAGTAAAATTAAGCTCTCAAACTATGTCTCGGGCAAAATATTTATAGTCGTACTTTCAACCTTAGTATTAGCCCTTATATATAAGAATAGTTTTGAGAGTATCAATTTTTATTCTATTTTGGCTGCATTTCTCTTAATATCTACAGTCGTATATAAGTCCGTAAATTACATAACCGGCGCTTCACGAAACTTATCAAGAATAGATGAAATAGAATTTGCACTCTTATTTGCCCTAGTATTTGAAATTTTACTAGAGATATTTGGAAATGAGTTGTTTCCCTTATCCTATGTTCTATTACCTTTGATAGTTCTTCTCTTTGGCTGGCCGGCGGGCGGGCTTTCTTTTGTTATAGTTTCGATCCTTCAAATAACTAAGTTCCAAGGTCCTTTACTTCCCTACCAAATCACGATACTCCTTCTTTCAACATTAATTTTGGGATTCTTGCTCAAAGGTAATAAGCTCGCACTAAGGTCAAACATCTTCCAAAAAGGTAGTGTAAAGAAAATTTTGCTTCACAATTTAATCTCTGGAAATGCAGAGGATCAGAATGAATCTAGTAATGTGAAAGAACTGAGGGCAGATATAAAAAATGCGCTTGAGATTCTTAGCCAACTAGTTTCTAGTCACAGTATCTTGTTTTATATGAAAATGGATGACGGACTTTTTGTTATAGCGGATTCAATATCTAAAAGCAATGATTATATAGACAGGGGACAAAGAGTCAGTTTTCGGGGTGGATATCTAGGATGGGTGTTAAAGACAAAAACCCAGGTTTTAATAACAAGTATCAAAAATGTTAGAAAGAACCTTATATATTATACTAAGGACATTCCAGTTAGATCACTTCTTGCCACTCCCTTACTCATGAAGGCTGAACAAAATGTTCCTGAGAGCAAACAGGATATAGTGGGAATATTAATAGTCGATAGTATGGATCAAGATGTTTTTGGGGAGAAAGAAAAACTTATTATATCTCTAATATCAGATAGGATAGGCGAGATTATAGACAGATTCCAGCTGTCTGAAAAGGTTAAACTGAGCTCTCAGGAGCTTAATTCATTTTATGATTTCACACAAAAACTTAATTCCACAGACAGTGTAGATGCCGTGCTGGATCACCTTGTAGATACGCTACAAAGAGTTTTAGAAGCGGATCTTGTGGGGATTTCGCTTTTTAATGAGGCAGACGGTATGAGTATTCTAAAGAGGGTCAATGAAGAGCATAAGTATCATCTGCAAGGGAAAGAGATCCCTCATTCAAACACCCTCATAGGACTAGTGCACGATGGTAAAAACTACTTTAATACAGAGGACCTGTCTGCAAGGACTAAATATAAAAGCATATTTGGAAAAGAGGTTGATTTCGCTTTGGGCGTAAAGAATATAAAATCGGTTTTAATCTATCCTCTTATTGAAAAGATTCCTGAGGAGCAAGATAGAGAAAGAAGTGTTCTTGGATCTGTAGTGATCGCCAGAAAGAACAAGCTGCCTTTTAATGAAGGAGAAATCAGTCTTACAAAAATTGTTTGCGGTGAATCTGCTAAATTTATTACAACCTCTCTAAATTACATGAAAGCCAAAGAGCTCGCTGTGAAAGACGGGCTTACGGGATTATATAATTATAGACATTTTCAAGAAATGCTTTCTTATACCATCGCTCATTCTGACAGATATGATGAGTGTTCATCACTAATCTTGATTGATGTAGATGATTTAAAATATGTTAATGATACTTATGGACACAGGGCTGGAGACAGTGTTTTGTCGTTTATAGGAACTGTACTCACCGAGTCACTTAGAAAAATTGATATATCAGCCAGATACGGGGGAGATGAATTTGCTGTAGTCCTGCCTAATACTAATAAAAGAGGTTCGTTAGCTGTTGCTGAAAAAATAAAAAATAATATTAAGAATATGCCCTTTAAATTTAAGGGCGATGAGCTGAATGTTACACTGAGTATTGGTATTGCTACTTACCCGGAAAATGCTGCGGATAATGAAACCTTAATAGAAAAAGCTGACCGGGCTCTTTATGAGTCTAAAAATCAAGGCAAAAACAAAGTAAACCACTATGAAGATATATCTTTTGAAGAACTCGGAACTTAAACCAATAAAAAAATGTGGCAAGGTTCTCAACTACCTTTCTGTCAATATCATAGAAAACATTATCAATTAATCCGAGAATATAAATGCCAAATAGGATAAAAACCGTGACTAATCCTAAAGAGTTCTTCTTTAGTGAAAATTCCTATCCAAACAAGAGTTTAGGACAGAATTTTATTAAAGATTTAAGAGTAATTGACCGCATTATTGAATTGGCGGAATTATCATCAGAGGATGAAGTTCTTGAAATAGGACCAGGATTAGGGGCACTTACATTAGCATTAACTGATAATGCCGGCAAAGTAGTAGCTATAGAAAAAGACAAGAAGCTTGTAAAGCATTTGAGCGAGTTATTTCGGGATTATCCGAATGTAAAATTGGTACATCAGGACGCCTTAAAAGCTGATTTCAGCAGCTTTTACTCTGGGAAAAAGATGAAGGCAATCTCAAACCTCCCGTACAGTGTATCATCTCCTATTTTGTTTAAATTGCTCCAAGCTCGTGAATATTTCTCATGCATGGTTCTAATGCTCCAACTTGAGGTTGGTGAGAGAATAACCGCATGTCCAGGGGGAAAAACATACGGGTCAATTTCTGTGCTTCTTCAAACTTTTATGGATATTACAACCGAGTTCCGTGTTCATCCTGCATCATTCTGGCCGAAACCCAAGGTCGATTCAATTGTCCTGAAACTGGTTCCGCTTAAAGTCCCTAGAGCAGCAGTTTCTGATGAGAAACTATATGAGAAAGTTGTAAGAGCTGCGTTTTCTTCTAGAAGAAAAATGATAGGAAATTCTCTTCAGTCTATTATGTCTAGAGATTCCGCGAGGGAATTGCTCGAGTTGTCGGGAATAGATAAAACAAGGCGGGCTGAAACTCTTACTATTGAGGAGTTTGGAGTATTAGTTGATAAAGTTTCATTAATTGAAAAGCAGTCTATGAGCTAAAAGCGATATTAGTAACTTATGGAATTTTTGTGAAAGCAATTAGTTAGTCTACTTAGAAGATACAATTAATAGCGGGGTTTCCGCTTCAACAGAGTCACCTTCATTTACTAACACATCGGTTACATTTCCTTCAATTGGGGATTTAAGTTCGCTTTCCATTTTCATGGCTTCAAGAACTATTACGCCTTCGTCAACTTCGACCTCATCTCCCACCTCTTTGAGTATTTTAACTATACGGCTTGGCATCGGTGATCTTATTTCCTGTACCCCTGATAATTCCTGGGGAGATTTCCGCTGATCCCTCTCTGAAATTGCTTCTACCTCATATAAGTCTCCATCCATGAAAACCTGTAAATTTTTGCCGTTTCTTGATACTCCAATCGTAAGGGACTTGTTTTCGAGAATGATAGAGTACAAATTATCGTCGATTTTTTGAAACTCGACTGGAATATCTTTTCCATCAATCTGAATTACGGTTTGATCCTTTTCTTTCTCGATATCAATTTTATAGACTTGGTCTTTGATCTTAAATATATATGTCATATTAATGAACCCCCGGAAAGGGCAGCTTTCCTTCCTAGGAGCTTCCAGTTTGACTGAGGCTGTTTATCGGAATCCACTGTTTCTTCAATATCATCAACAGCAAGCGCTGCTGCGATTAGAGCAGGTTCAAGGTCAACTGTTCCAGGAGTCAGTAGTTCAGGGTGGCGCTCTATAAACCCTGTATCGATCTTGCCTTGTCTGAATTCCTCATCATTCATTAATCGTATTAAGAATCCTATATTTGTTTTTACTCCAAGAACTACATATTCCCTGAGAGCAGATGCCATTTTATCAATTGCGTCCTCTCTGTTGTCTGCCCATACTACGAGTTTTGATAACATAGGATCATAAAAAGAAGTTATCTCACATCCGCTGTAAATCGATGAGTCATCCCTAATTCCGGGACCGCTGGGAGCTTTAACATATATAAGCAGCCCAGGGGAAGGCATAAAGTTGGTTTCAGGGTCTTCAGCATAAACTCTGCATTCAAGTGCCCAGCCTTTCATTTCGATTTCTTTTTGCTTGAAAGGTAGTTCCTCTCCGGCAGCGATGCGTATCATCCATTTTACTATATCTAAACCGGTAATCATTTCGGTCACAGGGTGCTCTACCTGGACACGGGTGTTCATCTCAAGAAAATAGAAATTTCCCCTCTGGTCCATAATAAACTCAACAGTACCTGCACCACTGTAATTGACCGCTTTTGCAATCCTGACGGCTACTTCGCCCATTTTCTTTCTAATTTTGGCACTTATTGCAGAGGAAGGGGCCTCTTCTACAACTTTTTGATGTCTTCTCTGTATGGAACACTCGCGTTCAAATAAATGTATTGTGTTACCATGGGTATCCGCTATTATCTGTATTTCAACATGCCTTGACTGTTCAACAAATCTTTCCACGAATACCGAATCATCACCAAAAGAAGAACGGGCTTCACTCCTAGCCATACGAAGTGAGCTTTCAAACTTGTCTTTGTCTCTAACCAGCCTCATACCCTTACCGCCTCCACCGGCAGAGGCTTTTATCATTACCGGGTAGCCGATTTTATCAGCAACAACTGAAGCTTCAACATCAGTAACTGCCCCGTCTGATCCCGGAACGAGCGGTACTTTTTCTTCCTGTGCAATTTTTCTGGCTGTAATCTTGTCGCCCATCAGTCGTATGGCTTCCGCGGAGGGGCCGATAAAAACTATCCCCTCTTTCTCACACCTTTTTGCAAACTCTTCGTTCTCAGAAAGAAAACCAAAACCTGGGTGTATGGCTTGAGTGCCTGATTTTTTTGCGACTTCAATTATTTTATCTATAACCAGATAACTCTCACTGGGAGCAGAGCCCCCTATATGATACGCTTCATCAGCTAGAGCCACATGTAGCGAACGACGATCAGCGTCTGAATAAACAGCAACTGTAGTAGCACCTAATTCCTTACAGGCTCTGATTATCCTTACCGCTATCTCCCCTCTGTTTGCTATTAATATTTTATTGAACATTCAGTATTCCCTTTGTTGTTAAAGTGGGATGTTCCCATGTTTTTTCGGAGGATTTGTTTGTCTTTTTCCGTCAAGCATTTCAAACGCCGCAATTACTCGAGGCCTCGTATCTTCTGGTCTGATAACTTCATCTACAAAACCCAGTTCGGCAGCTTTATAAGGATTAGCGAAATTTTCCTTGTACTCTTCTATTAGCTTAGCCCTTTCAGCTTCAGGGTCTTCGGCCTGTGCGATTTGACCTCGTGAAATAATATTTACAGCACCGTCTGAGCCCATAACCGCAATCTCAGCTGTTGGATAAGCCAATGTCATATCCCCTCTTATATGTCTTGAGGACATAACATCATAGGCACCACCGTAAGCTTTTCTTGTGATAACAGTAACTCTGGGAACTGTTGCTTCACTGTAAGCATATAGCAGTTTGGCACCATGTTTAATGATTCCTCCCCATTCTTGCGAAGTTCCGGGCAGGAACCCCGGGACATCTTCAAAAGTTAAAATAGGAATATTAAAGCAGTCACAAAATCTTACAAACCTGCCGCCTTTTATAGAGGAGTCGATATCAAGACAACCCGCAAGCACATTAGGTTGATTTCCGACAATTCCCACAACCCGACCGGCCAATCTGGTAAAGCCGATAATTATATTTTTTGCATAATGTTCTTGCACTTCGAAGAAGTAGCCTTCATCTACAACAGAGGTCACTACATCTTTCATATCGTAGGGCTTATTGGGGTTTTCAGGCACAATAGTTCTAAGTCCCATATCACGGCGATCCGAAGGATCTTCTGTTTTAATCCTTGGCGGATCTTCCATATTGTTTGACGGGAGGAAACTTAAAAGCTCTTTTATTAGTAGTATAGAATCTTTATCATCTTCAGCTGCAAAGTGAGCTACTCCGCTTCTGGAGTTATGAACCATGGCCCCGCCCAAATCCTCAGAGTTTACCTCTTCATGAGTTACAGCTTTTATTACATCAGGACCTGTTATAAACATATAACTTGTTTCTTTAACCATAATAGTGAAGTCAGTGATCGCGGGAGAGTATACGGCCCCACCTGCACAAGGGCCCATAATAGCCGAGATTTGAGGTACTACGCCTGAAGCAAGAACGTTCCTGCAGAAGATTTCGGCGTATCCGGCCAGACTTTCTACTCCTTCCTGAATCCTGGCACCTCCGGAGTCGCTAAGTCCAATAACAGGGGCTCCAACCTGCATAGCAAGATCCATGATCTTGCATATCTTTCTGCCATGCTCCATTCCGAGTGAGCCGCCGAATACTGTAAAATCCTGGGCATAAACAAATACCTGACGACCTTCAACTTTTCCGTACCCGGTTACTACACCATCGCCAAGGAATTTTTTATCTCCCATTCCAAAGTCTTTGCATTTATGTACAACGAATTTGTCCAATTCTACAAAGGTGTTTTTATCTATAAGGAGTTCGATTCTTTCTCTAGCTGTGAGTTTGCCGCTGTCATGCTGTTTCTTAATACGGGCTTCCCCGCCTCCTGACTCGGCATCTTTTTCTTTTTGTTCAAGTATTGCGATTTTTTCCTTCATTATATGCTCCTTTGAAGGTTGTTAAGGATGCAAAAATCTACTCTGAAAAACTATGGTTGGCAAGTCTAAGGTGTTGAAATCATTTTTATTGTTAGAGGAAGCACAACGTGTCTTTTCTTTACTAATTCAACTTCTAAAGAGTCCTTATTTCATGCCAAAGTTTTTTCACTTGATTCTCCGTTTCGCTAGTTGTTCCTGAGTTATCAATTATGTAATCTGCGTGTTTAGCTTTTTCTGAAGTTGGCATCTGTGAATTTATCCGGGATAGAGCTTCTTCTTTGGAAAATCCGTTTCTTTCCGTTAGCCTTTTTATCTGAGATTCTTCGTCTGAAATAACTACTATTAGCTTCTCTATTAAGTCCTTAAGTCCCCCCTTCTCCACAATAAGCGCAGCCTCAATAATAACTACTTCTACAATCTCGTTTTTATATTTTTCAACTTTATCTCTCGCATTCTGTATGATCTTAGGGTGGGTTATATCATTTAAAATTTTTCTTTTCTCATAGTCGTTGAATATTATCTCACCAAGCTTCTTTCTATTAATTGTGCTGTCTGGATTTAGAATATTTTGTCCAAATGTATCTACTATTTTTTTCCATGCAGTTTCATTCGGCTCTACAATTTTTCTTGCTATGTCGTCGACATCAATGACTTTGGCGCCAAGGTCCTCAAACATCGATGCCACCACACTTTTTCCGGAAGCTATATTCCCTGTGAGTCCTATTACCTTCATTTGGGTATTGTAATTCTGAAAACGCGGGGTTTCAAATATTTATCTTTCCTGTATAGAATAAACTCACAGTTTGGTATACTAAAACAACTTCGCATTTGTGTACATCGAGGGAGTCAGATATGTCGAAAAAGGTTGAAGATATTAAGATAGTGGGAGTAGTAGGTTCCGGAACAATGGGTTCGGGAATTGCGCAAGTTGTAGCTTCTAGTGATAGAGATGTTTTATTGGTAGACATTTCTGATGCCGCACTTGATAGGGGAATAAAAGGCATCGAGAAGAGTCTAGGCAGACTTGTTAAAAAAGAAGCAATTACCGAAGAAGACAGTAGCTCAATACTAAGCCGGATCGTCAAAACTACAGATTTTGAAGGTTTGGGGGATGCTGACCTTGTTATAGAAGCAGTTTTTGAGGATATGGATGTTAAAAAAGAGATTTATAGTAAGCTTGATAATATAACTGGTGACGATGTTGTTCTTGCCACTAATACCTCATCCCTTCCGATAGTAGAGATTGCAGTAAGCACCAGCAAAGCTGATAAAATAGTAGGGATGCATTTTTTTAATCCTGCCCCTGTAATGAAACTCGTAGAAATAATAAAGACACTTACAACATCTGATGAAACAGTGCAGTTTGCATATGATTTTGCACTCGCTCTCGGCAAAGAACCCGTAAAGACCAAAGACAGCCCGGGTTTTATTGTTAACAGGATTCTGATTCCAATGTTAAACGAGGCAGTTTTTGCTTATCAGGACGGAGTTGGTACTCCTGAAGATATAGATAAGGCGATGAAGCTTGGTACGAACCAGCCTATAGGTCCTCTGGCATTAGTAGATCTCATAGGGCTCGATATTACTTTAGATGTAATGGATACATTTTATAGGGAGTTTCAAGATTCTAAATTCCGCGCTGCTCCGCTTCTTCGCCAGATGGTAAGAGCAGGATGGCTCGGGAGAAAATCAGGCAAAGGATTTTTTGACTACTCATAATTAGTTCAAATATAGAATAAGAATTGAGTTTGATAGGTCTAGTTAGAAGATTCCTCATTCGGGATTACGTATATAGCTGCATTAAGCCGTTTTAGCACTTCATCCTTTCCTAAAATATCCATAACCTCAAAGATTCCGGGGCTTACGGTTCCACCGGTAAGCGCGACTCTTACGGGCTGTGCAATTTTGCCAAGCTTAAGCTCCCTTTCTTCCATTACTCGATCAAATACCTTGTGTGTTTCATCCATGTTAAAGTTAGAAAGATTAGAAAGTTTATCTACCAGGTCTTGGAGTACAGGCTTATTTTCTGCTTTTAGAAATTTATTTTTTGCTTTTTCCTCGTACTCAATTTCCTCAGTATAGAAATAATTTATAGTATTTGTTATATCCAGTAACGTTTTAGCTCGCTGACTTAACTCTTTTATAATTTTTATGAGTTTCTCATCTAACTCTACTTCAAGACCTTTTTCTTTCAGTATAGGGATAACAAGTTGTGCAATTTCCTGAGGCGGTTTGTTTCTTATATACCAGCCGTTTAACCAGTCCAATTTTTCTTCATTAAAAACGGCTGCAGACTTTCCTACATTATCTAAAGTGAATTTTTCTATAAGTTCTGTTTTAGAAAATATTTCCTGATCTCCGTATGACCACCCAAGACGTGAAAGAAAATTTATAATTGCCTCAGGCAGATAACCCCTGTCTTTATATGCTACGACAGAGGTTGCGCCGTGGCGCTTACTCAGTCTTTTATTGTCAGAGCCCAGGATCATTGAGACATGGGCTATCTTAGGGATTTCATAAGAGAGAGCGTTATAAATAAGGACTTGTCTAGGCGTATTTATTAAGTGGTCGTCCCCTCTTATTACGTGAGTAATTTTCATTGTGGCATCATCAACTACAACAGCGAAATTATAAGTCGGAAATCCGTCTCTTTTCAAGATTACGAAATCGTCCACCTCTTTTGCATCAAATGTTACTGTGCCTCTTAATAAATCCTGCACCTCAATAGTTCCTTCATCGGGCGTTTGTAAACGAATAGCATAGGGATTGTCCACCCCCTCGTTTACCTTGGCCCATTCTCGTTTATAGCGCAGCACTTCTCCTGTGTTTTGAGCCTCTTTTCTTTTCTCTCCAAGTTCTTCAGGGGTAACATAACACTTGTAAGCCTTTCCTGATTCTAAAAGCTCATTTGCAAGCTTCTGGTATATATCCAGTCTGTCAGACTGTCTAAAGGGGCCTTCATCCCAGTCAAGGCCGAGCCACTCCATAGCCTGGGTGATTTCTTGAATTGATTCTTCAGTTGATCTTGTTCGGTCGGTGTCTTCTATACGTAATATGAATTCACCGCCGGCATGTCTTGCAAAAAGCCAATTGAATATTGCGGTTCTAGCGCCGCCTATGTGCAAAGAGCCTGTCGGACTTGGTGCAAATCTGGTTCTTACCGTCATGGGGGTGTAATGTTAATTTAGAGTTGTAAGGGAGTCAACATCAGGGGATTTAAACTGAAAGCAATTGATCCAGTTCGCCCCGTCTTTCTAATTCCACGAGCTCCTCATATCCGCCTATCAAGTTTTCATTAATTACTATTATCGGTACTGTTCTCCAATTATGCTTCTCTACAAGTTTAATTCTAAGCTCTGGATCTCTACTAAGGTTAATTTCCGTAAACTCTACTCCCTTTTTATTAAGGAGAGCTTTTGCTGCATAGCAATAAGCACAATAAGTGCTTGTGTATATTTCTACTTTAATCAAACTTATACCATCCTTAAAATAGTAACGTCCTTCAAGGTTTAAGATGCTTGGTTTTTTTAAGAGTTTCAAGTATTATTGAGAACTCATCGGCACTTTTTGGGTTTTGTTTGTTTACGTTCAAATCAAAGGCCGGTAAATCTAACTCCAAATATAAGGTTATATGAGCAAGCTCTTTATATATTTCTTTTTATTAGTATTCATTGTTTGTTTGAATTCTTGTTCGGTTACGAGATTCGTCGGATATTATGCTTCGGCAGGTTCTGATGATTCTGGTGAATTAAAAGGGCAAGTATTTCAAACTGATGATACATCATACAGAATAGGCACTCTGCCCAATTCATGGAAAAGAAATAACATTGAGGGTGGGGATTTAGCCTATAATAACACTCAGTTTGATGCCACTATGACGGTGAATTCAACCTGTAATGAGAAAAAGAAGAATTACAGTTTAAAAGCGCTTTCGGAATCACTTTTAATTGGTATTCAGGGCAAAGAAGCTCTAGAGCGGGAAGAGATCATTGTCAATGGACAGAAAGCACTTAAAACAACCTACATTGGAAGATTAGATAACGTCCCAATTAAAATCGCAACGGTGGTTTTGAAAAAGGGTATATGCATATATGATTTTACTTATGCCTCGTCACCAGAGCACTTCGAAATTGGCATTGTAGATTTTAATAATTTTGTATCCCAGTTTAAGGCCTTGTAGATATGCTTGGAAACTACATAGAGAGAATCGGATCATACATCATAGGTTTAATCGAGAGTTTGGGGAGAATAGGTCTTTTTCTCTACAGATCGTTTTATGCAAGTTTTACCCCTCCTTTTAACGGTAGATTAATACTGGAACAAATAGATGAGATAGGATTTAAATCAATTCCAATCGTTATAGTTTCAGCTATGGCAATTGGTATGGTAATGGTTGTTCAGCTCGCCTGGGGTTTTGCCTGGTTCGGGGCAAAAGGTGTCGTGGGACCTGTAGTCTCTCTTTCTTTTGTCAGAGAACTTGGCCCTGTTGTTACTTCGCTTCTTGTAGGAGGTAGAGTAGGTGCAGGGATTACAGCGGAAATTGGCTCTATGAAAGTTACAGAGCAAATTGATGCTTTGAGAACAATGGGCGCTGACCCTCTCAGAAAGTTGGTTGCCCCAAGGCTGATTGCAGCGATTATATCATTCCCATTTCTGGCTATAATAGCTGACTTTTCAGGCATCTTCGGTGCTATGGTCATGTCTAATGTTGATCTGGACGTTCGACCCAGGCTCTTTATTTCAAGCATATTAGAGTGGGTCGCAATTGAAGATTTTGTAAGCGGTATAGCTAAAACCTTCTTCTTTGGGATAATTGTAGCAATTGTCGGCTGCTATATAGGGATGAAAGCAGAGGGTGGCACTCAAGGAGTAGGAAGAGCGACAACTGAGACTGTTGTAGTGGCTCTACTTCTTATTATTATTGTTGATTTTATCCTAACAAAACTATTTCTCCTTATTTAATATATTGTCTGCGAAACTTTGATTATTAGTTCTAATAATCCATATTTAAAATGTATGTAACTCAAACTATAAGTGCTAAACTAATCACTAATGAAGCGCAAAGGGTCTCAAACATCAGAAGGAATATTATTTACCGACCAATACCAGCTAACCATGGCCCAGCTGTATTTCACCACGGGGATTCACGAAAAAGAGTCACAATTCGATCATTTCTTCCGCAGCTACCCGGACTATGGCTCTCATCAAGCTGGTTACTGTATAAATGCGGGTCTTGAATGGGCTGTAAAATGGATGATGAATTCCAGATTTGGTGAGGAGGAAATCAAACACCTTAGAGCGCAAACCGGCCTCACAGGGGAACCCCTTTTCAAAGACGATTTTCTCAATTGGTTAAGCGAATACGGTAATTTTGAGGGTATTACAATGTTTGCAATCCCCGAGGGTAGGGTTGTTCATCCCAATGTTCCGCTAAATGTTGTCCAGGGGCCCCTCGCGATGGCTCAGATTCTGGAGTCTTCCCTTCTTAATAAAATCAATTACCAGACCCTAATAGCTACTAAAGCAGCCCGGATTAAAGATACGGCGCGTGGGCAACAGCTTATAGAGTTTGGTCTCCGCCGTGGTCAAGATATAGGTGTAAATGCAGGAGTACGGGCCGCTCTAATTGGAGGGGCGGATTTCTCGTCAAATGTGGGAATTTCCCATTCTCTTGGCTACCCGCCTAAAGGGACACATGGGCACAGTATGGTGCAGGTCTTTATGGCAATGGGAGAGGGAGAATTAGGCGCCTTCAGAGCCTATGCAGAGCTTTATCCGGACGATTGCCTTCTTCTCGTGGATACGATTAATACTCTTCAAAGCGGAATTCCCAATGCAATTGTGGTTTTTGAGGAACTAAGACGAAAAGGACATGAACCTGTTGGTATAAGGCTTGACTCAGGAGATCTTGCATATCTTAGTATTCAGGCGGCGGTAATGTTGGATAAAGCCGGATTTCCTGACACAAAAATAGTGCTTTCTAACCAAATTGATGAACTTGTTGTGTGGCAGATAATAACTCAGATAGAAGAGGAAGCTCCCAGGTTCGGAGTGGATCCGGATCATCTCATAAAACGTCTTGTTTATGGTGTTGGTACTAATTTAATAACTTCTAAAGGAGCGCCCGCTTTAGATGGAGTATACAAGCTGGTTGCCCTATCTAATGGAAAGGACTGGATGCCTTCTATAAAGTTATCCGAGTCCCGTGAAAAAACTCATAACCCTGGTAGCAAGAAAGTATGGCGCATTTATGATAAAAGGGGTAAGGCTACGGCTGATCTTCTAACACTCGGTGAAATGAATCCGGCTCAAATAGATGAGATTATATTGCATCATCCTTTAGACCATACAAAGTATAGAATTTTAAAGAGTGAAGAAATTAGTAAAGCAGAGCCGCTTTTAGAAAAAATTCTAGATAGAGGCAAGCTAGTATATGAATTCCCTTCGATTGAGGATATGCGCTCACAAAGGGAAAAAGATATGGATTGTCTTGACTTGGGAATAAAGCGTATTGTTAACCCCCATATTTATCACGTTTCATTATCTGAAGAGCTATGGAATCTAAAACAGGAACTCATTGGTTCGACTAAATAGATACGTCGGCTAGGCGCATTATTTAAATATTTCTTATATGTTGTTAAAATACTAACTTATATTTTTTATTCGGTATTGCCCGACAGATTGTTGATCAATTTCTCGATCTTTGCTTCAAGTTCTCCTTGCCTCTTAGTAATTTTTTCAATGGATTTCTGCAAGTCATGAATAGACTCAGAAGAATGTTTATCTAAAGAGTCATTTGAAGACGAGGGAGTATTTTCTTTAATCTTAAGCTCTAGAATATCGGGTCTGGAAAAATGTCCGACAGCATCTATTACGGCCTTTGCCCGTATAATCATATCCATATCAATATCCGCATAGAGAATATCTTCTTTTCCATAAACTGGCCCCGCAATATAATCGCCTCTGGGGTTTATAATTCCGCTTCCACCCGGGAAATCCCATACGGTGTGTTTTTTAAGTGGGAAACTGTCTGGAATCATATCCTCCTCTATATAACCCGAAGATACAATTACAAAAAGCTGTCCCTCAAAAGCGTACTGTCGGCTTGCGAAATCCATCGTAGGTTTAACAAATCCATGCCCGGCCCAGAGCCCCGCGTGAATTTGCTCACCCTTTGTGAACATAGCGTATCTGGCAAGCGTTAGGTGGTGCTCATAGCAGAAAAACCCGCCGATTTTACCCAGTTCAGTATCTAGCACTTTAAGGTCCTCAGCGCCGCCCATGCCCCATATGCATTTTTCGCTGTCTATGGACATGAGTTTCCTATGTTTGCCCAGGATTTCTCCGTTTTTGCCTAAATATAAAATAGTGTTATAAAGTGTTCCGCCGTCTCGCTCGTTTACTCCTATTATTACATAGGAACCCGCTTTTTTAGCTGATTTAGCCAATTTCTCAGTATCTTTGCTCGGAATTTCGATTGAGTTTTTATAGAGTGTAGTAAAGGCATCTATGACTTGCCTTCTTCCTTCTAATGATCCCAAGTCCTTAGGCCAATATGGATAACAAGGAACAGTTGCCTCAGGAAATACTATCAAGCTCGCTCCGTTTGAAGCTGCTTCTTCAATTAAGCTTGCAACCTTCCCAATGGTCTCATCTTTATTTAAGAAGACAGGCGCCATCTGAACGGCAGCAGCCGTAAATTTACTATTTTCATTATCCATAGAATGTTTCCCCTTAAATTATCCCACGAATGATAACTCTGTGTCAATGGAGTTATGATTTTCTACATAATGTATATTATCTAAGTTATGAATTTATGCGGTGTCTTTGTATTCTTCACAGTTCTTACTTTGTCGGCTGTGTTATGTATTGGAGCTGAGACAGTAACAAAAACCGATAATGCTCTTTTGCCTTATCTCTCTCTTCCAATTTCAGTCTATATACTTGATGATAGAAATGGAGAACTTTCAAGTACGAGGACGACCGAGCAACTCCTTGAGGTCTTTCAAAAGGTAAATGAAATATGGTTACAGGCGGGGATTAAATTTGAGATTAAATACATAGGGCGGATAGAGTTATCGACTGATATATTAAAAGAGCTTACAAACGGCAACTACAATCCCTTCCTCACAGGTATGGATCATGAGTTCCAAATTTCAAACCCCTCCCTGCTAAATGCATTTTACACTAGCAGTATAGGACAGGTAAACGGCATAGCGTCTAGAAGCAATATGTTTTTTGTCACCGATTTCCCAAGTGTACGACATGAACGTGTTACAGCTCATGAGATAGGCCATCTTCTTGGCCTTGGGCATGCTCATAGGGATACAGAAAGGCTAATGTACTCAGGGACAAACGGGACGATCTTAACTAAAGAGGAAATTAAGACCGCCCGGGATCAAGCAAAGTTTAAGTTGAGTACTACTTATCATCAGGATTAAGAGCATTGAACGCTATAGCAGCTACAATTCCGCCTAAGAAGTTGGCTATTAGGAATATCCAAATGCTCGATATATCAATAAGTCCCATAGTAATTATTCCTACAGCCACAGCAGGATTAAACGCTCCGCCCGAGATGCTTCCTACCGCATAGGCGCCAACAAGCACAGTAAAACCGATTGCCAAGCCGAAATACGAGTTTCCGCTTGTGTTTTTTGATGTAGCTACGTTAAGAACTACAAAACAAAGAGCAAAAGTGAATAGGAATTCGGCTAATAAAGAAGGGATTGGGCTTAAAACGGTAGCTTCTACAAGAACATCACCTTTTATTAAAAACACAGCGAATGCTGCGATTATTCCACCAGTGAATTGAGAAATCATATAACCCGGCACGTCGTTCCCAGAACATCTTCCTCTAATCCATACTGCAAGCGTTACAGCCGGATTATAATGCCCTCCTGAAATATGACCGCCGGCATATATCATTACCATGAGGATTGACCCTATAGCCAGTGGTGCGAATGCCCCAGCGCCCGGTTCTATAACAACTAAACCAATAGTTAAAACGAGAAAGAAGGTACCGATCAATTCAACCACGTATTTACTCATAATTGAATCCTCCGAGTAACATCTTGGATTTTATGTAGCCTAGATTTAATCGTAACAGAATGGTCTAAAATAATAAAGTAGTAAGGAGATTTAGAATTAATTGAGAATTGTAAACATATTGAGAGGTATAAAACTGGATTAAAATTTAGATAAGAGGTCTTATTTCTTCTGAAAACGTTTTCATGGTATTTAGCACCCCTTCAGAAGTGCCGCTTAGAAAGTGCAAAACCAAGTGATTCACTCCTAATTCTTTGTATTGCTTGATCCCCTCCACTATTTTTTCAATAGGTCCTCTCAAGGTGTCTTCATCACTTATATCTTTGTCCGTATTAATTTCCAGGTTTATTCTGAGAGATATTACGAAATTATCTTTCTTATGCTTCTCTAGGAGTTCCTTAACGTATTTCAGCTTCTCCTTTAATTTCCCAGGCGTTAAACCAACAGAGTGCCACCCTTCTCCGTAGGTTACGGCGCGCTCGATTGCTTTGTTGCTCCCACCCCCGACCCATATTGGCGGGTAGGGAGTTTTATAAGGCTTGGGCAAAAACCTTATGTCTGAGAACTCAAGATATTTACCTTTAAATCTTGGATTATCTTCTGTCCAAAGGACTTTTAGTATAGCGAGATATTCATCAGTGATTTCCCCTCGTTGGTTAAAGGGTATTCCAAGTGCCTCGAATTCCTCTTGCATCCAACCTGCACCCACTCCGAGTATGACCCTTCCTTCTGATAACATATCCAGGGTCGAAATCATCTTCGCAAGTACTACAGGGTTTCTGTAGGGCAGTATGATTACACTTGTTCCAAGACTAATATTACGCGTGTTTGCGGCTACATAGGTTAGGGTTATGAGCGGGTCGTAGAATACATCTCCGAATCCTTGATGAGAGTCCGGTATGACTACATGATCACTTACCCATAGGGATTCAAATCCAAGCTCTTCAGCTGAAGCAGCTATCTTAAGAATCTCATTTTTATCGGCATATTTGCCGAAATTTGGAAGGGTGATCCCGAAGTTCATATTATGAACTAGTATACTCAATTAAACTTGAGAGGAATTTTGTAGAGGACGGCGATCTCGTGCGTGGTAAGAATTTGAGTTTTAAAGCGGCCATTGATTATGTAGAATTTATTGTAATCACAAAAGAGAATTTTAAGGAGGAAAACTATGGCTAGATGGCAAAACGAACCATTTGCAATTGATGTAAAAGCAGGCGAAACGAAAACGTTTTGCATGTGTGGACTATCAAATAACGGGCCTTATTGCGACGGTTCGCACGTGACAACGGATAAAACACCGGAGGTTGTAACATTTGAGGAGGACAAAATCGTTTATGCCTGTGGTTGCCAGCAATCGAATAATCGTCCTTATTGTGATGGTAGCCATAAGAATATTAAAGAAGAGACCAGGAGCACACCTGCAAAGGCAACAACACCCGCACAGGCCCCTATTGAACCTTATGTCGAGTTTATTCAGGAACTGGCCAAGAACGGGTTGGAGAAGGTCGGGCATCATGGCCCGATGGGAGCCATGGGCGTGCCGCGCAGTGAACTGCCACAATGGGATGATATTCAATTTGTAACGGCACAGCTGGCAAAGCTCCCATTGCTGGATGACGAACCTGTCAACACAAAAACTGTGATCGGGCCAAATGCCAAAAAACCTCTAATGCTTGATATCCCGCTTTTTGTTTCTGATATGAGCTTCGGTGCTTTATCAGAGGAAGCCAAAATAGCCCTGGCCAAAGGCGCAGAGTTGGCTGGAACCGGTATTTGTAGCGGTGAAGGCGGCATGTTGTCTGAGGAGCAGGAGGCTAATTCCCGTTACTTCTATGAGCTGGCCTCGGCACGGTTCGGCTTTTCAATGGATAAAGTCAAGCGTACTCAGGCCTTCCATTTTAAAGGCGGGCAGGGGGCCAAGACCGGCACGGGCGGGCATTTGCCCGGTAACAAGGTGACAGAAAAGATTGCCAATGTACGCGCGCTCAATCCCGGCGAAGATGCGATATCACCATCGCGTTTTCCAGATTGGAACAGCCTCAATGATTTTAAAGACTTTGCAAACAAGGTACGTAAGGGAACCGGCGGCATTCCCATTGGATTTAAACTCTCTGCACAGCATATCGAAGCCGACATTGATGCGGCGCTGGAGATTGGTGTGGATTACATTATTCTCGATGGGCGCGGCGGCGGAACAGGTGCAGCGCCGCTTATTTTCCGCGATAATATTTCCGTGCCAACTATTCCGGCGCTTGGCCGTGCAAGGCGCCATCTGGATGCGTTAGGGCGCGATGACATTACGCTTGTGATTACCGGCGGTTTACGCACGCATGCTGATTTTGCCAAAGCGCTCGCGATGGGCGCGGATGCGATTGCCGTGTCCAACGCCGCGATGCAGGCGATTGGTTGTTTAGGCATGCGTCTCTGTAATACCAATACATGCCCTGTGGGGATTGCTACGCAGGATCCAGAGTTACGCAAACGGCTGAAAGTCGATAGTGCTGCAGAAGGACTTGGGCGTTTCTTTAAGGCTTCAACCGAGCTGATGCAAATTCTGGCGCGTGCATGCGGCCATCGCTCTTTGAGTGATTTTAACATTGACGACCTGACGACATGGAAAAAGGATATGGCTGAATTATCGGGCGTGTCTTATGGTGGACAGGCTTGCAGTGGAAACGCGCAAGCCGGTAACGGCGCTTAACCCAGATAATAGTTGTCATATGTCTTAAACTGATTTTTAACAGCGTTCTACATGCGGGGTTTGTACGTTCCGTAGAACTATTAACGATAATGGGGATTGATAGTAATGGCAGGTATTTTGGAGATAGTAGGATTTATGGTTATAAGAAGAAAGAAAGTAACTGCTTAAAATCTAACGACATTTCAATTTAAATACATCTAGGGGAGCAGTACAAGTTATAGTAATCTGCTTTAACTATTCTTCGCAAGCAATATGCTTTCCTCTTCCAAAAAGTTCTTAAAGTTGAGGACCTTTTTTGCATATTTGGTAGGATTCTTGGCTAAGGTTTTGCTTTTTGCAAACTTTGAAGGACCATAGTTATAAGCTGCTAAAGCGCTCTCCATGCTGTCGAATTGGTCTTCTAAAAATGACAAGTAGTGAATACCTAATTTAACATTGACGAAAGGATCATATAATGAATTCCTTCCATTATATGAAATTCCCAGGTTCTTTGCTACATACTCTCCGGTTTTAGGCATTACTTGCATTAACCCAATTGCGCCTTTTGAAGATACCGCTTTTGGCGTGAAATCACTCTCTACCTGTATGACCGCTAAGATTAGAAACGGATCCAGATCATAGTTGCCGCATTCATAAATAATGAGTTTTGCAAGCTTGCTTGCATCAGTAGGTGTTATGAAGTCTGATAATCTTAATATGAATAAAAAGATTTCGGCTTCCTCGGGTGAGATATCTTCTATTGCCAGTTTGTTTAGGTCAGTTGACCATTTACTCTTGGACAAATGGGCATCCAGTAGACTTATTTTGTTCGAGCCGGTAAAGAAGCTCGATAAACTGCTTGTATCTAATGAGGATAGGTCCTTGGATTTAACAATAAGAAATATTGCAAGACTGAAGAACAACAAAAACAAAGAAACTTTAACAATTCCCAAAAATGAAAACATAATATAATCATAAACAGCTCTAAACATCTATTCTACTCCCAGACCCTGAAAATCAAATTAAGATATAGCTAAACGTTTTGGTTTATATCTCTCCACTCGGTCTTTAAATTATAGCAATACTCTATTCTACCAAGAGTCAATATGGCTATTACAATTCAAGGATATTTAAGCATTACTTTTTTGACGCCATCTTTCTATAACTTTATTTTCGAGTTAATACTATATGCATGAAGCAATTCTTGTCAAGGGGTCTCTTCGCAAATGCGAAATAAGGAATAATATGAATAAATATGGACTAGTACTTTATTTTGATAAAATTCTACTTTTATTAATATTTTTAAAAGGGCGATTTCTAACACCTGAACCTGTCAAGAAGAAATTTATGCATAATTTTATATATATTAGAGAATGTAGATGTAGTTAAACTATAATCATAATAGTCCATCCGGTTATGTATTTCTTGACCATCAAATAGTTTCGTGTTAATTTTAGGTCTCAAAATAATATGGGTTTATTTAATTATAGGTCGTAAAATAAAATGAAGAGAACATATCAACCTCACGTTAAGAAGAGATTAAGGACACACGGCTTTCGCGAAAGGAATAGTACAACCGGTGGAAGACGAACTCTTAAAAGGCGGATTGCAAAGGGTAGACATAGTCTTACAGTTCAGCGCTGGAAGAAATGAGCCTTCTTTTGAATTATACTTTTCCAAAAGAATTGAAAATCCGGGAAACCTCTCAGTATGAGGAGATTTTTGGAAAGAGTAAGAGGCTCAGATCTAAGTATTTCGATATTCTTTATGTTCAAAATTCACTCGGATATTCCAGAGCCGGCTTAGTAGTAAGCAAGAAGAATGTACGTTCCGCAGTTAAGCGGAACAGGATAAAGAGGTTGGTTAGGGAAGTTTTTAGGAATAATAAATCTCTCTTTGATTCTCTAGATGTTGTTTTTTTGGCTAAAAAGGGAAGCGATACTCTTAACTACTCAAACGTGAAGAGAGAGATTGAGGAAACTATAAGGTTAAGTTTGTCATGAAGAGAAGTTTTTTGGTATATGTAGTTACTTCTTTTATCAAAGCATATAAATATTTTATCTCCCCTATCCTGACTCCTTCTTGCAGATTCCATCCTAGTTGTTCTGAGTATGCATTGGAAGCTTTTAATAAGTATGGGTTTATGAAAGGTTTCTGGCTCACTCTGAAGAGGATTGGAAAATGTCACCCGTTATGTGCTGGAGGATATGACCCGGTCAAGTAAAGGTTAAGGGATGGAAAACAAATCAAATTGGATTATATTTTTGGCGTGCGCCTTTATTATTATGATAGGCTACTCGTATTTCTTCGGTAAACCACCGGAAGAAACGCGAAAACAAAATGAAATAACACAGGAAGCAACCCAAGAAACTTTTCCTTTTTCTGAAAGCGGTTCAACTGAAAAGTTTGATAGTTTTGATACCGGACCTACTTCTATCAATGATATTAATGCTCCCAAGGGTGCCCTAGTAACGGTTGATACTCCTTTATATAAGGGAGTAATAGATACAGCAGGAGCTAGAGTTATTTCATGGGAGTTAAAAAACTATAAAGCCAGCACAAACGGCGATGGTAGTGAGCTAGTTAATCTTTTCAATGATTCTCACCCAGGATTTAACGCTTTACTACAGGTCAAAGGACTAAAAATACCTGAGTTTATTCCCTATCAGTATGACGGAGGGAGTAACGTTAGTGTGTCCGAAGGAACTAAAGAGCTTACCTTTCGATGGACCTCCCCTGAGGGTATAACAATAAAAAACATATATGAGATAGATTCCTCAAACTATCTTGTGAAACAGACATTTGAAATCGCGAATTCAAGTGGAAATTCTATACAGGAAAGGGTGGTTGTTAAGTGGCCTGGCCAAGTTAAAAGCGTGGGTATGAGAGGGGGAGACAGTAAAACCTTTATTGTTATGGTTTCTGACAGTGTGGAGAGAGTAGATAGTAATCCTGATGAAATTATTAATTATAAGGGTGTAATAAATTGGTTTGGATTTTCCGAAAAGTATTTTATGTCTACTTTTCTTCCTGAAACGGGGGCAGAAACGGTTGTTGAATTAGTACCTACTCAGAAGGAAGAACTAGTAAAGGCTCAGTTCGCGTATCCTGTTAATGCAATCCCATCCGGAAAGAGTTCTTTAAGAACTTGGGAAGTTTACATGGGTCCTTTGGAATCCAGTTTTCTTACTCCCGTCGGATATGGTCTTGATAAAGCCATTAATTATGGGTGGTTTGGTTTTCTTGCAAAACCTATGCTCAAATTTCTTGAATGGCTAAACGGCTATTTTCACAATTACGGCGTATCTATCATTGTCCTAACTATAATAATTAGAGTTCTATTCTTTCCTCTTACAGTAAAGTCTATGGTCTCCATGAAAAAATTGCAGATGAAGACTGAAAAAGTTAAGCCGGAGATGGATGCGCTCAAAGAAAAGTACAAGGATGATAAAAGCAAACAAAACACCGAGCTAATGGCACTTTATTCTAAACATGGAATCAACCCTCTTGGTCAATTGGGGGGTTGTTTACCGCTTTTAATACAGTTTCCGGTATTTATAGCGATTTATGATATCTTACGTCATTCTATTGATTTAAGGCATAGTTCCTTCTTATGGATCAGTGATCTGGCTGAACCGGGCATGCTCTTTGATATACCCTATGTGGGTATACCCTTTAGAGTACTTCCCTTGATAATGGGTGCGGCATGGTTTATTTCACAGAAGATGACTCCGATGAGTACTGCCATGGGTGGAGAAAATATGCAGCTCCAGATGAAATTAATGCAATATATGCCTATAGTTTTTATATTTCTCTTTTGGAATTTACCCTCGGGATTAGTACTCTACTGGACTGTGAGCAATATTTTGTCAATAGTTCAGCAGATATATGTAAATCGTAAAGTATTGGCTCTTAAAGGAGGATAGTTATGGGAATAGTTCTTGAAAAAGAAGGGAAAACGGTATCCGATGCGACTATGAGCGCCTGTGAGGAATTAGGGATTTCAAGGAGTGAGATTGACGTTGAGGTTCTCCAAAAGAGTTCAAAGGGAGTTTTAGGTATAGGCAGTAGAAATGCAAAGGTTAGAATTACTGTAAAGGACGAAAACTTAAGTGAGAAAGGGCTTAAATCGAAAAAAGCACTTGAAGCAATTCTAGGACATTTAGTCCCGACTTATTCCATTGGAATTAGAGAAAATCCGGACAGGATAAAATTGGATATACGAGATACAAACGATAAGGGTCTTCTCATTGGTAAGAGGGGAGAGATGATTAAGGCGCTTGAATATATTGTTGGAAAAATTTCCGGACGTTCGTCTGAAGACGGAAGGGAAAAGAGAATATCGATCGATGTAGACGGATATAAAAGGCGGAGAGAGGACAAGATATCAAGACTAGTTAAAGATACTGCTAAAAAAGTTAGAAAGATACAGAAACCAATATCGCTTGAACCCATGTCGGCTTCGGAAAGAAGAATGGCCTATATAGCGCTTAAAAGAGAAGGCGGAGTGGGTTACGAAACAAAGGTTGAGCGTGATGAAAAGAGGATTATAATAACCCCACACCAGTCAAGGGGCTAAATAAAAAGGAAATATACTCTCTATAATAGGGGAACGTTAATGACGGCAGATAAAAGAACAAGGGCTGAAGACGAATATATAGCTAAAGAAGAGGCAGAAAAAACTAAGCAGTTAAAAGCAGAATTGAATGAACAGCTTTCAGAACAAGAGAGAGAGCAAACCAAAGCCCAGTGCTATATGAAGTGTCCTAAGTGCGGAGCTGATTTAAACGAAGTTATCTTCCGAGGAATTAAAATAGACCGCTGCCTCCTGTGTGACGGTGTATGGCTTGATGAGGGGGAACTTGAGAAACTAGCCGGAACTGAGAATGAGAGTGTTATAGGAAATATAATACAGATTATTGCCGGTAAGGATTAAACCTTTAAGAGTTTATTCTCGTAAGGTTTTAAAAAATTCTTTAAGAAGATTTGAACATTCTATTTCACACACACCTTCTTTAACTTCAACATTATGATTTAATTTATTATCGGTACCGATATTGTAAAGGGAAAATGCTGAGCCCGCTTTAGGATCTCTTGCTCCAAAGACCAGATGACTGATTCTTGCCAGCACTATTGCTCCCATACACATGGGACAAGGCTCTATAGTGACATAGAGAGTAGTTCCGTCCAACCTCCAGCTTTTTAATTTCTCTGAAGCCTTTTTTATCGCAATTATTTCTGCATGCCCGGTAGGATCAAAGTTACTTTCACGCAGGTTATAGCCTGATGAAATAAGATTGTTGTGTTTGTCGGTAATAATTGCGCCGATTGGTACTTCACCGATACTCCCGGCTAATTGAGCTTGCTCAATAGCCAGGAGCATAAATTTTCTATCATTATCTGTCATAACTCGGTGAAGCGATATGACTAGAGTCAAAAACTATTTTCTTGCGCTGAATTTAATTCCAGCTTTATTTCTATCCCAGGTTTTATCTGTGATTTCTTTTATCTCTGCGACTTTGATTTTCTGAGTAGCTGTAACAGGGAAACCATCTTCATATACTTCAATAAATCTTGGAACCATAGCTACCATAACTTTTTCAGCCATCCAATGGCTAAATTCAACAGGATCAAACTCAGCACCGGCTTTTAGGGTTACGTTTAGCTTGATTTCGTCATCCGATACATTAGGAAGTCTAATACCGACTGCTACAGCTTCCTGAAGCGCTTCATACTGCACAGCTACGTCCTGAACAGCAATCGGATCAACGTTTTCTCCGGACACTCTTATTCTGCTGAATCTTCCGGCGAAGTAATACCTTCCGTCAATTCCCCTTGCAAAAAGGTCATCTGAGTTAAAAAATCCATCGTCATCGAACGCCTCTCTGGTTCTCCTTTCATCTTTAAAGTATTCGTTCAATGTTGTGTGTGGTACGAGGGGCTTAATGTATAAGAGTCCTTTAGCATCATCTGGTGGTGTCGGATTTTCATAAGGATCCCAGAAAGGTCTTAAAACCTTAGTAATGTCCTCAGGGTCTCTTAGCTCCGCATAATATCCATCCATTGGGAAGCCTGATGATCCCGGGCGGTGGTCTTCTGGGTCTTTCCAAAGTACCATACCCATTTCAGTGGAGCCGTAACCATCAATTACTCTTACCCCAAAGCGCTCCTGAAACTCTTGCAAGTTTCTTGGTGCAGGGGAACCAAGCATGATTCTGATTTTATGTTTCTTGTCCCATTCTGAAGGCTCTGCAGCCCACAAGTACTCTGCAACAGCACCTAGCATGTTAACACCGGTAGCTCCGCATCCTGCAGCCCATTTCCAGAAACTAGATGCTGAAAATCGGGTGAAGAACACAGCTGTTGCTCCTGATCCCATAGCGCTGAACAAACACATAACCTGAGCATTAGCATGCCCAAGAGAAAGAATGCTCATGAGAACATCTTCACTTCTAACGCCCTGCTGCTGAAGATATGCTCTTACCGTCATAAGAATACCACCGTGGTCCCTAGCAACACCCTTTGGCATTCCTGTCGTACCCGAGGTGAACATACATCTTTCCATATCATGCGTGGTTACCTCAACGCCGGTATTTTCACTTGAAGCACCGTCGAACGCAGTAGAAAAAGGCAGGGTTTTTATTCCTCCTATATCAGAAGGAACGTCATTTGGGTCACCGGTCATAAATATGATTTTAAGGTTTTCCAAATCACCCGCGATTTCTTCTAGGAACGACAAGCTTCCAGGATCAACGATAAGTGTTCCCATTTCAGAATAGTTAATTACATAAGCAAGCCTCTCGCCTTTTTCGTCTTTATTGATAGGTACCTGAACGCCGCCTATCTTATGAATCGCGATAATTGAAGCTACATATTCAGAACAGTTGAGCATGTACATCCCAACCTTATCGCCCTTATTAACTCCGAAGTCGTCTTTAAGACCATTGGCAACTCTATTGGCCCACTGATTTGTTTCCTTATACGTATAGCTTTCAGAAACTTCTCCATTATTATTAGCAATTTTAAACATTGCTTTATCTGGGAATTGTTCTGCCCCCATCTCAAGGCATTTTGTAATCGGCTGCCATTCCATTGTGTCTTCAAAATTTCCGAATGGAAGTGTTCCTTCTCCCAGGTATTTTGTATCCCGGGGCCTAAATAATAAACGCATTATACTCCTCCTTGCTTAATTTCTATATTTCAGACCAGCGAATAATATAAGTCCAATAAGATACACTTGTCAAACCGTGTAAAATATCTCCCCAAATATACTACTTTAGTTTAATGTATTTAAGTGTGTATGATTAATAAAAATGAGTCGACTATAGTCATTTTTCAAATCTGGACTGTACATAAGTTTCTGGGCTGTAAATAAGTTAAGGAGTTATGTTCTCTATGAGTATTGCTGTCGCAATAATATTATTTGTGGTTGGATTAATAATGCTTTTTTTGGGAGGGGAGGGTTTAGTTAGGGGTGCCTCCCGCCTTGCCCGCGTACTTGGAATAAGCCCAATCGTAATAGGTTTGACGGTAGTTGCATTCGGGACTTCCGCTCCAGAATTTGTTGTAGGTTTAATTGCAGCTTTAAAAGGGGCAAGCGATGTAGTGCTTGGAAATATAATTGGTAGTAATATATCAAACATAGGTTTAATACTCGGGATAGGGGCAATAATAAGCCCTCTTATTATTCAGATAAGGATAATAAAAGTAGAAGTGCCAATCATGATTGCGCTTTCGTTAATTCTCTATGGGTTGGCAGCCTGGAGCTTAAACTTGGGTCTTCTGCAAGGAGTCTTTCTTTTCGGAGCGCTCATAGCGTTTACGATATATAGTTATTTTGGTTCTAAGAAAGAGCCTAAAGAAGTTGAGGAAGAATTTGAAGAATTTGTAGGTTCAGGCAATTCTGTCCGGAAACAGGTTGTTTTTATCGTTCTTGGGCTTGTCGCACTTATTATCGGAGCTAGGTTCGTAGTTGATTCAGCTATTTTTATAGCGAGGGTAGTTGGGATTAGCGAGCTTGTTATAAGTATTACCGCTGTTGCTATCGGTACATCACTTCCCGAGCTTTCCACCACTATAATCGCTGCTATCAGAAAAGAGCACGACATAATTGTAGGTAATATAATAGGGAGCAATATTTTTAATATAGGAATACTTGGCGTGATCTCAATCATTCACCCGGTAACAGTAGATAGTGCTCTACTCAGATTTGAATTTCCGGTAATGATTTTCTTCTCTATATTGGTGCTTCCTCTAATGATAACTGGAAAGAAAGTTGGCAGGGTTGAGGGAATTTCGCTATTAGTTCTCTATGCCGCGTTTATATTTATGGTATTTAGATAAATTATCTTGCTTTGAACTTTATGTCGGTCTTGTTCCTATCCCATGTGTTCTCAGATATTTCTTTTATCTCGGCAACCCTAATTTTTTGGGTCGCTGTTATAGGGAAACCGTTTTCGTAAACCTCAATGAATCTGGGCACCATAAAAACTGGAGATCTTTCAGCCATCCACATGCAAAACTCTACCGGATCAAAACTTGCCCCCTTTTTCAAGGTGAGATTAAGTTTAATCTCGTCATCGGATACATTGGGCAGTCTTATACCAACAGTTACAGCCTCCTGTATCGAATCATACTGCATTGCAACGTCTTGAACGGCTATTGGATCTACATTTTCTCCCGAAACGCGGATTCTGCTGTAGCGTCCCTGAAAGTAGAACCTGCCGTCTATACCGCAAGCGAATAAATCATCGGAATTGAAAAAACCGTCATCATCAAAGGCTTCTTTAGTGCGTCTTTTGTCTTTGAAATATTCATTAAGCGTTGTGTGAGGAATAAGGGGTTTAATAAATAATAGTCCCTTTGCTTCATCAGGAGGTGTAGGGTTTTCAGAAGGATCCCAAAACGGACGCATTACTTCGTTAGTATTTTCAGGGTTTCTAAGTTCTACATAATAGCCCTCCATTGGGTATCCTGATGAACCGGGACGGTGATCTTCCAGGTCTTTCCATAATACCATTCCCATCTCAGTTGAGCCGTATCCATCAATTATTCTTGTATTAAAGCGTTTCTGAAATTCTTCTAAGTTTCGAGGCGCGGGACCTGAAAGAACTGTCCTAATATTGTGCTTTTTGTCCCATTCTGAGGGCTCAGCCGCCCATAGATACTCGCCAACTGCTCCAATCAGACCTACATATGTAGCTCCGCATTCATAAGCCCATTTCCAAAAGTTTGATGCTGAAAACCGGGTATAGAAAACTACACTTGCTCCAGCCCCAATAGCGCTGAAAAGACCCATAACCTGAGCATTTGCATGTCCTAGGGTAAGAACGCTCATTAGAATGTCTTCGTTACGAATACCTTGCTGCTGTATAAATCCTCTTACTGTTAATACTACACCGCCGTGGTTTCTTGAGACACCTTTTGGCATTCCTGTCGTTCCTGAGGTAAACATGCATCTTTCAGCGTCCTTAGTAGAAACATTGACTCCGGGGTTATCGCTTGAATAGTTATTAAAAGTAGAAAAAGGGAGAGTTCTTATTCCCGATATTTCCTCTGGAACCTTTTCTGGATCACCGGTCATAAATATGATTTTAAGGTTTTCTAAGGTCTCTCCAATTTCTTCAATAAACTCAACACCCTCAGGGTCTACAATGAGTGCAATCATTTCTGAGTAATTGATTACATATGCAAGCCTTTCGCCCTTTTCTTCCTTGTTTATTGGTACTTGAACCGCTCCTGTCTTATGGCAAGCTAGTATTGAAACAACATATTCAGGTGAGTTAAGCATATAAATTCCTACCCTTTCACCTTTGTTAATACCGTAATCATTTTTAAGGCCGTTAGCTATACGGTTCGCCCAATTATTTGTTTCTTTATATGTGAAGTTATTATTGAGATTCCCATCGCGGTCTGCTACTCTGAACATCGATTTATCTGGAAACATCTCCGCCCCTTTTTCCAGATACTTTGTAAGAGGCTGCCATTCTTTGGTATCTTCGAAAGTACCGAAGGGGAGAGTTCCTTTTCCGATGTATTTAAGATCACGTGGTTTGAATAGTAACTTCATAATATCACTCCTTTTTTCCCATCCTGTCTCTCACACTTATATTTTATTATAAATTAAAGATTCAGGTTTGATGGCTGCAACCGAGCGTTTGCTCGGTTTAGATTAAATAACCCATATTTTTTGTCAAGATACTCTGGCTGATCTCCGTGAGTGCAATAGGAATATAAAAGGTTTGGTGTTATTTTGTCAACAATATAGAACGACAAAAATACTTATTTCCTGCTTTTCTTCTTGGCAATAGAAATAAAATTTTTGAGCAGATCTTTCCCGTGTTTAGTAAGAATGGATTCGGGGTGAAACTGTACCCCCTCTATCATGTGTTCTTTGTGCCGTATCCCCATTATTTCTCCCTCATCAGTCCAGGCTGTGATCTCAAATATTTCGGGTAGCGATTCTTTATTTACAATGAGTGAATGATACCTGGTAGCTTCAAAGGGGTCGGGTATGTCTTTGTATATCCCCTTTCCGTCATGGTAGATTTCAGAGGTCTTGCCGTGAAGAAGTCTGTCAGCTCTCACTATTTTTCCGCCATAAGCGTATGCTACTGATTGATGACCAAGGCAAACTCCGAGTATCGGCATACGCCCCGCAAATTCCTTTATTGCCTCTACCGAGATTCCCGCCTCTTTGGGAGTACATGGACCGGGGGATACAACCAACATGTCCGGGTTAAGTTTTCCAATATCCTCAAGTTCTAATTTGTCGTTTCTGTGTACTACGACCTCTTCGCCCAGTTCAGCTAAATAGTGAACCAGGTTATAAGTAAAAGAGTCGTAGTTATCTATCATTAATATCATTTTATAATCCTGACTTGGCTACTTCAATTGCCTTAACAAGAGCTTTTACCTTGTTTACAGACTCCTGATATTCTTTTTCAGGATTTGAGTCGGCAACAATCCCTGCTCCAGCCTGAATATATATTTCATTGTCCTTTATAACAAATGTTCTTATAGTAATGCAAGTGTCCATATTACCTGAAAAGCTAAAGTAGCCTACAGCCCCGCCGTATGCTCCACGTCTGTTGGGTTCCATTTCTTCAATTATTTCCATTGCTCTTACTTTCGGCGCGCCCGAAAGTGTGCCGGCCGGAAATGTTGCTTTAAAAACGTCAAAAGCGTCCTTTTTCCTGCTCAGGTTTGCGATTACGTTTGAGACTATGTGCATTACGTGTGAATACCGCTCTATTATCATAAGCTCGTCAACCTTTACGGTCCCTGTGTCTGAAATGCGTCCCAAATCGTTTCTGGCAAGGTCCACTAGCATTATGTGCTCAGCCCTTTCTTTAGGGTCGGCCAGGAGCTCTTTTTCAAGCTTCAAATCTTCTTTTTCCGTCTTCCCCCTGGGTCTAGTACCTGCAATCGGGCGACTCACTACTTCTCCCTCTTCAACCCTTACCATTACTTCAGGGGAGGAGCCTACTAGTGTCTCGGTTTCCGTATTCAAATAGAACATATAGGGCGAGGGGTTCAATACCCTAAGTGATCTATATAAGTCAAAGGGGTCGACATCGAGCTTTGTTTTCCACCTTTGCGCAATTACAGCCTGAATTATGTCACCCGCTTTGATGTACTCTTTCGTATTTTTAACGGCCTTTTTATAATCTTGGGGTTTAAAGTTCGATTTGAGTTTAAGGGCCCCTTTGCTTTTTCTAATATTTTTGTTCGTATTGTTCTTATAAAGCTTTACGGGTTTTCTTAGTTTCTTGATGATGTCTTCTATCTTATTTACAGCTGTATTATAGGCTTCCCGTGCCTCTTTCACCTCAGGGACATAAGCGTTATAGATTATTTTTATTTTATGATTCACATTGTCGAATACGAGCACCAAATCCGTAATCATAAAAAGAGAGTCCCAGAGCCCAAGATCGTCTACTCCGATCTCAGGTAAATCTTCAATATGCCTTACGATGTCATAGCTAAAGTAGCCTACAGCGCCTCCGTGAAACCTTGGCAGTTCAGGTGTAGTCACAGGTTTGTATCTCGATAAAAGATCTCTGAGTGCGTCTATCGGGTTGCCCTGGCTCTTTTTTGTCTTACCTTTCTCAGTTATTTCAATATTTCCATTCTTTGATTTGAAAATAACAGATGGTTCCGAACCCAGAAAACTGTACCTTCCCCATTTCTCTCCCCCCTCTACACTCTCTAGTAAAAATGAGTATTTTCCAGACTCAATTTTCTTAAAAGCCGATACAGGGGTGTCGAAATCGGCCAGCACTTCTTGCCATACCGGTATCAAATTTCCTTTTCTGAGTTTCTTCTTAAATTCGGTAAACGAAGGTGAAATCATGAGGAGAAAGAATAAAAGGGGGAAAATTAAAGTCAAGACGATGCTTTAAAAGCTGTCTCAATACTGTATTATGATTGGGCAAAATTGTTGCTAACCCGGAACATCAAGATGGAGGCTCGATCGATCGTGAGTATAAATCCCGGAATATTTAGAGAATATGATATCAGAGGCATAATAGGGGCCGATATAGACGAGGAAGTTTTTGAAATAATAGGTAAGGCGTACGGCACTTATATGAAAAATCTTGGAGCTTCCCGTCTTTCAATCGGCAGAGATTGCAGGCTGAGCTCCCCTGAGCTTGCAGGAGCCATGACAAGGGGTATTAATTCGACAGGGATTGATGTTCTCGACATCGGCATGGTCTCAACCCCTATGCTTTACTTCTCCCTCTATAACCTTGAGGTGGACGGGGGAGTAATGATTACGGCAAGCCATAACCCTGGGGAATATAACGGGATCAAACTATCTTCCGGAAAGGACTCTCTTTTCGGGGATCAGATACAGGTGATCAGGAAGTTAGCCGAGAAAGGTGAGTTTGCTTTGGGTTCAGGGAATACGAACGACGCTGATATAAGGGGAGATTATATAAAATTTCTAAAAGATAATCTGGATATAAAGCCGGGATTGCGAGTTGCCGCAGATTACGGAAATGGAATGGTCGGAATTATAGGACCTGAGATGTTTAGAGAATTCGGGTGTGAACTGACCGAGCTTTACGAAATTCCAGACGGGACTTTTCCTAACCACCATCCGGATCCTACAGTGGAAGAAAATTTAGCTGAATTAATAGAAACAGTTTTGAGCGAAAAACTTGAGGTTGGTTTAGGTTTTGATGGGGATGGGGATAGGATTGGCGTTATTGATGAAAATGGAGAGATTATCTGGGGAGATATGCTGGTACTTATTTTTGCACGGGATATTTTATCAAGAGAAAAGGGTGCCAAGTTCATAGGTGATGTAAAGTGTTCGACCACGCTCTTTAGGGGAATTGAAGAAGCGGGAGGGGAAGCGATTATGTGGAAGACCGGGCACTCGCTTATCAAAGACAAAATGAAAGTTGAAAACGTAGCTATGGCGGGTGAGATGAGTGGGCACATCTTTTTTGCTGATAAGTTTTTTGGTTATGATGACGCTCTGTATGCAGGACTCCGTTTGCTCGAGATTATCTCCAGAACGGGCAAAAAAGTATCGGAGCTTCTTGAAGGAATTCCTGAGTCCGTGTCTACACCCGAAATAAGGATCGACTGTCCTGAAGAGATTAAGTTCCAGGTTGTAGATAAGGTAAAGGCCGAGCTAAGCACCAGTCATCAGGTCATAGACATTGACGGGGTGAGGATTGAGTTTCCCTATGGGTGGGGCCTTATAAGGGCATCAAATACACAGCCGGCTCTTGTTCTTAGATTTGAAGCGCAGGATGATGTAAAACTTAATGAGATACGCTCCATTATAGAAGGGGAATTAAATTCTGTAATGAATGAACTGTCTGTCTTAAAACAATAAAGCGGACTAATTCTTGTCAGGTTGTGTAAGGTCTTTAATCAAAGACTCTAGATTTTCCAAACTAATTTCATATTGTTCTGATATTCTTTTAAGTTCAGAGTCGGCTAAATCAATTTGTGGTTTTAGATTATCATTTAATTCAAATTCAGGTTCCCAGCCCTCTTTTCTAATAGCTAATTGAGCCACATCCCAGCGAGAATAATGTCCGAGTGAGTCAAATACGGCTTTTACCGCTTTTATCTGGTTAGCATAACACTCGGCATATAATATTGCGTCTTTTTCAAAATTTGGTTCGGCAAGGTATCTACCAGCAGGGTTAACAATTGAGCTTCCACCTCTGGCCCAATCATAGTTAATATGCTCCCCGTCTCTTATACCATGCCATTTCTCAGGGAAATCGTCTGAATCCAAATAACCGCATCCGCTTAAGACAAAAGCGCCTGCTTCAAAGGCGTGCACTTTTATCAAGGCTTGAATGTTGCAGTTAATTCCCCCCGGGCTCGTATCCGCTTCAAGCAGTTTTTGCTCCCCCCTTTTCCAGTTACCCGGCCAAACGGCAATATGAAACTCCTCCCCTCTATGAATCATAGCGGCTCTTACGAGAGTCATATGGTTTTCCCAGCATATTAGACCACCTATTCGCCCTATATCTGTATCAAATACCTTTATGTCGCTCGCGTCTCCTTGTCCCCAATAAATTCTTTCCGTATAAGTGGGCATTATTTTTCTGTGCCTTCCCATTACTTCCCCGTTTTTGTCTATGAAAAGCAGGCAGTTGTAAACTGTCCGGCTTCCTGGCCTGTCATCTAATTCGTTGCATCCTATTACAACATACGCTCCCGCTTCTTTTGCCGCCTCTCCCAGAATTGCAGTATCTTCACTTGGTATTTGTAGTGAATTATCCTGAAGAGCGATCATGAAATCGGTCCATTCCTGTGGAGGGGTTTCGTATCCCATTGTGTAGTAAGCCGGATAACCAGGGATAAAGGCTTCTGAAAAAGCTACAAGCTCCGCTCCGTTACTGCCGGCGTCCTTGATGAGACTGCAAGCCTTTTCAATGGTCCTCTCCTTATCCATAAATACTGGAGAGGCTTGAACTACAGCTACCTTTACTTTTTCTCTACCGCCAAGAACTTTATTGCTCATATAATTATCCTATGTAGTAATAATCCTACTTCCACCATCTGGCTGTTGGTCCTGTGTTTTTTGTGCTCTCATCTCGATTAATTGAAGGAGTCTATTTTTGAATTCTTCATCGTATGCACATACCGAGGGTACGATGTATCCCATCAAGGCTATTTGAAGAAAATATTCGGTATTCGTGCGGAGTAAATCCTCCTGGATCTGCTCCCCATATACCTGCGTCATGTTAGTATAAATTGTATGTCCCAATTCGCCCGTAACTTCTGTAACGCTCTTTGTGCCCTGAGTCTGCTGATTAAATTGGACACCAAGATTAAAAGCCATGAGTATTGAATTGGCAAGGTTTCCCATTTGTCCCGGTTCTTGACCTTGTGGTTGTTCTTGATCAGACATGTTTATACCTCCTTAATTTTAGAGTTCTATTCTAACACATTATGTAATTAAAACCGATATATTACACTTTCGATTCTTGCTGGAAATTTTCGATTATGAGAAATAGAGATTTGATTTGGAATTTTAAAAGTGTAAAAGTAATAGGTATCGATCATCAAAAGATAGGAGGATATCTTATGGCTAAGGTACAAGGGGGCTACCTTGTAGCGAAAACTCTTCATGAGCTTGGAGTGAGAGAAATTTTTTCTCTTGGGGGAGGTCATATAAACCCTATCTATAATGCCTGCCTGGATTTAGGGATTAGGATTATTGACACCCATCATGAGCAGGGCGCCGCAATGGCGGCAGACGCTTACGGGAGAGTAACAAGGAAGCCCGGAGTATGTCTTGTGACTGCTGGGCCAGGGTTTACAAATGCCCTTACCGGTATTGCAGGTGCGTATATGTCAAATGCTCCTTTTCTCATAATTTCAGGAAGATCGGGTGTTGAAGAAAATGACAAACTCTCTCTTCAAGAGATAGACCAGCAGGCTATGGCAACGCCAGTGACTAAATGGGCTCGTACGGTTTTTGATCCTCTTCGAATTCCGGAATACATAAGCAATGCATATAAGAGAGCGGTTTCCGGTAAGCCCGGACCGGTATATCTGGGTATGTCTTACGAGGTCTTATACCCCAATTGCGATGAAAAAGAAGTGTCCCTTTACAACACATTGATCCCGTCGTCTAAATCTGAGCCGGGGGATGGAGTTATAGAGGAGTTTGTGGATTTACTTAAACGGGCTAAGAAACCTGTAGCGATTGCGGGAAGTGGCTCCTGGTATTCAAGGGCTGATAAGGAAATTCTAAAGTTTATTGAGGGAGCCAATATGCCTCTTTTTACACTCAATTTCGGAAGAGGGATTGTTTCAGACGATCACCCGCTGTGCTTTGGTCCCGCAAGCGCTTCAGCTCCCAATGCTTTTAGGAAAGTAACATCAGAAGCAGACCTAATCATCCTTCTTGGCATAAGGTTGAGCCTATATATAGCATTTGGACGAACATTTAACCCTAAGGCCAAAGTGGTGCAGATTGATATAGATTCTGCAGAGATAGGAAGAAACAGACCGGCAGACTTAGGAATCGTTGGCGATTTGAGCGGAGTTCTAAATAAAGCGTCTCGCTATATAAAAGAAAATTCGATCGAGTTGAATTTTGGTTCGTGGCTTAAAAAGGCGAATTCATGGCGAGATAAAGAGCGAGTTAAAGGAGAAAAACTTAGAAGCTCCAATAAAAAGCCTATACATCCTGTCAGGGTCTCTAAAGCGGTTGAGGATGTACTTGGCGAGGACGGTATAATTGTCATCGATGGCGGCGATACGCAGGCCTGGACTGATGGGCATTACCATGTAAAAAACCCGGGACATTATGTAAAAGGTGGACCGCTCGGGTGTATGGGGGTAGGAGTCCCGTTTGCAATAGGTACTAAAGTAGCTCGACCCGAAAAGCAGGTGGCCTTGATCACCGGAGATGGAGCGGTGGGTATGAATTTCATGGAATTTGAAACAGCGATCAGGCATAAAATCCCATTTGTAGCTGTTGTTTGCAATGATAGCGCTTGGGGAATGACTAAGCATCAGCTTGAGATAACGTACGGTAAAAAATGTCCCAAAGTAGGTGTTGATCTCGACTTTACTCCGTTTCATGAAGTTTTAAATGTTCTAGGAGGCTACGGGGAGCTTGTGAGTGATCCTAAAAAACTTAATGGTGCTCTGGAAAGGGCTTTTTCCTCAGGAATTCCTGCGCTTATAAATGTCGTAACCGATCCTGATGTGATAAGCGGCGCTACTCTCGCAATTACAGAAATGCTGATGTCGGTAAATAAGAAATAGGGGGACTCCCTAATATTCTCACATCATAAGTCTTTATAAAATTAGTGAAAGCATCAACATTAGTTTCCTAAATAGAAATTAAAGTGGATGCTTTCACATTTCGAAGAAGGATTTATCTAATTTTTATTCTTAATCACCTAACTCTTGAAGCTTAGATATAACCTCATCAGGATCTGCACGTTTGGTGTAGTCGGCATCTGCAAACGCATATTTAACTGTACCGTCTTTATCAATTACATACGTTCCCGGCATTGGAATCTCCCAGGAATCATCTCCGTTGAATTTCGGTATGTTAATCCCAAATTTCAAGTATATCTCATGCAATTCTGACGGCAGCTTAAATACTAATCCGAATTGATTGGCTGTTTTATTTCCAACATCGCTTAATACGTCGAACTTTAGATCATTCTTTTCCGCAGTGGACAATGAATTGTCAGGTGTTTCAGGGGATATTGCTACCAAAGAAGCTCCCAAATCATTGATCTCATCCAGGTGTTTTTGGTATGCGTTTAATTCAAGATTGCAATATGGGCACCAACCGCCTCTATAAAAATTTAAAACAACGGGTCCCTTCTCCAATAATGAGTGGAGATTGACTGATTCACCCTTAGGATTAGGAAGATTAAAATCGGGCACTTTTTCTCCGACTTTAAGGGATTTCTCAGCAATTCCACTATCTACTAGCCTCCGGGTTACGCCAAGCATCGTGTTTAGCACTTCAGGCGGAACCTTTTTCGTAAATCCATTGTATAATTCTTCTAATTCAACTTGTAAACTCATTATTAACCTCCGTTAACTAAGCTTTTTAATTTAAGATGATTTTACAGTGCGATAAGATTCAGATTCTCTCTATTTATTTTGAGAGGTTTTTTATTTCTAGGTTTTTAAAACGGCGAGGAAAGCCTCTTGGGGGATCTCTATATTTCCTACCTGTTTGAGACGTTTTTTCCCTTTCTTTTGTTTTTCGAGAAGTTTTCTTTTTCTTGTTACATCTCCACCGTAACATTTTGCGGTAACGTCTTTTCTGACTGGCTTGACTGATTCACGGGCGATGACCCTGCTTCCTATTGAGGCCTGTAATACAACTTCATAGAGCTGTCTGGGGATGAGTGATCTGAGCTTTTGTATAAGATCTCTTCCCCTTTCGTATGATTTATCCTTATGGATAATGATAGAGAGTGCGTCAACTGGATCACCGTTTACAAGGACATCGAGTTTTATAAGGTCTGAGCCATGATAGCCAATAGGTTCATAGTCCATCGATGCATAGCCGCGTGATACTGATTTTAATTTGTCGTAAAAATCAAATACTATTTCTGAGAGAGGAATTTCATATTCTACAATTACCCTGTCCTTAGTTACATATTTGATATCTCGCTGGGTGCCTCGTTTTTTTATACAGAGGTCAAATATTGCCCCAAGGTATATTCCGGGTGTGTGTAATGATACTAATACATACGGCTCTTCTATTAGTTCCATTTTGTCAGGCGAAGGTAGTTCACTCGGATTGTCTACGTAAGATACCTTTCCATTTTTGTCAGTTGTTTTATATATAACTGTAGGTGCAGTTGATATTAGCTCAAGCCCAAATTCTCTTTCAAGTCTTTCTTTTACTATATCCATATGTAAAAGACCAAGAAAACCGCAGCGGAATCCAAATCCCAAAGCAACTGAGGTTTCAGGTTCGTAAACCAGGGATGAATCATTTAAAGCCAGTTTCTCAAGAGCTTCTTTTAGCTTATCGTAATCCACGGAGTCTATAGGATATAAACCGCTAAAAACCATTGGTTTCATCTCTCTAAAGCCAGGAAGAGCCTTATCCGTTGGTCTGGATAGGGTTGTAATTGTGTCACCGACTTTAGCTTCATTTATTTCCTTAATGGATGCGGTTACGAACCCTACCTCACCCGTCAAGAGCTCGTCCACTTCAAGAGCTCTCGGGGAAAAAATACCCAGTGTCTTTACTTCATAAGACTTTACGGTAGACATAAATTTAATCTGTTCTCCAGTCTCAATCTTACCCTCAAATACTCTTATCAACATCACAACGCCCTGGTAAGAATCAAACCAGCTGTCAAATATAAGAGCCTTAAGAGGTTCTTTGGATTTATCTGGAGGATGTGGAATACTTTTTACAATTGCTTCAAGTATCTCTTTTGTCCCTATGCCTTCTTTGGCGCTTGCAGGGATAGCTTCCTCCGCACTAATGCCAATTACATCCTCAATCTCTCCCCTAACTCTTTCGATGTCTGCAGCCGGAAGGTCGATTTTGTTGATCACAGGTACAAGCTCTAGTCCTGAATCTGATGCCATGTAAGCGTTGGCGACAGTCTGAGCCTCGACACCTTGAGATGCGTCTACGATAAGTACGGCTCCCTCACAGGCCATAAGGCTTCTTGAGACTTCGTAGCTGAAATCCACGTGACCAGGAGTGTCTATTAGATTAAATTCATATGTATTCCCGTCATCAGCCTTATAGTTTAGTCTGACCGCCTGAGCTTTTATGGTTATACCCCTTTCTCTTTCAATCTCCATTTGATCGAGAAACTGCTCGGTCATTTCACGCTTACTCAAGGCTCCGGTGAATTCCAGGATTCTATCCGCAAGTGTGGATTTTCCATGATCCACATGGGCGATTATAGAAAAATTTCTTATGTATTTGGGTTCCATATAATTGACTGAATTATAGCCTTAAAATTAAGAGATGACGTAGTATAAAGGAAAAGGGGCTATATTCAAATTAGCAGAGAAAATATATCAGTTCTATTAAATCAGTAAACTTAAACTCTAGTGCATGATGTATACTTGAAGGTATATTTATTAAAATAGGACTATATTTATGAAAGCGCTCTATTCAATATTTTTTGCATTACTTCTGATCTGTCTATCTAATAAGTTCTCTATATCCTCAGAGATTAGTCAAAATGATAATTGGCAGCCCAAAGAAGGTGGAGAGCTTATTGGTAAGCGGGCGCCGTCATTTGAAGGCCTCAAGTGGTTAAATACTGACCCACTGCAAATTGAAGATTTAAGAGGTAAAGTGGTTCTTATTCGCTTTTGGCTGGTTGGATGTCCCTTTTGTGTGAACTCCGCACCCTCACTTGTAGATTTTTACGACAAGTATCAGGATAATGATTTTGTTATTATCGGTATTCATCACCCTAAATCAGAAGCCGCCAAGGATCCGGGTTTGGTACTCAGAAAAGCAAAAGTGTTCGGGTTTGAGTTTCCGATTGCTCAGGATAATGATTGGGAAGTAATAAATGCGTACTGGCTTGGCGATGAAAAACGCTCTTATACTTCGTCTAGTTTTCTAATAGATAAAAAAGGGGTTATTAGATTTGTACATGATGGGGGAGAGTATTATTTGAGTGAGGAAAATAAAGACCCAAATCTTGCATACCTCACTATTGATAAGAAAATTAGAGAGCTTATCGCGGAATAGTAACTACCAGGAGCCGCTGTCCCCGTCACCGCAACATACCTGGGTCTCAACATGAGTTAAGTTGGTTGGGGCTACAAATATTTCATGCAAGTGGATTAAATACCAGGCCTGAGAGAATCTTGGGATAAAAATATGTAGTTTTTTGAGGCATCCTGTCACCGGTTAAGACAATATCAAAAATATCGCTTGCCCTTAGTTCCGGTAGAATGAAAGCAATCTCATATTCACCATTCCGTAATAGCTGAACCGCCTCATCCAGGTCTTTTGTGTATAGAATGCCGGCACTTTCTTCGTCTATTATCTTATTGAATACGTTGTTGTGAAGGAGTGTTACGGCTAGATTGTTAGGAGATTCTTCCTTGTTGGCTTTTAAAGAAGCCCTATAAACAAATTCCGGGTCCTTGGTGAGGATCGTAAATTCTTCATATCCTATATCGGATAATCCTTCCTTGTAGGGCATTTTTTCAATATTAAACTCTTCGCCAAGCATGTTGAGAAAACTTTCAAGATCAAGATTACCCATGTTCTTTATGACCCTGTAAGTGGGATTAATGATTAGTCCCTCGTCCTCAGCATTTGAGAGAAACATCATTACATATTCATAAGGCTTGTCGCTCGTGACTCCGCCATTTAGTTCTCTTTGAATATTCCTATATTCAATTGCCGTTTCATAACGATGGTGGCCGTCAGCAATCAGAAGACTCTTGTCTTCAAGATGGTTTCCTATAAATGATATAGTGTCCGGGTCTGAGACCTTCCACAATCTGTTTCTTACACCGTCTTCATTCGTGATATCGAATATCGGCTTATCCTTAAGTTTTTCATCTAAAAGTTTCTCTATAGCTATTTCGGGGTCTGAATAGACTGAGAAGACAGGGCTCATATTTGCCTTACATGCTGTGTTTAGCTTAAGCCTGTCCCTCTTATGCTTAGGGAATGTCCTTTCGTGAGGAAGTATCTTCTTGGTCGAGAAGTCCTCAATCTTTACAGCTGCTAAAAAACCCTTTCTGGTTAGCTTTTTGTGACCTTCTTCAAATTCCTGATAGTAGGGATAGATACTGGGCTCTTCGTCCTGGGTGAGTGTGTCGTCTTCAATCCAGGATCTAAATGTTTGGGCCGCCTCTTCGTATTTCGAGTCCCCCTCGCCTTTTGATAATATGAGTCTTATAACATTGTAGGGATTTTTATTATAAAGTTCTTCTTGCTCGCTAGAGTTAATTACATCATATGGCGGAGCCAGAACGTCGGCAAAATTTTCAATTTTCTCCGGATTGTATCTGATACCTCTAAATCCTTTAACTGTTGCCATCAATAAACTCCTTCAGCGTGTTTGTGTTTATATCCCCTTCCCGTAAAATTTGGGGCGTATCAAGTGTTAAATCAACTATTGTAGAGCCTCTCGATTCGGGAATCTTACCAGAGTCGACTATAAGGTCAACCTTCCCATTAAAAGTCTCAAATAGCTCTCCTAAATCCGTTAAATTAGCACCTCCGCTAATGTTGGCGCTAGTTGAAGTTAGGGGATCATTAATCAATTCAAACAGGCCCTGTATAAAGGGATTAGCAGATACTCTTACTGCTATTTTCTCCGTTCCACACGTAATGAGTTCCGGCAAATCAGCCTTTTGTTTAAGAATTAGGGTGAGTGCTCCAGGCCAGAATCTACTTGCAAGAGATAAAGCAAGTTCCGTAACTTCGGCAACTTCAGAGAGCATATCTATATCTCGTACAAGGATAGGTATGGGTTTTCCGTGCGGCCTTCCTTTAATGTCGAAGATTCTCTCAACGGAATCGTTTATCGAAGCAAAAGCACCAATACCGTAGAGAGTTTCGGTAGGGTATATGATTACTCCGCCGCGTTTCAGAATTAAAGCTGCTTTTTTAGGTGATTCGGGATCTTTTACTGAGATTACTTCTGTCAAAGGCATACTGTTTTTATCTTTATTTGCCAAGTCCTGTTAACTAATCTCTAAATACATGCATTTTTCAATAATAACTGTTTTCCTAGTTAGCTACCAGTGCTTACTTGACAAAGTTTTCCAGAGAGTTATTTTAATTCTTTTAATTATATAGGGCTAATACTCCGGAAGGGTTGATACTCCTGCCAGATATAAATCCATCGATATAATTTTAATCTTGACACGGTAATATTCGTGCTTAGCTTATTAAGAATTAATCACATTTAAGGAGGAAGTATGTAATGAAGGTAAGACCACTACACGACAAGGTTCTAATACAGTTACTAGATGCTGAAGAAAAAACAAAGGGCGGTATTATCATCCCTGAAACCGCTAAAGAAAAACCACAAGAAGGTAAGGTAGTTGCAGTAGGCACTGGGGTTATACTCCCTGACGGAGTCGTAAAGCCGCTTGATGTTAAGAAGGGTGACAAGATTCTTTTTAGTAAATACGGCGGAACAGAGATCAGTGTTGAAGGCAAAGATTATCTTATAGTAAGAGAAGACGAGATTTTAGCTATAGTTACCAAATAGCAATTTTCAAATATAGAAATTATGCAGGAGGCGTAAAGTACCATGGCAAAGGAAATAAAATTTGGCAGAGAGGCACAGGACGCAATATTGACTGGAGTAAACATTCTGGCCGACGCAGTAAAAGCCACACTTGGTCCCAGAGGAAGGAATGTATTAATAGAGAAGACATTCGGAGCTCCTGTAGTAACGAAGGATGGAGTAA
>Ga0209980_10000068_pt1 | contig 49476 bp, 46 predicted proteins | sample CR02metaG_FD_183611 | JGI IMG/M metagenome (GOLD analysis project Ga0209980, IMG submission 183611) | Deep subsurface microbial communities from Mariana Trench to uncover new lineages of life (NeLLi) - CR02 metaG (SPAdes) (version 2) | ecosystem: Environmental > Aquatic > Marine > Ocean trench...
CCGGGTGATGCGCTTCTCGATGAGCGGGATGCCGAACTCGCGCGCCAATACGACGATGGTATCCCGGGTCACGCCCTCGAGCGCCGAGGTCAGGTCCGGAGTGTACAAGGTGCCGTCGCGAACGATGAAAATATTCTCGCCGCTGCCCTCCGCAACATAGCCTTCGGTGTCCAGCAGCAGCGCCTCGTCGTAGCCGCAGCTCAACGCTTCCTGCAGGGCCAGCATGGAATTCATGTAGTTGCCGTTTGCCTTGGCCTTGCACATGGTGATGTTGACGTGATGGCGCGTGTACGACGAAGTGCGAATGCGGATGCCTTTTTCCATGCTGTCCGTGCCCAGATAGGCGCCCCATTCCCAGGCGGCGACCATGACGTGGGTGGACAAATTGTCCGCGCGCAACCCCATCCCTTCGGAACCTAGAAAACACATGGGTCGCAGGTACGCGCTTTTCAGTCCGTTCTCCCGCACCACCGTGCGCTGCACTTCGTTGAGGGTGTCTTTGTCATAGGGCATCTTCATGCGCAGGATGTGCGCGGAGCGGAACAGGCGATCGGTGTGATCTCGCAGCCGGAAGATGGCAGTGCCGTCGTCGTTCTCGTAGGCACGTAGGCCTTCAAAAACGCCCATACCGTAGTGCAGGGTGTGCGTCAGCACATGCACCTTGGCCTCCCGCCACGGCACCAGCTCGCCGTCCAGCCAGATAACCCCATCCCGATCCGCCATACTCATGAAAAAGTCCCCGTCAACATTCAACTCTTTGCCGTTCCACGCATCCCGCGACTCAATCCTCCATGAGCGCCTGCCAGATGGCCACCACGTCTTTGCGGTAATGGTCGAAATCGCCATCACCCTTCACGGTCGTCTCCTCCTGGAGGGCGAGCGCGTGGACGCGTGCACGGTAGGCGCGGTAGGCGTCGGTCAGGAGCTCGACGTCCTCCACTTGCATCAAGCTGGCATCCGAGATGCCTTCCAGAAGCCGGATATTGTCGGTGAAGTCCAGATAACTCTCTAGACGGGACGCCCAGCGCAGGGCCGCATATTGGACCATAAATTCGATATCTGCGATACCACCGGCATCCTGCTTGAGATCGAACTCGCCGCCCGCACCGCTGCCGAGTTCCGCGCGCATGCGTTCGCGCATTTCACGTACCTCGCGTTTCAGCGTTTCCGGATCCCGCGGCATGAGCAGCACCTCGCGGCGGATTTCGGCGAAGCGGGCTTCCAGGGTCGGGCTGCCCGCCACTACCCGGGCGCGCACCAGCGCCTGGTGTTCCCAGGTCCAGGCCTCGTTGAACAAGTAGTCCCGCAATGCTTCCACCCCGTTCACCAGCAAACCCTTGGCGCCAGCGGGCCGCAAGCGGAAGTCCAGCTCGTACAGCGTGCCCTCGGCGGTGGCCGTGGTCAGATAGTGAATGATGCGCTGCCCCAGGCGCGCGAAAAACACTGCATTATCCACGCACTTCGCGCCATCGGTCTGCTGCCGGGCACCACAGCTTCCGTGCAGGAACACGATGTCCAGATCCGAGCCGTAGCCGAGCTCCAGACCACCGAGCTTCCCATAGGCTGCAATGGCGAAGGGTGCCGGTCGCCGGTCGCCGTCATCACCCATGCACGGCTCGCCATAGCGGGCCGACATGTCCCGCCACGCCAGCGCCAGGACCGTGCGCAGCGACGTTTCCGCGATCGCCGTGAGATGATCGCTCACCAGCATCAGCGGCATGATCCGAGACACGTCGGCGGCGGCGACGTGCAGCACGTTGGCATGCTTGAATTGGCGGAGCACTTCCATTTCCTGTTCCAGATCCCCGCTACCGGTAACCGACAGGCGCTGATCGACATCCGCTTCCAGGGCCGCCAGCTCCAACGGCGCGTAAAGGCTTCGCGGGTCCAGCAACTCGTCCAGCAACACCGGGTGGCGGCCAAGCTCGCGAGCGATCCAAGGGCTCGCCGCGCACAGGCGTACCAGTTGCGACAGCGCCAGCGGGCGTTCCGCGAGCAGGGCCAGATAGGCGCTGCGTCGCGCCACCGCTTCGACGATGTGGAACACGCGGGGCAGGGTCGCCAGCGGCTTGGGTTGGGAAGCGATGGCGCGCAGTAGGTCCGGAATCAGGCGCGCAAGCCGCCCGCGTCCCCTTTCATCCATCAGTTTGAGAGCGTAGCTCTCCCGGACCCGTTCCATGTGCTTCCAGGCTTCCTCCGCGTCGGCGTAACCTTCCGCCTGCAAAATGGCTATTGCGTCATCGGCCTCCAGGTTTCCCGACCACAGAGATTTGAGGGCTTCGTCGCTGTCGCTCGTTTCCGCTTGCCCGCCAAAAATTTGAGAGAATTGCGCACTGACACGCTGACGATGCTGAGCTAGTACCGGGATGAAACTGTCCCAATCGGCGAACCCCATGCCTGCCGCAAGAGATGTGCGGGCGCTCGCCTCGCCGGGTAATGTGTGCTCCTGGCGATCGGCTACCTGTTGCAACCGGTGCTCAGTGGTGCGCAGAAAGCGATAGGCGTTGGAGAGATCGGTGACCGCGTACTCGGGCAAATGGCCGCGCTCGCCGAGGATGGCCAGGACCTTGAGGATCCGCCGGTCGCGCAGCTCCGGCTGTCGCCCGCCGCGCACCATCTGGAAGGCCTGTCCGGTGAACTCGATCTCGCGGATACCGCCCGGACCGAGCTTGATGTTGTCGTGCAGTCCCTTGCGCTCGACCTCGTCGGTGATCAAAGCTTTCATGTCGCGAATGGATTCCAGCACTCCGAAGTCGAGATAGCGCCGATAGACGAACGGGCGCAGGCGCTCGAGTATCGCCTCACCGCTTCCCTTCTCGCCGGTGACGGCGCGCGCGCGAATGAGCGCGTAGCGTTCCCAGTCCCGGCCGTGGCTCTGGTAGTAGTCTTCGAAGGCATCGAAGTTCAACGCCATGGGACCACTGGTGCCGAAGGGGCGCAGCCGCATGTCGACGCGGAAGACAAAGCCTGCATCCGTGCGTTCGCTCAAGACTTTGATCAATCGCTGCCCTAGTCGCCGGAAGTACTCATCATTGGAGAGCACCTTGCGTCCACCAACGGTGGAGCCGGCTTCGGGAAAACAGAAAATGAGATCGATGTCCGATGAAAAATTGAGCTCGCCGGCGCCCAGTTTACCCAGTGCCAGCACCACCAGATGCTGAGGGCTGTCGTCCCCCGCCCGCGGCTCGCCAGTGTCGCTGGAGAGCCAATGGTGCAACCGTGCGACACTGGCCTGCAGCACGGCATCGGCAAACGCGGAGGTTTCCCCGAGGGTCTCCTCGAAATCCGCCAGACTGCCGATGTCGCGCCAGGCGATGCGCACCATCTCGCGGCGCTTGAGCGTGCGCAACGCCAGCATCAGCCCGGCGTCGTCCGTAGTGGCCTCGATGGCTGCTGCGGTTCTCCTCGGGTAGCTGGCGTCGCCGCCATAGGCACGCTGCAGATCGCCGCTTTCCAGCAACCCGCGCAGCATGTCCGGGTGCCGGGCGCAGCTGTGCGCCACGTAGCCGCTGCAGGCGAGCACCCGGGCGGCGTCTCCGGGCAATGCGGCCAGAGCCGGCAATGCATCGCCCAGGGATTCCCGCAAGGCCGCGTAGCGGGCGCCAGCAACGCGGTTGAGCTCCGCGGGAAGCGCCGCCATGGGCGCATTCACACCAGGGTCGTCACTGTTCATGGCGAGCCAAGTCTATCCGTGATCTGCCAATTGGGGACATTCCTGTAAACCAGGGACAGATTGAAATCTGTCCCTGCCTGTCCCTGCCAAAAAAAAGGCCCCGCCATCCATGGCGGGGCCTTTTTCGGGGCATGAGCCCGGGAATGATTTACATCATGCCCCCCATTCCGCCCATTCCACCCATTCCTCCGCCCATATCGCCACCAGGCATGCTCGGCTCATCCTTCTTCGGAAGATCCGCCACCATGGCTTCGGTGGTGATCATGAGACCGGCAATGGAGGTCGCGTTCTGGAGCGCCGTGCGCACGACTTTGGTCGGGTCGAGAATACCCATCTTGACCAGGTCGCCGTACTCCTCGGTGGCCGCGTTGAAGCCGAAGTTGCCCTTGCCTTCCTTGACCTTGTTGAGGACTACGGAAGCCTCGGCGCCGGCGTTCTGAACGATCTGACGCAGGGGCTCCACCAGGGCACGACGGGCGATGTCGACGCCGACATCCTGATCGTGATTTTCGGTCTTGAAGCCGTCGAGACAATCGAGGGCACGAATCAGGGCCACACCGCCACCGGGGACGATGCCTTCCTCGACCGCCGCACGGGTTGCGTGCAGTGCGTCTTCGACCCGCGCCTTCTTCTCCTTCATCTCGATCTCGGTGGCCGCTCCGACCTTGATGACGGCCACGCCGCCGGCGAGCTTGGCAACCCGCTCCTGCAGCTTCTCGCGATCGTAGTCCGAGGTGGTCTCTTCGATCTGCTGGCGGACCTGGTTGACCCGTGCCTCGATGTCCTTGGACGATCCGGCGCCGTCGATGATGATGGTGTTCTCCTTCGTCACCTGCACCTTCTTGGCGCTACCCAGGTCCTCCAGGGTGGCCTTCTCCAGGCTCAGGCCGATTTCCTCGGAGACGACGTTACCGCCGGTGAGGACGGCCATGTCCTGCAGCATTGCTTTGCGGCGATCACCGAAGCCGGGGGCTTTGATGGCAACCACCTTGACGATGCCGCGGATGGTGTTCACCACCAGGGTGGCGAGAGCCTCGCCTTCCACGTCCTCGGCGACGATCATCAGCGGCTTGCCGGATTTTGCGACACCTTCGAGGAGAGGAAGCAGATCACGGATGTTCGAGACCTTCTTGTCGTGCAGGAGGATCATCGGATCCTCGAGCTCGACGCTCATATTTTCCTGGTTGTTGATGAAGTAGGGCGACAGGTAGCCACGGTCGAACTGCATGCCCTCGACCACTTCCAGCTCGTTCTCGAGCGCCTGGCCCTCTTCCACCGTGATGACGCCTTCCTTACCGACCTTGGTCATGGCCTCGGCGATGATGTCACCGATCTGCGGATCGGAGTTGGCCGAGATGGCGCCAACCTGGGCGATGGCTTTGTTGTCCACGGTGGGTTTGGAAAGATCCTCCAGAGCCTTGACGACGGCGATTACGGCCTTGTCCAGGCCACGCTTGAGATCCATCGGATTCATGCCGGCGGCCACGGACTTGAGCCCTTCCTGGAGCATGCACTGGGCAAGCACGGTGGCGGTGGTGGTGCCGTCGCCGGCGACGTCGGAGGTCTTGGAAGCGACTTCCTTCACCATCTGGGCACCCATGTTCTCGAACTTGTCCTCGAGCTCGATCTCCTTGGCCACCGAGACACCGTCTTTGGTGACCGTGGGGGCGCCGAAGCTCTTGTCGAGAACGACGTTTCGGCCCTTGGGGCCGAGGGTGACTCTCACGGCGTTGGCGAGGATATTGACTCCCCGCATCATGCGCTGACGCGATTCGTCACTGAAGCGTACATCTTTTGCAGCCATTATTAGCTCCTGTGAAATTCGATATTGACTGGTTCGACAATCGTGGTTGAGTGTTTATCGGGGGTGTGGGGATTCGATCAGCTCTCGATGACCGCCATGATGTCTTCTTCGCGCATCACCAGCAGCTCGTCACCGTCCATCCTCACCTCGGTGCCGGAGTACTTTCCGAACAGCACCTCGTCGCCGACCTTGACGTCCAGGGGACGTATGTCGCCACCCTCCAGAATCTTGCCTTTGCCCACGGCGGTTACCTCGCCGCGGATGGGTTTTTCGGCCGCGGAGTCAGGGATCACGATGCCACCCGGAGACGTCCGCTCCTCCTCTTTGCGCTTGATGATCACGCGATCGTGTAAGGGCCGGATTTTCATGCAAATTTCTCCTGATCTGAATTCAATCGACAGAACGTTTCCAGTTGCGCACACGGGCTCCGGAAACGCATTGTCGGGGATTGTTAGCACTCTCATTGAGTGGGTGCTAATAATATGGGCACATTGCCCGAAGTCAAGGGGTTAGGGGCAAATCAACCCCCCGGGAGTCCCGAATTACTCGTCTTCCCGGCGAAACTCGCCCTCGATGACCCGCGCCCGGCCCGGACTACCGGGCCCCGGGGCTGCGCCGGTGGTGACCACCCGCCGGAGCAGAAAGGCGCGGATGGCCCGGCGCCTGAGGGGCGGCACCAGAATCAGAAAGCCGATGGCGTCGGTGACGAATCCCGGAGTCAGCAGCAGGGCGCCGGCCACCAGTAACATGGCCGCCTCGATGATGCCCACCGCCGGCAGCTCGCCACGCTCCAACTCCAGCCGCACGCGCCCGAGGGTCGCGATACCCTGGGCACGGATGAGTCCCGCGCCGACCACCGCTGTCAGTACCACCATAACGATGGTCGGAAGCACGCCGATGGCGCTTCCGACCTGGAGAAGCACGGTGATCTCCAGCAGCGGGATGGTAAAGAACAGCAGCAACAACAAGAAAAACACCGGCAACTCCTGACCTGATTCAATCGGGGGCGGTGTGCCCCGAGTCGTTACCTTGGGGGCGGCGGCGGTCATTTGCAATGGCCGCTCTCGCACATCTGACCGCCATGGATGGCGGGAATGGAGGAGGATTGCAGGAGCAATCCCTGCCCTGTGCTTCGCGCCACCTGCCGATCCATGGGCAATGGCCGCTCTCGCCGGCGGTATCTACCTTTGCGAGCAGGTCGACGGGTCCGGCGCCGCGTTCATTACCGCCAAACCATCAAAGGCCGGCCACAGCCAGGCAGGCCGCCGGCCCGAGCTCTGGCTGCCGGACCCCGGGGGGCCAGCGCCACAGCGTCTCCGAGTGGGACGGCAAGCTGTTGGTGATCAACTTCTGGGCCACTTGGTGCCCGCCCTGCCTGCACGAAATCCCGGTATTCATCGCGCTCCAGGAACGCTATCGGAGTCGCGGCGTGCAGTTTCTCGGCGTCGCCCGACGATGGAGACAACGTGCGTGCATTCGCCGCCGAACTCGGCCTCAACTACCCCACGCTCCACGGCCAAGCCGACGCCATGGAAGTGATCAACGGGTACGGAAACAAGACCGGGGCACTGCCCTTCACCGTGCTCGTCGACCCTTCCGGCAGCATCGTCGCCCGCCACCACGGGGTCCTGGGGGAACCTTCGGCCACCGCTTTACGCGACGGATTGCTGTAGGTTCGGGACGGCAACTATCCGACTAATGGGCCGAAGCTATGCTATTCTGCTGCTATCTCCCTGGAACTTGCGTACATCTGGAAGATTGGAGCGCGCAGCTGCCGGCATGGCGAAAATCCTCGTTCTACACGGACCGAACCTGAACATGCTTGGTCAGCGGGAACCCCAGCACTATGGAAGTGCCGGTCTGGACGCCATCGACGCGCGCCTGGCGGAGCTGGCGGCCGCCGAGGGCCACGGGCTGGAGACTTTCCAGAGTAACGCCGAGCATCTGCTGGTGGAGCGTGTGCAAGCGGCCTGCGGTGATTCGGTGGATTTCATCATCATCAATCCGGCCGCCTTTACCCACACCAGCATCGCACTGCGCGACGCATTTCTGGCCTCAGGCATTCCCTTCATCGAGATCCACCTGTCGAATATTCACCGGCGCGAGGTGTTCCGCCACCATTCCTATTTTTCTGACATTGCCGTTGGTGTGATCGCCGGCCTCGGGCCTCAGGGCTACGAGCTGGCATTCCGCGCCGCCGTAGAGCAACTCGGCAACGAGAACGAATAATATCTGAGACCCAACATGGATATCCGCAAGGTCAAGAAGCTCATCGATCTGCTCGATACGTCCAACGTCGACGAGATCGAGATCCACGAGGGCGAGGAGTCGGTCCGCATCAGCCGGCACCGCCCGCCCGCACTGCCAATGGCACCGCCCGCTGCGGCCTTGGCGGTACCGGCTCAAGCAGCCGAAGGCCCGGTGCGCACCGATACGCCCGCCGCTGACGCAGATGGTGAACAAATTCCCGCCGGTCACATTATTACCTCGCCCATGGTCGGTACTTTTTACCAGGCGCCTTCGCCCGGGGGGAAACCCTTCGTGGAAGTGGGTCAGCGGGTCCAGGTGAGCGACACCGTGTGCATCATCGAGGCGATGAAGATTCTCAATCAGATCGAAGCGGATCACGCTGGTGTGATCAGCGCGATTCTGGTGGAGAATGGTCAGCCGGTGGAATACGGTCAGCCGCTGTTCGTAATCCGCGACGATGACGCCTGACATGGCGCGCGGCGCCACGAGCCACGAATTCGCCGCACGGGCGAGGCCGGATTAGTGCCGGCCCTGGATAAGCTGGTGATAGCCAATCGTGGCGAGATCGCTCTGCGAATTTTGCGTGCCTGCCGCGAACTCGGTATCAAGACCGTCGCCGTGCACTCTTCCGCCGACCGGGAGCTGAAGCACGTGCGCCTTGCCGATGAGTCCGTGTGCATCGGGCCGCCGGCTTCGGCGGATAGCTATCTCAATATTCCTGCAGTGATTAGCGCCGCCGAGGTGACCGACGCGGTGGCCATCCATCCCGGCTACGGTTTTCTTGCCGAGAACGCGGACTTCGCCGAGCGTGTGGAGCAGAGCGGCTTCATTTTCGTCGGGCCCCGGCCCGAAACCATCCGCCTGATGGGAGACAAGGTCTCGGCCATCGCGGAGATGAAAAAAGCGGGCGTTCCCTGTGTGCCTGGCTCCGGCGGGCCCATCGGCGAGGACGCGCAAGCGGCGCTGCGCATCGCCCGCGACCTGGGCTACCCGGTCATCGTCAAGGCATCGGGCGGCGGTGGCGGGCGGGGTATGCGTGTGGTGCACAGCGAGGCAGCGCTGCTCAATGCCATATCGCTGACCCGCACCGAGGCGGCAGCGGCTTTCGGCGACGACACGCTGTATCTCGAGAAGTATCTGGAAAATCCCCGCCACATCGAGGTACAGGTGCTGGCCGACGGGCAGGGCAACGCCATTTATCTCGGCGAGCGCGACTGTTCCATGCAGCGCCGGCATCAGAAGATCATCGAGGAAGCGCCGGCGCCGGGCCTCGATGAGAAGACGCGCCGCGACATCGGCGAGCGTTGTGCGAAAGCATGCCGGGAGATCGGCTACCGTGGCGCGGGTACCTTCGAGTTTCTCTACGAGGACGGCAACTTCTATTTCATCGAGATGAACACACGCCTGCAGGTGGAACATACTGTGACAGAGCTCATCACCGGCATCGATCTGGTGCGCGCGCAGCTCGAGATCGCCAGTGGTGAGCCCCTGAGCCTGCGCCAGAAGGACGTAGAGATTCGTGGCCACGCCGTGGAATGCCGCATCAATGCCGAGGACCCGGAGACATTCCTACCGTCACCGGGAAAAGTCAGCGTATTCCACCCCCCCGGGGGCCCGGGTATCAGGCTCGACAGTCATCTGTACACCGGCTACACGGTGCCGTCCCAGTACGATTCCCTCATCGGCAAGCTCATCGCCTACGGCCAGGATCGCGATACGGCCCTGGCGCGCATGCGCACGGCATTGAGCGAATTCGTTATCGACGGCATCAAGACGAACATCCCATTGCACGAGCGCCTGTGCAGGGACAGCGCTTTTCTCGCCGGCGGCACCAATATCCATTACCTGGAAGCGAAGCTCGCAGGGAGCTGACGGCGATACCGGTGGCCAGAACCCAAAACGCGCCGATGACGTGGCTGCTGTGGATCGGGAATTCTCGCCGTGGCCGCGGCAAGGCTCGGTGCCCGCCGGGTGTGGGCCATGGACAATGACTCCCAAGCGTTGGCGGCGACGCGCGTTAACGCCACCGCCAACGACCTTGGCACGCGGGTGGAAGTGCGCGAACCCCAGGATCTGCCGCCGTTGACCGTCGACCTGCTGGTGTCCAACATACTCGCCAACACCTTGAGCGAGTTGGCGGAGACACTGCCCCTGCTGCTCGAACCCGGTGGCCGCCTGGCGCTTTCGGGCATACTGACCGAGCAGTCCCCGGCGGTGGCCGCGAGTTTCCCACCCTGGTGCGCGCTTCGACCTGTTGCCAGACGCGACGACTGGGTTCTGCTGGCGGGGACCCGCTACGCCAACGGAGCGTGACATCTTGTATACGCGATGTCCTCACTGTCTGACCGTATTCGTGGTCGCCGCCGAGCAACTCAAGGCTGCTCATGGCAACGTTCGCTGCGGCACCTGCCTGGAATCCTTTGACGCAATTCCGCACCTGAGCGATGGTCCCGAGCAGGCGCCGCCAGAGATGCCTTTGGAGGGAGAGGGCCTTGATGTGCAAATTGATGCCGGCATTGATGGCGACCAAGGTGCAGATGCTGGCGATACCAGAATCGCCCGCGCGCAATTGACCTCGACTCTGGACGCAGCCAGGGCGGCCGCGTCCCCGCACGACGACGCGCCCTGGGCGCCGCCGCCCACCGGCGGCTTGCAGCCCGATGTGGCCGCGCTTGGTGACGGCGTCGATGACAGCGATCCCAAGGTACCGCCAGGCGATGGCTCCGCTGCCGCGGCAGGGGAACACTACGACAATGGCGACAGGGCCAACGGCTCCACGGCCAGGCGCGTCTCGGTGCTGGAAAAGAGCCGGCCCGGAATCGACGCTCCGTTGCCGGACGTGCTGCGGGAAGACGCGGAGGAGTTCGCCGCCAGTACTGCCGCGCGGCGGCGCAGCATCGGATACGGGATCGCTGGGGTCGCGTTGCTGGTGCTACTGGCGGGGCAGTACGTTTTTTTCATGCCAGAAGATGCAGTCCGGCGATATCCCCAATGGCGCGGCGCCATCGAGTCCCTGTGCGTGCAGATTGGTTGTGTGCTGCCCGAAAGCCGTGACCCGGCCCGTATCCGCGTGGTCAGCAGGAGCGTGCGTGTGCACCCGCGGCTGGAGGGTGTGATGCAGATAAAAGCCACCCTCACCAACACAGCCCCCTTCCGGCAGCCCTATCCGCAGGTGCGATTCACCTTGTTCAACGTCAATGGGCAGACCATCGCGACCCGTGACTTCCAGCCTTCTGAGTACCTGGGCCGGCGCGTCGCCGCGAGTGCGCGGCTACGCCCGCAAACATCCTTCCAGGTCGAACTGGATGTTTTGGCGCCGGAGGAGGCGGCGGTCAGTTTCGAATTTCAATTCTTATAGGGTGTGTGCAAACAGTCTCCGGTGTGCTCGGCGACTGCCGCCGACGCGGCTCGCCCATGGTGTCTTGCGCTAAGTCTTTGAAAACTTTTGCGCAGCCGGACCCACTTCGACGTGTGGCTGCAACCATCGTATTGCAGACGATGATGCAAGGTGTCAATGCTACCCCTTTTTTCTCTTTTACCTTCAGCCGTGAGGGGATAGTATATCGCGTCCGGGGTAGCACTTTTCCATCTCAAACAATAACTCAATTATTCAGGGGCCGAGCGCGTCAGGACTATGCGGATCGGGAGTTATTCTCTTGCCAACGCGTTAATCGTTGCGCCCATGGCGGGCGTTACCGATCGTCCGTTCCGCCAGTTGTGCAGGAAGCTCGGTGCAAGCTTGGCCGTGTCCGAAATGGTCGCCAGCAACTGGCGCCTGCGTGATACACCGCAAAGCCGCCGCCGCCGGGACCATGGAGGAGAGACTGAGCCGCGTTCGGTACAAATAGTTGGCGCGGATCCTGCACAGATGGCGGACGCTGCGCGCTTCAATGTGGATCATGGCGCCCAGATCATCGATATCAACATGGGCTGTCCGGCGAAGAAGGTATGCAATACTCACGCCGGATCAGCGCTGCTCGCCGACGAAATTCTCGTGGCCCGCATACTCGCGACGGTTACGGCCGCTGTCACTGTACCGGTGACGCTCAAGATCCGCACCGGTGTCACGCCGGATCGGAAGAATGGTGTCGCCATCGCGCGTATCGCCGCCGACCATGGTATTGCCGCCATTGCCGTGCACGGGCGCACCCGATCCTGTGCCTTTCTCGGATCCGCTGAATACGACACCATTGCCGCCATCAAGGCCGCCGTGGACATTCCCATCATTGCCAACGGCGACGTACGCACGCCCCAGGACGCCCGCCGTGTACTTGCGCGCAGCCGCGCGGACGGACTCATGATCGGGCGCGCCGCTCAGGGCAATCCGTGGATATTTCGCGAGATCGACCATTTTCTGCGCACCGGAGAGATGCTGGCGCCACCGAGTATCGGCGAAGTAGGCGCGACACTGGTCGAGCATCTACACGCGTTGCACGCGTTCTATGGACACCATCTTGGGGTACGCATCGCGCGCAAGCACTTGTCCTGGTACTGCAAGGGTCGCCCCGGCGCAGCGGTATTCTGGCAGCGCGTCAATCGTGTGGAGTGTGCCGCGATGCAGCTGCGCCTGGTACGCGAATACTTCGATGGCCTCGTCGAGGCTTGGGAGCGCGCAGCATGAGCGCGGCCAAAAGCAAGAAGCCCCCCCATTTCGTAAGCGCGCTGCGGGTCGACGTACGACGCAAAAATCAGCCGCTGCGCGAATGCGTGAGCGACGCTATGGAAGAGTATTTTTCCGTCCTCGATGGCCATGATTGCTCGGGGCTCTTCGAGATGGTCATGCGGGAAGTGGAGGTGCCTCTGCTGCGGTCCGTGCTCGAGCATACCGACGGCAACCAGACGCGCGCCTCGGAGATACTCGGACTCAATCGCAGTACTCTTCGCAAGAAGCTCAGGCAGCACAAGCTGCTCTGAGCGGTCGTGGTGGCGCGGGGCTGCGAGCCGCGGGTCCGTCAGAAGAATTCCTGTGTGAACGTGGAGAAGGAATCCATGTCAGTGATCAAGCGTGCGCTGATCAGCGTGTCCGATAAGAGCGGAGTCGTGGACTTCGCTGAGCAACTGGCCGCCAGGGGCGTAGAGATACTATCCACCGGCGGCACCGCGCGATTGCTCGCCGATGCCGGCATCACCGTCAAAGAGGTGTCGGAGCATACCGGCTTTCCTGAAATCATGGATGGGCGTGTCAAGACCCTGCACCCGAAAATCCACGGTGGATTGCTCGCTCGACGCGGACAGGATGACGCGGTCATGGAGGAGCACGGCATCGCTCCCATCGACCTGCTGGTGGTGAATCTGTATCCCTTCGAGAAAACCGTGGCGGATCCAGCCTGCCACGTCGCCACCGCAATCGAGAACATCGACATCGGTGGGCCGGCGATGCTGCGTTCCGCCGCCAAGAATCACGCCTACGTCACGGTGGTGGTAGACAGTGGGGACTATCCGCTGGTGTTGGACGAACTCGTGCGCAACGACGGAGCCGTATCCGACGCCACCCGGCGCCACCTGGCGACCAAGGTATTCGAGCACACGACCCGCTACGACGGCGCCATCGCCAACTATCTCGGCAGCCTCGACGAGAGCGACAAGCGCGGTGCCTTCCCGCGCACCGTCAACCTGCAATTCCACAAGAAATCGGAGATGCGCTACGGAGAGAATCCCCACCAGCGCGCCGCCTTCTATACCGAGAGCGCGCCCGCGGAGGCATGCATCAGCACTGCCGAACAGCTGCACGGCAAGGCATTGTCCTACAACAACATCGCCGATACCGATGCGGCGCTCGAGTGCGTCAAGAGTTTTGCCGACCCGGCTTGCGTGATCGTGAAGCATGCCAATCCCTGTGGCGTGGCGCTGGGCGAGGACATTCACGCCGCATACGAGCGCGCCTATCGTACCGATCCCACATCGGCCTTTGGCGGCATCATCGCTTTCAACCGGGCCCTCGATGCCGACACCGCCGGCGATATTCTCGATCGCCAGTTCGTCGAGGTTATCATCGCGCCGGCGGTTTCCGATGAAGCCCTTGAACGACTGCGGGCCAAGAAGGATGTGCGGGTTCTGGTTTGCGGTGAATGGGGTGATGTGCGTCCCGCGGAGTTCGACTACAAGCGTGTCAGCGGCGGCCTGCTGGTTCAGGACCGTGATATAGGCATGGTAGCGGCGTCCGAGTTGCGTGTGGTCACGAAGCGCCAACCCACGGCTAAGGAACTCGCGGATCTGCAGTTCGCCTGGAAGGTGGCCAAGTTCGTCAAGTCCAATGCGATTGTCTATTGTCGAGACGGCATGACCATCGGCGTCGGCGCGGGACAGATGAGTCGCGTCTACTCGGCGAAAATCGCCGCCATCAAGGCCGCCGACGAGGGCCTCGAGGTCGCGGGTTCGGTGCTCGCTTCCGACGCGTTTTTCCCCTTCCGCGACGGCATCGACGCCGCTGCGCAGGTCGGCATCGCGGCCGTCATCGAGCCCGGTGGCTCGAAGCGCGACGAAGAAGTCATCGCCGCCGCTGACGAGCACGGTATGGCCATGGTGTTCACCGGAGGCATGCGGCATTTCCGTCATTAATTTCATGGGGACAGTTAAATGGGGACAGATCTATTTATCGAAGCGGTCGCTTGCGACCGCTTCGATAAATAGATCTGTCCCCATTTAACTGTCCCCATGAAGGTTCTCGTTATCGGCGGCGGTGGACGCGAGCATGCGCTGGCTTGGAAGTCGGCGCAGTCCCGGGGGGTTGATCGGGTGTTCGTGGCCCCGGGCAATGCCGGCACCGCTCGCGAGCCCGGGGTCGAGAACGTCCCTATTGGCGCCGAGGATATCGACGGCTTGTTGGCCTTTGCTCTGGCACGGAGCGTGGATCTCACCATCGTCGGCCCCGAGGCGCCGCTGGTGGCCGGCGTCGTCGATCGATTCAACGAGCGGGGACTCGCCATCTTCGGACCGAATGCAGGCGCCGCCCAGCTCGAGGGCTCCAAGGCTTTCACCAAGGACTTCCTGGCCAGGCACGATATTCCCAGCGCCGATTACCAGAGCTTCACGGATGCGGCGGGCGCCAAGGCCTACATCGCTTCGCGGAAACCGCCCCTGGTGGTGAAAGCCGATGGTCTTGCCGCCGGCAAGGGCGTCATCATCGCCCATAGCCTGCAGGAAGCGAACACCGCTGTGGACCAGATGCTCGCCGAGGACCGCTTCGGCGCTGCAGGCCACCGAATCGTCGTCGAGGAGTTTCTGCAAGGCGAGGAGGCAAGCTTCATCGCCATTGTCGGCGGAGGCGCCATCGTTCCATTGGCGACCAGCCAGGATCACAAGGCCCGTGACGACGGCGACCGTGGACCGAACACTGGCGGAATGGGCGCCTATTCACCGGCACCGGTGGTGGATGACGCCATGCATGCACGCATCATGACGCGGATCATCGAGCCCACGGTGCACGGCATGGCGCAAGAGGGTCATCCTTACACCGGCTTTCTGTACGCAGGCGTCATGATTGGGCCCGATGGTGTGCCCCGGGTGCTCGAGTACAATTGCCGCGGCGGCGACCCGGAGACGCAACCCATCATGCTGCGAATGCGCTCGGATCTGGTGGCCTTGTGTGGCGCGGCCCTGGACGGGAGCCTGGCTGACATGGGCACCGACTGGGATCCAAGAGTGGCGCTCGGCGTGGTGATGACCGCAGGCGGCTATCCAGACGCTTACGATAAGGGCGACGTCATCCGCGGCCTCGACCAGGAACCCCCGGATACCAAGGTGTTCCATGCCGGTACTGCGGAGATCGATGGCAAGGTGGTGACTGCCGGCGGCCGCGTTCTGTGCGTATGCGCGCTGGGCGCAACCACCGCGCAAGCACAGTCGGCCGCCTATGCACGGGCGCGTGCCATCAGCTGGAACAATGCCTACTGCCGATCGGACATCGGATACCGGGCGGTTGCGAGGGAACTAGAGGGAACTTAATGGGGACAGATGAAATGGGGACAGATCTATTTATTGCGGGGGGCACACGTGCCCCCCGCAATAAATAGATCTGTCCCCATTTCATCTGTCCCCATTAAACTTCCCCATTCCAGGCGCAGAAGTTCGAAAGCAGCGCCAGGCCCGGGCGCTGACTCTTTTCTGGATGAAACTGCACGGCGAAGGTGCTGCCGAAAGCCGCCGCGCAACAGAACTCGACGCCGTAGCGCGTGCGCGCCGCCACCACATCCTGGTCCTCCGGCACCACATAGTAGCTGTGCACGAAATAGAAACGCTCATCGGGCCCGATGCCGTGCCAGAGTGGGTGATCGCCCACCGGTGTGACCGTGTTCCATCCCATGTGCGGCACTTTCAGGCGCTCGCCGCTGACCGGGTCCCTGGCGTCGCCGGGAAATCGCCGCACGTCACCGGCAAGAATGCCGAGTCCGCGGGTCTCGGCGTGCTCCTGGCTGGATTCCATCAGTGCCTGCAGCCCCAAGCAGATACCGAGGAAGGGCTTCTCGCCAATCGACTGGCGCAACACCGGCGCCAGCTCCAGCCGTTCCAGTTCCCGCATGCAATCGCGAATGGCGCCCTGACCCGGAAAAACCACGCGCTCCGCGTCGGCGATGATGCCGGCGTCCGCGGTGACGATGATTTCCTGGTTCTCCGCCGACACCCGATCCAGGGCCTTGGCCACCGAACGCAGGTTTCCCATGCCGTAGTCCACCACGGCGATTCGTTGCATCGCCAAGACGCGCTCAGAGACGGCCTTTGGTGGACGGTACGCTGTCGCCCACGCGCGGATCCAGGGACACGGCCATGCGCGCCGCCCGGCCGAAGGCTTTGAAAACCGTCTCGGCGATGTGGTGGGCGTTGATGCCGTGCAGATTGTCGATGTGCAGCGTCACATGGGCGGCATTGACGAAGCCCTGGAAGAACTCGTGCACCAGATCCACGTCGAAGTCGCCGATGCGGGCGCGGGGATACTTGACCCGGTACTCGAGACCGGGTCGGCCGGAGAAGTCGATCACCACCCGCGACAAGGCCTCGTCCAGAGGGACGTAAGCGTGGCCGTAACGGGTGATGCCCTGCTTGTCGCCAAGCGCCTGGGCGAATGCCTGGCCAAGGACGATACCGATGTCCTCCACCGTGTGGTGGGCGTCGATGTCCAGATCGCCGCTGGCCTGCACCTGGATATCGAAGAGCCCGTGACGCGCCACCTGGTCGAGCATGTGCTCGAGGAAGGGCAGACCGGTCTGGAAGCTCCCCTTGCCGGTGCCGTCGAGAACCAGCGACACGGAAATCTGGGTTTCCCGCGTATCGCGTTTGACCGCCGCTTGCCGTGCCGACATGCCGTGCCTCAGACTGATTTCCGAAGGGCGTGTAGGATACCGGTATCCGACGCGCGCATAAACTGCCCTGCGGGAATGTGATCCGCCCCGGTGTGGTATAGCATAGCGCGCTGCGCAGCCTGAGAATCAGCGCCAAATCCGTGACCAGCGACGCCACTTCATCTTCCCGCAACGACACGCCTTCCATCCGTGTCGGTCTGTTCGTCACCTGCCTGGTGGACCTGATGCGCCCCAATGTGGGATTCGCTGCCGTCAAGCTTCTCGAGAACGCCGGTTGCCGGGTGGAGGTGCCGGAGCTCCAGAGCTGCTGTGGACAGCCGGCCTACAACAGCGGCGATTTCAGCGACAGCCAACGCATCGCCCGGCAGGTCATCGCCGCCTTCGAGCCATACGATTATCTGGTGGCACCGTCCGGGTCCTGCGCCGGCATGATCAAAGAGCACTACCCGCAGCTGTTCGCCACCGATGCCGGTTGGCGCAATCGGGCCCAGCAGCTTGCCGGTCGTTCCTACGAGCTGGTGAGCTTCCTCCACGATGTGCGCGGCGTGGCCGAGCTGGGCGTTGCCCGCACGGGCAGCGTCACCTATCACGATTCCTGCTCGGGCCTGCGCGAGCTCGGCATCCACGGACAGCCACGCGCGTTGCTCGGCAAGATTTCCGGGCTCGAGCTGCGGGAGATGACGGACAGTAACGTGTGTTGCGGATTCGGCGGCACTTTCTGCATCAAGTATCCGAAGATCTCCGAGCATCTGGTGTCGAACAAAGTTGCCGACATCGCCGATACTGGCGCGGACACATTGCTCGGCGGCGACTTGGGTTGTCTGCTCAATATTGCGGGACGCATCAAACGCGAAGGCCGTGCCACCAAGGTGTACCACGTGGCGGAAGTGCTCGCTGGCATGACCGATGTGCCGGCGATTGGTGACGCGGAACTGCCGGATGGCGCGACATGAAACCCACCTCGAGCCAGTTCAAGAAAAGCGCGCGTGTGGCGTTGGTCGACCCGGATCTGCAGCGGGCCATGGGTTTTATCAAGACTGGCTTCGTCGAGAAGCGCCGCGCCGCGGTGGAGCGATTGCCGGAATTCGATGCGTTGCGACGCTCGGCACGCGGAATCAAAGAGCACACGCTGCAGAATCTGGACTTTTATCTGGAAGCGTTCGAGGAGCGTGTAATCGCCAACGGCGGCCAAGTCCACTGGGCGAACACGCCGCAGCAAGCTTGCGACATCGTCCTCGGTATCTGCCGGCGCGCAGGCGCCAAGCGCGTCACCAAGGGCAAATCCATGGTGGGCGAAGAGATCGCCATCAACGAGGCGCTGGAGGGCGCTGGTTTCGAAGCCATCGAGACGGATCTCGGCGAATACATCATCCAGCTCGCCGAAGAGCCCCCCAGCCACATCATCGCGCCCGCCGTGCACAAGACCAAGAGCCAGATCACGGAGCTCTTCCACAAGCATCATGCCCGCTACGGCTACACCGAGCGTCAAACCGAGGTGCCAGGGCTGGTGGACGAAGCGCGCCAGGTGTTGCGCGGAAAATTCCTCAGCGCCGACGTGGGTATCACCGGCGCGAATTTCCTGGTCGCGGAAACCGGCTCGACGGTCATCGTTACCAACGAGGGCAACGGCGATCTGACCAATACGCTGCCGCCGGTGCACATCGTGACCGCGGGGATCGAGAAGGTCGTACCTACCCGGGAGGATGTGAGCACCTTGCTGCGGGTGCTCGCGCGCAGCGCCACGGGCCAGGAGATGTCCGTCTACACGACTTTTTCCACCGGACCGCGCAGGCAAAACGATCTGGACGGCCCCACGGAGTTCCACGTGGTGTTGCTGGACAACGGGCGATCGCAAATGCTTGGCAACGAGTTCCACGCGATGTTGCGCTGCATCCGCTGCGGCGCGTGCATGAACCACTGCCCCGTTTACCAGGGCATCGGCGGTCACGCCTACGGCTGGGTCTACGTGGGGCCCATGGGAGCGGTGTTGACGCCGCTGATGGTGGGCCTCGACCAGGCCGGTGACTTGCCCAATGCCTGCACCCTCAACGGCCGTTGTCAGGAAGTCTGCCCCATGGGTATCGAGCTACCGGCGATGCTGCGCCAACTGCGCCGCCGGCAGTATCAGAATCGCCAGACCTCGGCGGTGTCGCGAATGGCATTGGCGGCCTGGTCCTTCCTGGCCCGGCGCCCGCGGCTCTATCGCCGCGTCCTGGGGGCTGCGGTCGCGAGCCTCGCGTGGCTCGCACGGGTACGCGGACGCGGCCGCTTCCGGCATATGCTGTTTGCCGGCGGCTGGACCTGCGCACGGGATCTGCCCGCCCCCCAGGGGGCCAGCTTTCAGAACCAGTGGCGCAAGCGCCGCCAGGGCAATCAGTCATGAGCGATGCCAGGGAGCAAGTGCTCGCCAACATCCGTGGGGCCTTGAATCGTGAGGGTCCGCTACCGGACAGCATTGCCAGAAGCCTGCAGGGGCGGCTCAGCCGGCCGCGTGCCAATCTCAAGCCGGCCATCGGTGACGACCTCACCGCGTATTTCATCGAAAAGCTGGAGTCGGTATCCGGCAAGGTCACACGGGTCGCGAGCATCGACGAGGTCGCCGCTGTGGTCGCCCGGCATCTCGAGAGCTTCGATCTGGGAGACGCTCTGGTGGTGGCGCCGGATCCGGCCCTGCAGGGGATCCCCTGGTCGAACCGTCTGCGCGTCGAGCGCCGCGCCGCCGCCGGCGGCGACCGCTTGAGTGTCACCGGCGCCTACGCCGCGGTGGCCGAGACCGGCAGCCTGGTGCTCTTGTCGAGTCCCGAAAGCCCGACGACGTTGAACTTCCTGCCCGACGATCACCTGATCGTTTTACACGAGTCACAGATCGTGCCGCACATCGAGGATGTGTGGGTGCGTATGCGCAGGGACAAACAGGCCATGCCGCGCACCGTCAACTTCATCACCGGACCGTCGAAGACCGCCGATGTGGAGCAAACCATCCAGGAAGGCGCCCACGGGCCGCGAAGGTTGCACGTGATCCTGGTAGCAGACTAAATGGGGACAGATCTATTTAATCGTCCCCACTAAGAACGCCGCGGAGCAGCCAGGAAGACCTGGCTAGGCTGGCCGCAACCAGACTGCGGTGTCGTGATACACCGCGCCGCCGTTGGGAGCACCGGGCTCGGCGCTCACCAATGCGTTGATGCCCACGCCTTCCTCGAACGCGCCATTCGGCCAGATGCTCTCCACCACCACCACGCCCTGCTGCAGGCCGTCGAAAGATTTTGCGTGCACCACGACGTCAGCCTGGCGATTGCCGACCCGCACCCGATCACCGGTCTCGATGCCGATGTCGGCCATGTCTTGCGGGTGCACGAGCACCGTCGGGCGTTTCTCACTGGCAATCGACGTGGGCGTTTCGGTGAAGCTCGTATTGAGGTAGTTGCGTGCCGGTGCGGTCACCATTCGATAGGGCTGCTCGTCGTCGGCCGCGTCGATGTTGGCAAGGTGATCGGGAAGCGTCGTCATGGATCCGTGGTCGCGCCCTAAGGCCTTCCAGTCCGGTTTGAAATGGAAACGCCCGTCCTCGTGGGCAAAACCGTCCAGGTAGTGCATGGTCTCGAAGCCCAACGTGCAGTCGTGCCAGTGATTCTCGTAAATGGTCGCGGCGTCGGGCTGGCCGGAGCGGCGTAACGCATCCTCGATGAGCTCCCATTCGCTCATCTCGAACCCCGGATGCTGCGCGCCAAGACGTTTTGCCAATTGGCACAGCACCCAGTGGTTGGAGTGACACTGGGCAAAGGGTTCGATCACTTTGCGTGCCACCTGCAAATAGGTATGACCGCCGCCCTGATACACATCGTCATGCTCCAGAAAGGTCGTCGCAGGCAGAACAATGTCGGCCATGGCCGCGGTTTCCGTCATGAACTGCTCGTGCACGCACACGAACAGATCGGATCGTGAGAATCCTTCACGCACCTGCAGCGATTGGGGCGCGACCACCATCGGATTGGTATTCTGGATGAACAACGCCGTTATCGGCGGGCCGCCCTGCAGGTCGTCCGGGTCAGCGCAGAGCACCGGCCCGATACGCGATTGATCCAGCACCCTGATGCTCGTGTCGCGAACGTCCAGGCCCATGATGATGGTTTGATCGATGGCGTAGATGGCCGAGTTGTTGTACAGCGCGCCGCCGCCCTTGTGACGCCAGGCACCGGTAATGGCCGGCAGGCAGCTGACCGCGTGCACGTTGGCGGCACCGTTTCGCGATCGCGACAATCCGTAGCCCAGTCGCAAAAAAGAACGCTCAGTGCGCCCGTAGAGTCGCGCAAAGTCGACGATCTCGCGCGCCGGTACGCCGGATATACCGGATGCCCACTCCGGCGTGCGCGTCGCTAGATGGGCCTCGAGCGCGTCGGCTGCGTCGGTGAATTGCGCAAGATACTCGCGATCGGCAAAGCCCTCGGCAAACAATGTATGCATGATGCCGCAGGCCAGCGCGCCGTCGGTGCCCGGCCGCGGCATCAGGTGAATATGGGCTTTCTCGGCGGTGCCGGTGCGGTAGGGATCCACCACCACGAGTTTCGCGCCCCGCTCACGCTTGGCCCGGGCAATGTGCTGCATGACGTTGACTTGGGTGCTGACAGGGTTCGCCCCCCACACGACAATCAGATCGCTGTCGGCCATCTCGCGCGGATCCAGGCCGCGCTTGGCTCCGGTGCCGGCGATCCAGCCGGCGTCCACCAGGGTAGTGCAGAAGGTGGAGTGTTGGCGCGAGTAACCCATGACGTGGCGAAGGCGCTCGATGCCGTCGCGCTGCACCAGCCCCATGGTGCCGGCGTAGTAGTAAGGCCACACCGCTTCCGCGCCGTCGCGCTCGGCGGCACGCGCAAGCCCCTCGGCCACCTCATCCAAAGCGTCGTCCCAGGAAAGCGGCTCGAAAGCCGAGATGCCCACGCCCTTGGGGCCGGTGCGGCGCAAAGGTTGGCGCAGGCGGTCCGGGTGGTGGACGCGCTCGGCATAGCGCGCCACCTTGGCGCAGATTACCCCCGCCGTATAGTCGTTGTCTCTGGCCCCGTATATCCGACCGATGGTGTGCTCATCGATTCGCTCCACTTCCAGCGCGCAGGTGCTCGGGCAGTCGTGGGGGCAGGTGGAATGGATGCGTGGGATGTTCCGGGCGTGGGTCATGTGTGAGTCGATGGAGAGTCGATAGCGCCTCAGTCGCCAGGCGCCGGGGCGGGTTGCTCGCGATTCGAAACGGCAGGCCGCCGTCCCTCCTTTCTCTCGGCTTTCTTCTTCATCTTTACCACGACGGAGCGTGCCGCCTCGGTCACATTGAACAGCTCCAGGGAATCCAATTCGCTTTTCTCGACGGGCTCCATGGCCACATCGGGCTCTCGAGCAACGGAACGGCCGGCCATCACCCGTCTATACCGGCGTTGATAGAAGAGATACATCGCCACGAGCCGCACGCTCTTGGACAGGACCTCCCAGGCATAGCGGGTATGGAAGACGATGGGATTTTCCAAAGGCATGCCACTGCGGCGGTCTGTCCGCACCTTGCGCCGCAGCAGTCCGCCGTCCAAAGGGTGCAAACGCTCGATCCGGGCCGTGCTGTGGAACGACAACATCACCCATTTCACCTTGTCCACCAGATACCGATTACCCCACTGTCTGGCCCGGCGCATGACCGTTTCAACATGCTCCGGCGTGTAGTAGGCCTCCCACGCTTCGTGGTAAATACCCAGCCATTCTTCATCGGACATCCGCTCATGAGCCGTGAGGACATGAACGGAATCGTAGTTGTTCATATCCGGGTCCATGGCGATACCTTGTTCCCAGAGCTCTTTGTGATCCTGGCACCCCGGCAGCGGTATCAGGATGAAGAACTCCAGGCAATCCACCGGCAGCTCCCGTTGGATGATCTTGATATCCCGCAGGATGCTCTCGCGGGTGTCGGCGGGAAAACCAAGGATGTAACCGGCACAGGTCACGGCACCGGCATCGTGCCAGGCGTGCAGCATCTGCCGATACTCGGTGATGTTGTTCTGGGTCTTACGGGAACCGTTCAGGGATTCCGGATTGATGCTCTCCAGCCCGATAAACACCTTCTCCACGCCGGCTCTACCCGCTTTCTCGATGAAGCCGCGGATCTTGTGGCACAAGGTGTCCACCTGGATGGTGAGTTTCAGATCGATTCCGTCTTCTTCGCGAAGTTTGATCAACCGGTCGAACAGCGCCTCCCAGACCTTGTTTCTGGCGAAGTTGTCGTCGGTGATGAAGAATTTGTGGATCCCCTGGTCGACGTTGGAGCGAACGATGCGCTCCACGTCATCGGCGGTGCGGTAGCGTGATTTGCGCCCCTGTACGTTGATGATGGTGCAGAAACTGCACAGATATGGGCAACCGCGCCCGGCATCGAAACTGGTGCGCGACGAAGACATGCGGTGGATCACGTGGGCGGGCAGATAGGGCACCGGCTGGTTCTCGAGTCCCGGTAGATCATTCATGAAGTTGTACAGCGGCTCGAGCCGGCCGGCGTAAGCGTCCTCGAGAACCTGATCCAGGCGCCCTTCCAACTCGCCGGCGAACAATGAGATACCATCGTCCATGGCGGCCTCGAGGTCAGGGGGTGTGTCGGGCAACATGGCCAGGCAACCACTGACATGAAAGCCGCCGATGCAGGCTTGCACGCCCCCGGCCATGAATTTGCGGGCCAGATCCACGGCGCGGGGAAATTGATTGGTCTGCACCCCTACGAGCGCCACCATTCCCAGGCCACCGGATTGCTTCACCATCTGCGTGAGCTTGTCGACCCGGATGCGGGTATTGGTCTCATCCAGCGCCGTCACTTCGATTGTGACGTCATCTCCCAACACGCGACGCTCCATACTGTCCAGTGCCAATCCATAGATGGCGGCCATGGTGTTGGATGGCACCGCGGAACGGGCCCATTGGATCACGTAGCCGTCGTCATCGTAATGGGACGGTTTGATCAGGATCAGATGAAACTGCTTTGCTGTGACCTGTAAATCATTCATTGTCTGAGAAATCGTTGATCTTTTCGCCCTGTCGGTCAGTATATCCTAGCTTACCGTACACGCCTCTAGCTCCCCACGATATTTTCCAGCGCCAGCTCACCCACCTCGATGCGTACCACGTCGCCTACCGCCAGGGTAAAATCATCCGGCGGCACGATGCCGGTGCCGGTCATGAGCAGCGCGCCGTGGGGAATGGCCAGCTCGCGGGTCAACCAACCCACCATCTCGCCGAGGGCGCGTTTCAACCGTGCGCTGCTGGTGTCGCCCTGGAACAGGGTGGTGCCGTCGCGCCAGATGCTCATAGTGATGGGCAGATTCTCCAGGGCCGCCGGGTCGTTCAGGACGATACCGGGCCCCAGGGCGCAAGCGCCGTCGTAGATCTTCGCCTGGGGCAGGTACAGTGGGTTCTCGCCCTCGATGTCCCGGGATGACATGTCGTTGCCGGCGGTGTAGCCGACGATCTCACCGTCGCGGTTGATCACCAGTGTGAGCTCCGGCTCCGGTACGTTCCAATGGCTGTCGCGGCGGATGCGCACCGCCTGGCCGTGCCCCACGACCCGCCAGCCGTTGGCCTTGAAAAAAACCTCCACCCGGTCCGCGTCGTAGACTTTCTGGTAGAGATCTTTGCTCTGGGATTCCTCCACCCGCGCCTCGCGACTGCGCAAATAGGTGACGCCGGCCGCCCACACCTCCTGGCCATCGTCGACCGGGGCCAGCAGCTCACCGTCGGCCGCGAGCGGGCTTCGCGCCGCCGCGATGGTTGCCGCCAGGCTGGCAGCCGGTTCTTCGAGCAGCGTCGACAGGCTGGTGCTCTCGGACAGATAGTGACCGTCCGCCGCCCAACGCGGGCCGCGTTCGCTACGATGACGCGTCAAGTAGGTGCTCAATGCCAGGTGCGCCAAGCGGTCTGTGCTCATCAACCTTGTCCCGCATACTGCACCGGGCTGGCTGCAAAGTCGAAGCAGCCAGCGGGTTAACGCTGTGCCTCACCGGCATCGCAGCGGAGAGGGTGGAGTGGGGTAGACTGATGCCGGGACGACATGGGGCGCTAATGATATTGGCAACGCTATTCCGCAAATTCATCCCATGGTTTTGCTGCGCGGCTCTTCTGGTGGCCGCTCCTGCCGTGGTGTCCCGCACCTACAAGTGGGTGGACGAAAACGGCCTTACCCACTATTCCGAGACCAGACCGGCAGGCCAGGAAGCCGAAGAGCTTTCTTCAGGAAGTCGGCCAAGTGTCAAGGCCGCAGATGGCGATGACTGCGCGAGCCTGGTTTGCCGGGCCGCGCGCCTGGAGTCCGAACGAAAGCAGCAGCAGCGCGCCGAGCAGGAGAAGAGGGAAGCGGCCGCCAAGGCCGCGGCTGCCACCCCGGTTTTTCCAACTCCGGTAAAGGAAACCGACGACGAGAAAATTGCGCGCCTGGTGGCGGAGTGCAAGCGCAGTCGCGGCTCCAAATGCGACAGCGACGAGGAGAAGCGCCGGATGTTATTGCAGAACGTCGACCTCACCCAGGCAGAGCGCCGGGCCTTGCGAGGGCTGTCACCGGCCCAGCAGAGACGCGCGCTGAACCAGAGAATCCCCAAGCGCTATCGCAACATCGACTGAGCGGCCGGTCGTCGGCGACCGGCCCCGAGTCATGGTAGGCTCGAAGCCATTCTCCACTATCGACAATCCAGGCCATCGGCATCGTGAACAACATCGACTTGAAAGGCCGTCGCGCCATCGTCACCGGCGGCGCCCAGGGAATCGGCTTGAGTATCGCTCGCCGTCTACTCGACTCCGGCGCCGCGGTCAGTCTGTGGGACCGGGACGCGGAGCTGCTGGAGCAGACCCATGCTGAGCTCTCGGGGGCGGGGGATCTGCACCGGGCGACCGTCGAGCTGACCGACGCCCAAGCGGTGGCGCTAGCCGCCGATGAGGCTGCCGCAGCGCTGGGCGGCATCGACATTCTGGTCAACAATGCCGGCATTGCCGGCCCCACGGTGCCGTCCTGGGAATATCCACTGGACGATTGGCGCCGGGTCATCGATGTGGATTTGAATGCCGTCTACTATTGCTGCCGGGCGGTGGTCCCGCGCATGCGCGAGCAGGACTACGGGCGCATCGTCAACGTCGCTTCCATCGCCGGCAAAGAAGGCAATCCCAACGCCGTTGCCTACAGCGCCGCCAAAGCCGGCGTCATCGCGCTGACGAAATCCATCGCCAAGGAAACGGCGGACAAGAACATCGCCGTGAACTGCATTACGCCGGCGGCGGCGAAGACGCGCATCTTCGATCAGATCAGCCAGCAGCACATCGACTACATGCTGTCGAAGATCCCCCGTGGCCGATTCGTCAAGGTGGAAGAGATCGCGGCCATGGTGGCGTGGCTCGTGTCCGAGGAGAATTCCTTCACCACCGGCGCCGCATTCGACCTCAGCGGCGGCCGGGCGACCTATTGAATCGGCGGGAGGAAAAAACCGATGCACGTATTGGTAACCGGCGGAGCCGGCTTTCTCGGTTCGCGCCTGGTGAGCGCGTTGCTTGCGCGCGGCAGCTTGATCACCAGCAGCGGCGAGGAAGAAAACATCGACGAGATCCTGGTGGCCGATATTGCGCCACCCGCGCAACCCTTTCCCGAAGACAAGCGTTTGAAAACTCGCTACGGCGATTTCAGTGAGTCGGACGCGGCGAATCAGCTGATCGACAGCAACACCGGCGCCGTATTCCACCTTGCAGCTATCGTCAGTGGGGAGGCCGAGCAGGATTTCGACAAGGGCATGCGCGTCAACATGCAGGGCACCAGAAAGATCCTAGAGGCTTGCCGCCAACGGGCGGACTGCCCGCGGCTGGTGTTCGCGAGCTCGGTGGCGGTTTACGGTGGCGACATGCCCGACGTGCTGGATGATACGACAGCGCTCTCACCACAGACTTCCTACGGCTCGCAGAAAGCCATGGGCGAGCTGCTGGTCAACGACTACAGCAGAAAGGGCTTTGTCGATGGCCGTGCCCTGCGGCTTCCAACCATCGTCGTGCGCCCGGGAAAGCCCAATGCCGCTGCCTCGTCCTTCGCCAGCGCGATCATGCGCGAGCCCCTGCAGGGTGAAGCCGTCAACTGCCCGGTGTCGCGCAAAACCGGTGTCTGGCTGCTGTCGCCACGCCAGGCGGTGGCGTGCTTTCTGCACGCGGCGGATCTGGCGCCCGAGGCTTGGGGTGCCAGCCGATCGGTGGCGTTGCCGGGCATGACCGTGACCGTGGAGGAAATGCTGGCGGCGCTCGCCAAAGTGGCGGGCGAGGGCGTCGCCGCGCGGGTGGGCTTCGAGCCGGATCCCTTCATCGAGAAGATCGTCTACGGCTGGCCGACGCGCTTCACCACGGAGCGCGCGGAGATCATGGGCTTTCGCGCCGATGAGCGATTCGAAGACGTCGTCGAAGCCTTTATCGAGGACGACCTGGGCGGAAAGTTTGTGGCGTAGATCGAACCCGCCGCGCTTCGCTGTTCAGAGTTCTGCCCTTGGGATATGCTCAATCTGTCGGAGCGAGTCCCCTTCAGGGATAGACGTGCTCGCGAATTTTTCAGGGACAGATTTGAAATCTGCCCCTCAGGACGCCACGCGACGCAGGGCGTATCACCAGCAGGGGGAATCAGCACGTGAAACTGTTACGTTACGGGCCGGCCGGCGCGGAGAAACCCGGACTGCTCGATGCCGAAGGCACCATCCGGGATCTGTCCGCCCATCTGTCCGATATCGATGGCGCCGCCCTGGCGCCGGCAAAGCTCGAGGAGCTGGCGGCGCTGGACACTTCCAGTCTGCCGGCCGTGGACGGAAACCCCAGACTCGGCCCGCCGGTCGCAGGTGTCGGCAAGCTGCTCTGCATCGGCCTCAACTACCGCGATCATGCCGAGGAGACCGGCGCTCCGATCCCGGAGGAACCGATCCTGTTCATGAAGTCCACCACCTCCATCATCGGTCCCAACGACGAGGTGGTGCTGCCCAGGGGCAGCCTCAAGGGCGATTGGGAGGTGGAGCTCGGCGTCATCATCGGCAGCCGCGCGCGCTACGTGGACGAGGAGAATGCGCTCGATCACGTGGCGGGATACTGCGTCTTCAACGATGTCTCCGAGCGCCATTTCCAGCTCGAAGGCACCGGCCAGTGGGTCAAGGGCAAGAGCGCCGACACCTTCGCGCCCTTCGGCCCGTACCTGGTGACCCGGGACGAGGTGCCGGACGCCCAGGACCTGCACCTGTGGTTGGACGTGGACGGAAAACGCTATCAGGACGGATCGACCCGCACCATGATCTTCAGCGTCGTTCACCTGGTCAGCTACGTGAGCCGTTACATGACGCTCGAGCCCGGGGACATTATCCCCACCGGCACGCCGCCCGGTGTCGGCCTCGGACTGAAGCCGCCGGTGTTCCTGCGCCCCGGCAACGTCATGCGCGTCGGCATCGACGGTCTCGGTGAGCAGGAACAGAATGTCGTGGCACACCCCGACGATTGAACGAGGACAAGCAACGGTGTCAACGAAAAAATTCCCGCGCCGCAGCGCCGAGTGGTTTGGAAAAACCGACAAAGACGGATTTCATCATCGCAGCTGGATGAAGAATCAGGGGCTGCCCCACCACCTGTTCGACGGACGCCCGGTCATCGGCATCTGCAACACCTGGTCGGAGCTGACTCCCTGCAACGCGCACTTTCGCGTGCTCGCCGAGCGGGTCAAGCGCGGCGTCTACGAGATGGGCGGTTTTCCCCTGGAGTTTCCCGTCATGTCCCTGGGTGAAACCCTCATGCGTCCCACCACCATGATGTTCCGCAATCTGGTTAGCATGGACGTGGAGGAATCCATTCGTGCCAATCCCATCGATGGTGTCATTTTGCTGGTGGGATGCGACAAGACCACGCCCGCCTTGCTCATGGGCGCTGCGAGCTGCGATCTGCCCACCATCGCAGTGTCCGGTGGGCCGATGTTGAACGGCCGTTTTCGCGGCGAGCAGATCGGTTCCGGTACCCACGTCTGGAAATTCGAGGCCATGGTGCGCGCCGGCGAGATGGACATGCAGGAGTTCATGGACGCGGAAGCGTGCATGTCGCGCTCCGTGGGTCACTGCATGACCATGGGGACCGCCTCCACCATGGCGTGCATGGTGGAGTCATTGGGTATCGGCTTAGCCACCAACGCGGCAATACCAGCCGCCGATTCGCGCCGCAACGTGCTTGCCCACATGGCCGGGCGGCGAATCGTCGAGCTGGTGGAGGCCGACGTCAAGATATCGGACATCATCACCCGCGAGGCGTTCGAGAATGCCATGCGCAGCAACGGCGCCATCGGCGGATCGACGAATGCCGTGATCCACCTTCTGGCGCTGGCCGGGCGCCTGGGTGTGGAGATGTCCCTGGACGACTGGGATCATTTCGGCAAGGACGTGCCGTGCATCGTGAACCTGATGCCCTCCGGTGAGTATCTGATGGAAGATTTCTACTACGCCGGCGGACTGCCGGTGGTGCACCGGGAGCTCGGTGAGCATGGACTGCTCAATAAAGACGCCCTCACGGTGGGCGGCGGCACGATCTGGGAGAATTGCCGCGAGGCAGAGTGTTTCAACCACGATGTGATTCATACTGTGGAAAAGCCATTCAAACCCCAGGGCGGCATCGCCGTGCTGCACGGAAATCTGGCTCCGGGTGGCGCGATTCTCAAACCATCGGCGGCGTCGCCGGAGCTCATGCAGCATCGCGGCCGCGCCGTCGTGTTCGAGGACATCGACGATTACAAGGCGCGGGTCGACGATCCGGAGCTGGACATCGATGCGAGCTGCGTGATGGTGCTGAAGAATTGCGGACCCAAGGGTTACCCGGGCATGCCGGAAGTCGGCAACATGGGTCTACCGGCAAAGATACTGCGCGAAGGCGTCACCGACATGGTGCGCATATCCGATGCGCGCATGAGCGGCACTGCCTACGGCACGGTTGTTCTGCACACGTCGCCGGAATCCGCCGCCGGCGGACCGCTGGCGCTGGTGGAGAATGGCGACATGATCGAGCTGGACGTGCAAGCCCGCCGTCTGCACCTGGATGTCTCAGACGAGGAACTCGCCCGCCGCCGGGCCGCCTGGCAGCCGGTGTCGGCGCCGGAGAAGCGCGGCTACGCGAACCTTTACGTGGAGCACGTCAATCAGGCCGACGTCGGTTGCGATTTGGATTTTCTAGTGGGCGGCAGCGGCGCACCGGTGCCACGGGAGAGTCACTAACCGGGAGAGGGTGATGCCGCGATCGACCAAGACGCCTGTAGAAGATAGCCGCTGCATCCCCGCGGTGGCGCCCGCGATCTCTTCTTATATGAGCGCCGCGGCTAAGGACTGGGAGCCCGCCGGCGGCGACGGATTCTGGGTAAAACGGCTTTACGAGGACCAGGAGCGGGGCGAGCGCACCTGGTTGATGCGCATCGATGCCGGCGCCTATTCGCCCCCCCACAGCCACGAAGAGTTCGAGCAGGTTTACGTACTGGACGGCAGCTTCTACGATGATGACCGGTTGGTGAAGGCGGGAGAGTTCTGTGCCCGGTCACCGGGGGCGGTGCACACCGCCGCCAGTGACGATGGTGCGCTGATGATTGTTATCTATACGAAAGCCTGATTGTTCCTGTATGGCTCCATTGCTTTCTGAACGGAGCTCTCCAGGTAGGAGATGCAACGATGTTTGAATCAGAGCAGTTTATCGAGGAGTGTCGAGCGGCACTCGCAGAGAGCGACGTTCAGGGGGCGATAAACGAGATCGTGAAACGGGCCGTCAGCGAGCCGGCGCAGATCATCCGTGCATGGGGAGAACCAAAACTGGCCGGAGTCGAGACGATATACCAGGCTCCCGACCTTACGATTCTCAATTTACACTGGGGGCCCAACATGGACATTCATCCCCACGATCACCGAATGTGGGCGGTGATTGGGATCTACGGTGGTCGTGAAGACAACAAGTTCTACCGGCGCAGCGAGGACGGTTTGACCCAGCACGGATTGAAGCAACTGAACGCGAAAGACACAGCGCCCCTGGGAGAGACCATCATTCACTCGGTTTCGAATCCCCTCGACAAGATCACCAGCGCACTCCATGTCTATGGTGGAGATTTCTTCGATACACCGCGCAGTGAGTGGGATCCCGAGACATTCGAAGAGCATCCCTATGACGTAGAACATACGATGCGGGTGTTCGAAGAGTCGAACAGGCACCTGCGAGAGCCGGCACAGGGATAACCTCGGCTAGGCGATGTTTTCCGGATTCTGTACGGCAACCCGTTGAATCGTGCGTTCCGCCACCAGGTGGTTGGCGTCTGCGAAGAACTTCTTGAAATGTGGCTGTTCCCGATGCACATCCAGGGATGCGGCGTCGGTGTAAACCTCGTAGAAGAAAAAAGTATCCACATCGTCTTCGGACTGCAGAACGTGAAACAGATGGCAGTCGGGCTCGTCGCGCACCGCCGCTTGGGCATTGGCGAGGATATGGGGCTTGAACTCTTCGGCTTTGCCGGGGTGTAGTTTGATGGTGACGAAAATGGCGAATCGCGTCATGGGATTCTCCTCAACGGTACAGGGTGCCACCAATGTAACGGAGATCCGGTGTAAATCGAAACACGTTTTTTATCTGTAGCCCAAATTCCGGAACTGGAGGGATATCCATGGCGCGTGATGCCGACATCATCCGCACCGCCGACGTCTGCGACGAGTTCGGTGACGAGTTGCTGGTCTGCGAGCTGGCACTCAACGACTACGCCGGACGCAATCATTTCCACGGCGAGGTCAGGACCTTCGCCACCTACGAGGACAACCAGGGAATCAGGGAGCTGCTGGCGGCAGGCGGTGCCGGCAAAGTCCTGGTGGTGGACGGCCGCGGGTCACGCCGACGCGCGCTGTGCGGCGGTAACATCGCAGCGCTGGCGTTGCAGAACGGCTGGGAAGGGATGATCTTCAACGGCTGCATCCGTGACAGCCACGAGTTCACCGATCTGGATTTCGGCGTCAAGGCCGTGGGCACCACGGCGATGCCGCCCCGCAAGGACGGCATCGGCCGGGTCGGCCCCGAGATCTACATCGGTGGCATCGCCATTCACCCTGGCGATTATATTTACGCCGACCAGGATGCCGTGATCGTCCTCACCCGACCGGTCCACGACCTGTGAGCGTGCGTCGCCGCTGAACAGTGCGACCATCTGGCTTCGAACCACGACGACATGGCAAGGATTGTTCCTACAATCCTTTTGCATTCCCGCCATTGCACATGGATGTGCAGGTGCCGCGAAGCACAGGATGTGCGAGAGCGGCCATCCATGGCGGTCAGATGTGGGAGGTAGGGCAACGCATGGAGCAGTTGCCGAGGTGGTCGGGGGTTCGAGCCCCGACCGGCGCGCCACACTGTTTTTTTCGAAAAGTATATATTGGTATATACTCCAGAAGTGTTCATCAAAAAAGTTATTCGCTCGCTTGATAAGCACCGTGTAAAGTACGCCTTGATCGGGGGATATGCCGTCGCGCTGCACGGTGCCGTACGCGGAACGGTCGATGTGGATATCGTGATCGCCCTCAACCGCACTACTTTCAAAAGTGCCGAAAGTGCCCTTCACGAGATTGGTCTGGAGTCTCGGTTACCCGTCACTGCCGAAGAAGTGTTCTCTTTTCGCGAGGAGTACATTCGAAAGCGAAATCTCAAGGCGTGGTCCTTTGCGAATCCGCGCAATCCACTCGAAGTGGTGGATATCCTCATCACCGAAGACGCGAGAAAGATCAGCACTGTCAATAAGCGCGCCTCGGCATGAGCGATAAAAATCGCTGCGATCGCCGATCTCATCGCCATCAAGAAGAAGGCAGGGCGCGCCCAGGACTTGGAAGACATCAAGGCACTGAGGAAGCTTCAATGAGACCGGTGCAGTTTTTCAATGATGAGTATCTGGAGCAGTGCAGGCGCGCGACACCTGAAGCTATTTTGGAGTTCCTGGAAAGCTTCAGGCTGATGAACGAAAAATCGGGTAAATCGAAGCTAATCAGTATCAAGGTACCGCTATCTCTTCTCGAGGGTTTCCGCCGCAGATGTGAGCTCGAGGAGGTCAGATATCAGACGCAGATCAAAAGACTGATGGAGCAGTGGCTGAGAGGGGTCTAGCCTGAACGGAATTCGGGAAGCACGGCAACAGCAGCCCCGATATTGTGTCTCACTGCGAGCGGCTAGATAAGCTCGCCGTCGGTAATGATCTCCACCAGCGCCGGGCCCGAATGCGCGATGGCTTCCCCGAAGGCCGTTTGCAACTGCTCCGCCTTGGTTACCCTTGTGCCCTTACCACCACAAAGTTTCGCATACGCGGCGAAGCTCGGATTGTGCAGTGACGTCTGCCACACGGGCCACTCGCCTGCGCGTTGCTCCTTGGAAATCTTTCCAAGCTCCGAGTTGTTGAGGAGCACATGAGTGATGTCCATGTTGTACTTGACTGCCGTATTGAAATCACCCATGTACTGACCGAAACCGCCGTCACCACTGATGGAGATCACCTTGCGCCCGCGGTACTCCTCTTGGTCCTGGGTCGCTGCCCAGGCGCCCATGGCGGCGGGAAAGGCAAAGCCGATGGAGCCGAGATAGCCGGACATCAACACGCGCTGCCCCTCGCTCTCGAAGTAGCGGCCGAAAGAGTAGGTATTGTTGCCCACATCTACGGCGATCACCGCGTCGCCGGGGACACTCTCCGTGAGAGCGTGGAAAAGCGCCGCTGAGTTCACGCCTTTGCCCCGCTCGTCCGCAATTCGGCTGCGTTTCTCCTCGCGCCAGATGGACCAGCGCTCCGCCAGCTCGGAACGCTGGTCGGTGGTGTGGGCGGACCCGGCAAGTTTTTTCCTCATGCACCGCGCCGTAACACCGATATCACCCCATACCGGAACCGTCACGCTGTGGAACTTCCCCAGCGCCATGCGATCGAAGTCCACTTGAATGATCGTGCGCTTGGTCGTGATGCCCGTGTGATTGGAGAACGACGAACCGAAAGCCAGGATCAGATCGCACTCGTTCATGAACCAGCTCGCCACCGGCGTACCGGAGCGTCCCAGCACGCCGGCGGCCAGCGGATGCCTGTCGGCGATCTGTCCCTTTGCTTTGAAGGTTGTCAGGACCGGTGCGTTGAGCGATTCGGCGAGGGCAATGACGTCGTTCATGGCGTCCCTCGCACCATAGCCGACGATGAAGATCGGACGTTTCGACTTCTTCAAGTGCGCCAGCGCGTCTTCCAGTGCATCTTCGGGCGGCTCGATGGCCGACGAGGCGACGCGTCCGGCCGGGCCGGAGGCTGCCGCGGCCCCGTTCGTCGGCAGCGTCTGCACGTCGTCGGGAAATATCAGGTGAGCGACGTCGCGCTCGACGATGGCATTCTTACAGGCCAGGGACATCAGCTCGGCGTGCTTGGAAGTGTGCAGCACGGTTTGACTGAATCGTGCCACCGGCGCGAAGGCGGCCGCCAGGTCTACTTCCTGGAAGGCGCCGGGTCCGAAAACCTGCACATCCACCTGGCCGGTGAGCGCGAGCACCGGCGCTCTGTCCACCTTGGCATCCCAGAGCCCGGTCATGAGGTTGGTGGCGCCGGGTCCGGCGATGGTCAGGCAGGCTGCCGGCTTCCCGGTCAGCTTGGCGTAGCCGGAGCAGGCGAAGGCGGCCGCGCCCTCGTGGCGAATACCGAAGTAGCGAAGCCGTCCTCTTTTCTCCTGCAATCGGAGGGCATCCGCGAGACCCAGATTCGAATGCCCCACCATGCCGAACACCGTGGTCACGCCCCAATTAGTCATGGTCTCGGCCATGACGTCGCTTACGGTTTCCGCGCGTGCCGGTTCCGCCTCGAGACCCACGTAGATGCCGTCCTCGCGAAGCTGCGTGGGAAAAATACGTTGCCCGGAATCTTCGTGACCGCCCGGGGCAAGCCCGGTCTGCGGATCGAAATCCCATCCGTGCCACGGACATCGCAGCCAGCATTGACCGTCGTTTCCTATCTCGATGGAGCCCTCGCCAAGCGGACCGCCCTGGTGCGGGCAGCGGTTATCCATGGCTGTGAATGCGCCGTCGATGTTGGTCAACGCCATGGAATGGCTGCCCGCCGTCACGGTCATGACGCGCCCCTGGGGCAGTTCATCCGCCCCGGCCACCCGAAACCACTCAAGCTTCTGATCGTCATCACTCATCGCACAACTCCCGTAAAGGTTGATTCGTCATCCACTCGCGACCCGCCGCCACGCCTCCGTAGGCGACGCCCGTCAGCTGTGCCATGTCCATCTTGAAAGTGGTCAGATCTTCGGGCGAAAACTGGTCCAGGTGCCGGTGACCCGCGGCGCGTGCGAGCACGGTCATAAGCTCCACGGAGGCGCTGAAGAATCGCGCCAGACGGGCGGCCGCTATATCAACCGGCAACCGGGCACGCAGGTGAGGCTGCTGGGTCGCAATACCAACGGGGCAATTGTTGGTGTGGCAGGCGCGCATCCCTAAGCAACCGATGGCCTGGATCGCTGCGTTGGAAACCGCGATGCCGTTAGCTCCCAATGCCATTGCCTTGGCGAAGTCGGCAGGCCCCCGCAGCCCGCCGGTAATGATGAGCGTGACGTCGGACGCGGCGCAAGAGTCGAGATGCCTGCGGGCTCTCGCCAGTGCCGGAATCGTCGGCACCGAGATGTTGTCTCTGAATATGAGCGGCGCCGCCCCTGTGGCGCCACCTCTCCCATCGAGGATGATGTAATCGACCCCGATCTCCAGGGCCGCGTCGATGTCCTTTTCGACGTGCTGTGCGGACAGCTTGAATCCCACCGGTATGCCGCCGGTCCTTTCGCGCACCTGGGCGGCGAAATCGCGAAACTGACCAAGCTCGGTCCACTCCGGAAATCGAGCGGGCGATATGGCGGCTTCACCCTCGGCAAGGGATCGCACCTGGGCAATCTTGCCTTTGACCTTGATACCGGGCAGGTGACCGCCGGTACCGGTCTTCGCGCCCTGCCCGCCCTTGAAGTGAAAGGCCTGGGTCAACTGCACCTTGTCCCAGGAGAAGCCGAAACGTGCCGATGCGAGCTCATAAAAATAGCGGGAATTGGCGGCCTGCTCCTCGGACAGCATGCCGCCCTCCCCGGAGCAGATACCGGTACCCGCAAGCTCTGCGCCCTTGGCGAGCGCCACCTTGGCCTCCTCGGACAGCGCACCGAAGCTCATGTCGGAGACGAACAGCGGGATTTCCAACTTCAATGGCTTGTTCGCACGCGGCCCGATGACGACGTCGGTGCCGACGGGCTCCTCATCCAGCAACGGCAACTTGTGCAGCTGTGCCACTACGAACTGCAGGTCATCCCACTTGGGCAAGGATCCGCGCGGCACACCCATGGCCGCCGCCGCACCGTGGTGTCCTACTTTCGACAATCCGTCGCTGGCCAGTGAGCGAATGAACTTCACATATGGCTCGTCCTCGGTACCCGTGTGGTCCTGATAGAGTCCCTGGTAGCTGTCCCGGTTGTAGGGTTGGGGGTGCTGCCTGGCCCACGCGCGGATCTCGTCCTCATCCACCCAGACCTGCCCGTCTTCCATCCAGGCGTCGAACCTGGTGAGGGTTTCACTGTTGTTGTACTCGCTGATGCCGGTATCCAGGCGATAGTCCCAACCGTGCACGCCACAAACAAGGTTGTCGCCTTGAACATGACCATCCGACATCAGCGCGCCCCGGTGGGCACAACGGCCGTATAAGACCCTGACCTCCTCATCGAAGCGCACAATCACCAGGTCCACATCGGCCACCAGCGCATAAGCCGGTTTGCGATCCTGCAATTCATCCCACGTCCCTACGGAAATCTTGTTCATATCTTGAATGTTCCTATTGGATTAGCGTTTGAGGTTCAAGCCTTCCCGAAGCGGCATCTCCGAGACAGGTATATTTTCCTGGCACTCACCCATGCGAGCCGCGTGACGGCCATAAAGCTTTGCCAGCGGAGCCGCGCTGACGCCATGTAAAAGTGCGCTCAGTCCTACTGTAATGACGGTGATGGACAACAATTCGGTGCGATGCACCAGTTCCACCTTCTCGAGGATGAGCAACACGAAGAGAATCGATGCGAGCCCGCGCGGCCCGAACCAGCCGAGGAACATCACTGAGGGCAGCCGCAGCCCGGTGCCGATGAGCGAAATCGCGACAGGTAACATGCGAACGACCGTCAAGCTCAGCACCGCATACGCAATCGTCGCCACGCTAACGTGCTCCAGACCTTCTGGTAGAAGAGCGGCGCCGAATATGAGAAACGTCATCAGCATCAGAAGCTGCCCTTCCGCTTCCATGAATTCGAACAGAAAAGTGCACGGATGGCGCACCGTGGCACCGAGTACCAAACCGCCGACGAAGGCAGCGATGAAGCCGTTACCGCCTATCAGCTCCGCCGCGGCGAAGGCGAAGACCGCCAGGGACAGTATGCCGATACCCTGGAAGGGGGTGTCCGCCCAGCCGCGATGGGCAGCGGAATCGAGCAATCGGGCGCCGACAAAGCCCACCAGAGCGCCGGCGAGGGGTCCAAGCGTTAGCTGAAAAAGGGCGAAGCTCAGCCATTCCGACGCTTGGGCCGGCTCCTGCTGCGCACTGGCGAGGGCTGCAAAAAGCAGCACCGCCGGCAGGGCGATCCCGTCGTTGAGCCCGCTCTCGACGTTGATGGCCTGGCGGATGCGCACGGGTACCGCCTTGGCCGATACCACGGACTGGCCGAGCGCCGCATCGGTAGGGGCGAGGAGCGCCGCCAGCAGCACCGCCTCCCAGAAGTCGAGCTGCGGAAACAGCATCAGCGCAACCCACGCCCCGCCGGCCATGGTAAGAGGAAGCCCGATAAGAAGCATTCTCAGGGGTAGGTTATGGTCACGGCGCAGTTGCGTGAGGTTGATTCGTGCCGCGTCCGAGAACAACACCAGAATCAGCGTCAGTTCGGCGATCACGTGAATGGCGCCGTGACCGGGGTCCACGTTGGCAATGCCGAGCACGCCCTGACCGAGCAGATATCCGAAGACGATGAAAACCAGGGGTGGGGTAACTATCGTCCCTTGCAGGCGCCCCGAGACCAGCGCAAATGCGAGCAATGCGCCCGAAACCAGGGCGATCGAGACGAGATCCATATTAACTTTCGTAGTTTATCCGAATTCTGCGCGTATGGCTTCGCTGTGCTCGCCCAGCGCAGGCACCGGGCGAAGTGCGTAATCTTCTCCAACGATGGATGCTGGCGGTGACACCATGCTGACGTGTCCGCCGGTAGTGTCCACCTCGATTCGTGTGAGTGCCGGATGCTCAGACAGCCCGGCGACATCGTTCACCTCGCCGAACGCGATTCCGCTCTCCCGCAAAATCGCGATCAGGTCGCCTCGCTCCATGCCGAGAAAGTGCTCATCGATGATTGCCTTCAGTTCCTCCACGTTCTCGCACCGGGAAGGATTGTCGTGGAAGCGTGGGTCGTCGATGAGCTCGGGCATCTCGAGAACATCGTTGCAGAAACGCAGGTATTCGCGCTGATTCTGAATCGCAATGAGAATCGGCGGCCCGTTGCGTGTGGCGTAAGCGCCGTAGGGTTGAATCAGCGGATGGCTGAGGCCTGAGCGGGGGAGCTTGACGCCGCCGTAGTCGTAGCGCAACAGTGGCACCGCCATCCAGTCCGCCATGGCAGCGAACATCGGCAGATTGATGGCGCGGCCCTCGCCGCTGCGCTCGCGGGCGTACAGTGCTTCGAGGATCGCTGCATGGGCATAGAGCCCCGTGCCGATGTCGCAGGCCGATACGCCGATCCGCCCGGGCTGCTCCGGGGATCCGGTGATGGAACAAAGGCCGCTCTCGGCCTGCACCAGCATGTCGTAGGCTTTCATGCCGGCGAAGTCACCTGCTTCGCCATAGCCACTGATGTCACAGGTAGTGAGTCGTGGATAGCGCTTTCGCAGATCGGCGGCTCCGAAGCCCGCCCGTTGCGCGGCACCCGGCGCCAGATTCTGAATGAACACGTCGGCCCTGGCGGCGATGCGATCCAGCAGTGCCGCATCGCCCGCGTCCTTGATGTCCAGCACCAGGGACTCCTTGCCGCGATTGAGCCATACGAAGTACGCGCTCTCGCCATTGATGGCACTGTCGTAGTTGCGCGCGAAGTCTCCACTTTCGCGCTCGACTTTGATGACCCGGGCACCGGCATCGGCGAGACGAGAGGTGCAGAACGGTGCCGCTACCGCCTGTTCCAGTGACACCACCAGTATGCCGTCCAGTGCGCCTTTACCCATGGCAGTCACGTCAACGGTGTCGGACAGGGCTTGCCGGAGAAAAAGGCATCCAGATTGTCAAGGCAGCAGAAACCCATGGCGTCGCGGGTCTCGTGGGTGGCGCTGCCGAGATGCGGAAGCAAAAAGACGTTGTCGAGTGCTCGGTAGCCGGGATGAATACTCGGCTCGCCGTCGAAGACGTCGAGACCCGCCGCCGCCACTTTTCCCGATTGTAAGGCGGCAACGAGGGCGTCGTCGTCCACCATGTTGCCGCGTGCCGTGTTCGCCACCACCGCGCCGTCGGGCAGCAGTGCAATGCGCTCCGCGTTCAGGAACTTCTGCGTCTCCGCGGACGAGGGCGCGTTGATGGAAAAGAACTCGCTCACCGCCAGCAACGATTCCGGCGTTTCGTGGAATGTCGCGCCCTGTTCCAGCTCTTCGTCCAAGCGCGAGCGGTTGTAATAGTGGATGCGCATTCCGAAGCCGCGTCCGCGTTGCGCCACTGCCCGGCCGATGCGCCCCATACCGAGGATGCCCAGGCGTTTACCAGTCATGTGGGTGCCGAGCATCATGGTGGTATGCCAGCCCTTCCACTGGTCGGTCCGAACCAATCGATCCCCCTCGGATCCGCGTCTGGCGGCAGCCAGCAGGCAGAGCATGGCGATGTCCGCGGTGGCGTCGGTGAGCACGTCGGGTGTATTGGTCACCTCGAGTCCGCGCTTTTTGGCGGCAGGAACGTCGATGTGCTCGTAGCCTACGGAGAGGGTTGCGAGAATCTTCACGCTCTCCGGAAGCCGGGAGATGACATCGGCGGAGAACTTCTCGGTGCTGCAACAGAGGATGCCATCGTATCCGTCGGCCGCCGCGATGATCTCGGCGGAAGCGTAAACTCGGTCGTCGCTATTCAGCGCCGCCTGGTAGTCGCGGTCGAGCCGCGCCTCGACGTTGGGTGGCAGGCGGCGTGTGACGAGTATCTTGATTTTTGTCCCGGGCATTCTTTGGCTCCTGCGTAAGCTCAAAGCGTCGGATCATCGCCGACCCGCACAATTAACTTTCCGAAATTGCGGCCTTCCAGCAGACCCTGAAACGCACCGGGTGCGTTCTCGAGCCCGTCCACGAAGTCCTCACGATACTTGACGCGGCCATCGCGAATCCATCCGGCCATGTCGTCGTGGAAGTCTTTCCAGCGATGCTGGTGATCGAAAATGATGAATCCCTGAATTGTCAAACGTCTGGTGAGGACCCCGCGCATGAAATTCGGCAAGCTATCCGGGACCGGCGGCGGCGCCGTGTCGTTGTAGTGAGAGATCATTCCACATATGGGAACGCGCGCGGCAACATTGAGCAACTCGAGGGCGGCGGCGAGCACCTTGCCGCCGACGTTGTCGTAATAGACGTCGATGCCCTGGGGGCAGGCATCGGCGAGCCGCGCAGGCAGATCCGGATCCTGGTGACTCACACAGGCGTCGAAGCCGAGCTCGTCCACCACGTAACGGCATTTCGCCTGGGCGCCGGCGACACCGACGACCCGACATTCCCTGATGCGCGCGATCTGCCCTGCGGCCGAGCCGACGGCGCCGGAGGCAGCAGACACCAGCACGGTTTCGCCGGGCTGCGGCCGGCCGATGTCCAGCAGGCCCACATAAGCGGTGTGCCCGGGCATGCCGAGTATGCCGAGCGCCGTCGAGATGGGCGCCGCGCCCGGGTCGAGCTTGCGCAAGCCCTTGCCGTCGTCGATGGCATGGGTCTGCCAGCCCGTGTAACCGAACACCAGATCGCCGGCGGCGAATCCGGCGACATCCGAGCTCATGACTTCGCTCACCGCGCCGCCGACCATGGTCTCGCCGATCTCCACGCAGGGCACGTAGGATTTGACCGCGTTCATGCGCCCGCGCATGTAGGGATCCAGGGACAGGTAGATGGTCCGCAGCAGCAGCTCACCGGATCCCGGCACCGGCACCGCGGCGTCGATGATGGCGAAATCATTTTTCTGCGGCGCACCCTGCGGACGGGCGGCGAGGGTGACGCGGCGATGCTTCGAGTCAGTCACGATTAGGTTGCAACTCCTGTGTCACTGTTGCGCCGAAGGAATGTGCTAGGGTGTGGCCACCCCCGCCGTCAGTGCCGCATTGTGCGGTGCCCGTGGGATCCGCTGCAACAAGCGCATCGAGGAAGGCCATGAAAATCGCTACCGTGGAAGCCATCCCGTTGGAAATTCCTTTCAGCCATGGTGGCAAACCTTTCGGTTGGGGCGGGCAAGCGTGGACGCGTCTGAGTATTCTGCTGGTGCGGGTGGAGACCGAGAACGGCCTGGTGGGCTATGGCGAAGCCTTCAGCTACGCTTGCCGGCGCGCGGTTCAGGCGGCGGTGGAGGACATGATCGCGCCCCTGGCCATCGGCTGCGACGCCGGCGACATCGTTGCACTCAACCAGCGCCTGCAGCGGGAGCTGCATCTTCAGGGCCGTCACGGATTGACCATCTTCGCCCTATCGGGACTGGACATCGCGCTTTGGGACATCGCCGGTAAGGCCGCCGGCCTGCCGCTGCACCGTCTGCTGGGCGCCGCCGGCGGCAAATTGCTACCCGGCTACGCAAGTCTTTACCGTTACCGCGACGCCGAAATCGTCGCCGAACGATGTCAGGCGGCGACACGGCAGGGCTATCGATGGATCAAGCTGCACGAGATTGCCGAAGCCGAGGTGGCTGCCGCGCGCGAGGTTCTCGGCAACGACGTCCCCATCATGGTGGATACGAATTGCCCCTGGACGCCGGCGCAAGCCCGCCGCCACGCCCTCGCCTTCAAGCCCTATGGTATTCACTGGCTGGAAGAGCCGATTTTTCCTCCCGAGGACTTCGCCTCCCTGGCACGTTTACAGAAGGAAACCGGCGTGCCCCTGGCGGCGGGGGAGAACGCCTGCACGTCCTTCGATTTCCAGAAAATGTTTTCAGCCGGTGCCGTTACCTACGCGCAACCCAGTGTTACCAAGGTGGGTGGCATCAGCGAGTTTCTCAAAGTGGCGGCGCTGGCGAGGACCCACGGCGTGGAGATCATGCCCCACTGCCCGTACTTCGGCCCGGGTTTTCCCGCGTCCCTGCAGCTTGGCGCGGTGCTGCCCGAGGGCGCGCTGATCGAGCGGCTGTATGTCGATCTGGAGGCGAGACTTTACGGCGATCTCATCGATGCCGAGGACGGGAACTTCCGGGTGCCGGATGGTCCCGGGTTGGGCGTGGAGCCGGATGCGGACGTTATCGAGCGCTACCGGATCCGCGACGCGTAATCGCGGTCTGCCTACGGGAACCATCCGGACAAGCACTCCTGCCGTTGGACTCGTGCAATCGGCCGGGGGCGGGCGTAGACTGATCACTCGCCCAGCGAGCAGCGTCGCTCGATGGGAAAGTTTCGTACTAGAAAGATAACGCTACCAAATCTCCCACGGCGCGCCAGACGTTCCCGCTCCGGCGCGCGCTGTTAACGGACAACCGACGGAGGAGAGCCATGTCATTGCACATCAACAACGAAGCACCCGATTTCACCGCCGAGACCACGCACGGCACCATCAACTTCCATGAATGGATCGGTGACGGCTGGGCGGTGCTGTTTTCACACCCGAAGGACTTTACGCCCGTCTGCACCACCGAGCTTGGCTACATGGCGAGGCTCAAGCCTGAATTCGACAAGCGCAATTGTAAAATCATCGGCCTCAGCGTCGATTCCACCGGCGATCACGAGCAGTGGGCGAAGGACATCGAAGAGACCCAGGGCCATGCTCCCAACTACCCTCTCATTGGCGACACCGATCTGAAGATTGCAAAGCTCTACGACATGCTTCCGGTAAGCGAGGAAGGCGACGCGAAGGGTCGTACGGCCATGGACAACGCTACGGTGCGCACGGTATTCGTCATCGGACCGGACAAGAAGATCAAGCTGATGCTCACCTACCCCATGAGCACCGGCAGAAACTTCGACGAAGTGCTGCGCGTTCTAGACTCGATTCAGTTGACCGCGAAGCACAAGGTCGCGACACCGGTTAACTGGAAGAACGGCGAAGACGTAATCATCATACCCGCCGTTTCTGACGAGGAAGCAAAGGAGAAATACCCCGGCGGCTGGGAATCGCCAAAGCCTTATATTCGGATCGTGCCGCAGCCGACCTGAGATCGATCGCCGTCGATTGAAAAGAGGCGCCGCAACGGCGCCTCTTTTTCGTTCTCGTGCAATTCGGAAGCGATCAGTAGAGTGCCACCGGGTTTCCGGGCGAGCCCGTGCCGCCCTTCATCTTCAGCGGCGACCAAACGAACAAAAACTCGGAAACGTTGTCCGCCAGCAGCTGGGAGAAATCCAGATTCTCGATGTTCCAAATACCCTGCTTGGTCATCATCTTGATGTGGCATTCGAAGGGTTGTTCGTTTTCACCGCCGAAACCCGGTCCCACCGCCTCGGTGGCCCAGGTGTCCCCGCCCCAGAGAATGATCTTCCTCTCCGCCATGTAATTACACGCCGATAATCCGAAGCCCGGCTCGCCGGCATTGAAGGCCGCGACCCGGCGGGCTTTCTCGGCGGCGTCGTAGCTGTCCCATTCGCTGGGATGCCATATGTCACCGTGGCCGGTGTACAGGAACACGCAATCGCCTTCGGAGATCGGCTCGATCCCCTGGCTCTCGATCATCGCTTCGATGTCCTTATCGGTGATGATGCCGGGATCATTGGCGTCTATCGCCACCGGAATGGGCAGAGTTCCTCCCCGCAAAGCGACCGCATTGAGCAGCACGGCGCGGCACACGAAACCGACCTTGGCCACGTGCTCGACGCCCAGGGGTCCTAAGCCGTAGGTGGTGACATCGGCATCTTCGGTGAAACGTCCGTTGTAGAAGAAGTTACCCTTCGAGGTGATTACACCGATATGTCCGGGTCCATCGAACTGCGTGCCGATTTGACCGAGCTCGGTGGCGACGTACTCGTCGTTGTAGACGAGTTTCTGACCGCCGAAGGGCCCGCCCGTGGGCAATCCGGGAATGGTCAACCGCCAGCCCCGGGACCCGAAGGCCGGTGCATCCTGCTGGTAGACCTTGCCCAGGGTCGCCACCTTGCCTTGTTTGACCAGCTTGACGCCCTTCAGGACCGTCTCCGGCGTGGTCCAGTTGACGGAGCCCGCCATATCTTCCGGCCCCCATACCGACGGCGCCCATTTCTCGGTCAACGGCTGATCATTTACGGCGCTATGGCCCACAGCGCCGCTCGAAATTGCCGCCAACAGGACCGCGGCACCAAAACGGTGCAGATTTACGTGCCTTTCCCCACTGTTCATAATGGTTCTCCTCCTCTGGAGTCGTGGCGTGTGAACCCGCCAATCGACGGCTTTATCCTAACAGCAATCGAGAGAAAGCTCGTTCGTGGCCCACATTCCGACTGGCTGAGCGGCGGATTGGCGGCCTCGCTGCAGCTGCCAGCAGCGCGTTGCAGAGTCTCGGAGTGAGGGCTATGATGCCCGCAGATGTGGGCTTTTGGTGCCGGCGCGTGCGCCATGGCCCCGAAATTAGAATAATTACGCGGAGGGCAGGGCCCCCATCCCATCCGTGGGGCCGTCCAGAAAGAGTAGATTCACTATCAACCAGTTTCTGCAGGTGTCCGGTCTTCAGCCGGGTGCCTTTCCCAGCAGAATTTCGGTGGCGGCGTGCTCAGGCGCCCACGATATTCAGTCGAAGGAACACCGAAGTTTGTGGTCGGGTGTCTTCGTGGCTCGACCCAGTTCACTCAATCGAGGAGGGCAAGGAGCTATGAAGCTTAATCATTATTTAAAAACACTGTCGGCCGTAGGCGTCGCCGCTGCGATGAGCGTGGCCGCCATTTCTACCGCACAGGCCCAAGAAGGCCGGGTCAAATGGAAGATGCAGAGCGCTTTCGGAAGTCAGCTCGTGCATCTGGGGGCATCGGGAGTACGGTTCTCGAAAGACATCGATCGCTTGTCATCAGGCAAATTCCAGGTCAAGTTCTTCGAGCCGGGCGCGCTGGTCCCGGCGCTGGAGTGTTTCGATGCGGCCTCCAAGGGCTCGGTCCAGTCGTGCTGGACCACACCCGGCTACCACACCGGCAAGCTCGGAGTCGGCGTTTCGTTCTTCACCGCCGTCCCGTTCGGTCCGCAGATCGGTGAGTTCCTCGCCTGGAAGTGGCACGGCGGTGGCAACGATATCCGTGACGCGAAGTACGCGGAGTTCGGCCTCGTGGCCTTCGACATGTTCTGTATCGGGCCGGAGACCTCCGGCTGGTTCAAGAAGCCGGTCACCGATCTCGACCAGCTCAAGGGCCTGAAGATGCGTTTCTTCGGTCTGGGCGCCCGGGTCATGCAGAAGATGGGCGTGTCGACGCAGCTTCTCGCGGGAGCGGACATCTATCCCGCGCTCGAGAAGGGCGTCATCGACGCCACCGAGTTCTCCATGCCGGACATCGACCAGAATCTCGGCTTCTACCAGATCGCCAAAAACAACTACTACCCGGGCTGGCACCAGCAGGTCTCGTGCAGCGAGCTGCTGATGAACCGCGACGCGTTCAACAAGCTGCCCGGCAACTTCAAGGCGATGCTCGAGATAGCTGCCAAAGCCCAGATCATCGTGACCTACGCCGACACCGAGGCCAAGAATCCCGCGGCCATGAACAATATGGTCTCAAAGTACGGTGTCACCAATCATCGTTGGCCCGACGCGACGCTCGCCAAGTTCGAGCAGGCCTGGCAAGAGGTCGTGAAGGAAGAGTCCGCGAAGGATCCGTGGTTCAAGGAGATCGCGGATAGCTTCTACGCTTTCCGGGACAAGTATCGCGGTTGGGGCGAAGCGCAGGCTCTGAAGTCTACTTACCTCAAGTAGCCACAGCCCGTTGGCAATGCAGCCAACGAACTGTTGAGCGACGAGACCGGAGCCCGTGTCAGCGGGCTCCGGTTCTCGATTGGAGGCTGACGAATTCAGCAGGTAAGCGCGATGGAGCAACTACTCAAGCTGGGTGTGCGTAACGGCAAGGCCGTCGCCCTGATCGCCATCCTGGTGGTCGTCGGGCTAGCCTTCGCGCACATATCGGGTCTCACGCCTGAGCAGCAGAAAGAGCTTCTCTGGACCGTGCAGGACTACCTGCCGATCTTCATGTTCCTGACCTTGGCCGTTCTTTTGTTCACCGGATTTCCGGTGGCATTCATCCTCGGCGGCCTGGCGCTCCTCTACGGCCTCATCGGCTACTTCATGGGGACTTTCTCGCTCATCGAATTTTTCAATTTCCTGCCCCGCATCTGGGGGCAGGCAGCGGAGAATCTGGTGCTGGTGGCGGTGCCCGCCTTCGTCTTCATGGGCGTGATGATGGAGCGAAGCGGCATCGCCAACGATCTCCTGTACTGTGTCCAGGTGCTGTTGAAGCGTGTGCCCGGCGCCCTCGCGCTGGCGGTGACGATCATGGGTACGGTGCTCGCCGCCATGACCGGCATCATCGGCGCTTCGGTGACCATGATGACGGCATTGGCGCTGCCGACCATGATGCGCCAGGGATACAGTCACGGGCTCGCCTGTGGAACCATCGCCGCATCCGGCACCCTGGGCATTCTGATTCCGCCGAGCATCATGCTCATCATCATGGCCGACCTGCTTCAGGTTTCGGTGGGCAACGTGTTCATGGCGGCAATCGTCCCGGGACTTACCCTTGCGACGTTCTACCTGTTGTTCGTCTGGTTGATAGCGTGGCTGAAGCCGTCGGTGGCGCCGCCCCTGCCCCCGGATTTGCTCAACGTGCCGCGCGAAGAGCTGATACGCCCGTTCCGCTGGGACAAGGATGTGCTGATCGCCGGCGCCGCGACCCTCGGCATGGCGCTCGCATGGTGGTTCGGCGTGGACGTGGTGATCAACCTCGGCTTCGCGTTTCACCTGACGCCACCGCTTTCTCTGGCGATCGCGGTGATCCTCGCGGTGGTGTTGATTTTTCTCTACGCCGGGTCGCTGACGCGCAGCGCCTTCCTGCCGCCGGTGCTGTTGATTTCAATGATCAAGGGATCGATCCTGTTCGGTTGGGCGACGCCCAGCGAGGCGGGCGCAGTGGGCGCCTTCGGCGCCATGGTGCTCGCGATGATGGCCGGCCGGCTCAACTTCCCGGTGCTGCAAGGCGTGTGCCACACGGCGGCGCGTACGGTGGCGATGATTTTTTTCATCATCCTCAGCGCCACTTGCTTCGCCTATGTTTACCGTTCGCTGGGCGGCGACGACATCGTCGAGCGTATTATCACCGAGGCGGGATTGGGATCCTGGGGCCTGCTCATCCTGATCATGGCGATCACCTTCGTTCTGGGATTTTTCCTCGACTGGATCGAGATTACGCTGATCGTGCTGCCGGTGTTTGCGCCGCTGATCGTCGGCCTCGATTTCGGTGACCATGTGGCGGCGAGCGAGATCAAGCTGTGGTTCATTATTCTGATGGCGGTCAATCTGCAGACTTCATTCCTGACGCCGCCGTTCGGCTTCGCGCTTTTCTACCTCAAAGGCATCGCGCCAAAAGAGATCAAGATCACCAGCATCTACAAGGGCATCATTCCCTTCGTGCTTCTGCAGGTCATCGGCCTGATCCTGATCCTGTGGCGCCCCGATATCGCGCTGTGGCTACCCCGCAGCGTTTACCAGTAGAACCGAGCCATGAACGATACCAGGGTGAGTCCAGCCGACGCGCAAGCCTCCTCCGGGAGTGGCGAGGAGCGGGAATTCGTCAGTCACGACATCCCTCGGGCCATCCGCGTCAGCGAGGCGTTGAGAAAGTTCGTGGACTTGGTCGGCCGGGCGGGCTCGTGGCTGTTCATCCCTGTCGTGATGGTCACGGTCATGGACGTGGTGTTGCGAAAGATCGGCGTCCAGTATTGGCTGATCACCCACTTCGGAAGAATCTTCGACTCCACGGTGTTGCAAGAGCTCGAGTGGCATTTTCACACCGGACTGTTCACTTTGGTGCTGGCTTATGGGTATGTCTGGAACACCCACGTGCGGGTGGATCTTATTCGCGAGCATCTCGCATTTCGCAAGAAAGCGTGGCTCGAGCTCCTGGGCTTGACCCTCTTTTTACTCCCCTTCTGCTCCGTCGTGCTCTATTTTGCCGTCGTCTACGCTTACGACTCGTTTATGATGAACGAAATCTCGGCATCCACCGTGGGATTGACGCACCGCTGGATCATCAAATCAGTGCTGGTCTTCGGATTGTTCATGGTGATCGTCGCGGGAATCGCCGTTTGGCTCCAGGTGGTGATCGTGCTGTGGGGCCCTAAAGACCTACGATTCCCACTGATGACGATCGAGTGGCCGGAAGAGTCCGGAACGAAAATCGAAGGTAAGTCGCGTTTGGAGCTCGCCGACGTGGAGGACGAGTTCCAGAGGCGCGATCGCGAGAAGCGGGAGCGGGAGGCGCAGGCGCCGCCGGGCCCGCCCCAGGACGCGTAAAGAAGTCAACCAACTCCGCTGCGATTCGCCGGACCGGTCGATGGATTGGGAAAAAAACTTCAAGAAGTACGTCTGGGACGACGACAAGACACCGTACTTCACGCCGGTTGCCAAGCTCGACCGTAGCCAGGCCGGCAACGAGATCACCATCTACGCGCTGTTCATCGGTACTTTGTTCTGCGTGATTGCGGTGCTTGCCAACACCGGCGCGCTTCCCCATGGACGCAGCTTCGCGGTGGCGCTGTATGCCTTTACGATGGTTTGCGCTGCCATTGTCTTCGGCTTCACGAAGCACTATTTCGCGGCCTGGTACTGTGGCCTCGCACCGGTCGCTGCGCTTGTCTACTTTTACCTGTTTGGTTTTCATCCCAGCTCGGGCCCCGTCGATCACGTAGTCATCCTGATCATCGTCGGGTTGTGGCTGCGCTACTCGTGGCGCGTGATCACCATCGGAAAGCATTACGAGGATATGCCCGAGCCCCGAAAGCAATCGGATGACGACTGACGGGGTAAATCACGGCGGCAATGAGCAGCATGTGCTCGTCAAGAAATTGTTTCGGCGGCATGTTCTCGCATACAGTGTGATCATGGGCGCCCTGACTGTCGTCAATATCGTCATTGGCGGCGGTTGGTGGTCCTTCTGGCCAACGTGTGCCTGGGGTATCGGGCTTGCGTTCCATTTTTTTTACTACAAGTCCATTACCGTCGACGAGGCGTGGGTGCAGGAACGTACCGACGA
>Ga0209980_10000069_pt1 | contig 49318 bp, 39 predicted proteins | sample CR02metaG_FD_183611 | JGI IMG/M metagenome (GOLD analysis project Ga0209980, IMG submission 183611) | Deep subsurface microbial communities from Mariana Trench to uncover new lineages of life (NeLLi) - CR02 metaG (SPAdes) (version 2) | ecosystem: Environmental > Aquatic > Marine > Ocean trench...
CATCACACCCCGCATTGTCCCGCAAACCAGCGCCCGGGTCCAATGGCGGGCCGTGCCGGGGCCCCGGTGCCACCGAAATTCGATCATTGGATGATGGTGGGGGGAGCCGTTTCCCCCTTGCCCCGGCCCTTGCCCCGAGGGTGGAAACTTGCCAACCTAGGACCAAGAATTCAACAACCAGTTCAACAGGGAGAGACAGACATGTCATCTACGCGCTTTACCATGATCGCGGCGGGGGCGGGGCTCATGGCCGCCGGCCTTGGTGCGGCCTTTGCGCCCGGGGAGACCGCGGCGGCGGAGGTGGTCAGCTTCAAGGGCAAGACCATCCAGATGATCATCAATTCGCGCCCCGGCGGCGGCACCGACGCTTCCGCCCGGCAGATCGGCAGCGTGATGATCAAGCACCTGCCGGGCAAGCCCGGAATCATCTTCCGCAACCTGCCCGGCGGCGGCGGCATCAAGGCCAACAATTATTTCTTCAACAAGGTGAAACCCAACGGTTTGACCGTGTTGTCAGGCTCGCGCAGCCAGGTGAGCCCGTTCAAGCTGCGTCACCGGGCGGTCAAGTACGACCCCAGCAAATACCGCTTCATCGGCGGGACCGGGCGCCTCGGCACGCTGATCATGATCGACAAGAAACAGACCGCGCGCCTGACCGACCGCAAGACCCGGCCCTTGGCCTATGGCGGCATCGACGGCGAGCGTTCGGGGTCCCATGCCGCCGTGTGGGGCATGGAATACCTCGGCTGGAACATCAAGTTCGTGCTGGGATACGGCGGCACGCCGGCGCTTTTGCTGGCCGCCCGGCGCGGTGAGATCGACATGGTCCACCACCAGACCATCTTCAACCTCAAGCCGTTGCTCGCGGACAACATGCTGGCCATCGCCCAGCTCGGTATCCGCGACCCGTCGGGCAAGATGGTCGCGCGGAAATCGTTCCCCAACCTGCCGGTTCTGGGCGACCTGATCGCGCCCAAGCTCGATGCGGCGGCGAAGAAGGCCTATGCCACCTGGCTCGAGGATCAGGTGGTGGAGAAATGGATGGCCCTGCCGCCCAAGACTTCCGACGCGGTCACCGAGGCCTACATCGCGGCCTATCAGGCGGTGATGAACGATGCCAAGTACCAGGCCATCGTCAAGGTTAAGTTCGGCGTGGATTTCGGCTGGCTGCGGGCCGCCGAGATGACCCGCATCGTCAAGCGGCTGGTGGCCACCACCGACCAAGATTTGGCGTACTTCACCAAGTTGCGCATCAAGCACGGGCTGGCGCCCGCCGCCGGAAAGAAGATGAAGACCGTCACCGCCAAGATCACCGCCAAGAAGCGCGGCGGGCGGCGCATGTTCTTCAAGGTCAAGGGCAAGACCCACAAGATCAAGGTCTCCGGTTCGCGCACCGACGTGCTCATCAACGGCGAGATGTCCTCCCGCGCAGAGGTCAAGGTCGGCATGACCTGCAAGATCGTCTATCCCGGCAACGGCAAAGAGGCCAAATCCATAGAATGCAAAAAGTAAGGCCGGGCGTTGGGGCGGCACCCCCTAGTTTCCCATCCCGGGGTGCCGCCCGTCCCCCGCCATGGAGGCCTTATGGACCCTGTCCTCGGGCCGGATGATGCTCTAATGCCCCCAGCCCCAAGAGCAATAAATGAGTGATCTCTACAATCCGGCGGCCATCTTCGAGGGCCTCGCCGGCATCATGAGCACCGACGCGCTCACCCTGATGCTGGTGGGCATCGTCGCCTCTTCCATCTTCGCCGCCATCCCCGGCATCGGCTCTTTGTTGCTGCTCTCCATGGTGATCCCCTATGCCATGGAGCTCAGTCCCTATTCCTGCATCGCCTTCCTGTTGGGCATCGGCGTGGTGTCCAACACCGCCAACACCTTTTCCTCGGTGCTGATCGCCGTGCCCGGCAGCGCCGGCAGCCAGGCCACCATCCTCGACGGCCACCCCATGGCCAAGAAGGGCGAGGCGCGGCGCGCCTTCGGTGCCGCCTATACGGCGTCGGCCATCGGCGGCATCTTCGGCGCCGTCATCTTCGTCATCACCCTGCCGGTGATGAAGCCCCTGGTGTTCGCCTTCGGCTCGCCCGAGTTCCTGATGCTGGTTCTGTGGGGCTTGAGCGCGGTCGGCATCCTGTCGGGCAATTCGGCCATCAAGGGGCTGATGGCCGCCGTGCTTGGCCTCGGCATCACCCTGATCGGCACCGACGCGCGCACCGGGATCGAGCGCTATACCTTCGAGGATTTCTACCTGTGGGACGGCATCAAGCTGGTGCTGGTCGCCCTTGGCGTGTTCGCCGTGCCGGAACTGGTGGACCTCTCGGTGCGCCGCACCAGCATCTCGGATTCGGGCGAGCTGGGCAGCGGCACCTGGCAGGGCGTCAAGGACGTGTTCAAGAACTGGTGGCTGGTGGTGCGCTGTTCGGCCATCGGCGTCTGGGTCGGCTTCCTGCCGGGGCTGGGAAGCTCGGTGGCCGACTGGTTCGCCTACGCCCATTGCGTCCAGACCGAGAAGAATCCGGAGAATTTCGGCAAGGGCGACGTGCGCGGGGTGATCGCGCCGGAATCCTCCAACAACGCCAAGGAGGGCGGGGCGCTGATCCCCACCACCATCTTCGGCATTCCCGGCTCGACGTCCTACGCCTTGATGCTGGCCGCCTTCATCGCCGTCGGCATCACCCCGGGCGAACAGATGCTGGGCCCGCAGCTGCCCTATCTCTACGGCATGCTGTGGGTGCTGGTGATCGCCAACCTCATCGCCACCGGGCTTTCCATGGGTTTTTCCAACGCCTTCGCCAAGCTTTCCCTGGTGCCGTTCTACATCATCGTGCCCATGACCCTGATCATGTGCGTGGTTGCCGCCTTCAGCGCCAATTTCGACTACGCGGATCTTCTGGTGCTGGTGATCTTCTCGGTGATCGGCGTGTTCATGAAGCGCCACGGCTGGCCGCGCCCGCCGCTGCTGGTGGCCGTAGTGCTGGGCAGCCAGATGCAGAACTACCTGTGGCTCACGGTGGAACGCTACTATTTCAGCGAATGGCTGGCCCGGCCCGGCGTCATCATCATCGGCTTGGTGATCATCGCCACCATCGCCTCACCCATCATCCGCGCCTACCGCCAGCCCGGCGGCATGCTCCATTTCGACGTGAAAAGCGACGCGCCCCAGCCCCGGCCCCATGGCGACTTGGTGATGGCGGGGCTCTATATCGCCTTGGCCCTTGTCGCCATGATCGGAGCGCTGGACTGGCCGCCCAGGGCGGCGCTCCCGGTCTATACCTTCACCGCTGCCGGCATCGCCCTGGCCCTGGTGCAGGTGGGCATGGTGATCGCCACCATGCGGCGGACCAAGGGCCCCTTGCCACGCGAGGCGGGCGCCAGCCAGCGGCGCCGGCGCTACGCAATCATCACGCTCTGGTTCGGCGGGCTCTTGGGCACCGTCATGGTGTTGGGATTCCAGGCCGCGTTCTTCGCCTTCCCGCTGGCCTATGCCCGCACCTACGGGGCGAGCTGGCGGCTGGCCCTGGGGCTGGGGATCGCCGGGGTGGTGATCCTGATCGGTTTGTTCGACACCATCATCCACATCGTCTGGCCCGAGCCCTTGCTCCAGCGCCTCATCCCCATCGGCGAAGGCATCTGGTACTGAGCAAATTCCGGAACCCGTCATAAGGGCAACGCCCACTTGGGTCGGAAGGGTCAGACTTTGGATGCGGGACAATATTTAAAAATGAAATTGCAACGCCAGGTCATTGGTCAGGCTTCGGGAGGGTTTACCTGGCCCATATCCACCCCATTCAGGTGCTGAGGAAAGATCGCTCGGCACCCTCAAGCACGAGGCAGGTGAGCCGGCCGGTCGCGTAAGCGCCGGTGTCGATGCCGATCCGGTTGGGCCTGATTTCGGGTTCATGGGTGATCGAATGGCCATGGACGACGACGCGGCCGTGATCAGCGGTGGATTGGAGGAAAACATCGCGGATCCATAACATGTCCGTTTCGTCCTGGTCTTCCATGGGCCGGCCCGGCCGCACCCCGGCGTGGACGAACAGGTAGTCGCCCTCCACATGAAAGGAACCGAGATTGTGGAGAAATTCCAAGTGGGCTGGCGGCAATTGCCCATGGAACTTCTTTTGCATGGTTTCGAAATCCACCGAACCCCGCAAGCGTCGTCCATCGGCGGCGCCATAGCTCATGAGGGTCGCATCGCCACCCACCATGGCCCAGTCAAGACCGATTTGCGCGTCATCCAGAAAGCGGAGCAATAGATCCTCGTGGTTGCCTTTGAGGTGGACGGAATCGAATCCAGGGAGCGAGGTGGTGACCAGGGTCTCCAACACCTCCCGGGACGAGGGGCCGCGGTCGATATAGTCGCCGAGATAAACGATGGCCTTACGGCGATCGTGGAAGGGCGCCGCATCTGTCCTGATCAGGTCGTGGAGCCGTTTGAGTAGGTCGGCGCGTCCGTGAATGTCTCCCACGGCGTAGACGCGGCTGTTATGAGGAACCCTATGCATTCGGCTGTCGCCTGGCTTCCATTGGGTGGTCCGGTTTCCATGTTAGTCCAAAAGGGTTTTGAGGAAAGGCCTGATCCGGGCGGCGCGGTCCGGGGCGCGAACCTCCACCATGGCGCCCGTCCCCCACGGCGCAGGGCCGATTGCGCCCCCTAAGCAAAGCCGGTACTCTTTTGCCCAGCCAAAAATAAAGCCGGGCCCAAAATCCTCGCGGTGCCAGTTTCTCCTGGGCGTGGGCGAGGCCGGCTAGAGGGAGGAAACCAAATGGCCTTCGACCTGATCATCCGGGGCGGCACCATCGTCGACGGCGCCGGCATGCCCGGCCACCGCGCAGACATCGGCGTCAGCGACGGCATCATCGCCGAGATCGGCGACCTTTCGGGCGAAGCCGCCACCGAGACCATGGACGCCGACGGCCACGTGGTGGCCCCGGGCTTCATCGACGGCCACACCCACATGGATGCCCAGGTCTTCTGGGACGACATCGGTTCCAATTCCTGCTGGCACGGGGTGACCTCGGTGGTCATGGGCAATTGCGGGTTCACCCTGGGGCCTTGCGCGGAACAGGACAAGGATCTGGTGCTGCACAATCTCGAGCGTGCCGAGGACATTCCCCGGCAGGCTATGATCGAGGGCATTCCCTGGAGCTGGGAAACCTATGGCGAATATCTCGATGCCGTCGATGCCTTGGCCAAGGGCCTCAACTACGCGGGCTTCGTCGGCCATTCGGCGCTGCGCACCCACGCCATGGGCGAACGTGCCATGGAGGAGGAGGCGACCGAGGAAGATCTCGAGGTGATGAAAGGCCAGCTCGCCGACAGCCTGCGCGCCGGGGCGCTGGGCTTTTCCACCTCGCGCACCTCTTCCCATCGCCTGCCCTCGGGCAAGCCGGTCGCCAGCCGGCTGGCCAGCTGGGGCGAGGTCGAGGCGCTCACCGCCGTGATGGCGGACCTCGGCGCCGGCATCTTCCAGATCGCCCGGGAGAACGTCATCGAAGACCCGGAAGAACGCCGCGCCGAGCACGACCAGATCAAGAATCTCGCGGTCAAATCCGGGGTGCCGGTGACCTTCGGCGGGACCTGGTACAAGCGCCCCCACCCCGAGGCCTGGCGCACCCAGTTCCGCATGGTCGACGAGACCATCGCCGCGGGTGGCAAGATGATGATCCAGGCGACCTCGGCCTGGAACGGCTCGTTGCGTTCGTTCGAAACCGCGACGCCGTATGATTTCATTTCGGTGTGGAAGGAATTCCGAAAAAAGCCCCTGGAAGACCAGGAAAAGGGCCTTCGCGACCCAAAAATGCGGGCCAAGCTGATCGACGCGGTCAAAAACCACGTGCACAAGCCCGACCCAAAGCTGCCCAACCTCTACCAACGCGCCGTGGACTGGGACTGGGTGTTCCCCTACGACCACACCCTGCCGCCCTTCCGCTCCATCTCCGACGTCGCCAAGGAGCGCGGCGTCGAGCCCATCGACGCCTTCATCGACCTCGCCCTTGAACACAACCTGAAGCTCTTCTTCATTCAGCCCAGCTTCAACGACGACCAGGACTACGTGCTGGCCCATATCCGCCATCCCCATTCGGTGGTGACCTTCTCCGATTCCGGCGCCCATGTGGCGACCACCTGCAGCCCGATCCACGGCCACCTGTTGGGCCATTGGGTGCGCGACGCCCAGGCCATCCCCCTGGAAATTGCCATTCGCAAGATCACCTTGGATATCGCGTCTTTCTGGGGCCTGGAAGGCCGGGGCTGGCTGCATGAGGGTTATCACGCCGACATCTGCGTCTTCGATCCCGAGACCATCGCGCCGACATTGCCGGTTTTGTTCCACGATCTGCCGTCCGGCGCGCCCCGGATCAAGCAGAAGACCGACGGCATCAAGGCCACCATCGTCAACGGCGAGGTCTTCATGCGCGATAACGAACACACCGGCGCCCTGGCCGGGCGCGTCATGCGCGGTCCGCTGGCCCATAACTGAGGGGCCGGCTTGACCCTCATGCTCGATCCAAGGAGAGATCCATGGACTACGATCTCCTGATCCGCAACGGAACCATCGTCGACGGCTCCGGCCTGCCGCGTTTCCAAGCCGACATCGGCGTGGCCGACGGGCGCATCGCCGACATCGGCAATCTGTCGGGTCCGGCCGGCGAGGTCATCGACGCCGAGGGCCACGTGGTCGCGCCCGGGTTCATCGATGCCCACACCCATATGGACGCCCAGGTCTTCTGGGACCCGCTCGGCACGTGTTCGTGCTGGCACGGGGTGACAAGCGTGATGATGGGCAATTGCGGGTTCTCCCTGGCGCCCTGCGCCGAGCAGAACAAGCACATGGTGATGCGCAATTTGGAACGGGCCGAGGACATCTCGCCGGCGGCCATGGAAGCGGGCATCGAGGACTGGTCCTGGGAAACCTTTCCCGAGTACCTCGATGCCGTCGAGGCCCTGCCCAAGGGCATCAATTACGGCGCCTATCTCGGCCATTCGGCGCTGCGCACCTATGTCATGGGCGAACGCGCCTTCGAGGAAGCGGCGGGCGACGACGACCTTTGCGCCATGAAACGCGTGCTTGCCGACGGCCTGCGGGCTGGCGCCATGGGCTTTTCCACCTCGCGCTCGACCAATCACCGCACCGCCGACGACAAGCCGGTGGCCAGCCGCCTTGCCACTTGGGATGAGGTCAAGGAACTGGTCGGAATCATGGGCGACGAGGGCGCGGGCATATTCGAACTGGCCCGGGAGAACGACAACGTGGGCGAAGAGGCCATCCGTGACTATTTCGACCGCGTGACCGACCTCGCCGTGGAGACCAAGGTGCCGGTGACCTTCGCCGGAAACGATGGCCGCAATCGGGGCGATTTCTGGCTCAATTTCTACAACTGCGCCGATGAGATACATGCGCGCGGCGGCCGGGCCCTGATCCAGGCTCATTGCCGCTGGGCCTGCACGCTGCTGTCCTTCGAATCGAAGATGCCCTACGACGGCGCACCGCTCTGGGCGGAGTTGCGCGCCCGGCCCCTGGCCGACCAGGAAGCCGCGCTCCGCGATCCTTCCATGCGCGCGAAGCTCACGGCCGCGGCCCTTCAATACGCCGAAGGGCCGGAAACCGGCATCGCCTCCGAGGTTCGCTCCCGGGTCGATTACGACTGGCTGTTCCCCTTGGAGCGCATGGTCCCGCCCTACACATCGGTGGCCGAGATCGCCCGCGAATGCGGCAAGGCACCCATCGACGTGGTCATCGACATGGCCTTGGCCAAGCACCTCAAGCAGTTCTTCATGCAGCCGCTGTTCAACGAGGATTGGGACGTGGTCCTGTTCATGATGCGCCATCCGAGGACCGCGGTGACGTTTTCCGATTCCGGCGCCCATGTCTCGCAGATCATGGATTCGTCGCTGCAGACCCATATGCTGAGCTATTGGGTGCGCGAGATGAATGAGTTCACCCTGGAGCAGGCCATCCGCAAGATGACCTACGATATCGCCTCGTTCTGGGGGCTCCATGACCGGGGCCTGGTGCGCCGGGGCAAGGCGGCGGACCTGGTGATCTTCGATGCCGACACCGTCGCGCCGCGCATGCCGACGCTCGAACACGACCTTCCCGGCGGCGCGCCCCGGCTCAAGCAGAAGGCCGACGGCATCCTCGCCACCGTGGTCAACGGCCAGACTTTGCTTAAGGACAACGAACACACCGGCGCCTATCCGGGCCGGCTGCTGCGCGGCCCGCTAGCGCATAACTGAAGTGCCGCCACGGGGCCGGGTCGCGGACCCCTGATCGCCTGGCCTCAGCCGCCGTCAGCCAACCCCTTTGGTGAAGGCCTCGAAGGGGATCGCGGTATAAGGGTAGGCGGCCTCGGCATGGGTCAAGCCCAGCGACACGCAGGTTTCCGCGAAACGCACGCCGATCGCCTTGGTGTTGAGCACCGGCAGGCCGGTGGCGGTTTCCAGCTCTTTGGGATCGACCACGTAGGGGATCAGCTTGCCGCCCAGCGGCAGGATGCATTGGGCTCCGTGGTCGCGCTTGAGGCTTTCGATCAGCTCTACCGCGCGTTCCATGATCTCGTCGGCGCGCGCATGGAGATCGTCGGAATAAATCTCCAGGCTGGTCATGGCGGCGATGACGTGATCCATGCCATAGGCGGCGATGGTGCGCCGGCAACTGGCGATATCGCTCTTCAGTGGGGTGATGACGGCGATCCGGTCGGACAGGTTGGCGCCCACGTGAAGGGCCGTGCGCAGCAAGCCGATCACCGGGATGCGCACCGCCAGGCGGCTTGCCTCGACCCCGGGATCGAAGGTGTTGGACTGGATCACCGCGTCGAAGCCGTTCTCCGCCGCCCAGACCGCCTTGCGCACCAGCCCCGGCGTCTCCATGGCATGGTGGAGGCCGTTGGTGCGTTGCGCTAAGCCCTGGAGTTTGTGCACCAGGGCGCCGGGGTAATCGTCGGGGAAATGGACCTCGATCTCGGTGCCCGGCGAGGCGTAGGAGGCCACCAGGGCGCGCACCGCCTCCACGTCATCATCCGATTGGCGCGGGTCCCTGGGCGCCTGATTGAGAAACATGATGCGCATGGCCAAGCCGCTCCTAGAACTCGGGACGGCGGTCGCGGTGGGGGGTCGCGGCCTCGTACGCATGGCCGAGGCGTAAGATGGTGGCCTCGTCGAAGGCGCGCCCGGCGATCTGCATGGCGAGCGGCAAGCCGGCCGCGTTGAAGCCGGTGCAGACCGAAAGCGCCGGCACGCCGGCGACGTTGAAGGGCTGGCTCGGATTGGGCTTGCGCGCCCGGGGGCCGCCGGAATGCCGCGCCATGGGCGGCGCCGGGTCGAGCACCGTCGCCGTGATCAGGGCATCGAAATCATCGAACAAGGCGTCCATTTCCGCCGCCAGATGGCGCCGCGCGCGCTGCGCCTGAAGGTAGTCCACCGCCGGGATCATGGCCCCTTCGGCGGTACGATACTGAAGGCTGGCGCCGAAATCGCCGGCCCGGGCCATCCAATCGTGTTCATGGGCGGCGAAGAACTCGGATTCGCCGATCAGGATCTTGACGTCGTGATAATCCATCAGCGGCCGCGCCCGGGCGTCGGCCACCGCCGCGCCGAGGCCGGCCAGCACCGCGAGCGCGGCGTCGATGGACGCCGCCATCTCCCGGTCCGCCACCATGTCGTCCTCGAAGAAATGGCGCAGCACACCGATGCGAAGCCCTTCGATCCCATCGCCGAGGCCGTCGGTGAAATCGTCCACGGGAAGCGCGGCGCTGCCGGGGTCGGAAGGATCGTGGCCGGCGATGGTATTCAGCACCAGGGCGCAATCCTCCACCGTCCAGGCCAGCGGCCCGCAGGAATCGAGCGAAAAGGAATAGGGGATCACGCCCCGGCGGCTGACCCGCCCATAGGTCGGCATCAGCCCGGCGGTTCCGCAGAGCGCCGCCGGGTTGCGGATCGAGCCGCCGGTATCGGTGCCCAGCGCCGCCATGGCGAGCCCCGCCGCCACCGCCGCTCCCGATCCGGTGGACGACCCGCCGGTGAAGCCGTGATCCCGGTTCCAGGGGTTGCGGGCCGGCGGAAAGGCCTGGTCCGGCGACGGCGCGCCATGGGCGAATTCCAGGCAGGCGAGCTTGCCCAGCGGCACCGCGCCGGCTTCCTTCAGTTTTTCCACCACGAAGGCGTCGCGCTCGGGCAGGTGATCGGCAAGCACCCGGGAATGCGCCGTGGTGCGGATGCCCGCGGTCTCGATATTGTCCTTGAGGGCCACCGGAATGCCCAACAGCGGCCCCAGGTCGCGGCCCTCGGCCAGCGCCGCCTCGGCGGCCTTGGCGGCATCCAGAGCGCGGTCCCCGGTGACCAGAAGATAGGCGTCGATCTTGGGGTTGATGCGCTCGATACGCTCGAGAAACGCTTGGGTCAGCGTCACCGGCGATAGATCACCGGCGCGGAACCGGCGCCCCGCCTCGGCGATCGAGAGATAACAGAGCGCGTCGGCCATGGTTCAGCCGCGCCGGCGGGGGCCCAACGCGAAGGCCGGCTCGTCGTAGCGCCCGACCAACCGGCGCACGCGGGCGCCGGCGGCCCTGTTTTCGGCCACCAAAGCCACCATCCGGTCCATGGCCTCGTCATCGAGGGTGAGCCCCGCCTCGGCGAAGAGGTCGGCGAGACGTTCCCTGATCGCCCCCTGTCCTTGCTCAGTCATGGCTCCCCCCTAGCGGCGCCCCACGTTTTACCGTTCGCGCCTTCGGCCATGGGCATTATCCTTGGCCCCGCATATCATAGGGAAGCCGTCCGCCGCGCCGCAAACGGTTTATCGGCAATGATCATTTTCAATCATCGCGTATTCTAGCCTCCTGGCACACGAAACAAGGGAGCAGTCATGCCGACCGACCAAGCACAAACGACCTCGCACGCCGGTGAGCAATCGTCACCGGAAATTCTCCCCTCGGAACGCTGGATCATCGTTGGGCTGGCTATATTCCAGGGATTGGGGCTGTTTGCCGTGAATTACGGAAGAGACCTCGGGCTATGGCCATTTACCACCATCATCGGGCAATTCATTTGTTATGCCGTGGTCCTGGCGGTGCCGACGACCACGGTCTTGTGCTTAACCGATTGGCGGGACCGCCAACTCTGGAAGTACGCGGCAACCATGGCCTTGATCTATGGCGGCCTAGCCGCTTACGGCGGCTATCAACTTGGTGGCTACAGCGGCCTCAATGACGCACGCATTGCCGTGCCTTTCATCATCAGCATGGCCGTCTTTTTCGTTGTCGTGACGCCATTCGCGCAATGCTGGCTCGCCCAGGGGCGGTTTCGATTTTCCTACGCGGAGCTCTTCGAACATTCCTGGAACGACACGCTTACGCTCGCGATCGCCGCACTTTTCACGGGGATTTTCTGGCTGTTGCTGTTTCTTTGGCAGGGCATGTTCGCTCTCATCAAGGTCGACTTTTTCTCAACCATTTTCTCGTCGAACTGGTTCTTTTATCCGGCGACCGGCCTGTTCTTCGGTCTCGGCCTGGTGATCGGGCGCACCCAACACAGTGCCGTCGGCATTCTTCGCAATATCGTTCTTTCCGTCCTGAAGGGCCTTTTGCCCGTGTTGTCGTTTGTGGGAATCCTTTTCATCTGCGCGCTCCCGTTCACCGGCCTTGAGCCTTTGTGGAAGACACGTTCGGCGGCAAGCCTCCTGATGGTTTTCTTGGTCGCTTTGGTGAGCCTCGTTAACGGGGTCTATCAGGATGGCCGGAATACCCGTCCCTATCCGGCGGCACTCCGGCGCCTCGTCGAAGCGGCGGTCCTGCTGGCGCCGATATACGCGGGCCTTGCGGGGTACGCATTATGGCTGCGGGTCATGCAATATGGCTGGACCACCCATCGGGTCTGGGCGGCGATTATCTGCGTGACCCTGGCATTGTATACGCTGGCCTACGCCTACAGCGCGATCCGCCAGACGGCCGTTTGGCTTGGCAACATCTCTCGTTTCAATGTCGCCATCGCGCTCTTCATCATGGCGGTGCTTCTATTGATCAATCTCCCCGGTATCAACCCGCGGGCGATCGCCGTGGCGAGCCAGACACAGCGCCTCGTCGACGGAACCGATTTCCCCGGCACCTTCGATTACGCCTTTCTTCGATTCCACTCCGGCCGCGACGGGGCAGACGCCCTGAGAGCCCTGAAAAAGCACAAGACGGTAGCGGGCAACCAGAAAATCGCCCAAGCGATCGACGACGCCCTGGCAAGGAAAAGAGAGTATTCGTTCGGTCCCGATCCAAACGTTCGAACGACAAAACAGATGCGCAAGAAACTGATCACCATTCCTGGAAACCTCGCCCTCGACCCCGATTTTCTCCGCATGTTCCTGGGGAAGAAGGCAAATTACTCGCTTCTTAGGTGTCTCGGAACCGTACCTTGCGTCATCATCGCTCTCGACCTAAATCGCGACGGGCGCGAGGAATACCTGATTTTCCGAAATAACTCGTTCATCGGAGTTGATGTCTATGGGCGCAGCGAAGAAGGGAAATGGGAGTGGGTTGGCACCGGTCAAGCCGAAGGAGGCTGGCGAAAAACTCGGAACAGAGCGAAGAACTCCCTAGAGACCTTGAGGAAGGGAAAGTACAGGGTGGTCCCTTCCCGTTGGGATGCGCTGCGCGTCGGTGACCTCGAATATCACTTCATCGCGCGCTGAGGACGAGGCGAAGAGAAAGTCATGGAAGACAAGAGTGCGACCGAACGGCTCGCCCATTGGGTGCGGGATTTCGAGGCGGGCGCGATCCCGCCGACGATCCGCGCGGCCGCCTTGGAGCGGCTCAAGCTCTCGGTCTTGGACGCCATCGGCTGCGCCTACCTCGCGCGCGGAAGCGAAGCCACGCAGCCGATGATCGCCGCCCAGGGCGATCTGGGCCCGGGCGGGCCCTGCACGATCATCGGCGGGGCCGAGCCCGCCCCGGTGACGGCCGCGGTCCTGCTCAACGCCACCTTGATCCGGGCCCTTGACTTCAACGACCATCTCGCCATGGATCCCAATGACGGGGCGCGGCTCGGCGGCCATCCTTCCGACGTGCTGGCGGTGGCCCTCGCCGTGGGCCAATGGCGGGAGCGCAGCGGCGCCGAGGTGTTGGAAGCGGCCCTCATGGGCTATGAGATCTTCGGCCGCGCCCAGAAGCTGCTGGGCCGCGGCCATTCCTGGGACCATGTGACGGTCCACGGGCTCACCGCGCCGGCGATCGCCGGCAAATTGATGGGGTTACCCGTCGACGCGCTGGCCGATGCCCTATCGCTCGGCGCCGCCCATGGCACGACGCCGGGCGTGGTGCGCCGGGGCGCCCTGTCGTCGGCCAAGTTTCTGGCCGGTCCCATGGTCTTGCAAGCGGGCACCACCGCGGCGCTGCTGGCGGCCCACGGCGCCACCGGGCCGCGCGCGGTTTTCGAGGAATCCGAAAAGGGGCTGGGCCGCCAGGTCTATGCGGGCGCCGACATGACGGGTCTTTCCGCGCCGCTCACCGGGCGCCCCATGGTGGAAGGGGTGACCATCAAGGCCTACCCCGGCCTGGACACCAGCCAGGCGCCCATCGCGGCGGTGATCGAGGCACGCAAGGCCCATGGCGGCCCGGCCGACGAGATCGCCGCGCTCACCCTGACCCTGACCGACAGCCCCATGGTCCGGCGCCAGGTCGAGGACCCGGCGCTCAAGAACCCCACCAACCGGGAAACCGCCGATCACAGCCTCACTTACCTGGCCGCCGTCGCCCTTCTCGAGGGCGAAGTCACCGAGGCGCAATACGCGCGGGCGCTGTGGGAGGACCCCCGCGTCAAGGACATGATGGGCCGCGTCACCATGGAGATGGACGCCGCCTGGGAGGCGCGCGCGCCCGGCGCCTATCCCTGCACGGCGAGGATCACCACGAAATCGGGCGCGGAGCATCGGGCCGAAATCGCCTACGCGCCGGGCCATGCGCGCAATCCCATGGATACAGAAGCCGTGGCCGCCAAGTTCCGCCGTTCCGTCGCCGGCCATATGGACGAGGCCCGGGCGGCGGAGATCGCAGGCTTGGTGGCGGCCATGGACCAGGCGCCCACCTTGCGCCCGCTCATGGAGGCGCTGGCGGGCTGATCCAGGCCATGGGCCGGCGTGGCGCCGGGGACCGGCGGGCGTGCGCGTACCGGGCCGGGAGTGCCGCTATGGCGCGGCCCGCGCCCATTTACCGATCTCCACTTCCCAGCCCCGCTGAGACAAATCGCAGCCGTTTCCTTCCGGATCGCGCATGCGCACCTCCGACTGGGTCCGGCTGGCGGGCCGCTTGGCGATGGTGGCGGGGCCCTCGATGCTTGCCGCGAAGGCCTGGGAATCGGCGACGATGACCCCCATATGGGCGATCCCCATGCGCCCCTCATGGCCTTCGCTGTCGTTGTAGAAGGCCTGAATGGCGACGTTGGTGTGCCCGTCGCCGACATGGCGGTTGCGGTAGCCGGGTTCCTCGCGCCGCGCCGCATGGGCGGCCCAAAGCTCGGGGAAACCAAACACCTTCATGTAGAAATCCTCGACCGCTTCGGGATCCAGCGCGTTGAGCGCGATATGGGCGATCCTGGGAACCCGCGGCGCCCCGGGTTTGATGCCGAAATTGCGCGCCGACAGGCTCACCGGATTGCATTCGGGATCGTGGATGCGCACCTCGCCGCGCGATAGTTCGCCGCTTTCCGCGATCACCGTGCCGCGCGGGTAGTGTTCGAGGTAACGGGCGACGGTGTGCTCGATGTCGTCGACGGCGATGCCGAGGTGATGCAGGCCCGGTTCCATGCGCGGCTCGCCCAAGTCGGGGCGGTGCCGGAACAGGGTGATGTTGAAACCGCCGTCGGTAAGCGTTACGTCGCCATCTTTGGTGCGGCCCAGTTCCTCGAAGCCGAAATACCGGGCATAGAACCCGGCGAGCGATTCCGGGTCTTCGCTGAGCACGGCAAGGTATCCGATCCGGGCCATGGGCGCCCTCCCCCGATGCGCGGCCAGGGCCGCGCCTTTCCATGTGCACTATGGGGAAATTCTCTCACCGGGGGCGGGGCTTGTAAATGGGCAGCGCCCAATGACGGCGCACTCAGTCGGCCACCACCCGCCATTGGATGGTCTCCCCGCCGCGGTAGACGATGGCGCGTTCCTCGGGGCCGGCGACCGCCACCTCCTCGGGCGCGGTCCAATCCGCGCGCTCGAGCGTTATGGTCTCGGTATTGGGCTGCAGCCCGTAATGGGCGGCACCGTTGAGCGAGGCGAAGGCCTCGAACTTGTCCAGCGCGCCGGCTTCGTCGAACAGCTTGGCATAGGTCTCGATCGCCACCGGCGCGTTGAACAGGCCGGCGCAGCCGCACACCGCGAGCTTGGCCGCCACCGGATGGGGCGCGGAATCGGTGCCGAGGAAAAAGCACGCCTCGCCCGAGGTGGCCGCCTCGGCCACCGCTTGGCGGTCGCCTTCGCGCTTGATGATGGGCATGCAGTAATAATACGGCCGGATGCCGGAACCCAGCATGTCGTTGCGGTTGAGCTCCATGTGGTAGGGCGTGATGGTGCCGCCCACCTGGGGCGCCTTGGCGCGCACGTAATCGACGCCGATCTTCGACGAAAGATGTTCTAGAACGATGCGCAAGCCCGCATATTCCCGGGTCATGGGCTCCAGCCGCTTATCGATGAACACGGCCTCGCGGTCGAACACGTCCACCGTAGGATCGGCGGCCTCCTCGCCGTGGATCAACAGCCGCATGCCGATCTTCTCCATGCGCGCGAGAACCGGGCGGATCTTCTCGAAATCGGTGACGCCATAGGCCGAATTGGTGGTGGCGCCCGCCGGATAGAGCTTGACGCCGGTGAAGACGCCGTCGCCAAAGCCCCGTTCGACCTCGTCGGGGTCGGTCTCGTCGGTCAGGTAACAGGTCATCAGCGGCTGGAAGTTCGAGCCTTCGGGGACCGCCGCCAGAACCCGCGCCCGATAGGCCAGGGCATCGGCAATGGTGGTCACCGGCGGCACCAGGTTCGGCATGATGATGGCGCGGCCGAAGTGGCGCGCCGTGAAACCCATCACCGATTTGAGCATCTCTGCGTCGCGCACGTGGAGGTGCCAGTCGTCGGGCTTGACGATAGTAATGCTCTCGGTCATGGGGTCCGCCGTCACAGGCCCTGGGCGGCGGTGACGTAGGGGTCGGTTTCCATATCGTCGTCGCGCACCGCCCCGGTGAGGTCGGCGATGCGCTTGATCCCCCGCTTGTCGCACCATTCGCGCAAATCATCGATGATCGAGATCATCGCCGTCGGGTTGCGGAAATTGATGTAGCCGATTTCCACCGCGGAGGCGCCGGCCAGCATGTATTCGATGACGTCCTCGGCATTGGAGATGCCGCCGCAGCCGATCACCGGGATCGAGACCGCCTTGGAGATCTGGTAGACCATGCGCATGATGATGGGCTTGATGGCGGGGCCCGAAAAGCCGCCGATCTTGTTGCCCAGGGACGGGCGGAAGCTGGCGACGTCGATCTTCATGGCGAGGATGGTATTGGCGACGGTCAGCACATCGGCCCCCGCTTCCTCCGCCGCCAGCGCGATATCGACGATCTCCCCGGCATTGGGCGACAGCTTGGCCCACACCGGCTTGTCGGTTTCCGAGCGCACGCGCCGGACGATGTCGCCTGTGTGGTTGGCCTGGAGCGCGAAATTTCCGCCGCCGGGCTTGCGGGTGGGGCAGGAGATATTGATCTCGATGGCATCGACCCCGGGGGCGGTGATGTCCCGCGCCATGGCCTGGAAATCGTCGGCATCCTCGGCCGAGATGCTGACCACCAGGGGCGGCGTGTAGCGCTTGTAATCGGGCAGCTGCACGTCGAGGAAGTATTGCAGCCCCTTGGTGGGAAGGCCGATGGAATTGATCATGCCGGCCTCGACCTCGGCGGCGCGGGGGGTCGGATTGCCGGCGCGGAAATTGCGCGAAACGGTCTTCGCCACCAACGCGCCCAAGCGGTTGATGTCGATGACTTGCGCGTATTCGGTCGAAAACGAGCCCGACGCCGGCATCACCGGGTTGGCCAGGGTAAGCGCCCCAAGTTTTACGGAAAGATCTACCATCCCAAAGTCTCCTGCATGTCGAATACCGGGCCTTCCACACAGACCCGGCGCAGTACCTTTTCGCCATCGACCTCGAAGGTCTTGACGCAAACGTAACAGGGCCCGAGCCCGCAGGCCATGACCTGCTCCATGGCGATTTGGCCGGGGATGCCGAATTGCTTGCCCAGCCGCCGCATCACCTGGAACAACCGGTTGGAGCCGCAGGTAAAAAAGGCATCGGCCTTGCCGTCGTCGATGAGCGCCCGGAGGATGCCCTCGACATTGTCAACGTCGGAAGTGCCATCGCTATCCATCACCGGGACGATGGCGGCGCCGATCGCCTCGAACCTATCGCGGGACAACAGGTAATCGGGATTGCGCGCGCTCAAGATCGCCGTGATGCCGACGCCGCGTTCACCGGCGAGTTGAGAGATCGGAGCCATGGTGGCGAGCCCCACCCCGCGGCCGAGGACGACGATGTTTTTCCACTCAGGCTCCAGCGAAAATCCGACGCCCAAGGGGCCGACGATGTTGCATTTGTCGCCGGGCGCCAAGGTAGCCAACCCATGGGTGCCCCGGCCGACACATTTGTAAAGGAATTCGAGCCGCCTCGCCTCCTTGTCGATGGCATAGATGCTCTGGGGCCGCCGGAACCAGAGGTCGCCCTGGTCCGGCGAGGGGCATAACACATGGAAAAACTGGCCCGGTTGCACGGCCAGCGCCTTGGGCGAGGCGGTCACCACCAGGTGTTTGTATTCGTCGTTGATCCAATCGTTGGTAACGACTTCGGTTAGAGTCTCCTCGACCACTGTATGGGCGGGGAAATCGGCCGCAGCACTTGCCCCCACCACGAAGGGCTGGGAAGCATATTGGTAGTCCCGCATGGTCAAATTCCGGCTCCCTGATGCGCAGTTTCGAGGTCGCTTAGGGCCGGTAAACCAATTGGGTCAGAGATTCTTTAACCGCACCAAGCTCACTCATGAGACGTGGGATACTTATACCGGATTTTCCGCACGGTAGAGCATTATCCGACCTAATTGACCCATTTGACCGGAATGATTTTACGTCGTGGCTAGGCGCGCATCGCACGGCGATGCGGGGCATCGGCGAAGATGTGCAACGAACGCCACGACGTAAAAGCACCCGGCCCGCGGTGGGGCTCATCAGCCCCCAGGGTGCGTTGCGGCCCTCGCCCGATACACCGCATCGCGCTTCGGCCCGCGTCTGCCCTGGAAACCGATGAGCACCCATCAAATTGATTCAATTAGGTCGGATAGTGCTCTGGGTAATCGCCAGCGCGACCCCTTCAACATCAAGCTCCTCGACGCGAAGCCCCATCTTAGGCGGAACGCCTTGAGCCGGTCGCCGATATCGTCGAACCGGATGGGCATCAAGCGCCGGACGGCAGAACGTCGCGCCACTTGGCGCGGATTCTCTCATCCAGTTCGGGGCTCGAGCGCGCCGTCTTCGGGAAGCTGTCCTTGCGCCTGAAAGGGATGCAGGCATCGACGATCACCCGCGAATTGCGGGGATCGTCGTCGCCGTAGCTCATGGGGTCGAGGCGCGTGCTCCAGCAGCCGTTCAACACGTCGACACCGTCCTTGGGATCGCAGCGGGTGCACATGGCCCAAACCACGTCGTTCATGTTGGATGGGTCGATGTCGTCATCGACGACGATGACCCAGCGGTTGGCATAGGCCCCGGCATGGCATTGGGAGGCAATCAATCCCGCCTGTTTGGAATGGCCCGGATACATCGTCTTGACGGATATGGTCAGCCACATGCGCCCGCCGCCGGCCTCGTGGGTCCACACCCCATTGATTCCCGAGATGCCCGCCGCCTCAAGCTGGGACCAGACCATGCCGCTCCTTGTATAGCCCCGGAAGAAGGTGTTGTCGTTGGGCGGCACGGCGGGAACGGCGCCGACCAAGATGGGGTCGTCGCGGTGCATCAGGGAAGTGATGCGGATCGCCGGCTCGAGGTTGGCCCCGCCGGCGTAATAGCCCGTCCATTCGCCCAACGGGCCTTCCATGATCGTGTCGTCGGGGTGGATCAGCCCCTCGAAGGCGATCTCGGCGTCTGCCGGGATCGGCAACCCGGTGGCCGGACCGTTGATGACCTCCATGGGCTCGCCCAGGATGCCGCCGGCGTAGTCGTATTCGCTCTTGCCCAGCGGCATTTCCGTGCCCGAGATCATGAACATGGCCGGGTGCAGGCCGGAGACGACAGCCACCGGACAGGGCTCGCCCCGCTCATGATATTTCTTGAGGATCATGCCGCCCTGCTTGCCCCCGGAGATCATGATCGAGGCGGTCTTGGCATCATGGGACTGGATGCGGTAGCAGCCGCAGTTGATCCAATCGGAATCCGGGTCCTTCATGACCACCATGGCGGCGGTGCCGATGTAATAGCCGCCGTCGTGTTCATGCCATTTGGGGGTCGGGAATTTCTCGATATCGACGTCATCCCCTTCGCTGACGTTTTCCAGGATTGGCCCGCCATTGACCACCTTGGGCGGGAACAGCGGCGTATCGGCCATGTAATCGCGCCAATACTGCACCAGGTCGATCTCGGCGGTATCCGCCGGCAGGCCAAGAGCGAGGCTGACCCGCGGCGACGAACAAAGAATATTCGCCAGCACCCGGTAATTCGCCTCAAATCCCGGCACCTGGTCGAACAGGACCGCCGGATTGGTCATCTTGCGCATCATGAGATCGACGATGCCGCCGATCTCTTCCTCGCGGTCGGCGCCGCTGATCCGCTGCAACTCGCCGGCGGCCTCGATCTCCTCGATCCACGTTCTCAGGTCCTTGTTGGCCATTGTCGGTGCCTCCTCTGAAAAACCGCCCTGAAAAACCGGGGGTGCCGTCTTCGGCCCGTCCCTGAACGTTAGGGACAAGAGTGGCCGAACTTGCCGGACCCGACAACCGTTAGTGCATTATCCGGCGAAATGGAATCAAATTGGCCGGAAAATGCTCGAACGATGCCAGCGTTGGCCATCGGTGCTATAAGATAAGATCACGAATGGCGCCGGCCAAGCAAAAGCCAAGGCGCCATCGCAAGTTTCTCAGGGGTCACATGCACGCGCTTCCTCCACTCCCACGCGACGCACCATTTCGCGGCCGGCGGCCATGAAGCCGGCGGCGTTTCAGTATCATAACCCGCTTACGGTGGAAGACGCCGTCGCCACCCTCGCCGAGGTGGCTCCCGACCAGGGGCGCATCCTGGCCGGCGGCCAAAGCCTGGTGCCGACCATGGCCTTCCGCCTGGCGACCCCGGAACACTTGGTGGACATCAACGGCATCGAGGAACTTGGGCGCCTGGCGATCGAAGACGGCGTACTTTCCATCGGCGCCTGCGTGCGCCACGCCGCCTTCCACCGCCCCGTCCTCGAGGGCGGGTTTGGCGCGATTTTGACCCGGATGGCGGGCCATATCGGCCATTATCCCATCCGCCAGCGCGGCACCTTCTGCGGCAGCCTGGCCCAGGCCGATCCGTCGTCGGAATGGTGCCTGGCGGCGGTCACCCTCGACGCCTCAATCACCGCCCAAAGCACCCGGGGGGGGCGCACCATCGCAGGCGCGGATTTCATCGAAGGAATCATGACCACGGCCCTAGACGAAGACGAGCTGTTGGTGGAAACGCGATTTGCTCTGCCCGCCGCCGATACCCGCTTCGGCTTCGTCGAGTTCAGCCGCCGGGCGGGCGATTTCGCCCTCGCCATGGCGCTCGCCAGCTTCCGCCTGTCGGGCGGCGTGATGATCGAGGCGCGGCTAGGCATCGGCGGCGCCGAAGACCGCCCCCGCCGCATCGGTGAAGCGGAGGCCGAGCTCAACGGCCAGCCCCCCGGCACGCCAGCCTTCGAAGCCGCGGCGGCGGCGGTGGCGGCAGAGCTGGATCCCATGGAGGATGCCGGCACCAGCGCGCAGTACCGCCGCGAATTGGCCCAATGCCTGGCCCGGCGCGCACTTGAGAGTGCCGCCTCATGACCGACAAGCACGACCTCACGCTCACCATCAACGGCTTTGATCACGCCATCACCGTGGACGCCCGGCGCACCCTTGCCGACGCCATCCGCGACCAATGCGGTCAGACCGGCACCCATATCGGATGCGAGCACGGGGTCTGCGGCAGCTGCACGGTTCTTCTCGACGGCGTGCCGGTTCGCTCCTGCCTGATCTTCGCCGTGCAGTGCGAGGGCCTGGCCATCCGCACCGTCGAAGGGCTCGCCGAGGGCGACGAGCTCCATCCCCTGCAGCGCAGTTTTATCAAACACCATGCCCTGCAATGCGGTTTCTGCACGCCGGGCTTCCTGATGCTGGCGGTCGGCATTCTCGAGAACGAGCCCAACATCGCCGATGCCGACCTGCGCGAGCTTCTGTCGTCCAATCTCTGCCGCTGCACGGGCTATGCCAACATCGTCAAGGCGGTCCGTGCGGCGGCCGATGAACTAAGAGAAGGCCGATAGCCTTGGCAAAAGTGCTCGGCCAATCGGTTGAACGCCTCGAGGACCCACCGCTGATCACCGGTCGCGCGCGCTTCGCCGCCGACATCAACTTTCCCCATCAGCTTCATATGCGCGTGGTACGCAGTCCCCACGCCCATGCCGAGATCCGGGGCATCGACACTTTGGGGGCCTTGGCCCTGCCCGGAATCCATGCCGTGTGGACCGCCGACGACATTTCGGACATCGGGCCGGTCGACTTCCGCGCGGACCGCTCGGTCGAGGCGCTCAAGCCCTACCGCCAACCGGTCTTGGCGAAGGGACGTGTGCGCTACGTGGGCGACCCGGTGGCGGCGGTGTTCGCAGACGATCCCTATCTCGCGGAGGATGCCGCGGAACTGGTCGCCATCGACTATTTTGAGCTTCCGGCGATTGTCTCGGCGGACGATCCGCCAGGGGAGTTCGCCCCCGGCACCGGCACCGAGGCGACCATCATTCCGTACTCTTACGGCGATATCGAGGCCGCCTTCGCCGAGGCCCACGCCGTTGTCGAGCTCGATCTTCTCACCGGCCGCCATTCGGGCGTGCCCATGGAGACCCGGGGCGCCATCGGCCGGTATGACGCCGCCAACGACATCTTGGAACTCCACGGCGCGGCCAAGGTGGTCCACCGCAACAAGGAAACCCTGATCCGCATGCTGGGGAGAGAACCGTCCGGGTTGCACCTCTATGAAAGCCATGTGGGCGGCGGCTTCGGAATCCGCGGCGAGGTCTATCCCGAGGACGTCCTGGTGCTGGTGGCGGCCCAGCGCCTGGGGCGCCCGGTCAAATGGATCGAAGATCGCATGGAGCACCTGATGTGCGCCAACCAGGGGCGCCAACAGCACCACCGGGCGCGCATGGCCGTCGATGCCGAGGGCCGCATCCTCGGCATCGAGGACATCTTCCATCATGACCAGGGGGCTTACATCCGCACCCACGGGGTGGTCGTCCCCAACTTGACCATGTGTTTGTTCACGGCGCTCTACCGGGTGCCCGCCTATCACGCCCGGGCCCATGTCCGGCTGACCAACAAGACGCCCTGCGCCACCTACCGCGCGCCCGGCCGGTTTGAAGCCAGCTTCGTCCGCGAACGGCTGATGGACGCCGCCGCGGCGAAGATCGGCATCGATCCCATCGAGATCAGGCGGCGCAACCTGATCACCAAAGCCGAGATGCCCTACACCATCGCCTATGACGAGCCCGAGGCCAAGGATGGGGAGATAGATTCCGGCGACTACACCCTGCTTCTCGACAAGACCTTGGCCCATGTCGGCTGGGACATTCTTGGCCCCCAACTCAAGGCGCGCCGCGCCCATGGCGAGCTGGTGGGCGCCGGCATCGGCATGTTCCTCGAAGAAGGCGGTCTCGGCCCGTCCGACGGCGCGAAGATCAGTGTCGACACCCAAGGCGACGTCGAAGTGATCACCGGCGGCGCGTCGCTCGGCCAAGGGTTCGAGACATCCATGGCGCAGATCTGCGCCGAGGCGCTGGGCGTCGACTACCGGCGCATCCGCGTCATCCATGGCCAAACCGACCGGATCCCCTACGGCATCGGCGCTCATGCCACGCGGACCACGGTGATGACCGGCAACGCCGTTAACGCCACGGCCTTGGCGGTGCGCGGCAAGGCGCTCGACGTGGCGTCCGAGGTCCTCCAGACGCCGGCCGATGAACTGGTCATCACCGACGGCACGGTGACCCAGCGCGGCAAGGCGACGGGGCCTTCGATCACCCTGGGCGAAATCGCCGGCCTCCTTGCCCCGGCCTCGAAAAACCGCGGTGCCCATGCGCCCGGCCTCGCCGCCGAGGAATTTTTCAATACCACCGAAACGGTATTCCCCTATGGCATTCACTTCGCCGTGGTCCGAATCGACGGCGAAACCGGAGGCGTGGAGGTCGAGCGGTTCGTCGTCGCCTACGACGTCGGACGCGCGGTCAACCCGATGCTGGTCGAAGGGCAACTGGTCGGCGGGTGCATCCAGGGACTGGGCGGGGCGCTGTATGAGGAATTCGCCTACGACGAGCGCGGCCAGCCCCTGGCGGTGACCTTCGCCGATTACCTCATGCCCACCGCCGGCGAGGCGCCCGATGTGGAGGTCCTGCTGACCGAGGACGCGCCGAGCCCGCACAATCCACTGGGCATCAAGAGCGCGGGCGAAGGCGGCATCAACGGCGTCGGCGCGGCCATCGCCGGCGCCATCGACGACGCCATCTCCACCCCCGGTGCGGTGACGCGGCTGCCGGTGACCCCGCAACGGATGAGGGAACTGCTGCGGAATCGCCAAGCATGAGGCCCGGACCAACCCAGGTCTTGGGCCAATCGGTTGAACGCCTCGAGGACCCGCCGCTGGTCACCGGCCGCGCCCGCTTCGCCGGCGATATCAACTTTCCCCATCAGCTTCATATGCGGGTGGTGCGCAGCCCCCATGCCCATGCCGAGATCAAATCCATCGACTGCGCGGCAGCGGCGGCCGTGCCCGGAATCTTCGCGGTCTGGACAGCTGCCGACATCCCCGAGATCGGGCCGGTCGATTTTCGCGCCGACCGGGCGTCGGAGATCCTCAAGCCCTACCGCCAGCCGGTCCTAGCGAAAGCGCGTGTGCGCTATGTCGGCGACCCGGTGGCGGCGGTCTTCGCCGAGGACCCCTATATCGCCGAGGATGCCGCCGAACTGGTGGCCATCGACTACGAGGAGCTCCGGATCATCGTCCGCGCCGATGAGGAGCCCGGCGAATTTTCCCCTGGCCTCGGCACCGAAGCGGCGCTGTTGACCCACAGTTTCGGCGACATCGAGGCCGCCTTCTTAGCTGCCCATAAGGTCATCGAGCTCGATCTTTTGACCGGCCGCCATTCGGGCGTGCCCCTGGAGACCCGCGGCGCCATCGGCCGCTATGACGCCGCCAACGATATCTTGGAACTGCACGGCGCGGCCAAGGTGCTCCATCGCAACAAGGAAACCCTGGTGGGCATGCTGGGATGCCATCCCGCCCAGCTGCACCTGCACGAAAGCTACGTCGGCGGGGGCTTCGGAATCCGCGGCGAGCTGTACCCCGAAGACGTCCTGGTGCTGGTCGCGGCCAAGCGCCTGGGACGGCCGGTGAAATGGATCGAGGATCGCCATGAACACCTGATGTGCGCCAATCAAGGCCGCGAGCAGCGGCACCTGGCGCGCATCGCCGTCGACGAGGACGGGCATATCCTAGGGCTAGACGACGAGATCTTCCACGACCAGGGCGGCTATGTGCGGACCCACGGCTCCAACGTCGCCAACCGGACCATGTGCATGTTGACCGGCCTCTATCACGTGCCCGCCTTCCGCGCGGTGACCCACTTCCGGCTGACCAACAAGACGCCTTGCGCCACCTATCGCGCGCCGGGCCGTTTCGAGAGCACCTATGTCCGCGAACAGTTGATGGACGCCATCGCCGCCGAACTGGGCATGGACCGCATCGAGGTGCGCCGGCGTAACCTGATCCCGGCCACCGATTTTCCCTACACACTCGCCTTCGACGAGCCCCATGTCGCCGACCTGGAATTCGACTCCGGCGACTACGCCCTTCTCCTTGACAAGGCGTTGGATAAATTTGGCTGGCATGAGCTGCGCGCGGAGTTGGCCGTCCGCCGCGCGGCGGGCGAGATGGTCGGCACCGGAATCGGCCTGTTCCTGGAGGAAGGCGGACGCGGCCCGTCCGACGGCGCGAGGATCTCGGTGGACACCGCCGGCGGCGTCGAGGTGATCACCGGCGGCGCCTCGCTGGGCCAGGGGTTCGAGACCGCCATGGCGCAAATTTGCGCCGAGGCGCTGGGCGTCGATTACCATCGCATCCGCGTCATCCACGGCCAGACCGACCGCATTCCCTACGGCATCGGGGCGCACGCCACCCGCGCCACGGTGTTGACCGGCGGGGCCGTCCACGTCACCGCCTTGAAGCTCAGGGCCAAGGCGTTGGACATGGCGGCGGAACTTCTCCAGGCCCCCGCCGATGCCCTGGAGATCAGGGACGGGTCGGTCAGGCGGTTGGGCGATGCCTCGGGCGCCACCATCACCCTCGGCGAGGTCGCCAAGCTTCTCGCGCCGGGCTCCAAGGTGCTGGGCGACCGCCAGCCCGGGCTTTGGGCGGAGGGGTTCTTCAACCCCACCGATACGGTCTTTCCCTATGGCGTGCACCTCGCCCAGGTTAAAGTCGATCCCGGCACCGGCGCCATCACCGTCGAGCGCTTCATGGTCGCCTACGACGTGGGCCGGGCGGTCAACCCGGCCATGGTCGAGGGCCAATTGGTGGGCGGCTGCCTCCAGGGGCTGGGCGGCGCGCTTTACGAGGAATTCGCCTATGATGAACACGGCCAGCCGCTGGCGGTGACCTTGGCCGATTATCTTCTGCCGACCCTGGGCGAGGCGCCCGAGGTCGAGGTCTTGGTCACCGAGGACGCCCCGAGCCCGCTCAACCCCCTTGGCATCAAGAGCGCGGGCGAAGGGGGCATCAACGGTGTCGGCGCGGCCATCGCCGGCGCCGTGAACGAGGCCATCGGCATCCCCGGCGCCGTGAGAAGGCTGCCGATCACGCCGCAAAGGATTCGCGACATTCTGCGGTCGGCAACCGACCGCCCTGGCGGGAGTTAGACGGGAGAGAAAGCATGGGGAAGAAACTTCAATTGTCCCTCGCCATGGGCGATTACGAAATCGTCCGGGCGCTGAAGGAAGGCACCGTGCAAGCCGACGGCATCGAGCTGACGGTCCTGACCAACATGGATTCCACCACCCGGCACTGGCGCTTCCTGCGCAACGCCGATTTCGATGTCGGCGAGGTGTCGTGCTCGTCCTACCTGGTGGCCCGCGACCAGGGCATGCCGTTTGCCGGGATTCCGGTCTTCCTGCACCGCCGCTTCCGCCACGGCTTCATGTTCATCAACACCACCAAGGGCATCGAGAAGCCGACCGACCTGATCGGCTGCAAGATGGGGGTCAAGCAGTATCAATCCAGCGCCCAGTTATGGATGCGCGGCATCTTGGAGCACGAATACGGCGTGCCCCACAGGTCCATGGAATGGTTCTCGGAGTTGGACGAGAGCATCGATTTCACGCCGCCGCCGGATTTGAAGCTGAGCCGGCTCAACGACGACCAGTCGGTCGAGGCCATGCTGGCCGAGGGCGAATTGGACGCGGTGCTGCACCCCGACCTGATCAAGCCGCTGATCGACGGCGATGCGCGGGTGGCACGCCTGTTTCCCAACTTCAAGGAAGAGGAAATCGCCTACTACAAGAAAACCCGGGTCTTCCCCATCATGCACGTGATCGGCATCCGCCAAGAGATCGTCGACGAGCATCCCTGGGTCCCCATCAACCTCTTTCACGCCTTCAACGAATCGAAGGCGATGGCCATGAAGCGCATGGTCAACCCGCGCATCGTGCCGCTCGCCTGGTACCGGGAAACCTGGGAGGAGCAGGAGGAAATCCTCGGCCCGGACCCTTGGGAATACGGCATGACGGAAGACAACGAGAACCAGCTCAAGATCCTGGTGGGCTATTCCGCCGAACAAGGCATGATCGGCCGCGAGATTCCGCTCGACGAACTGTTCGTCGACGTCTCCCAGGGCCGCAAGCGGGGCGATGAGTTCAGGATGTAGCGGGGAGCGGAGCCCTGTTAACCTGACGTCTCCTTATGACCCAAAGCGGACATAAGGTTAACGGCAAACGCTTCACAATTTGATGCTGTCCTTTTCCCTACGATGTCCCTTGTAAAACTGCTCATGTGCCGGCGGCCTCGTTCATATTGGCGCCGCCCCCCCCTAAATCAAAATTTCCAAGGTGCGCGGCACGTGTTGTCTATGCCAAAAAAATAACTATCTTCGTTTCGATATAAGGTACCTTGTACCAAGTCCTTGAATATTAACTCGGGAACCTAGGAGATGCGCGATGGTTCGCATTTTCATGCTGTCAGCAATCGCTGCAGTGTTAATGGCAGTTCCGGCGAAAGCCGGGAGCCCGGATTTCACCCTATCACTGTACACCTGCTCTGACGTGTATCTGGGCGGCGAGAAGGTCGGTGACAACTGCCTGGAGACCGACGAAGAAAAGTTGGCTGACATGGAGAGCACGGTCGTGGATGGCGAGGGCGAGGACGACGAGTAACCCTTAACCCAACCTGTCCGAAAACCTGATCAGCGGCGGAATTGTCGTCCACGGCGATCCTCGCGAACGCGCTTGACGCCCGTCGGTCTCGGCGGATGCGGCACTGCAAGCATTGATCGGCGTGGTCAGCGGGGCGGCAGGGACGCCGCCTTGCGATAGCCCAGTTCGTCGGTTTCGTGGACCTGGCTATTGGGCGCCTGCTTGCGCGCGTTGGCGCAGCGCAGCCACAGGCGCAACATATGGCGGCGGCGTTGGGCGTCCGGGAAGTCTTCGTAATCGGTGCGCCCGTGCAGGATCAGGTGATTGTTGATGAGTTGGATATCGCCCGGCCTCATGAACATGTCGAGATAGATTTCCGGCCGGCCAGCGACCTCGATAAAGAAGTCCACCGCGCCCACCTCCAACGCGCTCAACTTTACCCCGGCGCGGGCCACCGAACGCTCGATGGGCCGGGGATTGAAATGACAGGACAGCGCGCCGTCGTAACGGCTGAACACCGGAATCCGGTGCGGCGTCAGTTTCGACTTGCCGGTGCGCTGGTGGCGGAACACGTGAAAATAATATCCACGGCAGAGCGGTTCGAGAAATTCAGGGTGCTCCTCAAGGATCACGTTGTGAATCGCCATGGAGCTGGCAATGCGGCTTGCGCCGCCGCTTTTGGCGGCCCGGAGCATCATCAGCCCGACCACGTCCTGATTGAGATCGGTGTGCATGCGCAGGTCGCCGCCCAGCTCGTAGCTGCGCATCTGGCCCACGTCACTTTGGGGGCCCGACAAATCGACCACGTGGCCGAGCCGGTCGCCCTTGTTGCTCTGTGCGAGGCCGACTCCGAAATGCGCCCCGATGCCCCAGAATATGGTCGCCAGCTCCCCGTCGCTGTAGCGCTCCACCGGGACCCCCCGGATCAGGACGAATCCGCGGCCCTGCTCCAAGCTGTCGCCCAGGTGGGCAAGCTCGGCGGCCAGGGTGGGAAGCGGGAAGTCGCGGGCGGTCACGTCGTAGAGCGCCGGCGCCTCGGCATGGGCTCGGCCCAGCGCGGCGTCGATCTCCGCGAGATGGGCCGGGGTCAGGTGAAATATCCAGTCGTCGCACCCGGCGAGCTCGGCGCCGGTCCAAACATTGGGCCCGGTTACCGGCGTATTTTCCGCCTTGGTCGTCATCTGTGCCACTCCATCCCGCGCGCTGCCCAAAGGCGCCGCAATGCTACCGTCCCACCGGCCGCGGCACAATAACAGGGGCGACGGACGGCTTTCCATTGCCGAGCACCCGCCGCGCAGGCGTGGACTTTAAACTTATGTCCGTTTTTGCCTAATCCTGCCTATGAGGTTGACGCCTCCGGACCGCTAATCCCGTCCAGAATTAAAATGTTCGTATTCAACCAGGTGGTTGAATACGAACATTTTTCGCGTCGCTAATTCCGGCCCGGATCGCCCCCTATTCCGCCTCGATGGGGTTCTTGAGGATACCGATGCCGGAGATCTCGACCTCCAGGGTATCGCCGGGCTCGAGCCAGGCGGGCGGGTCTTGATCACCGGCCAGTGCCTTGGGGCTGCCGGTGGCGATCACGTCGCCGGGCTCAAGCTGGGCGAATTTCGAGATATAGGAGATCAGGAAGGGGATATCGTAGACCATCTGGCCGGTATCGCCCTCCAGGCGCACCGCGCCGTTGACCCTTGCGGTGATCTTCAGCTTGCCGGGATCGGGGATCTCGTCGGTGGTGACGATCCAGGGGCCCATGGAGCCCGAATGACGGAAATTCTTGCCCGGAAAGTTCTGGGAGCCATGACGCTGCCAGTCGCGCACCGAACCTTCGTTGAGGCAGGTATAACCCCCCACGTAAGCCATCGCGTCCGCTTCTTTGATATGGCGGCCCTGGCGGCCGATGATCACCGCCAGCTCGCTCTCGAAATCCAGCTGGTCGGAAACCTTGGGCTTGACGATGGATTCCCCATGGGGCACCAGGGAATCGCGTGAACGGCCGAAGACGTTGGGGTGCTCGGGCCGTTCCCCTTCCGCCTTGGCCGCCCCATGGTCGGGGTAATTCTGGCCGACGCAGATGATCTTCGACGGGCGGGTGATCGGCAGCGCGAAGGTGATATCGGTGAGCCCGAGGTCGGGCTCCGAATCCTCGGCCGCATTGCGTAATTCGTCGAGGGCGCCCGCGGCAAAGACCTCGCGCAGGCTGGCGTACCGCGTCTCGAAGAAAAACGCGGCCGTCAGGTCGATCACGCCATCGCCCTTGATGACGCCGAACCCCTCCCTTGCCTTATGGCGGAAACTCACCAGCTTCATGATCTTCTCCCCTTTATTCCCTATGCCGCGCCTTACCGGCCGCTAATAGCCATGAACGGACTCTCGGGGTTCCCCAAATGAAGGCCCGATTTGACGGATCATATAGATACTACGCCGGGCACTCCATTTTTCACTTCAAAGCTCGCGCTTGTCTTGATTGGGGCACCAATTTCTTCCACGAACTCAACCTGCCGAATATCAGTCTTCCATCTATCCCGAGTAACTTCACACCGTAGATATCCCCTCCTTCGATTAAAAAACTTTATGTGGGGATTTTTGGCTATAAATCTTCTGGCGCGCTTCCTACGGTTTTTTCCATTGCCTCTTGAACTAATGGAAGTGGCAACAAACTCGGAACCCACTGTCGTTGAACTTGAATCGTCAAAATTGAGTTTTAAATCGCTGACCCAATTCCCGTGGATATCCCCCGAAAGTACAATCGGATTTGACGTTTTGTTATTGCTCAAAAAGTTCAATAGGCGTTGGCGGGAAACAAGGTAACCATCCCATTTATCGGCATTTATTTCTCTTTCCCTTTTATGATGCAGCCGTTGGAACATTGGAACTTGCTGAGCGATCACATTCCATTTGGCCTTTGATTTTTGGAGGCCACCATAAAGCCATTTTTCCTGTTTGCCCCCCAAGATCGTAGCTTTTGGATCCGCTCTATCATCACATTCTATCCATTTTTCACCACAGGGCTGGGCGGTTCTGTACTGCCGCGTGTCTAAAATATTCATCTCCAACAGGTCGCCGAATTTGAAGCGGCGGTATAACAACATATTTGCACCTTTAGGTGCAGCGGAGTGTCGTAGAGGCATGTTCTCATAGTACGCTTGATAAGCCGCCGCTCGTCTCTTAAGGAATGCGTCGCGGTCATCATCTTTTGGATCAATTGAACCAGCATAATTATTTGCTACCTCATGATCGTCCCAAGTGACGATCCATGGGAAGGCGGCGTGGCAGGCTTGAAGGTCGGGATCGGACTTATATTGAGCGTATCGCTCACGGTACTCGTCCAATGTTGTCGCAACAAAATGGCCATGAAATCTGACACCCTCTCCTGAGTTTTCGCGCTCGTATATGTAGTCGCCCAAGAACAGTACAAAATGGATATTTTCCGCCGCCATGTGCCGGTGTGCCGTGAAGTAACCTTGCTCAAAATGTTGGCAGGAAGCGACGGCGAATTTTACGGACTCTACCCGCGAACCAGCGCCCGGCGCCGTCCGAGTCCGCCCGATAGGACTATATTCGGAGCCAACTTTAAATCTATACCAATACCAACGATTGGCTTCGAGGCCATCGACCTCGACATGAACGGAGTGTCCCGAATCAGGTTGGGCAGTAGCGACTCCCCGACGAACGACTGCGGACATGTCCGAATTCTTGGCAATTTCCCAAGCTACTTTTACAGGTTCATTAGGCATGCCGCCGCGCCGGTGCGTCGGACGTGGGGCTAATCGCGTCCACAAGACCATCCCGTCGGGCTCAGGTTCACCCGACGCCACACCGAGCTTGAATAAACCGGTCTTACCAGGGTCTGCCTGAGCAAAAGCCTTGTCCCAAAAGAATGAAAATAGGAGCGCCTGGGCGCTAAACTTGCTTGCATAGGCTAGCAGCCTGCGGCGAGAAATAATCCTCATTGGTGGTGCCCCCTCAAACTCGTAATCGCAAACAAAAGGTTGTCCTTCAATTCATGGTTCCAGAAAATAGATGTGCCTATGGAGTTACCGCCAGATCACGAAGACTTTTCGTATACCTGCGGATTCCCGTTTATGTGTAAAACACCCGTCAGCCGATTAGGGTTGGATTGAATGAACAACGTCCTGAGACTCCACATCTAGGACGCTACCGGGCGTCTCCACGCCTTACCGGCCGCCGCCGAATAACCGCTTGATGGCATTCCACAAGACCCGGAACATCAGGCGGAAGCCTGAAATCGGCTTGGCCTGGGGCGCTCCGTCACCGGGCCCGGGCGCGGCCCTGGATTGGGACAATTGGCGGGCCAGGTTATCGGCGAATTCGCCGATCAGCGCCTGCGCGGTGTCCTCGATGATGCTGACGCCCCGGCCGTATTGGGCGATGGAGCCGAACAGGCTGAGATCGGTTTCGATGATGACCTTGGAGCCTGCGCCCGCGGCTTCGATGGCGAACCGCACATCGGCGTTGGCGCCGCCCCGGCCCTTGCTGTCCGTCCCTTGCGCCTTGATGCGCGCGCGCCGCTTATCGTCGTCGGTCTCGACGAAGGTGACTTTGCCTACGAAGCTGAGCGCCACCGGCCCAAGCCTTAACGCCACCTCGCCCTTGTAGTTGTTCTGGTCGACGATTTCGGTGATGGACGCCCCGGGCAGGCAGGGCGCGATGCGCTCGATGTCGAGCAACAACGCCCAGGCCTCCGGCGGCGGTAAGGGAACCTCGAAGGCATTTTCCAATTTCATCGATCACCCCTCGACGCCAAGTCTCATGACGGTTTGTTGGTTAGCCGCAGCCCTTGTGATGCCACCAAAGCGCGCCCAAGGCAAATCCATTTCACCCCGTGCCCGCGCGGGCGGCGACCCAGCGCGCGACCGAGAGCAACCGGTGGTCGTCCCGGGGCCTTCCCACCAGCTGGATTCCCACCGGCAGCCCGCCGCCGGCCCGGTGGGTGGGCAGGGTGATGGTCGGCACGTGAAGGATGGTCCATAGGCCCTGGAAGGCGGGATCGCCGGTGGATTCCAGCCCCTCCGGCGCCACCCCGGGGACGCAGGGCGCCAACAGGGCGTCGTTGGGGCCGAACATTTGGTCGAGCCCGGCGCGCAAGTCTTGGGCCTGGGTAATCGCGCCGATATAGGCCTCAAAGGGCGTTGCAAACCCCTGCTCGATGATCGCCGCCAATCTATCGCTGATGTCATCGCGGTGATGGTGCCACTCAAATGCCGTGGCGCGCGCCCGTTCATAGGCGTTGATGGTGTCCCGGGCGCCGGTCAGCCGGGCAAAGGCGTCGGGCATGTCGACCTCGGCCAGCGGAGCACCGGCCTCCCTCAACCGGGCCGCCGCCCCTTCCACCGCCTCGATGGTATCGTCGCCCGCCGTGTCCCAAAGGAAGGTGCGGCACAACCCGATGGCCGGCGCGTCCGCAACCTCGCCCCCCGCCGCCAGGCCCTGGCCGGTGAGGACGTCGGTGAGCAGCGCCGCGTCGTCGATACTGCGCGCCAAGACGCCCACGGTATCGAGGGATTCGGCGGCGATTTTCAAGCCGACGCGGCTGATCGCGCCGAAGCTCGGCTTGAAGCCGATGATGCCGCAGAACGAGGCCGGCCGCAGGATGGAGCCGCCGGTCTGGGTGCCCAGCGCCACCGGCACCATGGCATCGGCGACGGCGGCCGCCGACCCGCTGGAGGACCCCCCCGGCGTCCGCGTGGCATCGAACGGGTTGGTGGTCTTGCCCGGGAAAAGACCGGCGAATTCCGCCGTGACGGTCTTGCCAAGGATCACCGCGCCGGCGGCGCGCAAGGTGGCGACCACCGAGGCATCGGCGGCCGGGCGATGGCCGGTATAGATGGGCGAGCCCATCTCGGTCGGCATGTCGAAGGTATCGAAAACGTCCTTGATGCCCACGGGAACCCCGTGCAGGGGGCCCCGGAGCGGGCCTTGGTCGAGCTCCCGCGCCCGGGCGAGGGCGGCCTCGGCATCGAGATACGCCCAGGCGCCGAGCACGCCCTCGCGCGCGTCGATGCGCGCCAGGCAGGCGGCCGTGACGGCCTCGGCCGTGAACCGGCCCTGGGCGATTCCCTGGGTGATTTCCAAGGCCGGCAGCCGGTTGAGCGGTTCTTCACGAGTTGCCATGGAACACCACGCCATTTGTTTCCCGAGCCCGGGCGCGTTGCGCCCGCAACCGGATTGCATAAGATACTGCACTGGCGGAGGCGGCGCTTCATTTAAACGGGGATCTGGCGTTTTCAATGGCCTGGGCCCTGGGCAGGCAGTAAAATCGGCCGGCCCGAAGTTGGGGGCCCAATCATTTCGAACCATCCGGGGGGAAACCTATGTCGCGACTGGATCGCTGCTACAACATCGCGGACATGCGGGAGGTCGCCCGCCGGCGCCTGCCCAAGGGCGTGTTCGAGTATCTCGACCGCGGCGCCGAGGATGAAATCGCCCTGGCCGACAACCGCGCGGCCTTCAAGCGCATGAAACTGCGCACCCGGTTCCTGGTCGACCTCAGCGAGCGCGACATGGGGACCGAACTGCTGGGCAAGCGCGCCGAGCTGCCGCTGGCCATCGCGCCCACCGGCATCGCCGGGCTGACCTGGTATCAGGGCGAGTTGGAACTGGCCAAGGCGGCGGCGGCCAAGGGCGTGCCTTTCACCCTGGCCACCGGATCCATCACCTCCATGGAAAAGATCGCCGAGGTCGCCGGCGGACGGCTTTGGTTTCAGCTCTACATGTGGAAGGAAGAGGAGCTGTCCTACGAAATGGTGGGCCGCGCCCGGGACGCCGGGTTCGAGGCCCTGGTGGTGACCATCGACGGGGGGCTCGGCAACAATCGGGAATACAACCTGCGCAACGGCTTCACCGTTCCCTTCACCATAACGGCGCGCGGGCTGACCGACATGAGCCTGCACCCCCGATGGCTGATCGGCGTGATGTTCCGCTACCTGGCCACCACCGGCATGCCGCGCCATGAAAACTACCCCGAGAAATACGCCCAACGCATCACCCGGGGCCCCGGCGAGCGGCCCATGCGCCACACCGCCATGACTTGGAAAGATATCGACCGCATGCGCGAATTCTGGCCGGGCAAGCTGATCATCAAGGGCATCTTGCGCGAGGAGGACGCGGTGGCCGCCGTGGAGCACGGCGCCGACGCCGTGGTGGTGTCCAATCACGGCGGCCGGGCGCTGGATTCCGCCGCGCCCACAATCGACATCCTGCCCGAGGTGGTCGCCGCGGTGGGGGACCGCACCACGGTCATCCTCGACTCAGGCATCCGGCGCGGCAGCGACATCGTCAAGGCGCTGGCGCTGGGCGCGGACGCGGTGCTGACCGGGCGGGCGACGCTCTACGGCACCGCGGTGGCGGGCCAGGCGGGGGCCGAGAAGGCGCTGTCGATCCTGGCGACCGAGTTCGAAAAGACCATGGGCTATGTGGGCTGCCGCACCATCGACGAGGTGAGCCCCGATATCTTCGCCAAACCCCCGGTGGCCTAGCGCGCCGGCGGCGGGGACTTCAAGCTCTTCGGTGATACCCGCCATGATGTCGGGGGACAGTTTCAGCTTGGCGAGGATTTTCTTGGTCACCGCGGGAAGATCGTCGGCCGCGGGTGCGGGCGCCGCAAACAGCGCCCCCGCCACCAGCGCCGCGCCCGGTCCCGGTGTGGTTACCGGGGTTTGTAATTGGGCCGAGGTTGGGCGATCGCCAGGCCCTTGCGTTTCAATTCCTCGGCGAACATATGGTAGATCGCGGGATCCTCGTCTTCGCTTTCGATCTGATGGTTCTTGGCGAAGTCGGGATCGGAATTGGGTCCGGGCGCGCCGATACGACAGGGATGTTCCGGCGCCCCCTTGCTCTTGAGCGCGAGATAGCGCGCCGTTTCCCCGCCGGTATTGAAGTGCTGGTGGTACCACATGTCGGGGGGAGAAAAGATCGAGTTCTCCCGCCAATCCACCCGCGTCATGTCCTCGCCCTCCTTCCACAACAGGGAATAGCCCTCGCCTTGGAGGATGATGACGTGGGCGGAAGGGCCGTGGCGGTGGGCCAACTTGTAGGTTCCGACCTCGAATTCCGAGACATGGGCGCCGATGGTGTGGTGGCTCATGGACAGGAACACCGTGCGCGCGCCGGGGCCTCTTTCCTTCCATTCATGCAAATAGAAGTCGCACACGTCCTTGACCATGTTGGTGCGGATGTAGCGCTGCGCCATCACCTCGTGATGGGGATCGAAATAGTCGTCCTCGCCCCCGTAACGATCCTTGAACACGAAGGGATTCTCGAAGACGAACCTTTCGTTGTGATAGAGGTTGAGGGTGAGCGGCGCGTTGGTCACCATCAGGATGCGCGCGGGCAGGTCACCGGTATTGCTGTGCCGGTAGGTGGCGTTCAGCGGCGGCCCGAACAGCGAACGGGTCTGCCAGTCGATGACCTGGTCCTTGACGCCGTCTTGGCGTATCAGGGTCTGGCCGGTGCCGCCCACCACGAAGATCCAGGTTTCGAACATGTGCCGGACCGCCAAGGTGGCGCCGTGCGGCGGGATTTCCAACACCATGGCGGTGCAGATGAACGGGTCCGCCAGGTTGACGAAGGCCGCCGGAACGCCGAACCGCCGCCACATGTCCAGTTCCACCTTGGCAAGGTCGTCGACATGGAAGGATTGGTGGATCGGGATCCCTTCCTTGGACTGCCAGGCATCGTAGAACGGCTTTGGTGCGTCGAATCTCTTGCCCGCCGCGTCGCCGGGGCCTTGGGCGTTGTAATTATCGATGATGGCCACGAATATCCTCCCTGATCACACCTCGGCCGCACTACTGCGCTACGGCCTCTGCTGCCTGATTTCCACCCCCTTGCGGGCGAGCTCGGCGGCGTAGTCCCGGTAGATGACCGGGTCTTCGTCCTCGAACTCGATTTGCACCTTGCCGAACTGGGTCATGCCGCCGTCGGCGTCGGAAAAGCGCGGCATGCCCATGCGCACGGGATTCTCGGGGTTGTTGTTGCGGATGGCGAGGTAACGGGCGGGCGTGTCGCCGGTATTGAAATGCTGGTGGTACCACCATTCGGGCGGCGCGAACATGGTGCCGGCACGCCATTCCACGCGATGGCGTTCCTTGCCGTCCTCCCACAGCAGGGAATAGCCCTCGCCGTCGAGCATCACCACATGGGCGCCGGCGCCGTGCCGGTGGGCCTTCTTGTAGGTGCCGACCTCGAAGGACGAGATATGGGCGGCGATGGTGTTGTCGGACAGCGACAGGAACGAGGTCTTCGCCCCCTTGCCGCGCATTTCCCAGTCGTAGAGTTCGAATTCGCACACATCGGGGATGAAATTGATGCGCGACAGCCGGCTGCCGAGATATTCCGGGACCGGATCGAAGAAACCGTCGGCGCCGGTATAGCGGTGGGTAAAGGCGTGGTCGTTGCCGAACACGAACTCCTCGTCGTGAAACAGGCTCATCACCAACGGCGCGTTGTTGACCACCAACAGCCGCGCCGGGTTCTCGGCATCGAGATTGCGGTGGCGGTACGACGTGTTGAGCGGCGGCGCGAACAGGCTGCGCTCCTGCCACCCGATGGTTTGGGCCGGCGCGCCCGCCTGGATGATCTCGGTCTCGCCGCGGCCCTGGACGACATAGGTCGTGGCTTCGAACATGTGGTGGACCTGGTTGAGCGCCTTGCCCGGCGGGATTTCCAGCAGATAAGAGCCCACCAGGAAGGAATCGGTGAGGTTGATGAAGCAGCCGTTGCCGCCGAAGCGGTCCCAGGGCGCGACCTCCGCTTGGCTCAGGTCTTCCACATGGAAGGTTTCGTGGATGGGGATGCCTTCATCCTTCTGCCACACGAAGTAATGCTGCGGCGGCCTTTTGTAGACCAGTGATTCCGGGTCGTTGGGGGCGGCACCGCCCTTTTCTTTCGCCGCCATGGCGTGTTCTCCCTGCCGGCCCCGGCGGGCCGGATTATTATTTAACTGGTTCCCGCCATTTCCTTCGCCACCCGGCGCTGGCTGCTGGAAACCTCGATGACGATGCGCTGGTTGATCGCCTCATTGCGGATGATTCCGTGGGGTTCCTTGCCCGCTTCCACGAGATCGATCTGTTCACGCAATAGGCGCCGGTAGAGGGCGATACCCTGGTCGGAAACGCCTAAGTTCTCACGCGACCGGTCGGTGATGGCGCCTTGTGTCTCCCAGGCCATGGCGTCATGGGAGGCGAAGCTGTCCATGTGATATTCACCGTCCTCGCCCTTGAGCGACGCAACCCGTTCCACGGGCACCGTTTCGGGCTGGGGCTGCGGCTTACCATGGTCGTTGGCGGTGAACTGCATGCGGAAGATCTGGGTATGGGTGTCGTCCACCGGCAGGCGCATATGCAGGACCAGGTGTTCGCGCTGGGGCGAAAGAAGCATACAGGGGAACAGCACGGGGTGGCCGAGCTCTTCCTCGGCGTCGTCGCCGCCGTAGATGCGCTGCTTGAGAATGCCGCACCAGGCTTCTTCCTTGACCGTCTGGAACTTCATCTCCTTGATGGGCCGGTAATAATATGAGCCGCGGGCGGCCTGTCCCTTCAGGGCCAGGGTATGGCCATGAAGGTAATAGGTGTGGGCGGGATCGCAGGAATTCTCCATGACCTGCAGCCAGTTGCATTCGAGCTCCGGCAGGATGAAAAGCTTGCGTTCGCCGTCCTCGCGCAGAAGCACGTCCCAACGGGGCAGCAGCGGCACCGGGTCGGGCCCGAGATAGGCGAAGATCACCCCCGCCAAGGCCTGCACCGGATAGGATGTTAGCCGAATGCTGTCCTTGATCGGCGCGGCGTCGGGCTCGAAAGGCCGGTCGATGCATTTGCCCGTGCAATCGTATTTCCAGCCGTGATAGGCGCAGCGCAACCCGTCATCCTCGATGAAACCGTAATAGAGCGAGGCCGAGCGATGGCGGCACTGCTCCTCGACCAGGCCGAGCCGGCCCTGGCCGTCGCGGAACAGCACCAAGTCCTCGCCCAGTGCCCGGACCCTTTTCTTGGGCGTTTGTTCGGTCATTTCGGCAACGGCGGCGACCGGGTGCCAATAGCGGCGCAACAGATGTCCCGCCGGCGTGCCCGGACCGACACGGGTCAAGCGTTCGTTCATTTCCGCGGAAAGCATGGTTTCCTCCAATCAGGGCCGCGGCGCGGCGCGTTTCGGCTCCACCGAAATTCCAGAGGGTCCTCATTCCATAAATAATAGCGCCAATTGCCGCGCCACCCAATACCGGGACCCTACGGGGCCAGCACCTGATGGCGCATGCGCCGGGCCCGGCCGTCCTTGGACGAGGCCATGATGGCGAGGCAGACCTCCAACGTGGCCTTGCCCCAGGTGCCGTCGGGGAAGACGTCGCGCCCTTGGGCCAAAGCGTCGCGCAATTCCAGCAGCTCGAATTCCCGGCCGTGGCCCTTGGCGCTAACGATTTCTTCGCACCCGTCCTCGGTATAGACGTAAATCCCGTCCGGGGATTGGCGGATCATGCCGCGCTCGCAGGCCACCACGGTCAGGCCGAAGAACGGCTGGCGGCGCTTCACCTCGGCCCCGGTGGCCGGTGCCCGCTGCATGGCGACGGCACGTTTCTGTTGGATATCGGCCGGCCCCGTCAGCCGCGGCTTACCCGGGAACCGGCGCCCCTTGGACTGAACCATGCCGCTTTCGCCGATATCCCAGGTCAGCTCGCTCGCGTCGAAATAGCCGTAGCCGTTGAAGGTGAGGCTGGCCGCGGCCCCGCCCTCGAACTTCAGGAGGGCGTTGAAATGGCCCTCGGTATCGAAATGGGGATCGGCGCGCCCGGTGACGCCGCGCACGCTCTCGATCATGCCGCCGCCGATGAAGCGCACGATATCCACCAGGTGCGGCCCCTGGCGGTAGACCAGCCCGCCGCCCAAGGTGGTATCGAGCTCGGGCGCCAGGCGCGGGCGTTGAAGCCAGTCGTTGGAATTGAACGCGCTGATCTGGATCACCCGGCCGATCCGGCCGCTCGCCACCACCTCGCGGATCGCCTTGATGGGCGCCTGGTAGATCTTCGAATGGCCTTGGAGGAACCGGACCCCGTACTTGCGCGCGGCGGCGATCATGCGGTCGCATTCGCGCAAATTCACCGCCATGGGCTTTTCGCAGATGACGTGCTTGCCGTTGCGCGCGGCGCAGATCGCATGCTCGGCGTGCAGGGTATTGGGGGTCGATATCCAGACCGCGTCGACGTCGTCCCGGGCGCAGAGCTCCGCGACGGTTGCGAAGGTGGGGCGATGGTAAGCGTCCTTAAAGGCCTTTCGTGCTTCGGCGCGGTTGTCCGCGCCCCCGGCGAGAACATAGGGCGTGTCTTGGCCGAAGACGGGCAGCACCTGGGACGAGGCGACGCCAAGCCCGGCGATGCCGACCCTGAGCTGCCGGCCAGGCAAATTTGCCGGCCCCATCAGGCGCCCGACAAGCGCTCATAATAGCGCCAGGACGACTGCCCGTGGGGCGAGGCGGCAAAACCACCCCTTTTTTCGAGCCGGCGGCGGTAATCATCGAGGTCCTCCTCGGGGATCGGCCTGGGATCGCCGAGAAGATGGGCGCGATAGTTCATTTCCGCCAGCTCGTTGAGCTTGATCGCCGTGACCGTCGCCTCTTCGACGCTGGCGCCGGCGGTGGTGATGCCGTGGCCGCGCATCAGGCAGGTTCTTTTGTCGCCCATGGCGTCGGTAAAATCCTTGCCTAATTCATCGTTGGAGATGGTGACCGACCGGCCATAGGTGGGGATGCCCTCGAGCCAGAGGTAAAGGCTCGACGGATCGTAGGCGCCATAAAGCGGCATCAGCGGTTTGTCGCAGATGGTGAACAGCACCACGGTCGGCGGGTGGACATGGACCACGCTGTTGACCTCGGGCCGGGTGTTGTAGAGCCAAGTATGGATGAACACCTCTTGGGGCACGGCAAGTCCGTCGGCCCCATCGACCTTGCGCCCCTTCATATCGACCATGATGACTTCCTCGGCGGTGGTGTAGCGCACCCCCACCTCGTCGGCCCCACGGGCCCGGATCAATATGTGCTGGCCGTCCTCGGCGCGCTGGCTGACATGGCCGGTCGCCGCCTTGGTCAGCTCCAGCCCGCCGATCATGCGACACGACTTGGCCACCAAGGCACGCGCCGCATCGTCACTATTACTCGCCATCTCCGTTCACGTCCTTCTAGATGTCCAGGTTGAAGACCTTGCGCGCGTTGTCTTCGAAAATCATCTTCTTGTCGGCATCGCTGAGCGACTCGATGCCTTCGATCATGGGCCGGGTGTCGTCAATCCAGGTCCCCGTCTTGGGATCCTTGGCGGTGCCCGCGCCGGGGCGTTCGGTGCCGAACATGCAGCGGTCGGGTCCGGCCCAGCGGAACAGCATGGCCAGCGCGTCCTCGGTATAGAGCGCGGTATCGAAATAGAGCAGGCGCAGGCTTTCTTCGAAGGGGATTTTGCTGCCGCGCTTGATGCGACCGGCCCGGAACCGGCCGATCTGGTAGGGAATGGCGCCGCCGCCGTGGCAGATGATCAGCTTGAGCGCCGGGAAATCCTCGAACACCTTGGAGTCCAGGACGTTAATGATGGCGATGCTTTCCTCGATAATGAAATTGAGGGTGTAGTCGTGGCGGTGCGAGCGGCACCCGGCGGCATGGATCAACGCCGGCATGTCGTATTCCACCAGCTTCTCATAAATCGGATACCAGTATTCGTCGCCCAGGCCCGGCGGCGCCTCGCCCAGGCCTTCGCTGGGATCGGGATTGAGAAGGAACCCCTTCATGTTGAGTTCCTTGACGCAGCGCTCGAACTCCTCGATCGAGTTGGTGGGACTGACGCCCATGTTCTGCGGCAAGGACGCCATGCCGATGAATTTATCGGGGAACAGCTCGCACTGGCGCGCGGTCAGGTTGTTGCACGACGCGGTGAAGTTGTGGACCACCTGCTCGGGCTTTTCCGAATGCATCAGCTGATAGGGGCGCGGCGAAATGATCTGGACATCGGTGCCCACCTCGATGAGTTGGGCAAGATGCGAGGTGCCGCCATGGACCGGCTTGTTGAGCGCGGCGGTGATCTCATCATCGCTGAGCTTGACCACCCCACGGCTGCGCCCCCGGCTTGCCAGGAGGTTGGCCTTATAGGCAAACAACTTTTCCGGGGCGGTGAAATGGGCGTGGATGTCGATGATCATTGGATAATCCCCCTTGGTTTTCGTTTATTTTGGCCCTCGATCAGGCGGCTTTTAAGTCCCAGTAGGCGAATCCCATGGCGCAACCGACGCCGTCGGCATTGCGGTAACACGGCACGTAATCGACCATGGTGCCGCCGGAGCCCGCGGCGCCGGCGACGGCGATCCAGTTGCGGATTTCCGAGGTGCCGGCGGTCAGGACGTCATCGGGTATCCCCATGAGGTAGTCCACGTCCTGGGCCGCCAGGGCGGCGATGAATTCCTGGTCCAGCTTTTCGTCGATCAAGGTATGGCTGAGCCCACCCGAGCCGATCACCACGACGCGCCGGGCGTTGGGGCTGGCGGCGATCAGGCGTCCCAGCGCCGCGCCGAGATCGAAGCACCGCTTGGCGCTGGGTGCCGGCGGAAAGTAGGTGTTGACCATCACCGGGATGATGGCGCGGTCGGCCTCGGGCATCAGGAATTTGAGCACCCGGCCGAAGGCATGGCCGAGCCCGGCATGATAGCGCGTCTCCCGCGACCAGGACGGGTCGAAGCCCTGGCCCATCAGGCCGGTCACCAATTCGTTGGCGAGCGGCGCATTGACCCGGTAGCGGGTCATTTGATCGGTTTCCTTTTCGCCGAAATAGCGGAACTTCACCGTGGCATCGACCTCGTCCTCGATGAAAATCGTGAACGGCGGCATGTTGTCACGCAGGATGTTTTCGTTCTGGTCGTCGCCCAGGATGACCACGGTATCGGGCGCCCACCGGGCCAGCCGATCACGGAGCGCGTCGATCGCCGCCTCGCAGCGCTGGGCATGGGCGCTCATGGACTCGGGCGTCAACTCCGCCTCGATGCCGGGTTTGGGATGGAACGGCCCCTTGATGCGGGTCGGCAGTTCCGACCACTTATCGGGCGGAGTCAGCAATTGGGGCCCGTGTGACATGGCCATGCAGCCGACGATTTCCGCCATTTCTTCCTCCTTCTTTTTCGTGTTGTCAGTTTACCGCGCGCTTGGGCCCCCCGCCAATGGCCTCCCCGCGCCCTACCGATCAAAAAATTCGTCTAGGAACAGGTCGCCGAGGACCGATTCCGGCCAATACACATGCATGATCTGATCGTAGATGCCGAAGATGAAGGCGGCGATCATCAAAGCGAGAATGGCGCAGAGCCGCCAGCTCGCACCGTAGAACCTGGCGTAGGAAAGGACGAACACCGGCAGCGCCAAGTCCAGGCCAATGATCCGAATTAGGACAAGCATACCGACCAGCCAGCCCCAAATTTCGAATGTGCCACGCAAGGTCTCTTTGGGGTTCTTGTCCTCGAAGATGGGCAGCTCCATGGTCGGCCGCGACGGCGCCGCGGTGACCCGTTTCCTCGGCAAACAATCGATTGCCAACTGGGCCGTCGCCAGCACCACGCCGAAGCTGCCTAGAAACAGGATGATGATGGAGGCCCGCAGCTCCCACTGGGAGGCGACGGCCACGGCCGCGGCCAGCACCAAGATGATGAACACCGTAAACAGATCGCTTGGCTTGAACCGCATGACGCCCCCCTACTCCGCCGCCTCGGGCACCTTGGGCACCTGGGCCGCCCGGTACGCCTTCCACATGGGCCACAGCAGGGTAAAGGCGATCAGGGCGCCCAGGGCGAGAACGCCCGGACGCCAAATCCATCCCATGTCGTAGCGCGCCACCGAAAGCCACAGGTAGAGCTCGACCTTGGGGCCGAGAACGAAGCCCAGCACCACCGGGGCCCGGGGCCAGCGCGCCACCTTGAGGAAGTAGCCAAACAGCGAAAGGCCCAGCAGGGCGACGATATCGAGGATGGAGAAATGCGCCGAAAAGGCGCTGAGGAAGGTCAGCGCCACGATCACCGGCACCAAAACGTAGAAGGGGAAGAAACAGATACGGGCGGCAGGCTTGATCATCGCCCAGCAGATGCCCGAGGCCAGGATCTGGGACAGCGCCAGGGCGGCGATGATGGCGTAGACGAAATACAGCTGGGCGGGGTCGCTGATCATGTCGGGCCCGGGATTGAGGCCAAACGACATGAAGGCGATCAGCAGCAACGCCATGGAGGTCGAGCCGGGAATGCCGAAGGCCAGCGTCGTGATCAACGCGCCGCCCTCCTTGGCGTTGTTGGAACTTTCCGGCGCGATCACCCCGCGCACGTCACCCTTGCCGAAGTTTTCGGTATTCTTCTCCGTCTGTTTGGCGCTGGCATAGGCGAACCAGTCGGCGACGTCGCTGCCCAAACCCGGCAGCACCCCCACCCAAGTGCCGACCGCCGCCGAACGCAAGACCAGCCACTTGTGACGAAAAGCGTCCTTGATCCCCTCCAAAATGCCGCCTTCGCCGAGATCGCTGACTTCCGCCACCCGGCCCTTGCGGGCGGCCAGCGCGATCATCTCCGGGATGGCGAAGATAGAGAGCGAAATGAGGACGATGGAAACGCCCTCCCAAAGGTAGGGTTCATCGAAGTCGAAGCGCATCACGCCCGATTTCACGTCCTGGCCCACGGTCGACAAAATGACGCCGAGAATCGCCGCGCTCAGCCCCTTGAGGGGCGCCCCGGAACTCATGGTTCCGATCATCGAGAGCCCCCAAATGGTGAACATGAAAAGCTCGGGTGAGCCGAAGCTGCGCACCAAGGGTCTCATAATCGGCAGCGACCCGAACAGCATCAAGGCGCCGATGATGCCGCCGATCATGGAGACCATGAAGGCCGCGCTCAAGGCACGGCGCGCCTCGCCTTTTTGGGCCATGGGGTAGCCGTCCAACACCGTCGCCTGGGATCCAGACCCCCCGGGCACGGCCATCAGCACCGAGGTGAAGGTGTTGCCGGTATTGCCCACCGTGGTCACGCCGATCAAGAAGGCGATGCCGTTGATCGGCTCCATGAGCATGGCAAAGGGGAGCAGCACGGCAAGCTGGGCGGGCCCGCCCACGCCGGGCAGGGCCCCGCCCCAGACGCCGAGGCAAACACCGAGCACCAAGAATCCCAGCGGGACCGGCGCCGTAATGGCCACAAATCCTTGCAGCGCGGCCTCGAACATCGGCGTCGCTACGCTACCATGACGCAGTGATCCCCGGCTTTCGTCGGGCTACGGGCAGATCACCTTGCGGGCTTCGACGCGGTCGCCGCGCTTGGCCCAGTTGAGACTGCATGTCATGCCGGCCTTGAGCGCCGAGCGCGGCGCCAGCTTGCCGCCCACCGTGATCTCCGAGCGGCTGCCGCTGACGCGCAGCTTCATTTTCTTGCCGTCATGGCTGAAGCGCAGGATGCGCCCACCGCGCTGGACCTTGTCGAAGGTGACCTTGGCAAGGCAATCCACCTTGCGGGCCTCCACACGATCGCCGCGCTTGGCCCAGTTTATCAGGCAGGTCATGCCGGCCTTGAGCGCCGAGCGCGGCGCCATCTTTCCGGCCACCGTGATCTCCGAGCGGCCGCCGCTGACCCGGAGCTTCATTTTCTTGCCCTTGTGGGTGAAGCGCAGAATGCGTCCGCCGCGCTGCACCTTGTCGAAGGTGACCGCCACCTGGGGCACAGCCTTGCGGGAAACCTTGGGCAGCCCGTACTTCTTGCGCAGCCGGGAGATCTCCTTGAGCGCGTCCGGCGACAGGACGACGGCGCCCTTGACCAGCCTCAGGGTTTCTTCGGCACTCAGTACCGAATAGCCCCCGCCCAGGATATTGGTCGCTTGCTTGACGAATCTGGGATCGTCGGTGGCCGCCTTGAAGGACTTCTGGAGAATCGCGATCCGATCCTTGGGGGTCCCTGGCGTCAGCGCGAAATACTTGTCAACGGCACTGGGTCCGGTCCAGGCCGCGTAGGCCGCCCATTTAACCCCGGTCGGCTTCTTATCGCCCAAGAGCCGCTCGAAGGTCGGTACCTTAGGCAGGTCTCTGCGCGGGGTTTCGGTAGACAGGGGGATCGCCCCCTCGTCCTTTATGAAGCGGTTGATGATCTTCGCCGTCCCCGAGCCGAACATGTCGATCTCGCCGCGCCCATAGGCCAGGTAGATGGCATTGGAATTCGGGTACCCGAGCACGAATTTCAGGTTCCAGCCGAGATATTCGGCGCCGAAAACGGCGATGGCGTCCTGGGGCCGATCGGTGGAAACCGAGCCCATGGCGATGGGCTCGGCCTTGGGATCCATCAATCGCTTGAGCGCAGATTTACGAAAAAGCTGGACCGACGGCCGGCGTTCGATGGAGCCGACATAACCCCATTTGGTGGGATCGTAGCGCACCGAGGACGACTTGCGGGCGACCGGACCTAGGCTGCCGCCGCCCGCGAATACACCGACGATAAGCCCATTGGGCCTGATCTTGTTGTGGAGCTCATTGGCGGCAATCACCTGAAGGCCCTTGTTTCGGACCAGAATCTTGGGCTTGCCGGGAATATGATCCCCCCAGAACCGGGCCACCAGCCGCGCCGTGGTATCGGTGCCGCCGCCGGCCCTCGAAGCCACCATGACGGTGAAGGTCTTGCCCTCGTAGAAATCTCCCGCGGCGAACACCTGGGGGGCGAATACCAGGCTGGTGCCGCCCAGGATGGCGGCGGCCGCGGCTATGCGCGTCACCGCTTTGGCGATGGCAACACTTTCGTGATGATGATGGTACGACATCGTTGCAGGCCTCCTCTTCGTATTCCTTGGCATGCCGGGGTTTTCCCCTGGCTTTAGGGTTTTAGTTCGTTTGTTTCTGCATTCGTTGTTTCCAGCATATTCCCAATTTCCGCAGGCCGCGCCACTATTCATAGAGCGCGTCCACAAACCCGCACTCGTCGAGCTTCTTGATGTAATGGAGATCCCAGACCGACAGGGGGTTGATGCTCGCGGCTTCGGGGTCCTGGCGCAACGCCTCCTGATAGACGTTTCCGATCGCCGCCAGGGTCGGATAAAGCTTCGGCTCCAGCGCCCGGGCGAGTTCACCGTAAACGATTTCGACCGCCTCATCGTCCATTTGGCCCTCGGAGGTGTGGCGTTGCTTGATGATCTTCTTGGTTTTTTCCGGTTCCCTCTTGAAAAACGCGATCCCCTCCAGCAGGCCTTTCAGGAATCGCTCGACCAATTCGGGATGGCCCTCGACGAATTTCCGAGAAGTCGAGAGGGTGGTGAAATGGATCATGGGCAGGGGCTCGATATCGATGATTTTCATTCCCGCGGCTGCCGCCTGTACGCTCTTGGGCGGCGTCAGAAACGTCGCATCCACATCGCCCGATTGAACCCATTGCCATTTTTCCATTCGATTGGCGCGGCCCTGGCCGGGCACCGCGTCCATCTCGCCCTTGGGGATATTCAGCTGATTGATGATTTCGATATCGTCACGGTCCACATCAAGGCCGTTCTGCTTCAGGAATAGCCAGTCGTTGAGCTCGGGATGAGAGCCGCGGGTGCCGATCTTGGTTTCCTTGAGGTCCGGGAGTCCCGAAATGTGGGATTCTGGCCGCACGCAAAGGCGGTGATTGACGGCATTGATGGTCTGGCCGAGATACAGCCAATCGCTCCCCCGCGCCACATGGCCGTATGGCGAGACGTGATTGCCGCCGACAAAATCAACGGCGCCGCCGGTCACGTCTTTGTGCGAATCGGTGGAGCTTATATGGCGGTCGTATTCCACCTCGACGCCATGCTTCTCCCAAGAGCCCGATTCGGCAATGACGTGGAGGACCGAAAGATGGGCGGCCGCGCGGTAGGGAAAGCTCACATGGTCCATATATGCATACCTTTCATCAAACCACCCGGGCGCGGACCGTCTTTGAGAACAGGTGCCGTGCTAGACGCCTTCGGGGAAGGGCAGGATATCGCGGTACTTGTCCATCACTTCGCGCAAGCGCGAACGCTCGACCCGGTTGACCATGGGAAAGTCCTCTCGCCAGGTCCATGGGCGGACGGCATAGAAGATGGCACGGCTATTGGTGTAGTCCTTGTTTGCGCGGTTTTCGGGCGGCATGCGGGGGTCCAGCGGCGTGCTCCAGCATTTCTCCACCACCTCGATGTCGGTGGCGGGATCGACCCGGGTCTGCATGGCCCAAACCACCTCCTTCAGGTTGGTCGGATCGATATCCTCATCCACCACCACCACGTAGCGGCCGTTGCGCGCCCCGGCGGCACAGGTGATGACGCCATGGCCGGCCTGCTTGGCGTGGCCCGCATATTGTTGCTTGATGGCGACGACGATCAGGTACCCGGTGTGGAAATAAACCCCGGCGATATCGGGGATGCCCGCGGCCTCCATTTGATCCCACAGCAGTCCGGCGCGCTGGGCCACGCCATGGGTCGGCGCGCCGGGCCATTGCGGCGCCTGGTTCATGAGGATGGGATCGTTACGGTGATAGATCGCCTTGATGCGGATCACCGGCTGCGACTCGCCCGTGCCCCGTGTGCCGCCGGTGTAATAGCCGGGCCATTCGCCGAACGGGCCTTCCTCGTGCGATTGCTCGGCCGGGGGCGGGACTTCGCCCTCGATGGCCACTTCCGAATAGGCGGGGATCGGCAGACCGGTGATGGGTCCCTCGATCACTTCCAAAGGCGTGCCGCGAAGACCACCGACATAATCCAGTTCCGAATGACCCCAGGGAAACTTGACGCAGGAGGCCTGAAAGACCAGCGGGTCGCCGCCGAATATGGCAACCACGGGACAGGCCTTGCCCAGGTCCCAATAACGCTGACAAATTTTCCGGCCCTGTTGGCCGGGGCTCATCCAAAGCCCCAAAAGGTCGGGCCCATGGACCTGAATCCTATAGGTGCCGAGGTTGACATAACCGGATTCCGGGTCGCGATTGATGAGTGAATCGCCGGTACCGATATAGCGCCCGCCGTCGTGAAGATGCGACCGGAGGGAGGGAAATTGGAGAATATCCAGCGCATTCCTGCCCCCTTCACCGATGACGTTCTCCATCACCGGACCGTCGGTCACCACCTTCGGCGCCAGCGGCCCGGCGCCCTTGATTTTGGCGGCATGAAGCCGCACCAGTTCGAGCTTCGTCTTGTCCAGGGGAAAGCCCATGGAGATGGCGAAACGCTTCCGGCTGCCCACCGTCAGGCTGGCAACGCGGTATCCCGCCCGATGCCCCTTGATCCGGTCGAACATCAGCATCGGCGGGTCGGCCAGGAATTCCGAACTGGCCTCGGTCAGCGCGCCGATTTCCAAATCCCAGTCCGCGTCCTTAATCTCCACGTATTCACCGGCCTCTTTGACGCGTTCGATGAACGTCCTGAGATCATGGTACTGGATTGTCATGGCCCCCCCTTCGGCGCTCGATTTTCCCGATACCCTCGTTTTTGCCGATGCCATGGAGCGTTGCTCGGCGCGGTCATGCTCCGTTCGCTCTTTTTTCAGACGCATATTTCTTCCACATTCCCATGTGGTCGGTGTCCTCGGGCACGACCTCGGAAAGCACGACGATATGGGAGAGATCGTTATCCGCGGCGTCGCGGATCGAATGGCGGGGTTCCCTGCCCGCCTCGACATCGGCGATG
>Ga0209980_10000071_pt1 | contig 48453 bp, 48 predicted proteins | sample CR02metaG_FD_183611 | JGI IMG/M metagenome (GOLD analysis project Ga0209980, IMG submission 183611) | Deep subsurface microbial communities from Mariana Trench to uncover new lineages of life (NeLLi) - CR02 metaG (SPAdes) (version 2) | ecosystem: Environmental > Aquatic > Marine > Ocean trench...
AGCAGACTCGGCTTCTCGAGCAGCTCGCGCAGGATCTCGAGGCTGCGTGCACAGTAAAGCCCGTCCTCGGTGCGCTCGTCGTAGGTGTACTTCAGCACCACCCGCCGGCGGCCGTCCGCGCCCGCGCGCACCCGGCCCAGCACGCAGAAGATGGGAATCGTCCCGTACTCCCACAGGTGGTGGTAGCCGGCGTCGAGCCCCACCGAGCCCAGGTTGGCCACGAACACGGACGCGTACATGGGGTCGGAGCGGAGCATCGCGGCGGGCAGCAGCCCCAGCGCATCGAGCGCGCGCACGCAGCCGATCCCCAGCCGCAGCAGCGGGCTTGGCAGGCGTAGCAGCCACTCCATCTCCCGCTCCGCGCCGTCCTTGCGCTCGCTGCGACGCTCCTGCAGCGCCGCGTGGACCTGATCCAGCATGGTCTCCAGCGACGCCTGCGGATCCAGCTTCAGCTTCACCGTCACCAGCGGCGCCTGCTCGTCCAGCCGTTTCTTGGCGCCGAACGTGATCCAGATGTCGTCCCGCTGCCAGAGCCGTCCTCCCGCCACGAAGCGGTTCAGACGCGGTCGCTCGTCGAGCACCCGCACCAGCGCACGCAGCAGCAGATGGAAGAGCGTGAGCCGGCGCTCACTCGGTCGGTCCCGATTGAACAGGTCCAGCAGCTCGAGCGCGGGCTCCACGTCCACCTCCTGTGAAAAGTAGACGAGGGACTGATTGCGCTGAGGCGAGATGAACGGCATGAAGCGCCGGAGGGTCGAGAGCTCACGTACCCGCACCCCGTCCGCTCTGCGCCCGAACATCGCTTGCGCCTACTGCGGGCTCTCAACGATCGCGAGATAGTCGAGATTCCGAAAGCGGTCGTCGAGATCCATCCCCACCCCAACCACCCAGCCATCCTTCAGCTCGAAGCCAACGTAATCGATGGGAACGTTGATCTTACGCTGTCCGTGCTTGCTCACCAGCACCGCCACGCGCAGGTTGTGGGGCTCTCCGCTGCGCACGACCTGCAGGACCGCCTCGAGCGTACGGCCCTCGTCTGCAATATCATCCACGACGAGGATCTCGCGCGCGGAGTGGATTTCGCGCAGCGTTACGTCGTTCGGCGACACACTGCGATGCTAGTGCATCCGGGGGTAGCGTTCCAAGCCCGCCGCGGGCACACACGCTACTATCATCGAGTATGCCGCGTACACCCGTACCTGCCGCAACCGTAATCCTGCTGAGGGAGGGAAGCATTTCGCCCGAGGTCCTGATGCTCGAGCGGCACGCCAAGAGCAAGCTGCTACCGGACCTGTACGTGTTTCCCGGCGGGCGCGTCGAGGACGGGGATCAGGCTCTCACCGAGCGCCTGAGCGGGTTCACCGGCCATGACCCGCGCCACAAGGTTGCGCACCTGGACCCCGATCGCGTGGCGACTTTCCTGGTCGCGGCCATTCGCGAGACCTTCGAAGAGTCGGGCATTCTGTTCGCACGAAAACGCGGCGGATCCGGTCTGCTCGATCACGAGGAGCTGGAACCGCTGCTTCGCCACCGCCTCGAGGTGCAGAGCGGCGGCCTGGCGTTCGCAGACATCATCGAGCGCAACGAGCTGGAGCTGGCCGCCGAATGTCTGACGGTCCACGGCCACTGGATTACGCCCGAGGTGGTGCCGTGGCGTTTCGATACCGTCTTCTTCAGCGCACTCGCTCCGCCGGGCCAGCTGGCGCGCCACGACGGCGTTGAGGCCTCGTCCCATATCTGGATCCGACCCGAGGACGCGCTGGACCAGATGCGAAGAGGCCAGCGCCAGATCATCTTCCCCACCGCCTGTAACCTCGAGACGATCAGCGGCTTCCGCAACACGGAGCAGGCGCTCGCGGCCTCACTCGGCCGTCCCGTACTGCCCGTGCTGCCCGTGCTCAAGGAGCGCGATGGCCGGCGCCTGCTGGTGATCCCGAGTGATGCCGGCTACCCCACTACCGAGGATCATTCGCTGGCCACCATCCCCCGACCGCAGCCACAGACGTGAAATTCGAGAATATCTCCGGCGCAGGCAGAGCCGAATCCCCTAAACTGCCGCGCGTGCAAGAGGTCATCGTGCTCGGGGGGTACGGCCGCCTGGGCCAGCAATGCGTGAGCGAGCTGGTGGACACCACCCGCGCGCGCATCGTGGTGGCGGGCCGAAACATTCAGCGGGCCGAGCGTGTGGCGTCGCGCTTCGGGCACCGGGCGCGGCCCGCGTACGCGAATGCTGAGGATCCGCGCACGCTCCAAACGCTGATCCCGGGCGCAGCCGCGGTACTCATCTGCTCCGGTGGATCGTGGCTCGCCGTGCTCGACAGTGCCATCCAGACCCGCGTCCCTTTCATCTCCCTCAGCCCCTCGCTGCTGGAGGAGAGAGTGAGCTTGCGCCTGCAGCAGGAGGCCTGGCGTAGCCAGGTCCCCGTCATCCTCCAGGCCGGAGCCATTCCCGGCCTGCCCGGCGTGCTGGCGGAGCTGCTGATGCGGCGCTTCCCGAGCCTGCACGAGATCCGGATCGCATCCACCGGCCCCTGGAGTGAGACCGAGCTAGCGAAGGCGGACCAGCGCGAGCTGCGGCGGGCGGGAAAGCTGGCTTCGAATGGGAGAGCCGCACTCAGTGAGCGCTGGCGCCGCTCGCGCTGGCACTTCCCCGAGCCGATCGGAGCGCGCTGGGTGCGCCCCGCCCGCTCGCTCGACCTGGACGGCTTCGCGGAGGCGCACTGCGTCGACCACCTGGTCTACCTCGAGCCCGATCAGGGAGTGCTCGTACGCGGGGTTCAGCAGGTGCTGCAGCGCGACCACGAGCTCGAATTCGCCCTCGTGGCCGAGGGCTACGACGCCGAGGGGAAGGGCTCTCCCCAGGAGCGCCTGACGCTCCAGAGCTCCGATCTGCTCAGCGTCGCAGCGGCGGCCGCGGGCGCCCTGACGCAGCGTGTTCTCGCGGGCGCTCTGCCCGCTGGGGTGCTCGCGCAGCGGGAGGCGCTCAACCCCGCGCTCCTGCTTGAGGCCCTGACCAAGCGCGACGTGCGGGTCGTGTCGTCAGCCGGATCGCTCTGAGCGCAAGAGCTCGCGCAGCGGCCGCATGCCGATGGTGCGAACGTCCGGCTGAGCGAATACGCGCGCCAGGGTGCCATCGGAGTAGAGCCGATGCTCCTCGTCGCGTTGCCGCCAATCGTCGGTGATCGCTTCGAGCTCCGCGCCCCCGACGGCGCAGTGGGTGATCAGGTAGGAGAGGCCCGGGCCGAGTCCCTCCACCCGGCTGCGGTTGTGCTCCGCCCCGGTGCCGGGCTCGAAGTGCAGCGAGTTGGAGTCGAAGTGGTCGAAGATCGGAAGGCCATCAGACTCCGCCGCCTCCAACAGCTCGACGTAACCTTCCAGGCCTTCGAGCAAACCACGCGCCTCGAGCACCTCCCTGCGCACGCGCGGGATGAAGCACGGCAAGCGATAGTCCCGCGCGAGCCGCAGGTAGACCTCGATGAACTTGAGATCGAAGACCGTGCCCATGTGGCTATCCAGGTGGGTAACGTCGATCCCCGCGTCGAGTGCCCGGTCGATCTGGCTCCTCAGCTCACGCTCAACCTCCTCGGCACTCGCGTTGTCGACGGTCTCGCGCGTGGTACGCCACATGCCCCCGTCCGGCGAGACCAACCCGGCCACCTCTTCATGGACCGGTCCCCAGCGGTACGTCTCGTACTCGGCGTTCAGCGTGAGATGAACGCCGAGATCGAGCTCGGGCCGCTCGCGCGCAATGCGTGCGATCTGCTCGAACGCGGGGCAGGGCACCATGATGCTGCCGCAGGTGGCGCTTCCCGCGAGCGCGCGTAGCGCCCCCTCATTGGCCGCCGCACACATGCCTATGTCATCCACGTGCACGACGATCACCCGCTGGTCGGGCGAGATTCCCAGCTGCTGCAGCACGGACACGCGCTCACCCCTCGATCACCGCGACCTCGGGATTATGTCAGGCCTCCGCAGAGATGCCATCATGCCCCCGTGACACCCCGGCGCTCGATCGTGATTCCCAAGGCGCAGAGCGGCCAGCGCCTCGACCTCTACCTGGCACAGCTGCTGGGAATCTCGCGCGGATACGTACGTCGGCTGCTGGGGCTCAAGCGGATCCGCCTCGGGGGCTGCATGCCTCGCAAGGGAGTGATCCTGAACGCGGGCGACCGCGTCGAGATCCTGCCCTTCCACGATCCCCAGGACGGGCCACGGGCGGCCCCGGAGGTTCCCGTCCACGTGCTACGCGAGGGCGAGGGGCTGCTGGCGGTCGAGAAGCCGGCCGGCCTGCCGACCCACCCGCTCGATTTCGAAGAGACCAAGACCGCGCTCAACGCGCTGCTCGCCCGCTACCCCGAGCTGAGTGGGGTGGGTGACGGGGGGCTGCGTTCGGGCGTGCTCCACCGGCTCGATACGCACACCTCCGGAGTGCTGCTCTTCGCGACGAGCGCCGACGTCTGGCGGCGCGTGCGCGTGGAGTTCGCCAAGCGCCGCGTCCAGAAACGCTACCTGGCCCGCGTACACGGCGCGTACCGTGGAACCCTGGAGATCGCGCTGCAGCTGGCCCACCGCGGAAGGCGCATGCGCGTGGTCGCCAGTGGCGGTCGCGAAGCGGTGACACAGCTAAGCCCCGTGCGCGAGATCGGCGATACGACCCTGGTCGAGGTGCGGCCGCTGACCGGCGTCATGCACCAGATCCGCGCCACGCTGTCTCACCTGGGACACCCCCTACTCGGCGACCTCGAGTACGGCTCCACGCGCGACCTGGGACGGCATCTGCTACACGCCACCTTCATCTCGACCCTGGGCTTCGACGCCGCGTCCTCAGTCCCCGAGGTCTTCGAGTCCGAGCTTTAGTGTCTAGCCGCAGTGAAGCGGCGGAAGGCGATCCCTCCAGGGAAGGGCGGCCTCGAGCTGAGACGCGAGCTGGATCAGCACGTCCTCACGGCCGTACGCGGCCACGAGCTGCACGCCGATGGGCAGCCCGTCGTCGTTCCAGTACAGCGGGAGCGAGATGGCGGGCTGGCCTGAGACGTTGAAGGGGATCGCGTAGGGAGCGAACGCACCCCAGCGCGCGAGCACCTGGGCGGGGTCGCCTCCCTCGGGTCCGAGCGGTCCCAGCAGGGGTGGCGGCTGGCTGAGCATCGGCGTCACCAGCACGTCGAACCCCTCCTCCCACCAGGCGGCCAGCGCGCGCGCGGCGCGATGGAGCTGCTCCGTGGCCTCGACGTACTGGGGGGCGCTTACTGCGCGGCCGATCTGCGCGGCCCACCAGTTGGTGGGCTCGACGTCGTGCTGGCCGATGGTGCGCCCGGTACGTGCGCTCCAGCGGTCGAGCTCCCGCGCAATCGACACCATCATCACCAGGCCCGCTCCTGCGAAATCTTCCGCCCGCTCAAGCACCATGGGCCCGCTGGGCTCGACCGCGTGACCCAGATCCTCGAGCAGATGCGCGGCGTTCTCAGCCGCCGCGCGACAGTCGGGGTGAGGCTCGTCTCCGGTGCCCGGAACTCGGGTGCATAGGCCGATGCGCAGCGACCCGGGCGGTCGACCGACCTCGTCGAGAAACGGGCGCTCGGGCGGCGGAGCGCTGTAGGGATCGCCGACCGCCGGACCCGAGATCGCGTCCAGCACCGCGGCGCTGTCGCGTACGCTCCGCGTCAGCACGTGCTCGTGCGTGAGCTCCCACCAAAACTCGCCCAGCTGCGGGCCCAGCGTCGTGCGCGCGCGCGTGGGCTTGAGGCCCACCAGCCCACAGGCACTGGCCGGCATGCGAATCGAGCCACCCATGTCGTTGCCATGAGCGACCGCCACCATGCCGGAGGCCACCGCGGCGGCAGAGCCCCCGCTCGAGCCACTCGGCGAGCGGCGCGGGTCCCAAGGGTTTCGCGTCGGGCCGTAGGCGAGGGGCTCGGTGGTGGGAGAGAACGCCAGCTCCGGCGTGTTGCTCTTGCCGACGAACACGAAGCCCGCGGTGCGGAAGCGGCCGGCCAGGTACGTGTCCTCCTGCTCGACCCATCCGAGGTCGCGCAGGAAGCGCATCCCGCAGTGATAGGGATCGCCCGCCGTATGGCAGACGGCGTCCTTGACCAGAAAGGGCACCCCGCGAAACGGACCCTGCGGGAGATTCGGGTGGCGGGCCGCCGCGCGGGCCTTCTCGTAGAGCGGTGTGATCACCGCGTTGAGCTCGGGGTTGAGTTTCTCGATCCGCTCGATCGCGGCGTCCACCAGCTCGAGCGGCGTCACCTCCCCTCGCCGCACGAGCTCGGCCTGCGCGATCGCATCCAGCCTGGCCAGCTCAGTGCTCGACATCCGACCCAGCTTGCCAGAACTCGGTCGGATGCGTAAGCCGGCGCGCAACCGGACCTGTAGCCGGCCGGGCCGCACGGCCGTATGCCTTGGATGAAGCCCCGCGAGCTCGCGACCCCGACCCAAGCCTGACAACCCTACGCAAACACTGGGGTCTCCGCGCTCGCACAAGCAACCCGCTCCGCAGAGACGGTAGCCCCCTCCCGCTTTACGGGGGCAGCGCCAACAGGTCCCGGTAACACTGGGGTCCGTCGGCCACACGAATCCAGCAATAACGCGCTGGACCTGCAAGGCCCGCAGAGCTGCGTAGCAGTGCGCGCACTCAGGCGCGTGCGAAGTCACGCGCCGTCCCGGCAGGCCGGCTTTGCCGGCCGCTACCCGGGTAGTAGAGCTGTGCTCGCCGATGACGCGCTAGTCAGGGCGTGATGATGACCTTGCCGTAGGTGCGGCGGGATGCCAGCGCTTCCAGGGCCTCCGGCACCGCCTCGAGCGGGTAGCTCCGATACACCACCGGTGCGATCTTCCCCTGCTCGTAGAGCCGGGTCAGGGCGTCGAAGGTCGCTCGCACGACCTCGGGCTGTTTGACCGCGTACGCGCCCCAGTGCAAGCCGATCACGGCGATGTTCTTGAGCAGAATGCGGTTGACCTTCACCTCGGGGATGCGCCCACCCGCATAGCCCACCGTCAGAAGACGCCCGTTCCAGGCGATGCACTTGAGCGACCCGTCGAAGACATCGCCCCCCACCGGATCGTAGATCACGTCCGCGCCCCTTCCGTCCGTGGCCTGCTTGACGGCATCGATCCAGCTCGCGTCGTGGTAATCGATCACGAGGTCCGCGCCCGCCTGGCGCGCAACCTCCAGCTTCTTGGACCCGCCGGCGGTTGCAATCACGTGCGCCCCGAGCGCCTTGCCGATCTGCACCGCGGCGATGCCAACGCCGCCCGCAGCCGCATGCACCAGTAGGGTCTCGCCCGGCTGCAGCGACGTGCGCTGCACCAGCCCCACGTAGGAGGTCGGATAGACGATCGGTAAGCCGGCCGCCTCCTCAAAGGACATCCCTCGCGGCAACGAACGCAGCATCAGGCCCGGGACCACAGCCCGCTCGGCGAAGGCCCCGAGCGGCACCCCACCATAGACCTGATCTTCGGGCGCGAAGTCCTCCACGCCCTCTCCCACGGCGCGCACGATCCCGGCCAGCTCCGAGCCAGGAACGAAAGGGAACGGCGGCTTGACCTGGTACTGCCCCCGCACGATCAGGATGTCGAAGAAGTTGCAGCCTGCGGCTTTAACCTCGACCTGCACCGCCCCCGGTCTGAGCTCGGGCTCCGCGATCTGCTGGACCTTGAGATCCCTCGGCTCCGTCCAGTGATCGACGACGATGGCACGCATGTGAGCGTCCCGACCGGGGCGGGGGTGCGGCGCACCCCACCCCCGTGCCGGATGGGCCTAAACGTCCGCGGCCCGCAGGGTCTTACGCTTGTTCCCCAACGCCCGGACCTCGGCCCTGGCGATCAGCTCCCGTACAGCGCCCTCGAGCGCTCCGTAGAACTCCGAGCCTACGTTGCATTGCTGGACCGCCGCCTTCGTGCGAGCCTTGGAGATGATCATCGGATCGGGGCTCGTGCTCTTCCCCTTGCTGCTGGCCGCCTTCCGCTTCGCCATGTGGTTCTCCCTCGTGTTGGGTTGGTGATTCGAGCGCCGGAGAATAAGCCGTGCGCGCGGGAGGTCAACTATCAGGCGCCGGAAGACCGAGACCGGCTGGAGTAAGATAAACGGCATGCGTCTTTGCGTATTCCTCCTGCTGAGCGCCCTGCTGCCGCCCAGCTCCCTGGCCGCCCTGGACCGTGGCGCCGACGGGAAATTCCACCAGCGACGCTCGGCTCACTTCCGGCTGCTTCAGGACGTGGACATCGATCACAGGACGGGTCGAGGCGGGTCCCGCCAGTTCGAGCAGGCGGTCATCGAGGCGCTCGAGGACGCCTTTCGTCAGGTCCACAAGAAGCTGGATATCCGCCCCCGAGGGGCGGTCGACGTGGTCGTCTACGACCCGGCCGTCTTCGACGGGACCTACAGCGACCAATTCCGCTTCAGTACCGTCGGGTTCTACGATGGCGTGATCCACGTGCGGGGGGACGTCGAGGTCAATCGCCGGCTGGTTCGCACGCTGCACCACGAGTACTTCCACGCGGCACTCGACGCCGTTTCTGCCCGGGGCCACGTCCCCGCCTGGCTCAACGAGGGGCTGGCCGAGTGGTTCGAGAACCTGGCCATCGGCAAGCGCCGTCTCAGCTCCGCCGAGTACGCGTATCTGAGCCAGGCGAACCGTTTGGACCGATGGGTTCCGCTGAGCGTGCTCTCGCAGCCGACCTTCGCCGGCCTGGACAATGAGTCCGCAACCCTGGCCTATCTGCAGTCCTACGCCATGATCGAGTACCTGGTTCGACACCACGGCGAGCACCGCCTGCGCAGGTTCATGCGCAAGCTCGTTCGGGGCGCGCGCCTCGAGTGGCTGCTCAAGCGCGAGTATCGCGTCTCCCTGGCCGAGCTCGAGGCAAACCTACGCGCCGAGCTCTAGTGTCCTCATATGTGGAGGTCTTCGGTCACCCAGGTTGACGGATCCTGGGTAAAGCGACCGCTCGCGAGCGGCGAGAGGTCGAGCGTTTCGTAGCGCCCGCTGCAGATGAGCTCAGCTACGCCCACTCCCACGGCCCGGGATTGCATGACCCCCCGGCCCGTGAAGCTATGGGCCTCGATCAGGTTCGAGAACCCGGGTACCGCGCCCACGACGCCGCTGCGATCGGGCGTCACGGAGTAGAGACCCGACCAGCCCCGAATGTGTGCGCAGCGCTCGAAGGCGCTCGAGCGCAGGGCCAAGCGCGGCCAGATCTCCTCTTGAAAGAAGGAATCCCCATCGTAGTTGAAGTCGTAGCCGGAGGGCTGCGCGGGCGAGGAATAGCCCGCCAGGATATAGGGGCCCTCGGGGTGGTAGTAGACACAGGAGGCGTCGACCACCATGCCCAGCTGCGCCAGGTCGACGCCCGGTGGCAGATCGCGCTCGCGTACGTCCACCAGCGCGATCTGCCGCCGGACGGGAACGGCGACGTCACGCACACCGAGCTTGGAGGAGAGAATCGGGCTCCAGGCGCCCAGCGCGTTCACCACGAGCTCGGTGCGGATGGAGGGATGGGCCACGGTCTCGTCGGGGGGGATGCGGTGCCGCGTCAGGATCTTCTCGATCGTGCGGGCCTCGTCGGCGGGATCGCCCTTGACCACCTCCACCACGTGCATCACGTCGACCCGCCGGCGACCCGGCTCGCGCTCCACCGTCTCGACCCCCTCGATGTAGTGCCGGTTCAGAAAGCGCGCGCCACCGGCCTCGGCACGCTCGCGGTAGAAACGCCGCACCGCGTTGGGATTCACCAGGCCATCGCCAGGTGCGAAGGTCGCACCCACGAGCTGGTCCAGCCCACGATCCAGGTGGGGGAAGCGCTGCCGTACGTCGTTGGGCGTGAGGATCTCGACGTTCCAACCCAGCCGCTGCTGCAGGCGGCGTCGCTCGATCGCGGTCTCGAACAGCTCACGCTTGTCGTAGAGCCAGAGGTAGCCGCGCTGCCGGAACGAGAACTCCTCGGCGTGCTGCTGGAAGAACGCCACCGTATCCCGACAGGCCGCGATGTTGACTTCCTGCCACCAGGTCGCTCGTACCCCGCCGGCGTTCAGCTCGGACGAGGCGTAGTTCCCGTGCAGGTCGAGGTCCACGACGTACACGTCGCGAACGCCCCGCTCGACCAGCGCTGCGGCGATCGACGATCCGATGATACCTCCGCCCGCGATCAAGACCTGAGCGTGCTGGTCCACACGCAAGACCTCCCATCCAGAGCGTACGCGCTACACTCGTCAAGGCAAACCCGCTCGCCGTTTGACCGTTGTCAGGAGCAGAAGATTTTGAAGTCGATGCGCCCGACACGACGCTTGTTCCTGGCTCCGCGTGAGGTGCCGGGGCTATTGCTCGGCGCAGTGCGCGGCGACCCGGTGGCACTGCGGCGGATCCTCGGAGCACGTCGCGCCGGGCGCACAGGGTTGGCGCTGGCGCTTGCGGCGCTCACGCTGGCGGTGCCGTCACTCGCCGTCGCGCTGATCGCATTGGCCCTGCATCTCTCGCTTGCGCTCTGTGTCGTAATTCCACGACGCGGCGCGGTCCCGCTCACGGCCTTTCAGGAGCTCCTGCTTTCCCTGTGGACGGTGGCTCCGCTGTTCGTGGCGCTGGCCTCGCTGCGCGTGATCTGGCCCGGCTCGCCCCTGCCCGCACTGATCGCAGTGCCGCTGGGCCACCTCCTGGTGTGGCGAGGACTCCGCGGGGGACTGGAGTAGCCTAGCGGCGCTTGATGTTGGCCGGGGCTACGCCCTCGGGAATCGACAAGGGAAGCTGACCAGGACGGCTATAGTTGTACCCACGTGTGTTCAGCGTGAACATGACGTCTCCCGCGCGCGGCTTGGGAAAGGGAAGCGTCAGCCTGCGCCGGCTGGGCTCGGGAGCGCGGCAGACGCCCTGATCTTGGGGGAGGGCAACCTCCAAGAACTCTTCGTCGCCGAATTCGGGCGCCGCCGGAGTCACAGACGAGGCATCCGCGTGCGAGCGCAGCGCGACGCCGCCCGTGCCAAACGCGACCGAAAGACAGAGCAGCAGAGCCCCGAGCACAGTTCCGAGCACACGCATGGCGGCTACCTCCAATGGATGGGACATCGGCGCCAGCACGCGTGGGCTTGAGCGGCGGGCAGGTTGCGCGTAAGGTGCACGCGGGATGCACCCGCGTGTCGTAGCTTCAGAGCAGGCCTTTCTGCTGGTCATCGACCTGCAGGAGTCCTATCGCAAGGCGCTCCACGAGTGGGACCGAACCATCGAGCGGGCGTGCGTACTCATTCGAGGCGCGTGCGAGCTCGAGCTGCCAATTCTGTACACGGAGCAGTACCCCAAGGGACTGGGCCACACCACGCCCGCGGTATTGGACGCGCTCGGCGACGCGCCGCGCTTCGAGAAGAAGTCGCTCTCGGCACTCGGGGCCCCCGGTCTGGCGGACCGCGTGCTCGCTCTCGGTCGTCGACAGGCCATCGTCTGCGGGATCGAGACCCACGCCTGTATCAACCAGACGGTGCACGAGCTGCTCGCTTGGGGCTTTCGGGTACACCTCGCACGCGACGCCCTCTCTGCGCGCCGCCCGCTCGAGCACGAGGAGGGCTATGCCAAGCTCATTCGCTCGGGCGCGATCGGAGGCAGCGTCGAGAGCATCCTGCTCGAGTGCCTACGCACCGCGGAACACCCTGCGTTCAAGTCGGTGCACGCGCTGATCAAGTAGCTCCATGTCCGCGGCCGCGTTACGTGGGATCGAGCGTGAGGTCCCCGACTGCACCCGCTGTCCGCGTCTGGTGGCCCACCTGGAGCAGCTGCGCAAGCGCTACCCCGACTACTGGTGCCGCCCCGTCCCAGGCTTCGGCGATCGGGGCGCGTGGCTGGTGATCGTGGGTCTGGCTCCCGGGCTTCACGGAGCGAACCGCTCCGGTCGGCCTTTCTGCATGGACGCCTCCGGGGAATGGCTCTATCCGGCGTTGGAGCAGCTGGACCTCTGGGACGGACGCAAGCTCTCGGGCGCGTACATCCTGAACGCGGTGAAGTGCGTGCCTCCGGGCAACCGTCCCATCGCCGCCGAGCTCAGCCAGTGCCGTCCCTGGCTCGCGCAGGAGCTCGCTGCGCTCACGAACGCGCGCGTAGTGCTCGCGCTGGGAGCGATCGCGCACACCTCGGTGCTCAAGGTCTGGGGGGCTCGCCCGCTCGCGCGCTATCCCTTCGCGCACGGCGCGCTGCATCGCATTCAGAACCGTCCCCCGTTGCTCTCGAGCTACCACCCCTCACGCCAGAACACCAACACCGGCGTTCTCACGCGCCCCATGTGGCGTTACGTCTTCCGACGTGCCCTGAAGCTCGGAGCGGTTGGCCCCTAACCGCGTTCAGAGCCCGAGCAGGCGCGCCAGGAAGAGGCCGGCGCGGATCCGTGGCGAGACTCGAACGATCCGGACCTGTCCGCGGATCGAGGCGTGCTCCAGCGCGCTGGCTGGATGCTCATCCGCGATCACGCGCGCGAGCGCGCTCGCTGAGCCCTCGATGAGCAGACGTAGGGGCCCGACCCGTTCCTCGATGGCCGGCACGAGCGCGTCCGCCGTCTCGGCGGAGGCAGCGGCTGCGAGGCCTTCCGCGCCTCCGAGCTCGACCCCGTGCCCCGCGCGCAGCCGCGCACAGACGAAGATTGGCGCACGTTCTTCGTTTCCCTCGAGAAAGAGCGCGTAGGTACCGTCCTCCAGGAAGCGGCGCAGGCCCGCGCGTAGCGCCGCGGGCCAACCTCGTACCCGCTCCAGAACCGGAATCAAGGGCGGGTCCGCACGCAGCGAACCGTCCAGGATTCCCTCCCAGACGCGATCGAGGGACTCACGTCCCTGGCGACCCACGTCGAGGGCGATCACGCGGTCGACGTCCTTCACGCCGTCGAGCTTGCGCAGCTCGCGCGGATCCGCGAAGTGCAGCTCGGAGGGCAGATCGGAGAGCGGCCCAGTATCGGTGCGCAACGCCTGCAGTAGCTGACCGTTCTGCAGCACCGCGAGCAAGCGCGTCTCCCGCGTTGGGAACTCGCCCAGCAAGAGCTCGCGCAGCGCCTGTCCCTCGTCGATGCTCAGCGCCAGCCTTAGCTCGTTCATAGCCGCACGATCTCCCGCAACACGACCGAGCGCGCGGCCAGCGTGAGCAGCTCGCCCGCTCGTATATGGCGCCCGCCGCCCCGAATCTCGCGCAAGGCCTCGTTCGGGTCGGCCCGAAGCTTCACGCTGCACAGGTCGGGACCGGGATTGGCCAGGAACAAGAAGCTGCGAGCGCCATTGCGGAAGAGCTCCGTCTCCACGCGCGGATCGGAGACCGGGTAGCAGGGCTCGACCCCGGCCGGGGCGAGCAGGGCGCGGATGATCTCGGTCAGCGTCGGCGAATCCAGCTCGGAACTGCGCCACGGGAAGCGGAAGCCGAAGTGAACGATGCGCCCGGCCTGAAACGGGAAGGTCGCGGCCAGCATGCCCGCCTCACGCTCCAGCACCGGCTCGGCGCCGCTCAGCAGGTCCACCGCCTCGAGCACGAGCTGACCGACCCGGACGCGCTCCAGCGGCTCCTTCACGATCTGAGGCAGGTTCAGATGCAGCGGCGCGCCCGCCCAGTCCCGCGTGGGCAGCCGTGGCCCAACGATGAGGGTGCCGCCCCCGGCCACCCAGCCGAAGATGCGCTGGGCGAGGGGCCGGCTGAGGTGCTCAAAGCCGACCAGCAGCACGACCCGCCAGTCCGCCAGACGCTCCACCGGCAGCGAGGTGTCGGCCACGGAGAAGGCCACGCCGCTGCTCCGCAGCCCATCGAAGAGGGCATGAAAGACGACGTCGTGATCGCGCTCCGGCCGGTCGCGCAGCCCCAGCTCTCGCGAGCGGATGCGGAGCGCGTCGCGGGCGCGCACGGGCCCGAGCTCGGGCGGAAGCTCCCCCGTCGAGGCACACGACTCGCGCACACGCGCGAGCTCGCGATTGGCAAGCAGCAGGCAGTCCGAGCGCCGGCGGCAAGCCGGGTGCTCGATCGCATCGAGCAGACGGAATAGCGCGCGCCAGCGCGAGCCCACGCGTGTCCGTCTCCCGTCCCGGGGATCGAGCGGCGCACTCACCTCCGCCAGCCGTTCACGCGGCAGGAGCGTGTCGAGATCGAGCGCGCGCGTCCCACTCATGGCGAGCACGGCCGCCGCACTGGGCGGATCGAAGGCCGGCCTCGGAAGCAGCAGCGACCCCCCGGCGGGCAGCTCCAATACGCCCGCACTGGGCGCGATCTCCGCCGCACGCAAGCCCAACAGCCGCAGCGCAGCAAAGTCGGTCGCGGCGTGTTCGGGAAAGACCAGCGTCACAGCATCCGTATCGCCGCTAGCGGCCCAGGGATCGCCACCCCCACACACACCGGGATCCAGCACGGCCCCGATGTGGACGGGGCCGGGCCCCGCCTTCCCCCCATCGGTGCCGGACGCCGCAGCGGCGCTGCGCGTGATGTGACGACGTTGCGCCAGCTCGCCCGCCTCCACCCACGCTATGCCGCGCTCGAGATCTTCAACGCGGGTCGGTCCCGAGAGCGGCGGGGATCCGATAGGAGCGCGCGCGCCCGGGTACTTGACCTCCAAGAAGCGTGAGTAGAAGGAGAGCGCAGCCTGCGATCGATCGAGCGCTCCACCACCCCAGGGCGAGGGAACGGGGCCCAGGCTGCCGCTGATGCGAGCAACGACGGGGCCGTCCGGGTACAGGTAGGGCGTCAGATAAGCCGACAGCGCGTCGAGCCACGTCTGCGATTCGGAGAGCAGACGCTCGGAGGCCACGCCGGGAACGGGCCAGCTTACGCCGCCCGCGTCGAGCGCGCGCACCTGGGACAACGCCAGCACGCGCACCGGAAGACCTCCGCCCTCGGGAAAGGAACGCCCGAGCCAGGGGCCCGGACGTACGATGACGAAGAGTCCCCGGGCATGCGCGAGCCTGAGCAAGCGCCCGAGATCGAGCTCCGCCCGCCGCTCGCCCCAGTCGTAGCTACCGGGGGCGTATTCGTGCAGCACCCACGGGACGTCGACGCGCAGGATCCGCAGCCGAAGCTCCAGCACCGAGTCGAGAGCACGCTCCCAGCACGCGGGTGCGAGCTCCCAGTAGGGGAAGCCCGCCGAGCGCAGAGGCATGCAAAGCCCCTGGATCTCGATCCCCTCCGGCCGCAAACGAATACCGGATCTGTCCGTCTGGCTTTCCATCCCGTAGCGCGACCCTAGCCGATTCGCTGCATCCCCGGAAGCGTCCGCGCTAAGCTCAACTGCGACGATGGATCAGCTGCCCGAGATTCGCACCGAGGTACCGGGACCGCGCTCGCGGGCGCTGGCCGAGCGACTCGCGCGCGTGGAGTGTCCCGAGGTCACCTGCCTGACCCAGCCCTTGATCTTCTGGGAGCACGCGTCGGGCTCGAACGTGACCGACGTGGACGAGAACCGCTACGTGGACCTCCTCGCCGGCTTCGGGGTCGCCTGCCTGGGCTACGCGCATCCAGAGCTCGTTCAGGTAACGGCCGCGCAGGCGGCCACGCTGCCGCACGCCATGAGCGACGTCTACCCCGCCCGGCTGAAGCTGGAGCTGCTCGAGGCACTGACCCGTGTGCTACCGGCCGAGCTCGGCTCGGTCATTCTGTCCTCGTCGGGCTCCGATGCGGTGGAGTCCGCCCTCAAGACGGCGCTCATCGTCACCGGCCGCCCCGGCGTTGTCGCCTTCGAGGGCGCCTACCATGGCCTCGGTCTGGGCGCGCTCGACGTGACCCAGCGCGAGCACTTCCGCGCTCCCTTCGAGGCACGACTTCCGAACGCGACCCGCTTCGTGCCCTACGGCGATGCCGGCGCCGTGCGTGCGGCCACGCGACGTGACCCGATCGGCGCGATCCTGGTCGAGCCGATCCAGGGCCGCGGCGGAATTCGGGTGCCGCCTTCCGGCTTCCTGCGCGAGCTGCGCGAGATCGCAAACGAGTCTGGCGCGCTCCTCGTTGCCGATGAAATCTACACAGGACTGGGTCGAACGGGCTGGTGGCTGGCATGTGAGGCGGAGGGCGTCGTTCCCGACCTGATCACGCTCGGAAAAGGACTGGGAGGCGGCTTCCCCATCTCGGCCTGCGTCGGCCGCAGCGAGATCATGCAGAAGTGGGGGCCGTCATCGGGGGAGGCCATCCACACCAGCACCCACCTCGGTAACCCCCTGGGCTGCGCGCTGGCACTCAAGGTGCTCGAGGTGCTGGCGCGCGACCGCCTGCTCGAGCGCGCACGCCACCTCGGAGAGCGCGTCCTGGAGCGACTGGAGAAAGAGGTGCGGCCCTGCCCCGGTGTGAGGGACGTGCGCGGTCGCGGTCTGCTGCTGGGCATCGAGCTGGACGAGCCGGCGCGGGCCGCGCGCATCGTGCGCGAGGCCCTGTGCTCGGGCTGGATCCTGTTGGCCGAGGGACCGGACGCGCGCGTTCTCTCCCTTACGCCGCCGCTCACCATCTCCGAGGGGCTGCTCGATCGCGCCATCGATCACCTGGTCGAGCTGCTGTCCACATGAGCCGTCGCGACCTCGATCGCAAGGTGCTGGCGTGGCTCGGCGAAGGCGTCGATGCCCCGCGGGACGACACGCGCTTCGAGACTCTGGCCCTGGAGCTCTTCGCCTACCAGTACGCGCACAACCCTGCCTACCAGAGGCTATGTCGCGCCTTCCGCGTGCGGCCCGAGGATGTCGCGCGCTGGCAGGACATCCCTGCCGTCCCCACGGGCGCGTTCAAGGAGGCGCGCCTGGCCGCCTTTCCCGAGGCACAGGAGGTTCGGATCTTCCGCACCAGTGGCAGCACCACGGCAGCGCGCGGCCAGCTTCATCTGGACACCCTCGAGCTCTACCAGGCCTCGCTGCTGGCGACGTTCGCTGCCTACATCTGTCCCGACCGTAAACGCATCCGCTTCGTGGTGCTGGCGCCCTCAGCAGCGAACGCGCCGGACTCCTCGCTCTCCTACATGTTCGAGGTCGCCTGTCGCGAGCTCGGCAGCGCCCGCAGCGCCTTCTATGTCGAGCCCCAGGGCTGGGAGCCCGAGCGACTCATCGCGGATCTGCGCGAGCTCGATGAGCCCATTGCACTCGTGGGCACGGCCTTCGCCTTTGTGCACTTGCTCGACGCGCTCGAGGCGCGCGGGCTCAGGCTCGGACTTCCCGACGGCACGCGGGTGATGGAGACGGGCGGGTTCAAGGGGCGTTCGCGCGAGGTCACCCGCGGCGAGCTGCACGGCGCAATCACCGCGGCGCTGGGTGTCTCCGCGTCACGCATCGTCAACCAGTACGGGCTGTGCGAGCTCGGGAGCCAGTTCTACGAGCCCACGTTGCGCACGGGCGTCCCCACCCGCAGCAAGCGTGTCCCGCCCTGGGTCCGCACGCGCGTGGTGGATCCGGTCAGCATGAAGGACGTCGCCACTGGCGAGCGCGGCCTTTTGGTTCACTACGATCTCGTGAACACGGGGTCCGTGCTCGCGGTGCAGACCTCCGACCTGGGGCGGGTCACGCAGGCTGGACTCGAGATTCTCGGGCGCCTGGAGGCGGCGGAGACGCGGGGCTGCTCCATCGCCGCGGACGCGCTGCTGGCAGGTCCATGAGCGCGCTCGAAGGCCTGCGCGAGGCCCACCACAAGCTCGAGCCCGCGGCGGTCATCGACGCGCTGGATCGGGTGCTGGCCACGTGGCGCGCGCCCACTTCCGTGTGGCGGACGAAGCTTCAGCACGAGCACGGTATCTACTCGAGCCAGGTGCTCGAGCTGGGGACGGCGGAAGCGCTGCGGGACTGGACGGGGGAGGCGCTGCGGCGCATGCGCGCGCGCGAGCTGCGGGAGCCGTGCCGCGTCCCCCCGGTCACGGCGGTGTGGCTCGCGGGGTCGATTCCGAGTGCGGCGTTTCACGCCATTCTGCTGCCACTCGTCGCGGGCTCCGCCGTCTACGTGAAGCCGTCCTCGCAGGATCCGCTGAGTGCCCGGCTCTTCGCGGAGTCCCTGCGAGCGCAGGACCCAACGCTGGGCGCGGCGGTCGTCGTGGGCAACGATCCGACCCTGCTCGAGAGCGCGGACGCCGTGGTCGCCCACGGTGCCGACGAGACAATCGCCGCTATTCGCGCACGTGTTCCACCGCAGCGGGTGTTCGTCGGACATGGCCACAAGCTCTCCCTGGCCGCCGTCGGACCCGCGGTGGAGATCGACACCGCCGCGCAGGCGGTCGCGATCGACATCGCCCTCTACGACGGGCGCGGCTGCCTCTCGCCCGCCTACGTGGGCGTGGTCGACCGACCGGCCGGACGCGCGGCCGCGTTCGGCCGGGCGCTGGCCGATGAACTCGAGCAACTCGCGAGCAAGCTTCCCCGCGGACCGCTGCTCACGAGCGAGGAAGCGGCCTTGCACGAGATGCGCGCACGCGCCGCGGTACGCGAGGGCGTGCGGCTCGAGCTACCCGAGCACGGAAGCGAGTGGACCGTGATCCTCGAGCCAGCCGGATCGCGGCCGGCACCCGGCTGGCTGCGCTGCCTGCCGCTGGTTCCGCTGTTCGATGCATGCGAGCTTGAGGACTGGTGCCGCCGGCTGGCCCCTCACCTATCCTCACTGGGTCATATGGGGTGGGGTCGCCAGGAGTTGCTGTCCGCGGTCCAGCTCGGCGGCGGCTCGCGGGCCTGTACACTCGGCCGCATGCACTTTCCACCCATCGATTGGAACCACGACGGGATCAGCCCGATTCGCTCGTTGCTGCGTCTGATTGATGCGGAAAGCCCTTGAGCAAGAAGCAACGCCAACAGCAAGCAGGTGCATCGCTCGTGCGTCCTGCGCCGATGACGCACGTAGCCATCCGTAGCACGGACGTGAAGGGCTCGGTCGACTTCTATCAACGCTATGCCGGCCTGCATACCGTGCACGAGCGCGTGGACAACGGCATTCACGTCGTCTGGCTCTCACATCGCGAGCAAGATCCCGAGTTCGTGATCGTCATCCTCGAGATGCCGCACGAGCCCCTGCGCGAGCCTAGCGCCATGGACCACTTCGGCTTCGCGCTTGCGTCACGCGCTGAGGTGGACCGCATCGGCGAGCTGGCGCGCGCGGAGGGCACGCTCAAGTGGGGGCCGGCCGATGGCGGGCCGATCGTGGGCTACTTCGTGATGGTCCGCGACCCCAGCGGCAACACCTGCGAGTTCTCCTTCGGTCAGCCGATCAACCCGCGCGACTTGTAACGCCTCATCGGTGAGCAGACGGCGATCCGGTCGGATCGAATCGTCTGCTATCGGTTATGCTAGACGTGGCACCGAGCCCTGGAAGCGAGTAGGAGATCGCATGGCTTCGTTCCCCCGCGAAGAGATCGAGGAGATGCTCCGCCGCTGGCTGGCGGCCAACGAGGAGGCCGGTCGCGCCGGCGACTGGTCCAAGCTGTCCCGCTTCTACACCGACGACGCGCTTTACAGCTGGAACAACGGCGCCGGCTGGGAGTTCGTGGCAAAGGGCAGAGAGCAGATCCACGACTGGGTCTTCGGGACCGAGATGGAGGGTCTCGAGCACTGGGTCTATCCGTACGTGCGAACCCTGATCGATGACCGCAAGGGAGAGGTGCTGGGCATCTGGCGCCAGCTCGCGCCCGAGAAAAATCCCGAGGGAAAACCGTACGAGATCGCAGGCACGGGCGGCTCCTGGTTCCGCTACGCCGGCGACTTCAAGTGGTGCTGGCAGCGCGACTTCTTCGACCACATGAATGCGGGCGTGGTGTTCGGCGAGATGGCCAAGAACCAGCAGCTCGCCCCGAAGATGCTCGAGCGCATGCAGAAGGGCTCGAAGATGCCGGGCTGGGTCAAGCGCTCCGAGTTCGACTGGTACGAGAGCATCGTCGACCGCGACGATTGACGGACAGGTTCGGGCCCCAGCCGGGGTCCGCTTCAGGCGTCGAGGGGAAAGAACGAGGCCAGAAGAAGGCCCAGCCAGGCGGCCTGGAAGAGTGCCGCCAACCATGGCACCCCCGTCACGCGCGAGAGCCGATAGGCGAAGAGCTCGAAGAACAGGAACGCCGGCACGAGCACGGCGAGCGAGAGCACCATCGCATCTGGCAGGAGTCCAATGGCGGCGCCGCCCAGCAGGATCGCGAGGGTGAGGAGCTTGCCCAAGAGGGGCAGCCAGACGCCCCTGCGCCCGGGGCCGCGCAACAGCCATTCGAGGGCGCCGAAGTAGGGAAGCAGTAGCACGCTGCACACGATGCCCCAGGGCAGACGCTGCGGGGTCGGCCAGAGATCCCAGAACGCCTGTGAGAAGCTGCCCAGGGTCAGATAGCCAAAGCCGACGAGAACTGCAGCGCCGAGGTAGGTGCGCAGGTCACGCAGCGCCAACCACTTGATGCGCTCGTTGCGGGCGAGCCAGACACAGAGCAGCGTCCCCACAAGCGCAAGGAACGCGATCAGATCTCGCCCCCCGACGAGGGGCACGAAGCCCAGCGGTCCCCGACTCCAATGGGGATCGACGCCCGCGAGCCCGAGCAGCGTGACCACCAGAGCTGCGAAGAGAAGGCCGAGCGCGCGCAACGGGTGGCGGATCTGCGGCAAGCTGCCGTGAGGCAGCAGCGGAGCGAGCGCGCGCACCAATCCCCAGAGGAGCACGATCTGGGCCAGCAGACCCAGCCCGCACCAGCCGAAGCGTCCATCGAATCCCGGCGCCCGCGCCCGCACTGCGCCCACACCGAGCGTGGTCTCGAGCCACGCCAGAATGCGTCGTGCGGTCTCGCGCGAATAGATGACAGTGAGATGACCCGCTCCCGCCACCTCGCTCAGGCGCACCGCGCTGCCGCGCGCGGCGTCTCCGTAGGTACGGTCGAGCACGAGGCGCTCGCGCCCAGCGAGCTCCGCGCCCACCTCACGAAAGCGAATGTGCCGGCGACTCGAGTCGCGCGAGCCCCAGACCAGCAGCACGTTTGGCGCGTCATAGGGACCCTTGGGGTAGGCACCCCCCGCGATCCCGATCACCGCGGCCACCGATGGATCGTGGCCGCCGTATGCCAGCGCGGCGTGGCCGCCCATGGAGTGCCCGGCGACGGCGATGCGCGTGCCATCCAGGTGAGGCTCGGTGCGCGCAAAGAGCACCGCCGCGCCGATGTCATCGACCAGACCCGGCGAGACATCCCCGGCCCGGTAAAGAAAGGGCTCGCGGTTCCTTCCATGCCCGCGGAACTCGGGCGTAATGACGGCGTAGCCAGCGCGTGCCAGGTGGCGCGCGAGCGTGCTTACCACTCCCGCATTGCTCGCAAAGCCGTGTGCCAGCACGACCACCGGGAAGTGCGCATCCGACCGTGGCGGTTCACCCCAGCCCCGCTCGCTACCCGGCTCGTACACCAGCGCCGGAGCGCCGTTCGGAAGCTCCACCGGATAGTGGAAGACATCCCGCGTCGCCGCGCGCAGTCCAATCAGCGAGACCACGAGCAGAAGCGCCGCCACCCCATACACGACCCGTCCAACCACAGCGGTCATGCTAGCATGCGCGCGTGAAAACCGCGGACCTCGACACATCCACGCTGCCGATTCGCCAAGCTGCGGCCATGCGGATTGTTATAACCGGTGCGAACGGGGCGATCGGTCGGGAGGTGCTTCGCCTCGCGCTCTCGCAGTCGATCGAGGTCGTGGCGGCGGTGCGCTCGAAACGCGCCGCGGGTGAGCTTCCGCCCCTGGCCGGGACACGGGGCCGGGCAGCCCGCATCGACTACGCTTCGAGCCAGACGCTGGTGGAAGCTTTCGAGGGCGCCCAGTCCCTGATTCACCTGCCGGGTGTCCTGGTCGAGCGCGCGGGCTCCAGCTACGAGCGTTCCAACGTGGAAACAACGCGCGTAGCGCTGGAGGCGGCGCGCAGCTGCGGGCTCAAGAAGATCGTACTGGTGAGCGCTGTGGGCGCAGACCCCGACTCGAGCAACCGTTACTTCCGCAGCAAGGGAGAGGCGGAGAACAGCGTACGCAGCTCGGGACTTAGCTACACCATCCTGCGCGCTCCGCTGGTTCTGGGCCCGGGGACCGAGGGAACACGCGCGCTCGTGCGCAACACTTCGCGGCGCTCGGCCTGGCTGCTCGGGGGTGGACGGCATCTACAGCAGCCTCTCGACGTGAAAGATCTGGCGCTGGCGTGCCTGCGCAGCGCCACCCAAACCGAACTCGCGCGCAGCCGAACGCTCGATCTGGCGGGTCCAGAGCGCCTCTCGGACCGCGAGCTCAACGAGCGGGCCGCGCAATTGCTGGAGCGAAGCGTCCGGATCCGCTCGCTCCCGGTCACGCCCGTGCGTTGGCTGCTCGCCGCGCGCACGCGGCTGCTGGGACCCGGGCTCTCGCCCGACGCCATCGAAGTTCTCGTGACCGACACACGTGTGGATGCGGAGGCCGCCGCCAAGGAGCTGGGCATCAGCTTAACCCCGCTGGAGCAGACCCTGCAACGGAGCCTCCAGCCTGCGGAGGCGACATGAGCGAGCGCGCACCGAGGAGGGCAGCGTGGCTGCGAGTGCTTCCATGGCTGGTTACCGCCGCCTGCTTCGCCTTCCTCTACTACCGGATCGACAAGCCGGCCTCCGCCGCCGGCATGAGCGTCGTGCCCTACCTGATCGAGGGCTTTCGCGACGTGAGCTGGAGCCGCTGGCTCGCCCTTATGGTTCCCTACTCACTCTTCTACTTCATGATCGACTCGCTCGTCACATGGAAGGTCATCAACTGGTTCAACGCGCGCGTGCGCTTCAGCGACATCCTGCCGATTCGCGGCAGCGCCTACATCCTCTCGATCGTGAACGAGCAGGTCAGCAAGGGTGCCATGGCGCTCTATCTCAACCGGCGCTACGCCATTCCCGGCTGGCAGGTCGGCTCGAGCATGCTCTTCATCATGTTCTGCGAGTTCTACTACCTGCTGGGCTGGGCGACGCTCGGTATCCTGATCAGCGGCGAAAGCTTGCCCGAGGAGTTCCGCCTCATTCCGCGGATTGCGATCGGCGCGGCGGTCCTCTTTCCGCTCTTTCTGCTCTACTTCAACGGCACCTGGCTCAAGCGCTCAAGCCTGCGAGATCGCCCCATCTTTCATGCCTTCCGTCAGTCTCGGGCCTGGCAGTACGGCGCACTGATCTTGCTGCGCTCCCCTGCCTTCCTGTCGGCCGTCTTCGTCTACACGCTGGCGCTAGGCCTCTTCGGCGTGCCAGCCACCTTCGGCCAGGTGCTGGGGTATCTGCCGGTGATCTTCTTCGGCGCCGCCGCGCCCCTGCCCATGCGCAGCATCGCGATCGTGCTCTGGGTGATTCTCTTCCCCGACCACCCGCGCGAGATGTCCATCTTCGGACTCGTGATGCACAACTTCTTCATCTTCTTCAACGCAGCGATCGGTCTCATCTTCCTGCGTCGGGCGAGTCGGGAGCTCCTGGGAGACGAGCCGAGCGCGCGAGCAGCCGATCGACCATAGAGATCAGGGTCGTCAGCACGAGTCCCCAGGCCAGCCAGCGGTTAGGGGTGGCGAGGGCCGCCAGGCCGAGTCGGACGCCGATGTCCACGCCCGCCGGTACGAAGTAGAGGATGCCGTTGTAGCGCCCTATGGCGCTCATACGCAGCTCCGGTCGGCGATCGATCCAGAGCGAATCGATCACGTACTGCGCGAAGGCCAGCGCAACCAGCAGCGGCAGCAGCCAGGGAATCGCGCCGCGCCACGCCAGTGCCAAGAGTCCCGTACTCACGAAGACAAAGTCCGAGCCGTGATCGAGCGCGCCTCCCAGCTTGCTCACGGTACCCCGACGACGCGCGAGCGGGCCGTCGATCAGGTCGGTCAGGATCGCAATACAAAAGAGCGCCGCGGCCCAGAGGGCAGAGCCGGGATCCGTGCGCAGCATCAGCAGGCCGAAGGGCAGTGCCAGCAGCACGCGGCAGAGGCTCAGTGCGTTGGCCATCCGTCCCGCCAACGCGGCACGCGCTCAAGCATATTCTGGGCGCCGAGCTCGCACAGGAGTCCTTCGAGCGGCCCGCGCTCCGCGCCCTCGTAGCGCAGGCCCGCGAGCTTCGCCGCGAGCGGAAGGTCGTCACGCAGACGTACCAGCTCGCGGGAGAGCGCCAGCCGCTCGCGACCCTCCTCGAGCCTTTGCGCGACGCGCTGCGCGTTGCGGATCCCGAGCGCTTCCCAGCCGGCGGGGTCGGAGGGCAGCTGCTCGATCCCGCCGACTCTCTGTAGCAACGCACAAGCCGTACGCGCCCCGATGCCGGCAACGCCGGGGATATTGTCCACCGCATCGCCCACGAGCGCCAGATAGTCGGGCACGAGCTCCGGCGGGACCCCCATGCGCTCCTCGATCTCCTTGGGCCCGCTGCGCTCCCCCGTGGCGAGATCGAAGAGCCAGACCCGGTCTGACACGAGCGCAGCCAGGTCCTTGTCGCGGGTAATGATCAGGACATCGGCACCCTGCTCCAGCAGCTGGCGCGTGAGCGTCGCTATCACATCGTCGGCTTCGAAGTTCTCCAGCTCGAAGAGAGGGATCCCGAGCGCCCGCGTGACCTGGGCGCAGAGCGAGAACTGCGGCTCCAGGTCTTCCGGTGCCTCGGTGCGACCCGCCTTGTACTCCGGGTAGAGCTCGTTACGGAAGCTGGTCATGGCATGGTCGAAGGCCGCCGCCACATGTGTCGGGGAACGCTCGCGCAGGAACTTGATCAGCGTGGCGGTGTAGCCGCGGAAGGCGCCAACCGGGATAGCGTCCGGTGAGCGCAGGTCTGGCAGGCTGTGGTAGGCGCGGAAGATCTGGTAGTGCGCATCAAGCAGATAGACCTGGGGACGCACCGGAGGGCGCGAGCTCATGCATCCCGCTGCAGCAGCCGGGCAATCGTCTGGAGCTGCATGTGGCTCGTCCCCTCGTAGATCTTGCCGATCTTCGCGTCGCGATAGCGCTTTTCAACTGGACACTCTCGCGTGTAACCGACACCGCCAAAGAGCTCCACGGCCATGGACGTAACGCGCTCCGCGATCTGGGAGGAGAAGAGCTTGGCCATCGCCGCCTGCTTGACAAAGCTCTCTCCCGCGTCCTTGAGCCGCGCCGCGTTGTAAACCATGAGGCGGGCCGCCTCGATCTCGGTCGCCATCTGCGCCAGCTCGAACTGCACGGATTGGAAATGTCCGATCGGCTGTCCGAACTGCTTCCTCTCCGAGGTATAGGAGAGCGCATCGTCCAACGCACCCTGCGCGACACCCACCATCTGCGCGCCGATCCCGATCCGCCCCTCGTTGAGCGTCTCGATCGCGACCTTGTAGCCCTTCCCCATCTCACCCAGCACGTTCTCCCGGGGTACGCGCACGCCCTCCAGTATCAGCTCGCAGGTCGAGCTGGCGCGGATCCCGAGCTTGTCCTCCTTCCGGCCCACCTCGAAGCCCTCGAACTCGCGCTCGACCACGAAGCAGGTGATCCCACGATAGCCGGCCTCGGGGTCAGCGTTGGCGAAGACGAGGAAGAGCCCCGCCTCTGCGGCGTTCGTGATCCAGAGCTTGCGACCCGAGAGCACGTAGACGTCGCCATCCAGCGTGGCCCGCGTCTGAAGCGCGAACGCATCACTGCCCGACCCGGCCTCCGAGAGCGCATACGACGCTACCGTGCCGGAGGACATCTTGCTCAGCACACGCTGCTTGAGGGACTCCGAACCCCAGCGCAGCAGAGCATTGGCCACGAGCGTGTTCTGCACGTCGACGAGCACGCCCACGCTGGCGTCCGCGCGCGAGATCTCCTCGACCGCGAGCGTCGCGAGAAAGAAGGTCCCATCGGCGCCGCCCCACTTCTCGGGGGTCTCGATCGCCATCACGCCCAGCTCGAAGAGCTTGGGAATGATCTCGGGCGCGTAGGCGCCATCGCGGTCCATATCTGCAACCCGCGGCGTGATCTCCTGCGCCGAAAACTCGCGAACCGTCTTGCGAAAGATCTCTTCGTCTTCGCCCAGGACCGTGAGCGGTGTCGTGTTCATCCGAGCCTCCGCTTGAGCTCGGCCACGATCTGGTCAAGCGAAACCTCGACCGTCTGGCTGGTCGCACGCTCGAAGAGCTCGACGTTGCCCTTGGCCAGCGCGCGTGGTCCGAGCACGACGCGATAGGGAATGCCCACGAGATCCGCGTCCTTGAACTTGACGCCGGGCCGCTCGTCGCGATCGTCGAGCAGGACATCGAGACCTTCTTTGCGCAGGTCGTCGTAGATCTGCTCGGCTCGACTCGCCTGCTCCGCCTGCTTCACGTTGACCGAGACCACCACCACCTGGAAGGGCGCGATGGAGACGGGCCAGCGAATCCCGTGCTTGTCGTGATGCGCCTCGATTACTGCCGCCATGATACGTTCGAGCCCGATGCCGTACGACCCCATGACGATCGGCACCTCCTTGCCCGCTGCATCCAGCACCCGGGCCCCCATCGACTCCGAGTAGCGCACCCCGAGCTTGAAGATGTGCCCCACCTCGATCGACTTCTGTACCTCCAGGAGCTTGCTGCATTTCGAGCAGGCGTCGCCCGCCTGCGCGCCGCGTAGGTCCGCCCAGCGCGGCGATGGCAGGTCACGCTCGACATCTACGTGGCGAAGGTGGAAACCGTCTTCGTTGGCGCCGGTCGTCATGCCGCGCCGCCCCCGCAGCGTCTCATCGACATACACCGGCAGCTGCGTCACACCGACCGCGCCCAGGCTTCCCGGAAGTGCACCCAGGGCCTCGCGGATCTCTTCCGGACGCCCGGGTCGCACGTTTGTGGTGCCGAGGGTCTCGATCGCCTTCACCTCGTTGAGCTCGTGGTCCCCGCGCAGCAGCAAGAGAACGAGCGCCTCCTCCGCCACATAGGCCAGCGTCTTGATCTGGCGCTCGGCGGGGGCGCCTCCAGGAAACTGCGCCAGCTCCTCAATGGTATGAATGCCAGGCGTGGCGAACTTCTCCGGGCTGGCCGTGTCTTCGGGATCCTCGATCGGGGCCGCGGCCGAGATCGCCTTCTCCAGATTGGCCGCATAGCCGCAGCCGGAGCAGGTCACGACCCAGTCCTCGCCAGCGTCGGAGATGGCCATGAACTCGACAGACTCGCTGCCGCCCATCGCACCGGACGAGGCCTCGACCTCGATCACGTCCAGGCCGCAGCGCGCAAAGATGCGCCGGTACACCTCGGCGTGCAGGTCAAAGGAGCGATCGGCACCCGCCGAATCGAGGTCGAAGGAGTAGGAGTCCTTCATCGTGAACTGGCGTCCGCGTAGCACGCCGGACTTGGGACGCGCCTCGTCCCGGAACTTGGTCTGGATCTGGTACCAGATCTGCGGCAGCTGGCGGTAGCTGCGGAGCTCGTCCCTGGCGATGGCGGTGAAGACCTCTTCGTGGGTCATGCCCAGGCAGAGCTCCGCTTGCTTGCGGTCGCGCAGCCGGAACATAGCCTCCCCCATCTCCTCCCAGCGGCCACTCTCTTTCCAGAGCTCGGCCGGGTGGAGCGCCGGCAGCAGGAACTCCTGCGCCCCGATCCGCTCCATCTCCTCGCGCACGATGGCATCGACCCGGCGCAGCACCCGGAAGCCGAGCGGCAGCATGGAGTAGATGCCCGCACCCAGCTGGCGGATGAACCCTCCGCGCAGCATCAGCCGATGGCTGATCGCCTCGGCATCCGCGGGATCCTCCCGCAGCGTCGGAATGAAGAGCCCCGACCAGCGCATTCGGGACAGTCTAGCCAAGGCACGCCCCCAGCGCGCCGTTCAGCAGCCCGGGGTCAGGCTCTCGGCCCCCGCCGCCGATAACCACCCCCGTGATGCGTCCCATCTCGCTCTTTGCGGCCCTCGTGCTCGGCCTGATGCTCTGGAGCCCGTCGCACCCCGCGGCGGCGGAGACGTACTCGTACGTGGACGAACAAGGCAAAATGCACTTCACCGACGCATATCACTCGATTCCCAAGCGCTACCGCAACCGGGTGCAGGCGCAGGGAGGCGCCGAGCCCGGGGACGTGGCCGGTATTCTCGGCCTTCCGGGCCAGACCGCCAAGGTCGGCAACCGCATGACCGGCATGCTCATCCAAGGCATCAACAAAGCACGGAAGAGCAAAGACCTCCGTCCGCTCGTCTCCGCGCAGCGACGAGAGGTCGCACAGTTCACGGACGAACGGCTCGTGGTCCTGCTGATCAGCTCCGCGGTGCTGGCCCTGTTCGCGATCTTGCTCGGGATCCACGGCTTCCTCACGGGTCGACCGATCTGGGCCATCGCGAACCTGGCACTCCTCATTCCCACACCCGTCTACGTGGCGCTCCACCTCGCCAACAACAAGGGTTTCGTCAAGCTTCTGGCCTTCGCAGCTGTGCTGGCTCCAACCGTGGTCATGCTCAAGACCTCTCTGGAGCTCCACTCCTTGATGCAAAAGCTTCTCGTCTAATACGCGTGATACGCTGCCTGGATGCAGCGCGACGAGACGACCGCCGTCGGGGCGACGAAGTTTAGCTGGCGGCGGCGTGACCACACGCGCGGAAGCCTGCTCGTCTCGTTGGGGGTGCTCGCGCTTCCGTCAATCTGCACGAGCATGGTCGGCGCGGCAGCGTATCAGCTGATCGATCTCAAGTTTGTGAGCTTGCTCGGGGCCACACCCCTGGCCGCCGTGGTGGTCACGAACCAGTCCTTGCGCCAGATTGCGTTCCTGCTGGTCATGGGAACGTCAGTGGGCGCGCAGGCCATCATCGCCCGCAGTGTGGGCGCAGGAAAGACCGAGGACGCCGATCACGTCGCGGGCCAGGTTCTGCTGCTGGGAAGTCTCTTCTGCGTGGTCTTCGCGCTCGTGGGCGGTCTTTTCCCACGCGAGCTGCTCGGCCTCGTAGCCAGCGATCCGGCGGTGCTGGCGGCCGGCGTCCCCTACGTTCGCCTGACCTTCATCCTGATGTTCGGCTTCATCCTGATCCCGCTCTTTGGCTCCATCCTGAACGGTGCCGGCGACTCGACCACCCCCATGGTCGTCACGGTGCTCGCGGCCCCTGTGTCGCTCTTCGCCGAGTGGTGTCTGATCTTCGGACACCTGGGCGCGCCTGCGTTCGGTGTCACGGGCGTGGCGCTCGGCGCCTCGCTGGGCTCGCTGCTGGGCCTTACGCTCGCGGGCTGGGTGTTGCTGGCGGGACACTCTCGCGTCCACCTGAAACTCCGGCACTTCGTGCCTGACTGGCGCGTGCTCCGACAGTTGCTGCAGATCTCCTGGCAGCCGACCTTGCACCTGGCCGGCCGCACGCTCGTGATCGTCTACTTCCTCGTGCTCGCCGGTCGTTTCGGGGCGGAGGTGCAGGCGGCCTACGGCATCGGAATCCGACTCGAGATGGTGGCGTTCATGCTGGCGTTTCCCATCGCGAACGCCTGCGCGACACTTGTGGGCCAGAACCTGGGTGCGGGCAGCCGTCGCCGCGCATGGCGCGCGGTGGGTGTCGCCAGCGCGATCAGCGTGGTTGTGTGCTGGCTCTTCGCGGCGGTCTTCTTCCTGTTTCGTGAGCCTCTGATGGCGCTCTTCTCGGACGACCCCGCCGTGATCGCGGTGGGGACCGAGTATCTGCTCTTCGTGGCGGCATCGATGCTCTTCATCGGACCCTACTTCGTGGCGTTCCGCGCGCTGCAGGCGGCCGAGGACATGACCACCCCCATGCTGATCTCAAACGGCAGCGCTGTGCTAGTGGCGGTCCCGCTGGGTCACTTCCTGGCAACCGCGACCTCGCTCGGCCCCACTGGGCTCTGGATCGCGATCCTGGTCTACAGCGTGGTCAACAGCGGGGCGACCCTGGCCTGGCTGGCCACCGGCCGCTGGACGCGTAGGCGACTGCTCTCCCCCATGCACTCTCAAGCATAGGTAATTTACCTCGGTTTTTTGGGGAAACCCACACTGGTTTCCCCCTGGGGGCTCGTTAGAATTGACAAGCCTCGGAAAGGGCTGCGAAACCCTCTCTCCTGCTGGCCTCTAACCGGCAGGCCCTCCTCGTCGCGCACTCTCCTGGGAGTCACACTCACGCCACGGGTTCGCGCGAAAGGCTCATGGGCGACTATCGTCTGATTGAGACCCCCGAAGCCCTCGAGGAGCTGGCCCAGAGTCTGCGCCGGGATCGAGTGATTGGGGTGGACACCGAGGCGGACAGCTTCTTCCACTACGTCGACAAGCTCTGCCTGATGCAAATCGCGTGCAAGAGCGGAATCTTTCTGGTCGATCCACTGAAGCTGAAGGAGAACGGCGGCAGCCTCGAGCCGCTCGCACCGATCCTGGCCAACCCGGAGGTGCGGAAGATCTTCCACGCCGCGGACTACGACCTCTACGTGCTGCAGCGCCACGGCGGCATGCGGGTACGCAACATCTTCGACACCATGATCTCCGCCCAGCTCCTGGGTTACCCCGCCGTCGGCCTGAGCGCGCTGGTCGAGCAACACTTCGGGATCAAGCTCTCCAAGGACCAGCAGCGCACCGACTGGTCCAGACGAGCTCTGAGCTCGGTCCAGCTCGAGTACGCGGCCTCCGACGTGCACTACCTGATCGAGCTGGCCTCGATTATCGAGAAGGAGCTACGCGCGAAGAAGCGACGCGAGTGGGCCAGGCAGGAGTTCGCGCTGCTCGAAGAGAAGGTGTGGCCCGAGCGCCAGTTCGACAAGCAGGGATACCTGCGCATCAAGGGTGCCAAGAAGCTCTCGCCACGTTCGCTCGCGGTGCTGCGTGAGCTCTTCCTGGTGCGGGACAAGCGTGCGCGCCACATGGACAAGCCCCCGTTCAAGGTACTCGGCAACGGAACACTGCTCGAGCTGGCCCTGAACCCACCACAGGGCAAGCGCGCGCTCGGCAAGCGCAAGGGCGTCACCGATCTGGTTTTGCGACGCCACGGCAACGAGATTCTGGAGGGCGTACAGCGCGGCCTCGATGGACCCGAGCACCCGCCGCTCGAGCGCAGGCCCCAGGGCGGCGCACGTCGACGGCTGGACCGCCGAGGCGAGAGCCGCCTCGATCAGCTGAAGCGCTGGCGGACCGTGCACTCCAAGGAGCTCGGCATGGATCCGGGCGTACTCTGTCCCAACGCGGTGCTCGAAGAGATCGCGTGGGCCAACCCCAAGTCGCTCGACCAGCTGGAAAAGGTCGAGGCACTGCGGGGCTGGCGACTCGAGGCCATCGGCAAGGAGGCGCTGGCGGTGCTGGCACGCGCGCGCGGCGCGGCGAGCGCCGGGGAGAAGCCGGCTGGCCGTCCTCAGGCCTACAAACCGCCGTCAAAGAAGCGCGCTCCGTCGCGCGGCTAGGCCGGATCGCCCACCCGATGTGCCATCCCCGAGCCTGTTACGGTACCCTCGGCGCCCGGGAGCTTCGAGTTTGAACCCGATCGGCCCCATCCCGCAGGATGTGCTCGCGCAGAGGCGAGCTCGCTTCCGGGCGCAGCTCGGCGAAGGCGTGGCCCTCGTTCCGGGAGCCAAGCTCGTGCGCCGCTCCAATGACGTGGACTACGGGTTCCGACAACGTTCCGACCTCCTCTACCTGACCGGATTCAACCAGCCCAATGCTGTGGCGCTGCTCAGCCGCGATCGCTTCGTGCTCTTCGTGCAGCCCCGCGAACCCGCGGCAGAGACGTGGACCGGTCGCCGGCCGGGTGTGGAGGGCGCACTGCGGGACTACGGCGCCGATGAGGCGTATCCGATCGCAGAGCTAACGGAGCGGCTGCCACTCTATCTAGAGAACGTCCCGCGGCTCTACCACCGCTTCGGCGATGACCGCGACATCGACGAGATCGTACAGCTGGCACTCGAGCGTGTGCGCAGTCGAGTACGAGCGGGCATCACGGCCCCCGAGGAGATCGTCGCCCCGCAATCCATGCTGCACGAGATGCGCTTGCTCAAAGAGGACGGCGAGCTCGAGATCCTGCGCGAGGCGGCGGACATCTCACGCGAAGCCCATCACGCCGCTGCCCGCGCGTGTCGCGAGGGCGCCTGGGAATACGAGGTCGAGGCCGCATTGCTTCATGTCTTCCGTGCGCGCGGAGGATCCGGCCCGGCCTACCCACCCATTGTGGGGGCAGGGAACAACGCGACGATCCTTCATTACACCGAGAACTGCAGCCGTCTCGCCGCGGGCCAGCTCGTGCTGATCGACGCGGGGGTAGAGCTGCACGGCTACGCTTCGGATGTGACGCGCACCTATCCCGTGGGCGGCCGCTTCGAGGGCCGGGCGCGCGAGGTCTACGCGGCGGTGCTGCGCGCACAGCAGGACGCCCTAGCCGCAATCGACGTGGGCACCAGCCTGCGCTCCATTCACGAGGTAGCGGCGCGCTCCCTGGTCAAGGGACTGCTGGAGCTGGGGGTGCTGGGAGGGGCGCCGGAGGACCTGTTTGAGGAGCAGGCGTACCAGCCCTTCTACATGCACACCACGGGGCATTTCCTCGGGCTGGACGTCCACGATGTGGGAAACTACAGCGTCGGGGGCAAGCCCCGGCCGCTCGAGCCGGGTATGGTGTTCACCGTGGAGCCGGGGCTCTACTTCAGCGTAGACAACGAACAGATCCCGGAGGAGCTGAGGGGGATCGGGGTGCGGATTGAAGACGACGTCGTCCTTACGCACAACGGAGTCGAGATTCTCACCAGCGCGATCCCCAGGGAGATCGACGATGTCGAGGCCTGGATGCGAGCGTAGAGGAGACGGAGCTTGACCCACCAGATCGCGATCGAATCTGTCCTCAGGGAGAAGCGCCTGTTCGAACCGGATCCGGCTTTCGCGCGGCGGGCGAACGTGCCCGGGCAGGCCGCGTACAGGCGACTGCGCAAGGAAGCCGAGACCGACTACCAGCGCTACTGGGCCCGGCTCGCGAAGGAACATGTCGATTGGTTCACGCCCTGGAAGAAGGTGCTGGACTGGAAGCCACCGTTCGCGAAGTGGTTCGTTGGCGCCAAGACCAACATCTCCTATAACTGCCTGGACCGGCATCTCGAGGGACCCAACGCCTGGCGCCGCAACAAGGCCGCCATCATCTGGGAGGGCGAGCCCGGCGACCAACGCGTGCTGACCTTCGGGGATCTCCACCGCGAGGTCTGCAAGTGCGCCAACGTGCTCAAGGGTCTCGGCGTCAAGAAGGGCGATCGCGTCGCGATCTACATGCCGATGGTGCCCGAGCTCGCGGTCGCGATGCTGGCCTGCACGCGCATCGGGGCGGTGCACTCGATCATCTTCGGAGGTTTCTCCGCCGACTCCATCCGGGATCGCGTCAACGACGCCAAAGCCAAACTCGTGATCACGGCGGATGGAGGCTGGCGGCGCGGTCAGATCATCCCCCTCAAGGACACGATCGACGAAGCCCTACAGGGCGCGGACTCGGTGAAGCACGTGCTCGTGGTCCAGCGCACCGGACAGTCCATTCTGATGAAGAATGGGCGGGACCAGTGGTGGCACGACCAGATGAAGACCGCGTCCAGTGACTGTCCGCCCGCCAAGCTCGACGCAGAGCACCCGCTTTTCATCCTCTATACCTCCGGCACGACCGGCAAGCCCAAGGGCATCCTGCACACCACCGGCGGCTACCTCGTCCACACGACCGTGACCGCCAAATACATCTTCGATCTCAAGGAGGAAGACACCTACTGGTGCACCGCCGACATCGGCTGGGTCACGGGTCACTCCTACGTGATCTACGGGATCCTCTCGAACGGCGTGACCTCGGTCATGTACGAGGGCGCTCCCAACCACCCCGACGTGGACCGCTTCTGGGAGATCGTGGACAAGTACAACGTCACCATCCTGTACACGGCGCCCACGGCCATCCGCACCTTCATGAAGTGGGGCGACAAACACGTAAGGAAACACTCGCTGGCATCCCTGCGGCTTTTGGGAACCGTGGGCGAGCCCATCAACCCCGAGGCCTGGATCTGGTACCACCGCACGCTCGGAAAGAAGCGCTGCCCCATCGTCGATACCTGGTGGCAGACCGAAACGGGCGGGATCCTGATCACGCCCCTGCCCGGTTGCGTCACCACCACCCCGGGGTCGGCAACGCTGCCCTTCCCGGGCATCTTCGCCGATATCCTCGACGAGCAGGGCAAGCCCGTAGGCACCAATCAGGGGGGCTACCTCGTCATCACGCGCCCCTGGCCCGGTATGCTGCGCGGCATCTACGGTGACCGCAAGCGCTACAAGGAGCAGTACTGGTCCAAGTACAAGGGGATCTACCTTACGGGGGACGGCGCCCGCAAGGACAAGAACGGCTACTTCTGGATCATGGGGCGGGTAGACGACGTGATGAACGTGGCGGGCCACCGCCTCTCGACCATGGAGATCGAGAGCGCGCTCGTTTCCCACCCGGAAGTCGTGGAGGCCGCGGTGGTGGGCCGCCCCGACGAGATTAAGGGAACCGCGATCGTCGGCTTCGTAACGCTCGAGCAAGGGAACGAGCCCAGCGACGCGCTGCGCCAAACGCTGCGACAGCACGTGGCAAAGGAGATCGGTGCCATCGCGCGCCCGGATGAGATACGTTTCACTGAATCCCTGCCCAAGACCCGCTCGGGGAAGATCATGCGACGGCTCCTGCGAGACATCGCGGCGGGAAGGGGATCGGTAGGAGATACGACCACACTCGAGGACTACTCTATTCTGGCGAAACTGCGCGAGGCCGAGGAGGCCTGAGCGGTCCGCCATCGCCTTTCCTGGGGGGGGAGAAGAGCGATGCGCCTGATTTGGGTTCTCATAATCATCATGGCGGGGTCCCTGACCGGGTACCTCTTCACTCGCTTCGAGCGCTCTCCGCCCGTGATCGAGACACGGACGACGCCGATCTACCTGGGCACCAAGGGCAGCCATGAGTTCTACGTCTTCGACGAAGGCACAGGGATCGAGACGGTTCGGGTCTACCTGCGCAAGGGAGATCTTGTGCTGGAGCTTCTTAACGAGACCTACCCCGGGAACATGTTCACCGGCGCCGACGTCAACATTCAGCGCCACATTCAGATCAACCTGAACCCGGAGGAAATCGAGCTGCCGGACGGAAGCGCCCGGCTGGTGATCGAGGCTCGCGATTACTCGTGGTTCGGGAACCGGTCAGAGGTGGGGATTCCGATGTTCATCGACACCAAGGCGCCACCGATCTCGCTGGAGACGGGCCTCACCTATGTGCGCCGTGGCGGCGCGGAAGCTGTCGTCTACCGAGTGGACGAAGAGAACGTCCGGCACGGCATCGAGCTCGGTGATTATTTCTTTCCAGGCTTTCCGCACCCGGCCGATCCCGAGCGCAGCCTGGCCTTCTATGTGTTCCCGCCACACGCGCAGCCCGGCCAGGGCCCGGTGGTAGTGGCGACGGACCGCGCCCACAACCGCTCGGAGGTGCGCGTCCCGATCGAGGTCATCGAGCGCAGCTTTCCCAGGGACCGCATCGAGCTCTCGGACCCGTTCATGCAGCTCAAAGTCACCGAGCTCCTGGGAAGCCCGGACGGCGACCTGCTCAGCGCCTACCTCAAGATCAATAACGAGATGCGCTCGGAGAACGCGAGGAAGATCCGCGATATCTGCCGCACGTCGAGTGAAGACCAACTCTGGAGCGGCGCGTTTCTGCAGCTGCCCAACTCGAAGGTGGGAGCCCGCTTTGCCGAACACCGCACCTACCTGTATGCCGGACGCACGGTCGATACGCAGCTGCACATGGGGTATGACCTGGCCTCGACCGCTCACGCGCCGGTCCTGGCGGCGAACGATGGCGTGGTGATCTTTGCGGAGCCGCTGGGGATCTATGGCAACACCGTCATTCTGGATCACGGGCTGGGGCTCTTCAGCTTGTACGGTCACCTCTCCGAGATCTCGATCACGCACCGCGAAGCCGTGAGCCGGGGCGACCCGCTCGGCAAGACGGGAACCACTGGCCTCGCGGGCGGGGATCACCTCCACTTCGCGATGCTCATCCACGGCGTGTTCGTGGACCCGCTGGAGTGGTTCGACCCGCGCTGGATCAAGGAGCATATCGAGCCCAAGCTCTCACTCCTGCTGATCGAGGGCGGTTGAGATCCGAAATGCCTACGTCTTTCCCCCGAGCCAGGCGGGACCTGATCCGGCGGCAGCTGCTGGCCTGGTACCGCAGCGCCCAACGGGATCTGCCCTGGCGGCGCACACGCGATCCCTATCGGATCTGGCTCTCGGAGACGATGCTCCAGCAGACTCGCGTCGATTCCGTCATCCCCTACTACGAACGCTTCCTCGAGCGCTTCCCGGACGTGCAGGCGCTGGCGCTGGCCGACGAGCAGGACGTGCTGCGCGCATGGTCGGGTCTCGGCTATTACGCCCGCGCGCGCAACCTGAAGCGCGCGGCCGAGTGCATCGTGCGGGACCACGCGGGGGAGTTGCCGCGCGCTGCCGAGCAGCTGGCCGCCCTCCCGGGTGTCGGCCCGTACACGGTCGGCGCGATACGCAGCATCGCGTTCGGCGAGCGCGCGGCGGTGGTCGACGGCAACGTGGCGCGCGTCCTGTCCCGGCTGCTGGCCGCGCCCGAGCTCGCACCCGCGCACCTCTGGCGGATCGCCGAGGAACTCGTGCCCAGGGCTGCCCCCGACCAGTTCAACCAGGCCCTGATGGAGCTCGGCGCCCTGCTCTGTGTGCCGCGCTCGCCCGCCTGTCCGCGCTGCCCGCTCAGCGGGTGTTGCGCGGCGTACGCCACGGGCCGGCCCGAGGACTATCCCGCGCCCCTCCCCAAGCCCAAGCCCCGCGAGGTGGAGGCGATCTCGGGGCTGCTGGAGCGCGGGAACGGACGTCAGCGCGCGCTGCTCCTGTTACGACGACCCTCGAAAGGTCTGCTGGGGGGCCTGTGGGAGCTTCCATCGGTGGCGGGGGATCGCCCGGAGGCGCTGCTGGCGTCCCTGCACGAGCGCACGGGGCTACGCGCACGGGCGCAGGGAGAGCTCGGCCGGGTGCGGCACATCTTCAGCCACCGCGCGCTCACGCTGCGCGTGGTTCGGCTCTCGCGGCCGTCGGGACGCCTGCGCCCCGGAAGCGACGCGCGTTGGTGTTCGCCAAGCGAGCTCCAAGGGCTGCCGCTCTCGGCCTTGATGAAGAAAACTCTTAGACTGGCGAAATACTAGCCGTCATCCTACCCGTCGTACTAGCCGGGTAGCGGCCGGCGGAGCCGGCCTGCCGGCACGGCGGGTGACTTCGTACCCGCCTTTGGCATGAAGCGCAGCTCAGGAGACCGAACGATGGCCAAGCGGCCCCCTCAGCCCGAGGCTGATGAGCGGGCCCTCTTCGAGGAGGAGATGGCCGATGTGCGGCCGATCGAGCGCGATCGCCATCTGCCGCAGGTGACCTTCCGGAAGCCGATCCCGATCTCAGAGCGCGAGCGCGAGGTCCTGCGCGAACTCGACCGGTTGGTGTCGGGTGAAGCGCCCTTCGAGCTGCAGGACTCCGACGAGTTCATGGAAGGGGCGGTACAGGGCTTCGATCCGCGCATCGTCCGCCAGCTCAGGCGCGGCGAGTTCGCGCTGCAGGCGGATCTGGATCTGCATGGGCTCGACGCCGCCACCGCCCGGCCCCTGCTGGAGCGCTTCATCGGGGATTGCCACGCACGCGGGCTGCGCTGCGTGCGGGTCGTCCACGGGAAGGGGCGCAACTCTCCCAACAGGGTTCCGGTGCTCAAGGCCAACCTGCCGCGTTGGCTGGCCCGGGGTCCAGCGCGCCTGCTGGTGCTGGCCTACAGCAGCGCCCGACCCGAGGACGGGGGCACCGGGGCCACCTACGTGCTGCTGCGTTCGCGCGGCGGTCGCCGCCGCAAACGCGGCAGCCTATGATGCCGAGCGTGGGTTCGAGCTTCGGACATCTTTTCCGCATTCATACCTGGGGAGAGTCCCACGGGGGAGGTGTCGGCGTCGTGATCGACGGCTGCCCGCCCCGGATCCCTCTGAGCGAGGCCGACATCCAGACCGAGCTGCGACGGCGGCGCCCGGGACAGAGCCGCCTGACCAGCCCCCGCCAGGAGGACGATACCCCCGAGATCCTCTCGGGCGTGTTCGAGGGCCAGACCCTGGGCACGCCCATCCTGATCCTGGTGCGCACGCAGGACGCGCGCCCCGAGGCGTACGAGCATCTAAAGAACGTCTATCGCCCGTCACACGCCGACTACACCTACGAGGCCAAGTACGGAATTCGCGACTGGCAGGGTGGGGGACGTGCGAGCGCGCGCGAGACCGTCGGCCGCGTGGCGGCGGGCGCGGTTGCGCGCAAGGTGCTGGAGCACCAGGCCGGGCTCGAGCGGCTGGTGGCGTTCGTGAGCCGCATCCACAGCATCGAAGCCAAGGTCGATCCGCTCGAAGTCACGCGTGAGCAGGTCGAGGCCCAGCTCACGCGCTGTCCCGATGCGGAGGCGTCCGAGGAGATGGTGCAACGCATCGACGAGGCACGGAAGCGGGGGGACTCGTTGGGCGGCGTCGTCACCTGCGTGGCGCAGGGGGTTCCGCCCGGACTGGGCGAGCCCGTCTTCGACAAGCTGGAGGCGGAGCTAGCCAAGGGGTTGTTGTCGCTGCCGGCGTGCAAGGGCTTCGAGATCGGCTCGGGCTTCGCCGGAACGCGCCTCACGGGCATCGAGCACAACGATCCCTTCTTCGTCGAGGAGGGCCGCGTGCGCACACGCTCGAATCGCTCGGGCGGCGTGCAGGGCGGCATCTCCAACGGGGAAGCGATCGTCGTGCGCGCGGCCTTCAAACCCACGGCGACCATCCGCCTGGAGCAGGAGACCGTCACCACCGAGGGCGAGTCCACGCGCCTCGCGGCCTCGGGCCGGCACGATCCCTGTGTGCTGCCGCGCGCGGTCCCGATGGTGGAGGCGATGGTGGCCCTGGTGCTGTGCGACCACCTGCTGCGCCAAAGGGCTGTTAGCTAGCGGGTCATCGGCGAGCAGTGCTCGCCTGCCCGCGGGCGCCGGACTTCGTCGGCGCCCTGGGCCTGGTAGCTTTAGCGCCATGACTGGGGTGCCGATTCGCGAAGCGACATGATCGACGGGATCGGGCTGGCAATACTGGGATTCTACGTGCTCATGGGGGCGCGACGGGGGGCGCTGGCGAGCGCCATGCGCACCGCCTGCCCGCTGCTCGCCTACGGGGCGGCCTTCTTCGGGGCCTCTCTGGCCGGCCCACTCATCAGCCGCTGGTTCGATCTGCCGAGGCTGCTGGGCCTCGCCCTGGCCGGGGCGATCTGCTTCGTGCTGGGCCTGATCGGGGCGGCAATCGCGGTCTGGATCATCCAGCGGCGTCTGGGGGACCGGCGGGGCAGCTGGCCCCGCGGCGGTCTCGATCGGATCGGCGGAGGGCTGATGGGAGTCGCCCACGGCGCGGTGATCCTGTTGCTGCTGGGCGTGTTGGTCTCGTTTCTGGATGCGCTGCGGATCTCGGGCGCGGCCGACTGGCTGCACAGCATGCCCGAGACCGACACCTCCAGGCTCGTCGCCATGAGCCAGACGGCCATAGAAAAGAGCATCCCGGCAGGCCTGGGTGAGTCAGGCCCCAGCACGCGTCTGGCGACCGAGTTCGTGGCCCATCCGGCCGCTACGGTCGAGCGCATCCAGAAGGTGCTCCGCCATCCACGCGTCGACTCGCTCCAGCAGGACCGGCTCTTCTGGGTCTATGTCGAGCACAACGCGCTGGACAAAGCCGTCAACCAGACCAGCTTCTTAAGCATCGCTCACGACGAGAGCCTGCGAACGGACCTGGCCGAGCTCGGCGTCGTGAGCGAGGCGGCCAAGAGCGATCCACGCGTGTTCCGGCACTCGGCGAAGGAGGCACTGAAGGAGCTTGGGCCTCGCATCCGGCAGCTGAAGAACGATCCCGCGTTCGAGAAGCTGGCCCGGGACCCGGAGATCCGGCAGGCCATGGCGTCACGCGACACGCTCCAGCTCCTGCGCCATCCCGAGTTCCGCGCCCTCGTCAAGCGCGCCCTCAAAGACACCCGCTAGCCCGCAAGCCCGCTCCGCTCGCCGATAACCCGCTACCCGGGCGGCGACGAAGTGCGGCGCGCGCAAGCTGCTGGAGCAGCAGGCCGCGCTTTAGCCCCCTAACGCGCTTGCCGATTCGCGAAGCGACATGATCGACGGGATCGGGCTGACGATACTGGGACTCTACGTGTTCATGGGGGCGCGACGGGGGGCGCTGGCGAGCGCCATGCGCATCGCCTGGCCGCTGCTGGCCTACGGGACGGCCTTCGTGGGGGCCTCGCTGGCCGGCCCGCTCATGGCGCGCTGGTTCGACCTGCCCCGACTGTTGGGCCTGGCCCTGGCGGGGGTGATCTGCTTCGTGCTGGGCCTGATCGGGGCGGGAGCGGGGGTCTGGCTGATCAAGCGGCGTCTGGGGGACCGGCTCGCCCGCTGGCCCCGCGGCGGCGGCCTCGATCGCGTCGGCGGAGGGCTCGTGGGCATCGCCCACGGCGCCGTGATCCTGCTGCTGCTGGGCGTGCTGGTCTCTTTTCTGGATGCGCTGCGGGTCTCGGGTGCGGTCGAGTGGCTGCAGCACATGCCCCAGACCAACTCCTCCAGGCTCGTGGCCACAAGCCAAGCAGTGGTGGAGAGGGCAGTCCCCGCGGCCCTGGGTGGGTCCGGCCCCGGCACGCGCATGGCGACCCAGTTCCTGGCCCGCCCCGCCGACACGGCCGAGCGCTTCCAGAAGCTGCTCGAACATCCGCGCATCCGTTCGCTCCAGAGAGACCGGCACTTCTGGTTCTATGTCGAGCACAACGGGGCGGACAGGGCCGTCAACCGGACCAGCTTCTTGAGCATCGCCTACGACGAGAGCCTGCGAACGGACCTAGCCGAGCTCGGTGTCGTGAGCGACGCGGCCAAGAGCGATCCACGCGCGTTCCGGCACTCGGCGCGGGAGGTGCTGGAGGAGCTCGGGCCTCGCATCCGGCAGCTGAAGAACGATCCCGCGTTCGTGAAGCTGGCCCGCGACCCGGAGATCCGGCGGGCCCTGGCGTCACACGACACGCTCCAGCTCCTGCGCCATCCCGAGTTCCGCGCCCTCGCCAACCGCGTCCTCAACATCAACCGCTAGCCCGCCCGCTAGCGCAAGCTCGCCAGGGCGCGCAGCGAGGCCTGCGTAGCAGTGCGCGAAGCGACCGAGCGGAGTGCGGGCAGGCGGCTTTGCCGCCGATACCCCGCTAGCTAGGGCGCCGACGAAGTCCGGCGCCCGCGGGCAGGCGAGCTCTGCTCGCCGATAACCCGCTAGTCACCCGCTAGTCACCCGCTAGTCACGGAAGTATGGCAAAGCCGGCGATGGCTGCGGTCAGCGCCAGCAGCAAGCCCCCCGCGCCGAGCAGCAGGTGAGCCGGGCGGATCCAGCCCGGGGCCGTGCCCCGCTCGAGCCAATGCCCGAGGCTCGCCGCCAGCAGCAGGCTCGTGAGCACGCCGCTCACCAGCACCGCGTGCACGGACTCGAAGACCGCCTCTCCACGCAGCCAGCCCATCGACGCCAGACCCGCGCCGAAGCCGAGCACGACCAGGCCAACGAAGATCCGGGCCAGCCGGCGGTGCAGGCGCGAATCAAACGGCTGCCGCAGGAAGCGCGCACGCCGCATGCGCAGGCCCTCGCGCAGCACGACTAGGCCCAGCACCAGCACCCCCAGCATCAGGGCGGGGTGGAGATAGGCGAGCCAGCTCATATCGCAGCAGCGTACTGATGGGCCAATCCCTGGTCCAGACGGCGAGAGTTCGTTATTCGGATCAGCATGGGGGAGAGCGACAGCGCGGTCCTGCGGATCGCCGCGCTGCACATGGACCGATATCGCCACGTGATCGAGGCGGAGGTTCATCGGCGCCTGGGGCGGGCTGAACCGCCCCCCTATCCACGCGCCGAAATCGTGCGCCGTTTCAGGAGCTACTGCCGGCTGGCCAGCGCCGACCTGGCGAGCGCCCGGCCCTCGCTGGACGGCCTGGGCGGGAACCCTTCAGCGGGGCTCGAGCGAGCCATCGCCACCGCGGTGGAGGTGGCCCGTGAGAAGACCGAGAGCGAAGAGCTGAAAAGCGCGCTGCGCTGGCTCGAAGCGCGTTTCTGCGCCGGGATCCGCCACATCATGCAGCCCTCGGAGCGGGGCCCGAAGCCACGCCGGGGGCATCGCCGCACACTCAACGCGGGCAGGCGTGTTCGTTCAGCGATCGATCGTGTCAGCGACGCCTATCTCGCCGTCTGCCTCGATACCGGCCGCCTCTACGACATGAACCCGGCCGCGGAGGCGCTCTTCGGCGTGGAGGCCACACAGCTGCTGGAGCACGAGCTCTCTGAGTTCGTGAGCCCGGTCTCCCGTAACCGGTACCGCGATCTCGAGGCCCGGCTGGACGCCGGGGAGGCTTGCGGGCCGATGGATATGGTCTTGCAGCGGCCTCGGGGCGACTCCGTGGAGGTCGAGGTCACGATCGCAAACCACACCATCGGCGGCCGGCGTCTAGCCATTTTCCTGGCGCGCGAGAAGCTGGCCCGAATCGCCTAAGGCAAGGCCCGAAGGACTGCGTAGCAGTGCGCGAAGCGACGCAGCGAGGCGAAGCCGAGCGTAGTGCGCGCAGGCGAGCTGCGCTCGCCGATAACGCGCCAGTACTACTCGACGCGCAGCAGCTCCGACTGCGGAATCCGAGCGAGCAGCGCGTCGAGCGCCTGGTTCACGTAGGCCTGATCGCGCGACTCCAGCGTCAACAACGTGTGATAGCCCTGTTGATCGAGCCGGGGATAGCTACCGAGCATCAGGTCCGGGAATTCCTCCAGCACCTCGTTCAGCGCCTGCGCGACATCGCTCTCCATGCAGGACACGAAGACCTGACGCAGGAAGAAGGGTTCTCCCTTGAAGTGGTCGCGCGCGCCCTCGAACTTCTTCTGCAGGAGACGTGGTATGCCGGGGAAGACGTAGACGTTCCCCAGGCGGACCAGGGGGAACCACAGATCCGCAGTCTCGATCAGTAGCGCCCCCTCCGGCAACATGCACATCTTGAGCTGGCTGGCGTTGGGCGGCTTGTCCTTCAGCGCCTTGCGCAGCAGCTCCTCCATGCGCGGATGCGGAGCCAGTGCGGAGTCCGTACCACGGGCCACACCCTCCATCGTTACATCATCATGTGTCGGACCCACACCCCCGGTCGTGATCACGTAGGTGAAGGCCTTAGAGAAAGTCCGTACCTCGCTCGCGATCAGCTCCACCACATCCGGCAGGACCTGCACGCGCTCGACGGAGACCCCGAGCTGACGCAGCTGCGGCAACAGGTAGGGCAGGTTCTCGTCCTGCACCTTCCCGGAGAGGATCTCGTTACCAATGATGAGGATGCCGGCGGTCGACATGCATCGCCATCTTAGACGCTGAGGCTGCCGCTCTTCAACCAAGCCCAGCGATGCAGTACCCTGCAGCCAAATGTCCACCCTACGCTTCAAACCGAGTGGCAAGGTTCTCGACGTACCCAAAGGAACGCTGCTCATCGACGCCATCCGCTCCGCAGGCCTTCCCATCGCCAGCGCCTGTGGCGATGAGCTGGTCTGCGCCAAGTGCGGCGTGCGTGTGCTGGAAGGCCGGGTCACGCGGGAATCCCCGGTCGAACGGGACACGAAGCGCAGGAACCGCGTCCCCCCCGAGCTCAGGCTCGCGTGCGCGCTTCGCGTGCATAACGATCTGATCATCAGCGCCGACTACTGGGGAAGCGACTCCTAGCCCATGGCCCGAGCGCTGATCATTGTCGACCACGGGAGCCGTCGACCCGAGGCCCACGCGCACCTGCTCTGGATCGCCGAGCAGGTGCGGCAGCGTGCCCCCGAGCTCGGCGTCTACGTCGCGCACATGGAGCTCGCGGAGCCGTCCATCGACACGGCCATCGACAGCTGCGTGAAGGACGGCGCGAGCGAGATTCAGGTGCATCCCCTGTTTCTGGTTCCCGGGCACCACCTGACCCAGGACATCCCCGCCCTGATCCAGCGGAGCTCGGAAAGGCATCCCGGCGTACGCATCCGCATGACCGATGCGGTCGGGAGTGTGGCCGACCTGGCAGACCTGATCCTGCGCACCCTCTGATCGAATTGTATGCTGCTGGGCTCATGGCACGGATCAACGACCACTATCTGAAGCTTGGCGCGGGTTATCTCTTCCCCGAGATCTCGCAGCGTGTGCGTCTCTTCGAAGAGCAGCACAGTGACGCCAAGATCATCCGGATGGGGATCGGGGACGTGGTCCTGCCGCTCGGGCAGAGCGTGCGCGACGCCATGCATCGAGCCGTGGACGAGCTCGGAACCGCAGAGGGGTTCCGCGGCTACGGCCCCGAGCAAGGCTACGCCTTCCTGCGCGAAGCCATCGCGGAGCACGAGTTTCGCGCGTGCGGCGTCGAGATCTCGCCTGACGAGATCTTCGTCTCCGACGGCTCCAAGTGCGACAGCGCCAACATCCAGGAGATCTTCGCCGTGCAGGCCCGCGTGGCCGTGCCCGATCCCGTCTATCCAGTCTACGTAGACAGCAACGTGATGGCCGGCCGCAGCGGCCCTCGCGATGACGATGGCCGCTACCAGGGGATCCTCTACCTGCCCTGCACCGAGGCCAACGGGTTCCTGCCCCAGCCACCCGGCGAGGCCGTCGACCTCGTCTACCTGTGCTCCCCCAACAACCCGACGGGCAGCGTTGCGACCCACGACATGCTCGCGGCCTGGGTCGCGTATGCGCGCAACTGCGGCGCGATCATCCTCTTCGACGCCGCCTACGAGGCCTACATTACGCAGGAGGATCTGCCCCATTCCATTTTTGAGATTCCAGGCGCGCGCGAGGTTGCGATCGAGTTCAGGAGCTTCTCCAAGAAGGCCGGCTTCACGGGCCTTCGTTGCGCTTATCTCGTGGTGCCCAAGGAGCTCGAGGGCATCGATGCCCAGGGCAACGCCGTCTCGATCCACTCGCTCTGGAGCCGCCGCCACAGCACCAAGTTCAACGGCGCCTCCTATCCGGTGCAGGCCGGCGCGGCGTCCATCTACAGCGAGCAAGGTCGGGCCGAGGTACAGGCCAGCATCGATTACTACCTGGCGAACGCCAAGATCATCCGTGAGGGACTGAGCTCGCTCGGCCTCCGCGTCTTCGGCGGCGTCAACGCCCCCTACGTCTGGGCGACGACCCCAGACGGTGTAGGATCCTGGGACTTCTTCGATCGCCTGCTCGAGCAGGCGCACGTCGTGGGCACGCCGGGAGCCGGCTTCGGCGCCCAGGGGGAGGGCTACCTGCGCCTCTCGGCCTTCGCTCAACGCGATCAGGTCGAGGAAGCCATCGTCCGCATGCGCGAGCGGATGCGGCTCTAGCCGAACTAACTCGTCAGATCGAGCTCGCGGCCTTGCTCGTCGAACAGCAGGATTGCGTAGGACGGACAGCTCTTCGCGATCTCGAGCAGGCGCTCGTCCGGAACCGAGGCCACACCGGGTAGGGTCTCGGCCAGCTCATCGCCGTCAAAGCCGAAAGCTTCGGCTGCGACCGTAACGCAGCGGCCCGAGCTCAGACAGCTCTGCTTGTCGATCTTGACGGTGTACGCCATGAGCCCGCTTCGAGTAGTATCCGAAATACTATCAGACGCTCGGCACAAGTCCGGCAAGGAGGCGAACACATGGCAGCCCCAGCCCACTCGTATCGCATGTACATCGATGGCAAGTGGACGGACGCGAGCTCCGGCGCAACCTACGCGCTGCCCAACCCGGCCACCGAGGAGAGCGTGGGGATCGTCCCCGATGCCACGCGCGAGGACATGCAGCGGGCCATTGGTGCCGCGCGCAAAGCTTTCGACGAGGGACCATGGCCCAAGTCCACGCCCCAGGAGCGCGCCCGGGTCCTGAACCAAATCGCCGACGGGATCGAGCGGCGCAAGGAGAAGTTTCGAGAGGTGCTCATCGCCGCGCACGGCGTGGAGTATCTCACCCATCAGGTCCAGCTCGAGGTCCCCATCACGCTGCTGCGCACCTACGCCGAGTTGGCGCTACGCTTCGAGTTCGAGCAGCTGCTGCCGGTACAGAGCGTGCAGGGCCCGATGGGTCCCATGGTCGTGAGCAGCATGGCCTACCACCAGCCCGTAGGTGTGTGCGGGATGATCCCGACCTGGAACTTCCCGCTCTTCGTCAGCGTGCAGAAGCTCGGCCCGGCGCTGGCCACGGGCTGTAGCATGGTGTTCAAGCCTTCGCCCTTGGGACCGCTGATCGATCTCTTACTCGCCGAAGTGGTCGAGGAGAGCGACCTGCCCGCCGGCGTCTACAACGTGGTCTGCGGCGAGAGCGCCGAGCTCGGCATCGAGCTCACCGAGAGTCCCTATGTGGATAAGATCAGCTTCACGGGCTCGGTGAGCACCGGAAAACGGGTGATGGAGGCGGCGTCCCGCACACTCAAGCGCGTGCACCTCGAGCTGGGCGGCAAGTCGGCCGCGATCATCCTGGACGATTACGACCTGCGCGCGGGCGCGCCGGGCGCGGCCTCACCTGCTTACTTCCATGCGGGCCAGGGCTGCGCCATGCACACCCGTGTGCTGGTGAGTCGCGAGCGGCACGACGAGCTGGTCGAGAACATGAGCGGCTTCGTCAAGAGCTTCGTGAAGATCGGCGATCCCGCGGACCCGAAGACCATCCTCGGCCCCGTGATTCGCGGGGAACGCCGGGAGTCGATCGAGCGCTATATCGAGTCAGGCCGGGAACAAGGTGCCGATCTGGTCTGCGGCGGAGGCCGCCCCGCAGAGCTGTCGAAGGGATACTTCCTCGAGCCCACGATCTTCGCGAACGTGAAGAACGACATGAAGATCGCGCAGGAGGAGATCTTCGGCCCCGTGGTCTCCGTGATCCCCTTCGAAGACGAGGACGACGCGGTCCGCATCGCGAACGACTCGAGCTACGGACTCTCCGGCGGAATCCTGAGCAACGACACCACCAGAGCCCTGGCCATCGCGAAGCGTCTGCGCACGGGTGGCGTCACCATCAATAACGCCAACAACCTCCTGTACTCGCCGTTCGGAGGCTTCAAGGAGTCCGGCATCGGCCGCGAGGGTGGCATGTGGGGGCTGCACGAGTACAGCGAGGTCCAGGCTATCAGCTGGAAGGCTTGAGCAGTACCGCGACCAGGCGGTCCGGCTCGTAGCTCGGCTACATGAACAGGGGCGAGGCTACAAAGTCCCCGAAGACTTCAGCCTCGTCGAAAACTTCCCCCGCACCCCGGCCAGCCTTGAGCTTTCCACCGAGCTGTGGTGAAATCTGATGGAGCGTCAGATTTTGCGCTTTCGACCTCTACGGTCGCAGGAAAGGCCCCTCCTATGGATTTGAACCCCACGCCCAAAGAGGTCCAATTCCGCAAAGAGGTGCGGTCCTGGCTCGAGGCCAACCTGCCCGAGGGTTGGGGAACTCCGGCCTTCGAGCTGCCGGAGACGCTTGCCGAGAAGATCACGTTCGCGCGCAGCTGGCAGGCCAAGCTCTACGCGGGGGGCTGGGCGGGGCTGACCTGGCCCAAGGAGTACGGTGGCCGCGGCGCGGGCATCGTCGACCAGCTCATCTTCGGCGAGGAGTACGCGCGCGCGCAGGCCCCCGATACGGTCAACGTCTCGGTCGGCACGAGCCTGGTCGGTCCCACTCTGATCGCGCAGGGAACGCCGGCGCAACAGCAGCGCTACCTCGACAAGATCCTCTCGGGCGAGGAGATCTGGTGCCAGGGCTTTTCCGAGCCCGGTGCGGGCTCGGACCTGGCGGCGCTTCGAACCCGGGGCGAGGTCCAGAGCGACGAGATCGTCGTGACGGGACAGAAGATCTGGACCAGCTTCGCCAGCGAGGCCGACTGGTGCATCCTGATCGTGCGCACCGATCCCAACTCCGAGCGTCACCAGGGTCTCAGCTTCCTGCTCGTGGACATGCAGACCCCGGGTATCACGGTGCGCCCGCTGCGGGAGATGACGGGGGAGGCCTGGTTCACCGAGGTCTTCTTCGATCAGGTGCGCGTGCCGCGCGAGAACGTCGTGGGTGAGCTCGGCAAGGGCTGGGACGTGATCATTACGACGCTCATGCACGAGCGCAGCGCCACCGCGGGCCACGTGCGCATGGCGTCGATGCAAGACAAGATCGCGAGCCTCGCCCAAAGCCGGCTGCGCAACGGACGACCCGCATCGAAGGACCCGCTCGTGCGCCAGCGGCTGGCCCGGCTGGCTATCGACGCCGCGATCCTGCGCTACACGGTGTACCGCAACGTGTCGCGGGTCCAGCATGGTACCGCTCCCGGTCCCGAGGGCTCGATCACGAAGCTCTTTGGCAGCGAGCTCGAGCAGCGCATGGCCGTCACCGCGAGCGAACTCCTGGGTCCCTTTGGGTTGCTCGAAGAGGGCGCTGCACGCGCGCCGGAAGACGGCCAGTGGGCCTACGAGCTGCTCTGGTCGCGCGCGGCCACAATCTACGCGGGCACCTCGCAGATCCAGCGCAACATCATCGCAGAGCGTGTGCTCGGGCTCCCGCGGGCCTGAGGAGAACGCTCTATACGAATCGGGAGATCTGGTATAGTGCGATCTGACAGACCGTCAGATCCTGTGGGCGGCGCCGACGCGCGCCACTGAGCGCGGTTCTGGACGCCCGAAGGAGAG
>Ga0209980_10000072_pt1 | contig 48109 bp, 46 predicted proteins | sample CR02metaG_FD_183611 | JGI IMG/M metagenome (GOLD analysis project Ga0209980, IMG submission 183611) | Deep subsurface microbial communities from Mariana Trench to uncover new lineages of life (NeLLi) - CR02 metaG (SPAdes) (version 2) | ecosystem: Environmental > Aquatic > Marine > Ocean trench...
CGGGATTACCTGATTGAATCCGCGGTGCAAGGAGATCCGATAACCTACCGGGAGCTCGCTCACGCTCTGGCACTCGAGCCTCCGAGAACGATTCATCGAGTCACGGAGGCGCTAGAGGAGCTGATGCACGAAGACGCAGTGGCCGGGCGGCCTTTCATTGCGTCGCTTGCGATCAGCAAAATTCGGGGCGGCTTACCCGCACTTGGATTCTTTGCTTGTGCCCGTCGTCTGGGGCGCTTCGTTGGAGATGAGGGTTGTTCGGACGCTCGAGCATTTTATGCTTCGGAGTTCAACGCGGCAGTGGCGTTTTGGGGCGGTGACGGTTGGATCTAGGCGGAAACCCGACCGAGTGTAGCGCGGTCTCGCTGGTACCATCGGCTGGTTTCAGAGCAGAGGACATCCGAGGAGAGTTTTGGAGGACCGCATGGCCATTACACTGAGCGAAGGGGCAGCCGAGCGGGTAAAGAGGTTTCTCGCGCACCGATGCGCCGGCGTGGGCCTTCGTGTGCGCGTAAAAAACCACCGGCTGCTCCAGGTTTGCCTAGATCGTCGAGTTGGCGGATGGCATCAACCTCGATGACCCGGTGTACGAAAGCCACGGCGTGAAAGTCATCGTCGACCCCAAGAGCTTGCCATTACTGGATGGAGCTCCGATCGACTTCGCGCGGGACGGCCTCAACGAAGGTTTTCAGTACGACAATCCCTACGCCAAGCGCCTTTGCGGCTGCGGAGAAAGTTTCGGAGTTCGATGGGCAAGCCTTGGTTACCTCGATCCTGGATACGCCCCTGTTGTCGGTCATCGTTTACGGTGGCGCCTAAATTTCGATCATTTCGAAGTCGGACTTGGCCGCACCACAGTCCGGGCACACCCAGTCCTCCGGTATGTCTTCCCACCGAGTGCCGGGCGCAATGCCTTCCTCGGGAAGTCCTTCCGATTCATCGTAAACAAAACCGCATATCATGCATTGCCACTCTTTCATGCTATGCCCTAACCGCTTTATCTATTCGATTAGTCTTGAATGTTGTCCCGACGATGAAGACGACTCTAAGGGCGAATCGGTGGCAAAACGGTATCATTGCCCACGGCCGAATTTGCGTGAGCCTGGAGGGCCACCCCGGCTCAGACAATTTGTAGCTGGTGGCTGGTCGGCTCGGCACAGCAGTACCACGGCTCCGAGTGACGCGGGATCGGATGTCCCAAAGATGCGGGGAGCTCGGGCACGGGCACATGGACGGCATCATGCGCCATGTTCCAGACGCGGGTAAACACTTCACACCGTGCAAGACCGTTTCCCTCAGAGTGCTCGACGAATTCCTGAACAGCCGCTTGCAACGCATCCACGCGTGGGTCTTGATGCCGCCACGGATAGCCGAGTAAATTCGGATCGAACGCGTCGATCACATCCTTAAACCCGGGCAGGTGTAGCAGGTAAGAACCTTGCGGAATCAACAGACGAATGGCGAGCTGTATCGGTGAAACGCTTTCCACCAGCTCGAGATCCACTAGCCGCTCGAGCAGTGCCACGTACCCTTCCAGGGTTATCCACGGGGTAAAGGCAACAAACGTCGGCGCGAATGCGATGTCGACATCTCGCAGCAGCTCGACGGCACGCTCAAAGTCCTCAGCGGTGTGGTTCTTGTCTAGAAGCTCGAGAATGCGATCGTCCACCGACTCGACGGCGGAGGTGATGAATAGACATCCGGTCTGCTTTAGCTCCGGGAGTAGAGCTGAATTTTTGACAATGTGCTCGATCTTGATGGTGACATCGTAGGTGAGGTCGGGAAATTCGGCATCGAGCGCGCGAACGACTCGAAGCGCGTGCGTCGGCCCGTTGAGAAAATCCGGATCGCCAAAGGAAATGTGTTTCGCCCCGGATTGGACTTGATTGCGGATGTCTGCCATGACCACGTCAACCGGGACAATCCGAAACTTACCCTGATAGACGGGTACCACCGGACAATGCCGGCACAGATGCTTGCAGCCTCGGCTGGCCTCCGTTGAATCCCACCGTCTTGGACTCTCCCTCTGGCAACACGAGATGTGCCTAGTGAGTAAGCCCGGGTAATCCCGAGCGATCCGGCGTGACAAACGGAATCTTGGAGAGATTGATGAGTGGCTCAACCTGCGTGTCCCCATCGGTGGATTGGAGACGCTCTGCCAGCGCGAGCAGCCTAGGTTCCACCTCTCCGCCGAGCACGGTCCCGACCCCGAGGGTGCGAAACAGCTGCTCGTTGACCGGCGCGTAGAGGCCATAAGCACAGAGGTGGGCCCGCGGTGCCCATTGGCGAATACGCGGTATGGCTTCGACCGCAATTCGTGTCGCGGTGTGCATGGCGACATAGATGGCAATGAGCTCGGCCTCGCTCAGCAGGTCCCGGTCGAGGTTTTCGACTGACAGGTCGACACAGCGGACGCTGAATCCAGCGCTCTTTAGCCAGGCAGCGGGCTCAGCCAGCCCGAAAGGTTGTCGACCCGATTCGTAAGGATTGATCAGAACGACATTCATGGTCAGACGATAAAGCGGGACCCGCCGCGACCCTACCAATCAGATGGGATTCGCTTCCACATTCCTAACAACTAGCATGGGCTTCTCTTTTCAGCACCACACAAATTGCAAATCTTGTCATCAATAGTCTCCCGGGGGTTCTTCCAGTCGCGCGTTTCAGCCGGGTCTGTAGAGCTGCTCAGCCTTCGCGGCAAAGATGAAATCGCTCTCAGTCAGGCCGTCGATCTTGTGCGTCCACACATCGATACCGACCTTGCCCCATGCGAGGCGAATGTCCGGATGATGACCTTGCTCCTCCGCCGTCTCCCCGACCAGGTTGACGTAGTGGAGGGCTTCACGGAAGTTGTTGAACCGGAATTCTTTCGTCAGATGGTGCTCATCCACGACCTCCCAGCCGTTACCGAGCGCCTCCTTTAGCCTTTTCAGCTCGTCGCCCTTGAGCGGCGGAACGCCGCCTTTGCATGGCACACACTGTTTGCTCGCCAAGTCCATCGCATCATTCCTCGGGGGAGTCCTCTTCTCGACGCTCAGTATTGCCGAAAACGCTCGCGATGCCAGCGGACAACGGTGTCGGGGTGCAGCGTGTGCAGCAGGGCTCGCCAACCACTGACGTACTTCGCGCAGAGGATCCAGAATAAGCGGTCACCAAATGTCACGCGGGGTCGCTTGACCGACTGGCGGAGCATGGCAAGCAGTTGGCGTAGCGCCAAATTTTCCAAAGCAAGCTGATTGCGCGACTTCAAGGACGCGCGAGCCGTACCAAGGCGTACGAGTAACCAGCTGAGCATGCCGACTATGCTTTAGCTCAGGCGGAGAAAAGTCAAGGAATTCAAGCCGACCTGATATTCAAGAACGACAGGCACTCATCGACTGGCATCCGTCAGTAACGCGGCACGCTTTCGTCGATCTCGGCGGACCAGGCGCTGATCCCGCCAGCCAGGTTATGGACGTTGCCAAACCCCTGCAGACGGTAGTTCTCTGCGGCCCCCTGGCTGCGCTGGCCAGTGTGACAATAGAACACCAGCATCGCGTCGCGTGGTAGGGCATCAATTTCGGTCATGCCGTCTTCGTCCATGGGTCTGCCTCCAGTGATGGACGCCTTTTCCCTCTCCAGCGGAGGACGCACGTCATAGAGGTGCACCTCTTCGCCTTCATCCAGGGCGTCTTTCAAGTCGCGCACACTCAACTGGGTTACCGGTGGCGGAGCATTGGGATTGTCGATACTGAATCCGGAGCCCTGCAGTGTCTCGGTCATGTCGATACTCAGACCCTTGGCCTTCTGCGCCGTGGCAACGTCCATGAGGATCTCAACACCATTGTCGGACGCTTTGACCTCGTGGCCCTCGGCTGGCCCCAGATTGAAGTTGTGCTGCCAGCGTGCATCGATGCTCAGATGCACCGACATCCCCGAATTGCCCTCGGTCGCGTTGCGAATGGTTCGCGCGGCCGCGTCACTCAGGCTGATGGTAGGCGGCGTGCGGTCCGGGGCTTCCACACCCAGCGCCTCGTGCAGGGCCCCGGTGTTGAACATCTGCTTGACCACGTCACAGCCACCCATGAACTCATTCTCGATATACAACTGTGGAATGGTCGGCCAGTTCGAATAGGTCTTGATGCCCTCGCGAACTTCGGGGTGCTCCAGGACGTTAACCGTCGTATAGTCGGACAGGATGGCGTCGAGTATGCCGATGGTCGTAGCGGAGAAACCGCACTGGGGCTGGGTTCGGGTTCCTTTCATGAACAACACCACCCGATCGGACTGGATGACCGATTCGATGGCCTCGCGTTCTGCTTCACTCAATGACATCAAAATGCTCCGGGACCTGTGGTCCGGTAATAACGGTTAATTGCGCAAGTTAACTTAGAATCCATCATGTATTCAACCACATTGCGCCAAGGGTTCCCTCAGCCCGCTTGTGGGGAAAGGGGCGCGATTTAAGGTGACGCACGACATCTTCCAATCGTCATAGCGACCGGGCTAGCAGGATGTCGGACTCTGGCTGGTCGCAACTCGTAAGTCATTGAAAACACGACATTCCCCGGAATCCGGCAGTGCTTGACGCGAAACGAAATGACTCGCAAATTCAACGAATTATCGTGCTGCACTGCGGTAAGTCCGACCGACTGCTAGAGAATCCCACGCCAGCGTCGACCGCCGGGCGCTCACCGATGGTTTCAAACCTGTGCTCGGGATAACTCGGACATTCTCACACTCCGGGCGGATCGCCTGTCAAACTTCCGTTAGTCGAGGGTTCCCGAAACCCCTAAGCGCTCGTGCATGATCGGGCTCGTCGTGGTGTACTGGAGGTACTGTTTTTCGTCAGGGTGGAGGCGTTTTTGGATGGCAAAGGCAGCAAGGGCCGCTTCGTGAAAGCCACTGAGAATGAGCTTTTTCTTGCCAGGGTAGGTATTAATGTCGCCTATGGCGAAGATACCGGGGATATTTGATTGGAACTTTTCGGTATCGACGTCGATTTGCTTACGTTCTATTCCCAACCCCCAATTTGCTATCGGGCCAAGATTGGGTGATAGCCCGTAGAACACGAGCAGTTCTTCCAAGTCAATGGTATGCGTTACGCCTTCCAACGATTCAACTTCCAGACCGGTGAGCCCGCCGTCCTTCTCGGCGAAGCCTTTAACTTTGGCGATGACATAACGGATCTTCGTGCCGTCCACTTTAGATAGCGCTTTCATTTTGGAAACTGAAGCCGCGACGGCACGGAATTCTTCCCTACGGTGAATCAAAGTGACGCTACTCGCTTTTTCGGACAGTTCGAGCGCCCAATCCAATGCCGAGTCACCGCCCCCCAGGACGACCACATTTTTACCGCGGTATTTCTCAGGATCCTGAACCTTGTAGTTGAGGGTTTCACCTTCATACTTCTCGATGCTCTTTAACCTGAGCGGTCGTGGTCGGAAGGAACCTACTCCACCCGCAATCACGACCGCCTGAGTGTTGAACTCAGTACCCTTACTCGTCCTCAAGTGAAAGCTGCCATCGTCGTTTTGTTTGAGTTCGACAACTTCTTGCCCAAGGTGAAATCTCGTATCGAATGGCTTGATCTGTTCTTCAAGGCGGTGAACGAGCTCCTGAGCACCGCATACGAGTATGGCGGGAATGTCGTAGATCGGTTTGTCCGGATAGAGGGCAGAACATTGACCGCCTATCTGAGACAATGAGTCCACAATGTGTGCCTTGATACCCAATAGACCTAACTCAAATATCTGGAAAAGGCCGCAGGGCCCCGCCCCAACAATCACGACTTCTGCTCGAATGCCCATGACACCTCTAACGCCTAATCATTCGATGTGCCCGTGGCACGATTTGTGGATCGCCAATATCCAAACCAGTGACGCCTAACCACCGATGTAGGACATCTCTATCTTAGGTAACGCGACTGTCTCGGAGGCGCGCCTTTCAGAATAGCGATCCGAGCGTCGCGACCAGATCGAACCGATAACTTGGGCGACGTATTCATCCGATGCGCCACCTCGGAGCAGGCTCCGTATATCGTGCCCCTTGGTTGCGAACAGGCAAGTGTACAGCGAGCCGTCTGCCGAGAGACGAGCCCGCGTACAGGTGCCACAGAACGGTTGCGTCACCGAGGCGATGATGCCTATCTCGCCCGTGCCGTCGCGGTATCGCCAGCGTTTCGCCACTTCCCCGCGATAGTTTGGCGTGGCTGGTTCGATCGGATATTCGGCGTTGATTGTTTCGATGATCTCGCTGGCCGACACGATGTCGTCGAGGCGCCAGCCATTGGTGTTCCCGACATCCATGTATTCGATGAAACGGACAATGTGTCCGGTGTCCCGGAAGTAACGCGCCATCGGGAGCACACTCTGCTCGTTGAGACCGCGTTTCACCACCATATTGATCTTTACGGGCGAGAATCCGGCGGCGGCGGCGTTATCGATCGCCTGCAGCACACGTTGCGCTGGAAAGTTGACGTCATTGATGGCCTTGAAGGTGGCGTCATCCAGCGAGTCGAGACTGATCGTAATGCGCCCCAGCCCTGCATCTTTGAGGACCCGCGCCTTACGTCTCGTGAGCACTACTCCGTTAGTGGTCAAGCTCAAATCTTCAAGCCCCGATATTCCCGCCAGCATCTCCACTAGCCTCTCGACCTCGCGGCGGACCAGGGGTTCACCACCGGTCACACGGATCTTTTTGACGCCACGCACCACACAGAGTCTTGCGATCCGTTCAATCTCTTCAAACGAGAGGAGTTTGGTGCGCTCGAGAAACCGGTAGTTCGAGCCGAATATTTCCTTCGGCATGCAGTACACGCAGCGAAAGTTACACCGGTCAGTGACTGAGATCCGCAGATCACGGAGCGGTCGCCCGAAAGCGTCAGTAAGCTTGATCCTGTTCACTGCCATCCAATCTGAGACAACGCCACCTGACTGCGCGGTGCACCCGACGCGCGCAGAAGCGGCGCGCGACAGCGGCGGATCAGGCGTCCTCCGCGTCGCCCGTTCGCGGCAGGTCGATGATCCGCCCGACGGTGTCCTTCGGGTCGAGCCCATAGCCGCGCCTGATTTCGACGTTGCGCAACATGACTTCCAGGCAGGTCTTGTCGTCGAAGCTGGTCGCGCCCGGCTCGCGGTACTTGGACTTGAGCTTATGAAACAGCTCGCGCTCGTTGGGCGTCAACTTCTCCTCGACCGCCGCCAGCTGGTCCAGCAGGCGGTTCACCTGGACAAGGTCGATCAGCTTGGGCATCTCGGCTCCAGTCTGTTGGCAGGCCCGCGCGCCCGTGCCAAGCTCCGTGCCGGCGCAGGCGCCGCCGGTCCGACCGCCGGCTCGAGGGGCCCGTCTTACGTCGCCCGATATAATACAATAGTTTTACCGAGGCTGAGGAGAGAAAAGTACCGCCTCATCGGGCGAAACCCTGAATAGGCTGCCGGCGACAGGGCACGGATAGGAGATCCAACAGTCCTCTCGGTCGCCGCGACGGAGTCTATTGACTGGAAGCCCGGAGACTGGCCCAGCGCGGAGCATCGGCTGGGAGTGCCTGGGGTTTGGAGCTGAATGACCGCATTTACTTGCGACCTCAATCGGCCGATGCTGTGTAAAATCTCTTGCTTATTTGTGTCAATGGAAGACAATCGGCGATCGCGATTGTGTTTCGAGCAGCTATCCCAAGTCTGCTCCCACTCAAGCTCATAAGATGGCGATATGTTGCTGATTTATCCCACCGGCAACGGTCGACCGGACTTTTTACACACCCTCGGCCACAACCAGCCAGTCGCTGAATGCCAATGAACGACTAATTCACGCTCAATGCGGAATTTGAAGCATAGCTGCTCAGCTCTTCGGTTCAACGCAGTTGGATCGCTTCTGCAGCTCGCACAAGTTGTAGCTTCCATAAGCCGCCCACAGTTGCATCATTTTCTCCACTGCACCCCAAGAGGAAAAGGTCGACGCATTCAGAGATTTACCACCGACACGATGATCGACACCGGCTGCCAATAGCTCGCCGCTCATTGCATCAGTCACTTTGAATTCGATCTCGGCTTCGCCTACAAAGGCCGGTTTCCCTGTAATCAGCTCGTCCAGTCCCGATGCCACGCGCGCCACCGGAATCACCGTGGACACCACATCCATCGCCACATCGGCCTCATTGAGCTTGGTCATCGCCACCTGCACCCGCAGCGTGCCGGGCATCGGCGACGTGACTATTTCGAAGTCCTGATTTTTTAAGTCCTGGAATATGACTCCGTGGAAGAAGGTCAACATGGTTTGCGCATCGTGGGCTGATACGCCGTCGCTCTTGGACTCATCGCCCCGCCACAAACTGACGGGATCGAGCAGAACCTTTGTGTAGGACGCCCAGTCCACGTCCGGACGCAGGTACCGACGCTCGGACTGCTTGTCGCCACCTTCCACGAGTTTCGAGTAGTCGCCGAGGAAACTCGAATACTGCACATTGCGATCCCGGGTCGTGTCGGCACAACCGGCAATCAGGGTCGCCACAATCAGTGCATTCAAAGCTGCTGTCCATTTCATGCGTTTCTCCATTTCATCGAGTTGTCAGCTACGCAGTTTCTTCCAGCGCCACGGTCAAGCGCTGCGCCTCATCGAGAGTGTTGTAGTGCACCATGGAAAAGCGCAACTCGCCCCCCGTCGGATCGATACCCAGAGCATCCACGCAGCGATAACCGTAAAAATATCCATTGCCCACGCAGATACCCCGATCCGCTAACTGCGTTGCGATATCCGCGGGATCACGCCCCGCCACCGTTGTTGAAAATGTCGGCGCTGAGGATAAATGTCGGGTACCACTGAACATACAAGGAAGAATAAAAGCCCTTTTCCGTAAAATCCACGTCTATTGAGTAGCTGTTCGCCTCGCCGTTCGTTCTGGTCGCATGGAATCTTGTCCGATTCTGTCGTCCTCGTTTAAAAATTCCCTGTCTTACGTCCTTTTCGCAGCCAATCCCTCTCCTCAGGCCAACCGATGCCCTCGGCAACTGCTCAATGTGCTGATCTACCCGCATCTGACCGCCATGGATGGCCACTCTCGCACATCCCTGTGCTTCGCGGCACCTGCACATCCATGTGCAATGGCGGGAATGCAGAGGGATTGCAGGAGCAATCCTTGCCATGCAGTCGTGCCGCTTGTGCCTGGGGAGCAGCAACGTGATTTGAATGCTTGGGTGTCTTAACCTCGGTCGAACAAGCCCGCTTGCGGTGGTGCCCGGCTTTCGGGCAACAGACCCGTTCCTGCTGAGGCAGCTTTTTCATTCAGGTGCGTGAGTATCTTCTCGATGAACACCGGGTCTTCAGTACTGGCAATGACGTTCACGCTCCCACCACAGTGCCGGCAGGACTCACCATCGGTTCTGATGGCTCACTTCACCAAAAGCAGACGTTGAAGAATTTATGCTCCAATGGCCGCAACGGGTCGGGCCCGACTGATCCGCCGGCCGACGACTATGAGCGGTGATATTGCACTGCGCCACGCGGGGTTCGGCCAGGTCCGTACCTTCGTTGCGGTCGCCGAAAGCTCCGGCAATGGATTAAGAAGCAGTTGTCGATCGGCCACGGCTCGGACGGGAGAGAGCGGTAATCTTTCAATGGGGTCAGACTCCATTGAAACTCAAACTCCATTCGATATATCTTTTCAATCGAGCCTGACCCCATTGAAACTTCCACCGTGACGCGCCAGCATGGCGACAACGGTCTGCGCCAAAATATCGGCGACGGACACGTCGGCTTCCGGTCAGATCTTCTTGTACTTCGCCATCGCCTCCGAGAACGTCAGACCGGCCTTCAGATCCTCCATGGCCGAAGCGTCGTCCCGGGCAATCTCCTCGGCGAGGCCGACAATCTTGGCCGCATCCTGGCTCGGCAGGCAGACGATCCCGGTCCCGTCGCCAACGATGATATCCCCCGGCTCCACCCGGACCCCGTCGACGACAATGGGCGCGTTGATGGCTTCGACCTTCAGCCGCGTCCGTCCCGTGGTCGGCACCATGTGCCTGGCGAAAACCGGGAAGTCGCACTCGATGATCTCTTCCAGATCCCGGACTCCCCCGTCGACCACCAAGCCCGCAACGCCTTTCAACTTCGCAGCATAGGACGCCATACCGCCCCAGGTGGAATAGGGTGCCCCGCCCGCCTCGACGACAATCACATCACCAGCCGACGCGGCGTCGATCATCGCACCGACCGTGAAATCCTCGGAGCGAAAACTGCCGAACTCACCACTCGCCTCCTTGACCGTCACCACCGGCCCGGCGAGCCGGAAGCCGGCCGCCACTGCCTTGATTCCCGGCATCACCTTGTCGTGGTAACCGGTATCGTCAAGGGCATTGGCCAGGGTGCTGGTGGCCAAAGAAGCGATGCGATTGATCAAGTCGGCCTCCGCGAGGTTCTCACTGTAAGCCGGAATGGCGCGACGAAGTCGATGTCTTGGCGAAGCGGGCGGCCCGCGATCCCTTCCCGGTCAGCCCTCGAGATCCCGCGCAAAAGCAGTCGCCATAGCCGCCATCCGCGAGGCCCTGCCCTGAAGCGCGAGGGCTTCCCGGCGCAGTGCTTCCCACTTCGGCTTCAATTCGCTCTCGCGGGCCTTCAGCGCCTGCTCGCGGCTGCGAAGCGCCTCGGCCCTGGCGTTCTGAGCCGTCATCTCTTTCATCAGATCTGCCTTGGCGGTGGCAACTTCACTCAGTGCCCGATCGGACTCGGCCCTCGCTGCTTTGGCGGCGGCTGTTGCCCGCTCGGCATCCGCCGCCGCGGCTCGATGCTCCGCCGCGACCGCCGCGAGCTTTTCCAGCTGGTTGCGCAACGACTTGTCCTCGTCGCACATGGCCAGGAGCTGCCTGGCTTCTGAAAGCGCCGCCAGACTCGGCGGGGCCGTGGCCGCTTCCCCCATCATCTGTCCCCCCCTTCTGCAGAAGCTTTATTCTACAGACTTCACCCGACGATATACGTGCAGGTCGCCGTGGCCACCAGCTCGTCGCTGTCGTTGTGCAGCTCGGCGCGGATGACGGCGATGCGGTTGCCGGAGCGGATGACGCGCGCGGTGGCGACGAAATACGCGCCGGCGCCCGGTCGCAGGTAGTCGACACGCATGTCGATGGTGCCGAGACGCGAGAAGCGCTCCATCTTTTCCTCCAGGCTACCACTGCGGATGCGCTCGGCGACCCCCAGAAACGCCATCAGTCCGGCGGTCACATCCAGCGTCGCGGATATCACGCCGCCGTGCAGGATGTTGCGGGTGTAATTACCGACCAGGTCATCGCGCATACGAAAGCTCAGGCGCGCATGGTCATCGCTCAGCTCATCGATTTCCAGACCGAGTAACTGATTGAACGGGATCTTGGAGAAAAGATCGTGTACGACGCGGTGAGCGTTGCTGTGATCCATTGGCGCCATCGTCGATACTGGTGCTTGGCCGGCCGGCGTCAGGCCCCGATCAGGAGAGTCTTGAGATTGGCCGCCGCCAGCAGCCCGACGAGGATGATGGCCGTGGAGACGGCCAGAACCGACAGACCCAGCACCAGAACGGAGCCCACGGTGCGCGGTGCGCGATCGAAGACGATACCCTTGTTGACCCAGGTGAGCACCACCACCAGCAGCGGGATCGACAGAGAAAACAGACTGCCGATGACGATGTTCGAGCCGAGTGTCGCCTCCACCATCACCAGTGTCAGGCAGGTACCCCAGAATACCGTCGCCACCGACAGGTTCTGCCGGTAACTGCGCAGGATCGGATAAGTGCTGATCATGACCGCCTCCGATCCATTACTCTAGATGAGCGTGTCCAGCCCGGCAATCGGTTCCGGCGCACGCTTACACAGCGCGATTGGGCGATACTGGCGACGGGCCCGGGAAGCCCGTTGCCAACACGGTCGATGGAGGTTTCCATGCAGCCCGAAGCAATCAAGCCCAAGCAGGCATGGCAACTGCTCAAGGACGATCCGCGTGCGGTGCTGGTGGATATCCGTTCCACCATGGAGTTTCTGTTCGTCGGCCATGCTTCCAGCGCCTTGCACGTGGCCTGGATCGACGAGCCCGAGTGGACCGTGAACCCGCATTTCGTCACCGATGTGCGCAAGGTGATGCTGGGCGGGGCCACCGCTCACGGCGACATCGGTGGCGCACCGGTGGTCCTCATCTGCCGCAGCGGCAAGCGTTCCATGGATGCCGGCACGGCCTTGCTGCAAGCCGGATTCAGCAGTGTCTACAAGGTGGACGAGGGCTTCGAGGGCGAGCTCGACGAGCACCACCACCGTGGCAGCGTGGGCGGCTGGCGCTTCCACGGCCTGCCCTGGGAGCAATGCTGAGTTTCGCCTGATCGGCGAGCCCCTGCGGGGGTAGACGCGCTCAGCTGCCCTCGGGCCACAACCAGGCCGCGCCGCGTACCCCGCTCGAATCGCCGTGCACGGGCGGGCGCAATGGTGTGTCCACCCGATCGGAAAAAACGAACTCCTGCCACAGCCGCGGCACCGAATCGTACAGACGCCCGATGCCGGAAAGCCCGCCGCCGAGCACGATGACATCCGGGTCGAGGATGTTGATGACATGGGCGAGGCCACGGGCAAGACGATGCTCGAAACGCGCCAGGCAGGCTTGCCCGCGCTGCTCACCCGCTTGTGCCAGCCCCACGATCTCCTCCGGGGTCAATGGATCTTCCGAGCCCGCCCGGTAGTCCCTGGCCAGACCCGGCCCGGAGAGGAAGGTCTCGATGCAGCCATAGCGTCCGCAATAGCAACGGGGCCCGGGCAGCTCGCTGGCCCGGGGCCAGGGCAGCGGATTGTGTCCCCACTCGCCGGCGATGGCCTGGCGCCCGGTGAGCAGCCGGCCCTCGACGACGATACCGCCGCCCACGCCGGTGCCGAGAATCACGCCGAACACCACCCGCGCGCCCCGGGCGGCGCCGTCCACGGACTCCGACAGGGCGAAGCAGTTGGCATCGTTGGCGAGGCGTACCTGGCGATCCAGGGCTTCACCCAGATCCACGTCCAGGCGCTCGCCGATGAGCTGGGTGGAATTGGCGTTCTTGATGCGACCGCTGTGGGGAGAGAGAGCGCCGGGGGTGGCGACCCCCACCGATGCGCGCCCCCCCAGCGCCGACTCCAACTCAGCCACCAGATCGACCACCGCCTGCAATGTGTCGGCGTAGCTCTCAGCGGGCGTTGCCCGGCGCCGGCGGACGATCACCTCACCCTGATCGTCGAGGACCGCCCCTTCTATCTTGGTGCCGCCGAGATCGATGCCGATACGCATTTCAGACCCCGACATTGAGGTTACGGCCCAGGCAGTCCAGAATCAGCGGGAATGCTGAGTCGGTTGTCATCTTTGCGCGCAATCTTCGACCCTTTCATCCGGATTTGCCTGCTGCGACAGGGCCCCCAGGACCTGCCGACCTCGGGCATTCTACTGGCCATCACCCTGACCGCCCACACGGTCATGTCCATCTTGCTGTCCAGCGTCTCCCTGAGCGCCGCGCGCGCGCTGCTTTCGGGCGTGGTGGACACGGTTCTGCTGGTCGTTTTGACCGGGGCGTTGCTGATGGTGCAGCGGCGCAATACACGGGTGATTCAGACCGTGACGGCACTTGCCGGCACCGGAGCCATCATCACGTTGATCGCGCTACCCGTGTCCGGATGGCTTCACGGCGCCGATCAGGCCGCCGGTGAAGGCGGATTCGCGCTACTGCTTCTGCTGATCCTCACCGGCTGGAGCCTGGCGGTGGCCGGGCATATCTTCCGGCACGCGCTGTCGGTTCCGTACTTCCTCGGACTGGTGCTGGCGGCGGTGTTCTACTGGATCTCCATCTCGGTGTTCAGAGCGCTGTTCCCCCTGGCTGCCTGACCCACGCGTGCACATTCACATACTCGGCATCTGCGGCACCTTCATGGCCGGCATCGCGCGCCTTGCCCGTGGGCTCGGCATGACGGTGACGGGCTCGGATGGCCATGCCTACCCGCCCATGAGCGACCAGCTGGCGGCGTTGGGTATCGATGTCATGAGCGGCTACGCGCCCGCGCACCTGGACCCGGCGCCCGACTGCGTGGTCATCGGCAACGCCATGACCCGCGGTAACCCGGCCGTCGAGCACGTGCTCGACAAGGGCTTGCGCTTCACCTCGGGTCCCGCCTGGCTCGCCGAGCACGTGCTCCGGGGCCGCTGGGTGCTGGCGGTGTCCGGCACCCACGGCAAGACCACCGTCACCAGCATGCTCGCGTGGATCCTCGAGTGCGCCGGGCGCGCACCGGGTTTCCTGGTGGGCGGCGTGCCGGAAAATTTCGGCCAATCGGCGCGCCTGGGAGACGACACCTTCGTGGTCGAGGCCGACGAGTACGACAGCGCATTCTTCGACAAGCGCTCGAAGTTCGTCCACTACCTGCCGAAGACCCTGGTGATCAACAACCTGGAATTCGACCACGCGGATATCTTCGACGATCTCGCCGCCATACGCCGTCAGTTCCACCATCTGGTGAGAACCGTGCCGGCGGAGGGCCGCATCTTGCGTCTGAGCCCCGACGCCGAAATCGATCGGCTCATGGAATTGGGCTGCTGGACGCCGGTCCAGACATTCACCACCGCCGGCAGCGACGCCGATTGGCAGGCGACCATGATGCTTGCCGACGGCAGCGCCTTCGAAGTAGCCCGAGCCGGCGAGGCCATCGCCTCGGTGCGCTGGCAGTTGCTGGGCCGGCATAACGTGAATAACGCTCTCGCGGCCATCGCCGCCGCGGAGCACGCAGGCGTGGATCCTTCAGAGGCTTGTGCGGCTCTTGCGACCTTTCGCAACGTCAGAAGGCGCATGGAAGTTCGCGGCTCGGTCGGCGGGGTCACCGTTTACGACGACTTTGCCCACCATCCGACGGCGATTCGCGCGACTCTGGACGCCTTACGCGCCCACGTCGGTGACAAGCGCATCATCGCCGTGCTGGATCCGGCCTCCAACACCATGCGCAAGGGCGTTCACAAGGATACCCTCGGCGGCGCACTCAGCCCCGCCGACAGCGCCTGGGTCTACCGACACCCGAGCATCGAGTGGGATATCGGCGCGTTGGCGAAAACTCCGGGCGTCGCGCTCCAGGTGAGCGACGACATCGACGCATTGATATCCGCCATCTGCCGCGAAGCCCGTGACGGAGACCACGTGGTCGTCATGAGCAACAGCGGTTTCGCGGGTTTTCATCAGCGCCTGCTGGATGCCCTCGGTGCACGGAGTCAATGAGCACCCTCGAGGAAGCCCGGGAAGTTCCGCTGTTTCCTCTGCACACGGTGCTGTTTCCCGGCGGTCCCCTGGCATTGCGCGTGTTCGAGCCGCGTTATCTGGACATGGTGAGCGCGTGCCTGCGCAACGAGCAGCCCTTCGGTGTGTGCCTGATCGAGAGCGGACAGGAAATCGGTGAGGCGGCCAGCCCGCACCGCACGGGCACCTTCGCCCGCATCGTCGACTGGCAGCGCGGCGCTGACGGCCTGCTGGCCATCAGCGCCCTGGGGGAGCAACGCTTTCAGGTGCAGGGCACACACGTCGAGCGCGATCAGTTGCTGCGCGGCACCGTCCAGCCGCTCACACCGGAACCCCCGGCGCCGCTGCCCGCCGAATGCGGCTACATGACCGGGGTGCTCGATCAGCTCTTCGAGCACGCCGGCGATGTCTACGCCGATCTGCCGAAGCGCCCCGATGACGCGGCCTGGGTGGGATACCGTCTGGCGGAGCTTCTGTCCCTGCCGCTGGCGCGCCGGCAAACCTTTCTCGAGCTCGAGGATCCGCTGCTGCGCTTGTCCCAGCTAGACCAGATACTGCGTGCCATGCCGGAGACCAACGAGGGAGAATAGCGGGCGCCTGCACCATCCGGCGCGGCATCTGCTAAGCTCCGCGCCTGGGCTTTTTCGCATGAGTCTGTCTCGCCAGGACGCCACCGAGTGAGCAACGAAAAACGCCGCCATAACGCACTGCCCGACGGCTACAAGCTCCACTGGTACGAGATCCACGCGATCCTCGGCCGGGGCGGCTTCGGCATCACCTACCTGGCGCTCGATACCAACCTCAATCACGAGGTCGCCATCAAGGAGTTCCTGCCCACCGACATTGCCATGCGGTCGTCGGACAGCTCCATACACCCGATCTCCGACGAGCACACCGACACCTTCGCGTGGGGACTGGGCCGCTTCATAACCGAGGCCCAGACACTGGCCCAGTTCCGTCACCCCAACATCGTGCTCGTGCACAGTGTCTTCGAGGCCAACGGCACCGCCTACATGGTGATGGAATACGAGAAAGGCGAGAGCCTGGATCAGGCCTACACGGCGAACCGCCTCACTACCGAGGCAGACTTGCTCGCTCTCCTGCATCCTCTCATGGATGGTCTCGAGCAGATCCACGAAACGGGGTTCGTGCACCGGGATATCAAGCCGAAAAATATCTATCTCAGGGACGACGGAAGACCGGTGCTGTTGGATTTCGGCTCGGCCCGCCAGGCCCTCGGGGTGGAGACCCGCACGCTGACGACACTGGTGTCGCCGGGCTACGCGCCCTTCGAGCAATACAACGCCACCCGGGAAAGCGACAAGCAGGGCCCCTGGACCGACATCTATGCCCTCGGCGCCACTATTTACAGGGGCATGTCCGGCAAATCGCCGGTGGATGCACTGGCCCGGGCCAATGCCAAGCTCGAGGGCAGCAAGGATATCCTCGAGCCCGCCGTCGAACTCGGCAAGGACAAATTCTCACACCGCTTCCTCGAGGCCATCGACAAGGCGCTGTGCTTCGCACCGGAGGACAGGCCCCAGTCCATTACCGAATGGCGCGCCATGCTGCCCGAGTGGGGGGATGCCGCCACGGTCGCCGCTCCCGGCGCTGCCACCGTGGGTGGACCGCGCCCCGGGCAGATTGACCGCGAAGCGCCCACGCAGGCCAGTCCGGACACTGCGCCCCAGGAGCACTTTACCAATGACGGCACGCTGATCGTCGGCGCCGGCGTGCCGAGACCCGGCGAAACGGCGCCGGCCAAGTCTTCCATGAAGAAAACCGTGCTCTTACTCGTTGCGGTCGTCGCGGTAGTCGGCATCATCATCGGAGTGTGGCGAATGCAGACGACGACGGCGACGGTCGAAGGATCGAAAGGGACGGCAACGGCGCCGGTAGCAACACCGAAAAGCAGCGAGCCTTCCAACACCGGAACGAGCACGATGCAGACAGCGACGGCACCGAAACCGTCGCTCAACAAGATCGCGGCACTGTTCGACACCATGCCATGCTCGGTGTTGCAGGCGTCCATGAACGGCTCCAGCGCGCTGGTGCGCGGCTACGTCGCCGGCCCCAAAGTCATGAAGCGTATCGAGGACGGCCTTGGCAAGATCACTGGCATTACCGAGGTCAAAAACGAGATTCAGGAACTCCCTCACATCTACTGCCAGACGCTGGAACTCTACGCTCCCTACTGGAAAGCAAATCGCGACGCCGGATTCGGGACCGCGATAGCCACTCCGAATACCGGCAACGTGTTCGTGGAGGGCGAGCGCCTGGTCGTCGATATCGGCACACCCACCTACCAGTCATGGCTGTACGTCGACTACTTCGCCAAGGACGGCAGTGTCGTGCACATGATGCCGAGCCCCGGCGAGGTGTTTAACCAGGGGGACGCGCGCGATTCCTTCCAGCTCGGTGAAGCCGGCGATATCGGACTTTGGGAGGTGGCCCCACCCTTCGGTACCGAGATGATCGTCGTGCTTGCAACCTCGACCCCCGTTTTCGAGGGTGCGCGCGGGGAGCTGGAGCAGGGCAACGACTATCGTGCCGCCCTGCGAAAACGTTTGAAGGCACTCGAATCGCAGTCGCGCAGGGCGAAGATTTCCGCGGACTTCGTGGTCATCAAGACCAAACCGCGATCATAGATAACAGCAGGGAAGCCGGCGGGAAGTTTCGCGGAAAAAATTTACTTCATGGAACGCACGACGCGGAATCCATTCAGCACGTAGCGCACGTCGTGGTCGTAAGTGAAACGACCCGCTGAACGCGCATAGCTCGCATCGTTGCGCCAGGACCCGCCTCGCAGCACCCGCGACTGACAGTCTTTCCGATCTCTCGCGCTGCCATCATTGGGCGCGCCCTTATAGGAATCGAACCAACAGTCGGCGACCCACTCCCAGACACTGCCGTTCATGCCCTGCAAGCCGAACGGGTTGGCATCGTGGGAATCCACCACTGCGGGCCTCTTCCGGTTCCAGTCACCACCACAGTTCTTGCAGTTGGCATTGCCCTCGCCGACCGCGTTACCCCACCAGTACGCAGTCTTAGTTCCGGCACGCGCCGCGTACTCCCATTCCGCCTCCGAGGGAAGACGATACTTCTTTCCCGTCTTCTTGCTCAGCCATTTCACATATTGCTGAGCATCGAGCCAGCTCAAATTGTACACCGGCGATGTCGCGGTCATGCCCCTACGCTTGGGCCAATAGTCGCACCCGCCGGCCGTGAAGCAGGCTTTCCACTCGGCCGCCGTAACCTCGAAACGGCTGATGGCGAACGAGTAGCCAATCTTGACCCGGTGTGGCGGCGCCTCGCTCGTGTCACCACCCTTGGCACCCATGGTGAAGCTGCCGGCGGGAAGCGCGATCATTTCCGGGCAAGCCTCGCAATCCTTGAAGGTCTTCACCGCCGAGGGTTTCGTGCCTGCTGCCTTGGACACTGCTGCCCGGCGGGCTGACTCGGCAACCTTGGCTTCCGCCGCAGCCTTCTCCGCCGCTTTGCGGGCGGCCGCTGCGGCTGCGGCTGCCTTGCGGGCGGCTTCCTCGGCGGCCACCTTCTCCGCTGCCTTGCGGGCGGCTTCCTCGGCCGCGGCTTTCTCCGCCGCTTTGCGTTCAGCCTCCGCTGCGGCGGCTTTGCGTTCCGCTTCGCGAGCAGCGGCGGCAGCCGCCGCCGCGGCAGCCGCCTTCTCCGATGCCGCCTTCTCCGCTGCCGCCTTCTCCGCTACTGCCTGATCGGCGTCGCGCTGGGTTTCTGCGATCAATTTACCGAATACGAAGCCACTCTTGCCGTCGGCAGTCTCGATTCGATACCAGTTGCTGTCGACCACTTTGCCGGTGACGATGATCCGCGAACCCTGCTTCAGCGTGCCCAGATTTTTACTCGACGCATCCGGTTGCTGGCGCAGTCTGGCGTTCTTGAGGACTTTGAACTCCGCGTCCATATCCTCGATTTTCGGGCCACTCGTGGCCTGCCGCTTCGTGGCCTGCTGCTCGCGCAAGCCCTTGGCGCGGGCTCGCGCCAGTGGTGCGAAGCGCCCCTGTGGATAAGCTTCCAGATAAGCGTCGTAGTCGGCGGGATTGTCGCTGTCCTTGATGGTGTCCCAGAAGATGAGTTCGAAACGCTCGGGGCTTTCCTTCGGCACGATACCCGCGTATGCGGTATCGGAAAATCCGACAGCACTGGTGACGAGCACGATCGCCAATATGACCAGAACGGATGAGCGAATGGTCACCGGCATTCGATGAAGAGCTGGCTTGAGAAAGACATCGCACCCCCGATGCAATGACTCAGCGCGAACATGGGCACGTAACGGCTTGATTATAGCCGCTTTGGGGTGCCCCGCAATGCCAGTCCGTCCGATTCCAACAAACGCTGGATACCTCCAGGCGCACGAGAACACTGCGGTTGCGTCGCTTGCCGCACGATCCCAAGAGAGTATGCTAAGGCCTCGCGAAAGCGCTATAAAAAAACAGGGAGGGGAGGGGGACATGAATAAAAGCATCATGGTCGCAACCATGCTGGCCGCGTTGATACCCGGCCTGGCAATCGCCGGCGACTCGCCCGCACCGTATAACGCCAAAGCTTATTTAATCTGGCCTAAAAACGGCGCCACCATCAAGGGCGGCAAGTTCTGGGCGCGCTTCGGCGTGCGCAATATGGGCATCGCTCCGGCAGGGATCGAAAAGAAATTCACCGGGCACCACCATCTGGTCATCGACGCGGAACTTCCACCGTTTGACGAGGAGATCCCGGCGGACAGGAATCACCTGCACTACGGCAAGGGCTATTCCGAGGGCCGCATAAAGCTGCCGCCCGGTAAGCACACGCTGCAGCTCGTGTTCGCGGACCACGACCACATTGTGCACAACCCGCCCGTATTCTCCGAGAAAATTACCATCTACGTCCCCGCCAACTGATGGGGAACGGCCAAGCGAGGAAAGAAACGATGAAAACGATGAAAACATCAATCGCGCTCGCCGCCTTTATTATCGGCGGTGCCGCCGTGGCGGGAGACTCGCCGGCGCCGAAGAACGCCTATCTTTATATCGGCTGGCCCAATGACGGCGAAGTCATTCGCAACAATAACTTCCGCGTGTGGTTCGGACTGCGCAACATGGGCATTGCGCCCGCCGGCACCGAGAAGCCCATGACCGGACATCACCATCTCATTGTCGATGCGCCGCTGCCGCCCATGGATGAAGAGATCCCGGCCGACAAGAACCATCTTCACTTCGGCAAGGGTCAGACAGAGACAAGAATCACGCTGCCCTCCGGTACGCACACGCTGCAGCTGTTGCTCGGCGACCTGGATCACGTGCCGCACGGCCCGCCGCTGGTGTCGCAGAAAAAAACCATCACCGTGAAGTAATCCGGGCATTCAAGCGCGGCGGTGCTCGCCGCCGGACGCACGCCTGAGTGCCATGTCGAGCAAGCGCGCCGACAGAATTCGGCGCAGAAAACCGAAGGCGTGGGTGGGCACGGTCACATAGTAGCGTGGCTTCGGACGCCTGCTCTCGAGCGCGTGCACGACCTTCTCGAGCACGGCGTCGCCGGGCAGCGTAAAGGGCTGCGACTTGTCCTCGGTGGCCAGCCTCGCTTCCACCCGCCGGTACGCTTCCCGGTGCGGGCTGTTCTCGATGTCGATGTGTGCCTTGAAGGCCTCGTAGGCGTTCTCCCGAAAGCGGCTCTCGATAGGGCCCGGCTCGATCAGCGACACGTGGATCCCCGATCCCCGCAGTTCCATGCGCAGGGTGTCGGTCAGGCCCTCCAGTGCGAACTTGCTCGCGTTGTACGCCCCCCGCCACTTGAGTGCCACCAAGCCGAGTACCGAGCTGTTCTGAATGATGCGGCCGTAACCCTGTCGGCGCATGATCGGCAGCACGCGGCACGTCAGCTCGTGCCAACCAAAGAAGTTCGTCTCGAACTGCTCCCGCAGCACATCGGTGGGGACATCCTCGACCGCGCCGGGCTGCCCGTAGCCGCCGTTGTTGAAAAGCCCGTACAACTTCCCGCCAGTACGTGCGAGTACCGTATCCAACGCCTCGTGGATAGACGCGGTGTCGCGCAGATCAAGCCGCACCGCGTCGAACCCCTGCTCGCCGAGGCGCGTCACATCGGATGCTTTACGCGCGCTGGCAAATACCCGATAGCCCCGTGATTTGAGCCCAGCGGCCACGCACGCGCCGATACCACTGGAGCACCCGGTGATGAGCACCGCCCGGTCCGCATTGCCGCCCGTCGTCATGCTCTACTCGCCCTGGATCGTAATCGTCAGGCGGCGACGGAAGTGCGACTGGCGGTGCTCCCACACGTAAACGCCCTGCCAGGTACCCAGCGCGCAGCGTCCATCCACCACCGGGATACTCAGCATGGAGTGAGTGAGCACGGATCGCACGTGGGCCGGCATGTCGTCAGGTCCCTCGGCGGTGTGAGTAAACATCGGATCACCATCCGGCACCATGCGCGCCATGAACGTCTCGAGATCACGTCGTACCGCCGGGTCGGCGTTCTCGCAGAGCATCAACGAGGCGCTGGTGTGATGAATGAAGACGTGACAGAGCCCTCGCGCGATGCCGCCGTCGGCGACCGTCCGCTGCACGCGATCCGTAATGTCATAGGTCCCCCGCCCGTTGGTGGCGACCTCGAAGCTGTCCTGGTGGAGCATCCCGCCTAGCCTGCATTCAAGCCTGGACTATTCATGAACCCGCGGCTGCGGACACGGATCCGCCCATATCTGCCGCGTCGCGCGTTCATGAATAATCCAGGCTTAACCATGCCTTGGCAAGGGCCGGTTTCGGAAAGCCTGCGTTTGGCGCGGCCAGAGCATAAAATACCCATGCAGGGAACATGACACCGCAACGCTACCAAAAACTTCGGCGGGTGCTCGACAATCGCCAGCCCGACCTCACGGTGCTGCTCGACAACGTGCACAAACCGCACAATTTCTCCGCCATCCTGCGAAGCTGCGATGCCGTGGGTGTCTTCGAAGCCCATGCCGTGTGGCAGGACCCGAAGCTGCGCGCGAATCACCTGACCTCCGGCGGCACCGCCAAGTGGGTCGGGATACGCACCCACCCGGACATCACGACGGCGGTGGCGGAACTGCGCGGACAGGGCTTTCAGTTGATTGCGGCACACCCGGAGGGCGACGCACGGGACTATCGCGAGATCGACTACACCCGCCCGACGGCGCTCCTGCTCGGCGCCGAGCTTCAGGGACTGGGCAAAGCAGCCCTGGAATCTGCCGATGAACGCGTTTGCGTACCCATGATGGGCATGGTGGAGTCGCTCAATGTCTCGGTGGCCGCCGCCACCATCCTGTTCGAAGCCCAGCGGCAGCGCCAGAATGCTGATCTCTATGCCCAGAGCCGCCTCGATGAGGCGCGCTACCACCAGACGCTCTTCGAATGGGCCCACCCCGCCGTCGCCAGCTACTGCAGACGCCACGGGCTCGCCTACCCGGCGCTCGACCAGGATGGAGACATCGCCGGGCCCCTACCGAATCCATGATCGGAACCACAACTTGCGTATTGGGGACACTCCCCAAACCTTAAGTCAGGACTGTTCGGCGGCCAGACGGGTGAGCTCGGCGTGGCGTTTTTCTTTCGGCAATTTCGATAGTGCCGCGACTGCTGCGTGGAACTTGCTCATGTCGCCCTGTTGCTCGGCGAGCAATCGCTCGAAGGCGGGCACATACACATTGTAGGTAGCGACGAGTGCGAGCTTGGCGTTGTTGAGATCGGTCACAAACCATCGGTCATAGCCCGTGTACCCGCCCCAGGACGCTTTCAGCTCCGTAAAGCCAGCGCGCAGCGCGTCGAACAGCCGCGCCTTCGCGCGCGCTTTGTCGGTGTCGTCCATGGATGAGGCATAGAGCGTCTCCAGATCCGCCCGGGTCGCCAGCACCAGCGACAGAAATTCCTCGCGACGCCCGCGCTCGCCATCGTAGGCTTTCTGCATCGCCGGGGTCGCGTTGCGCGCGAGCCACCGGCGCACGCCTTCGCGCTCGACGGCAACCGCGTAGGATTCGTTGAACGACGAATCGCCGGCGACGAATAGCCGCTCGTGGGTGAGCTCGTGAAACAGTGTGCCGGCAAAACGGTATTCCGCATCGAAAAGAATCGTGTTGAGGATCGGATCGTCGAACCAGCCGAGGGTCGAGTAGGCGCGCGCGCCTGCGACGGCGACATCCATGCCTTCGGACGCGAGCTCATCGGCATACTCACGCGCATCGCTTTCCTCGAAATATCCGCGATAGGACACGCAACCGATCACCGGGAAGCACCAGGTCTTCGGTTTCAACGAAAGAGCGGGCGTGGCGACCACGTTCCAGGTAACGTAAGGCTTCCCCACGTCAACATAACTGCGATAGCTGCCATCGTCGGGCAACGCGAGCTCCTCGATGGCGAATTCGCGAATCGCCCTGGCGCGTTGGAGCTTCTCCTTGAGTTCCGCAGGCGTCGACTCATCTTCCACCAGCGTGCCGATGTCCTGGCGCTTGGCCATCAAGTCCAGGTGGCCACCGATGGATTGGGCGTAGTAGCCACACCCACCGAGGATCAGCAGTGCCATGCCCAGCGCAGCAGCGGCGGCCATCCAGGCTCGGCGCCGGGCGATGAACTTTGTCACAGGAGACACCTGGCGCCGCCGGAAAGGTTCAAAGCAACGGTTCCAGATGCGTCCACACGTTTTCCAGCATCAGCGGCTGCGCTTCCGATCGTGGGTGAATGCCGTCGGCCTGCATCATTCCCTCCACGGCACCGATCCCGTCGAGCAGGAATGGCACCCGCGACGTCCGGTACTGGTCGGCGAGCGCCTCGTAGATGGCGTGGAAAGCGTTCGTATAGGCGGGACCGTAGTTCGGCGGCAGGCGCATGCCGAGCAGCAGCACCCGAGCACCGGCGGCTTGCGAAGCGTTGATGATACGCTCCAGGTTCGCCCGGGTGACGCTCAACGGAAGCCCGCGCAATCCGTCGTTACCGCCGAGTTCCACGATCACGATGTCGGGCCGGTACTTCTCCAGCGCCCGGGGCAACCGCGTCGCACCGCCTTTGCTGGTATCGCCGCTGATGCTCGCGTTCACCACGCGGTAGCCGGCCTGGCTTTCTTCCAGGCGCTGTTGCAAAAGATGCACCCAACCATCGTCCACATCCAGGCCATAAGCACTGCTCAAGCTGTCACCCAGCACCAGGATGACGCCGCCCAGCGCGTGGGCAGGCGCCGCACTGACGAAGACCAGCAACAGGATGACGTGCAAGCGGCCGAATACCGGCCGCCGCCCCGGGGACGGACGCGAGGCCCAGTCAGTCACCGAGCGCCAGCGGCCTACGAAACAACTCGCCAAACCCCTTCACCTCGTCGTCGTAACCGGCTAGCCGCAGACAGTGCCAGGCGGTGGCGATATTGCTGGAAATGACGGGCTTGTTGATGATGCCCTCCAGCTCTTGGACGGATTCCGCAAGCCGCATGCTCGTGCACGAGACGAAGACGGCGTCCACGTCGTCACCGCTGGCGAGCTCCACCGCGGCTTTGCAGGTGGTCTCACTGGTGATGCGCGCGACTTTTGCGTCGTCGGAGAGATTCCAGGAGCCCATGATCGGCACCTGGAAGCCGAGCCCCGAGATGTAATCACGCATGCTGCGGTTGATCTCGTCCACATAGGGAGCGATCAGGCACACGCGTTTCGCGCCCAGCGCGCGCAACGCGGCCGCCGCCGCTTCCATGGGCGAAGTGCAGGCGATACCGGGCCGCGCTTCGTGAATGCGCGCATGCACGTTCTGCGGACCGATGACCATGGCGCCGGACGTGCAGCCGTAGGCGATCACATCCAGGGGAACGCCGGGGACGATGACCCGTGCCGCCTCTGCCATGCGCCCTTCCATCGCCGCCAGGGTCTCCGGAGTGATCTCCGAGTCGTTGTAGATGCGGCTCTCGTAGAGCGCGACGCCGGGTATATCGAGCATCTTGCGAAACTCGTGCTCGATGGTCAGATCCGAGGCGAGCACGATGAGCCCGATTCGGCAACGGTAGCCGATCTGATCTGCCAGCTCGTACGCCATGTTCTGCCGATCGACGATGAGCGGCGTCTCGGCTTCTTTGCTGGTGGTGGTCTGCGTGCCCATGCTGAAAGCTCCCGGGTGACGCGCTCAACGGTAGCGCATCCCCTCCAGATCGATTCCGGGATCGCGGCCCGCGATCAGATCGGCAGTGACTTTGGCCGAACCGCAGGCCATGGTCCATCCGATATGACCGTGGCCGGTATTGAGGTACAGATTACGGTACCGGGCAGGTCCCAGGAAAGGGGTACCTTCCGGGGTCATGGGACGCAAGCCTGCCCAGTAGTCGGGTTGATCGTATTCGCCGACGCTTGGGAACAGCTCCCGGCCGAGGCGCAGCATGGCGCGGAAGTCCCGCGGACGATAGCTGCGATCGTAGCCGCTGAACTCTGCCGTCGAGGTCAATCGCAGGCGCTTGCCCATGGGACAGTAGGCGATCAGATTGTCGTCGTCGACGCCCCCCATGGTCGGCGCCGCACTGCTCTCGCCCATGGGGACAGTGACCGAATACCCCTTGACCGGATAAATGGGCAACCGCAATCCCATGGTGCGCCCGATGATCGCACTGTCGCAGCCCAGAGCTAAGACGTAAATATCGGCTTGCAGACGCCCCGCGTCGGTGATCACGGCTTCCACACGATCGCCGGCGGCGTCGATACCCTGGATGGCCGTATCGAATTTACACCTGACCGACAGGTGCTCGTCACAGAAGGCCGCAAGCGCGCGGCTGAACATGCACGCATCGCCACTGGCATCGCCCGGCGCGTACACCGCCCCCGCGATACGATCCTTGTGGGGCGCGAGCGCGGGTTCCACATCCGCCACCCGGTCCCTTTCGAGCACCTGCATCTCGAGCCCGTGCTGGCGCAGAATGCCGGTATGCTCGACGCCCTTCTGGAAGCTTTCTTCGCTGCGATAGAAGTACAGATTTCCCGCGTTCAAGCCATCGTATTCGACCCGGGTGTCGGCCACTACCTCGCGCAGCGCCTCGAGGGAATGCACGCACAAACGGAGCTTGCGAATGGTATTGACGCGAGCCCGCTGGGAGGTGCATTGCATGAGAAACAACCACACCCAGGACCACAAGCGCGGATCCGCGCTCAGCTTCAATCGCAACGCCTGATCGTTGTTGAACAGCGACTTCAACAGGATCCCGGGCGCCTTCGGCGACGCCCACGCATAGGCATGACCCGGCGCCAGCAACCCGGCGTTGGCGCAACTCGTCTCCGAGGCCACCGACCGTTGCCGGTCCACCAGGGTCACTTCGTGGCCGTCCCGAGCCAGGTAGTAGGCGGTGGTGACGCCGATCACGCCACCACCGAGGACCAGGATTTTCATCCCACGGCGGCCGTCACCATGATCTCGACGGTAAACTGTGGTGCCGCCAGACGCGCTTCCACGCATGCACGGGCAGGGGGATTGGCCGGATCGACCCACGCATCCCAGGCTTCGTTCATCTCGCTGAAGGTATCCATGTCGGATAGCCAGATGGTTGCCGCCAGCATCTTCGACTTATCGGTACCGGCCTCATCGAGATATTGATCGATGCGTTGCAGAATGTCGCGGGTCTGATCCACCACGGTCGCCCCCGGCGCCTCTTGAGCCACCTGCCCCGCCAGGTACACGGTGTTCCCGTGTACCACGATCTGACTCATGCGCGGTCCACTGTGCTTGCGCGTAACACTCATTTTCTATTCTCCTCCGGTTGTTGTCGTCATTCCGCACTCCCTGGCGATCAGATGTGCGAGAGCGGCCTTGCACACGGATGTGCCGGTGCCGCGAAGCACATGGAAGTGCGAGAGCGGCCTTGCTCGCGAATCTTCTTGAACCCTCAGGCCGCTTCGGGAGGCGCATGCCCCACGCGTAACGCCTGCAGCAACTCCGCTTCCTTTTCTCTCGCCGCCTCTGCATGGGCCACCCTGACGTGACCGTAACCCCGAATGCCCTCGGGCGTCGAGGCGATCTCCACCATCAACGCGTGATTCTCGGGACCGAGCTTGCCGAGAAGCTCGTCGATTCGGGCCTCGTAAGCGCGAAGGAGCTGACGCGCAAGTCGCCGGTCGGCACTGTAGCCGAACGGGTCGAACGGTGTGTTGCGCAAACCCCGCAAGGACGCAAGAATCTTAAAGACATGCAAAATCCATTGACCGAAGCGCCGTTTGCGTGGCATGCCACTGTCCCTATCGCGCCGTGCGAGCCAGGATGGCGCCAGATGGAACGCCAGCCGGTAATCTCCCGTGAACTGTTGCTCGAGCGCCGCGGTGAAGCGCGGATCGCAATAGAGCCGCGCGACCTCGTACTCATCTTTATAGGCGAGGAGCTTGTAATAATAACGCGCCACCGCCTCGGCGAGGCCGGAATGACCCTTCGCCCGCTCACGTTCCGCTGCGCGCACACGCGCGACGAGTGACGTATAGCGTTCCGCGTACGCGGCATCCTGATAGTCGACGAGATCCGCCGCCCGCTGGGCGACAAAATCGTCGAGGGTCTCCGGGCCCTTGACCTCGACAACCCCCGCAGCATGCACATGGCCTGCCTGCGCCACGCGCTCCGGCCACTGGGCCGCGCGCCGGCCCCACAAAAAAGCCTGCTTGTTCATCTCCACCGCCACGCCGTTGAGCTCGATGGCGCGCGCGATGGCCTGCGCGCTCACCGGCACCAGCCCGCGCTGATAGGCGAAACCGAGCAACAGCAGGTTGCCACCGATACTGTCACCGAGGAGCGTGGCCGCCAATTCGGATGCGTCGACGAATTGCGCGCGCGCCCCGTCCACCGCCGTCGCGATCGCCTCGCGCAGGGCCGCCGCCGGAAAGGACAAATCGCTCATGCGCGTGAACTCACCCGGCATGGTCTCGTGGGTGTTGATGATCGCTTCGGTGGCGCCCTTGCGGGCCGTGGCCAGCGCTTCACCGCTTCCCGCGACGACGATGTCGCAGCCGAGCAGCAGATCCGCCCCGCCCGGCGCAATGCGGATCGCCGTGATCTCCTCGGGCCGGGCCGCGAGACGCAGGTGCGTCATCACCGCACCGCCCTTCTGGGCGAGCCCGATCATGTCGAGAATCGCACAGCCCTTGCCTTCCAGGTGCGCCGCCATGCCAATCAGTGCGCCGACGGTGACGACGCCCGTGCCGCCGACGCCGGTGATCACGATGCCATAAGCGCTGCCGAGGGTGGGAAGCGTGGGTTCGGGCAATTCCTCGAAACCCGACTCCACCGCCGTCCCTGCGACCACCCGCCGCCGTAACTGCCCTCCGTAAACGCTCACGAAGCTCGGGCAGAAACCTTCCACGCACGAGTAGTCCTTATTACAGGCAGACTGATCGATGGCGCGTTTGCGCCCCAGGGGCGTTTCCCGTGGCACGATGGCCACACAGTTCGACGCAACACCACAGTCCCCGCAGCCTTCGCACACGGCCTCGTTGATGAACACGCGCCGCTCCGGATCCGGATAGGTGCCGCGCTTGCGGCGCCGGCGTTTCTCCGCAGCACAGGTCTGATCGTAAACGAGCACCGTGGTCCCGGGGATGTCACGCAACTCGCGCTGCACGGCATCCAGCCGATCCCGGTGATGGACCGTGACACCGGGCGCAAAGCCCGCATGGGAGCCGTACTTCTCGGGCTCATCGGTGACCACCACCACCCGCCTGACGCCTTCGGAATGCACTTGCTGGGTGATCATGGGCACCGTCAACGGTCCGTCCATGGGCTGACCACCGGTCATGGCGACGGCGTCGTTATAAAGGATCTTGAAGGTGATGTCGGTACCGGCGGCAACGGCTGCGCGAATCGGCAAGAGCCCCGAGTGAAAGTAGGTGCCATCGCCGATGTTCTGGAATACGTGCTTGCGCGTGCTGAAGGGCGCCTGCCCGATCCAGCTCGCCCCCTCCGCGCCCATCTGCGTGTAACGGGCGGTCTCGCGATCCATCCACTGGGCCATGTAATGACAACCGATCCCCGCCAGCGCCCGGCTGCCTTCGGGAATCCGGGTGGATGTGTTGTGCGGACAGCCCGCACAGAAGTACGGCAGGCGTTCCATGGCCGCCGGCTTGTCCGACACCTGCTCGTTGAACGCCCGGAGCGCCGCCACCCGTGCCGCCACCGATGCATCCGCCTGATGCGCCAGCAACCGCTCACCGATGACGACGGCAATCTGGTTACTGTTCAGCCGCCCGGCGGACGGAAACTGCAACCGTCCGTCGCCATCGTGCTTGCCCGTGACTGCCGGCGCGTCCTCCTGACCGTAGAGAAGATCCTTGACCTGGGTCTCCAGCAACGGCCGCTTCTCTTCCACCACGATGACCGTGTCCAGGCCATCGCAGAAGCGCACCAAGCCCTCAGGCTCCAGGGGCCACGGCATGGCCACCTTGTATACCCGCAGTCCCAACCGCTCGGCCGCCCGCCCATCGATGCCGAGATCGACGAGTGCCTGGCGAACGTCCAGGTAAGACTTGCCGGTGGTGACAACGCCGACCCGTGCCTCGGGACTCCCGAAAACCACACGATCCAGATTGTTCGCCCGGCAGAAGGCCCGCGCCGCATCCATCTTGTGGTTATGCAGCCTCGCCTCCTGATCGAGGGGCGTATCCGGCCAGCGGATATTGAGACCGGCCTTTGGCAGCGCATGGTCTTTGGGAAGCTCCGGCCGGACCCGCTCCGGATCCACGATCACCGAAGCCGTCGACTCGACGGTGTCGTGGATGCACTTGAGCGCCACCCAGCAGCCCGCGTAGCGCGACATGGCGATCCCGTAGAGGCCGTAATCGAGGATCTCCTGCACGCCCGCCGGATTGAGGACCGGGATCATCGCATCCACCATGGCGAACTCGCTCTGATGCGCCGTCGTGGACGATTCGCAAGCGTGGTCGTCGCCCAGCAGCGCCAGCACCCCCCCCAGAGGCGCCGTGCCCGCAAGGTTCGCATGCCGCAGTGCATCACCGGAGCGGTCCACCCCCGGTCCCTTCGCATACCATATGCCGAAGACCCCGTCGTAGGCCCCCTCCCCATCCAGGTGCGCCTGCTGGGTCCCCCAGAGCGCCGTGGCCGCAAGATCCTCGTTGACGCCGGGGTTGAAGCGCACGTGGTGGGCATCCAGGTGCGAAGACGCGCGCACCAGCTGCTGGTCATACGCCCCCAGAGGCGAGCCACGGTACCCCGATATATACCCGGCGGTATTGCGCCCCGCCGCCAAATCCCGCCGCCGCTGCTCCATGGGCAGGCGCACGAGCGCCTGAATACCAGTAAGAAATACCCGCCCCGATTCGAGGGTGTATTTATCGTCGAGATGTACGTCAGCTAGCGGCATGGCAACCAATGCGTGCCCTCAACACAGCAAATCCTTCATGAGCGAGCCCCCTGCGGGGGGTAGCTCCCCTTCGGGAACGCGCGTGCCCGCGATTCGAATGATGTCACTCACCCGGCGATTCGGCTACCCCGCGCAGTTCCGGGTAGCGGGCAAACTTGGCTCGTGATTCACCCTATCTCGGGAGCACTTCCAGGTACAGAAGAACATAAGGCGGACTGCCGTCATGGTTCAGCACCGGAAAGCGGCCCGTCTTGATGGCATTGACGTGCATTGCTGCGGGTGAGTTGGGAGCCACGTGGACTTCGATTTTGTAACCGTGCATATGCAGACTGAGTTCCTCATCACTAGACCAGCGAAACTGCAAAATGTCACCTTCGGTCACTTGGATAGTCTGCTCCTCGTCGCCCAGCTTACCGTGAACGATCGCGAACTCGAACACCTTAGCGTTTTTCCCTGCCGCCGTTGCAGCGCCCATGGCGCCCTGGCCCATCTTCTTCCCCTTTGAGTCATGCTCTTGGTGTTGTCTGTGAGCCGTGGCGTCCGACTCGACGGTTTGACCCTCAGCCTCGATACCCGCTGTCTGAGCAAGCTCCAAGGTAGCCGGGAAGCGTCCAGCTTGCGCAAGTGGCTCGATGTGAATGTCTGACGACTGAAAATCCTGTGCGGCAACGCCAGGAGGGACAGTCATGAGCACAATCAGTAGGCAGAAAATTCTCTCTATGGTCATCCTTCTGTATTCTCGCTGAGTGGCCGCGCCAGGCCGATCGCATAAGGGATCCCAGTTCTCTAGATCGGTCGGAAAAGACATAAAGGGGCGATTCTAGAGGAAGCTGACACTGATCGGGTAGCGCAGAGAGCGAAACGGCGGTTAAGTAAGGGATCGAGTCCGTAAATCGCACCGTTTCGAATTGCGCGCAGACGTGGGCCGCTGCCCGCCACTGGCCACCAGTGTGCGACACGCAGCCTTGACCCCTTGCCCCCGTTTGGCGATAAGATGCCGGAACCGTCCATGGGTGAGAAAGGGGTGTCTTGGTGCAAGAGCGCCTGCCGCGTAGACTCGCAGCTGTCCTGCATGCCGATGTGGCCGTCGAAACGCAGTGCGATGCAATTAGAACGGATTGGGTCCTGGCGGAGGTGCAGGCGCTGTTCGCGGAACCGTTCAGCAATTTACTCTATCGCGCGCACGGGCTGCATCGCTCTTGGTTCGACCCCACCGAAGTTCAGATCAGCACCCTGCTGAGCATCAAAACCGGCGCCTGCCCGGAAGACTGTGCCTATTGTCCGCAGAGCATCCGCTATGACACCGGGCTTAAAGACGAACCGTTGATGAGCGTCGACGAGGTCGTCCTGCACGCACGCGCAGCCAGGGAAAGGGGGGCAACGCGATTCTGCATGGGGGCCGCCTATCGCAGCCCGAAAACCCGACAGTTGGAACAAATCGCCGCGATGATCGCCGCTGTCAGCGATCTCGGCATGGAAACCTGCGCCACCCTGGGGATGCTGAGCGTCGAGCAGGCCGAACGTTTAAAACGAGCCGGGTTGGATTACTACAACCATAATCTGGACAGCTCGGAAAGCTACTATCGGAAAATCATTACGACCCGCTGTTACCAGGACCGGCTCGATACACTCCAGGCAGTTCGCGATGCAGGGCTCAAGGTCTGCTGCGGTGGCATCATCGGTATGGGAGAAACGGTCCAGGACCGGGCTGAATTGCTGCATACACTGGCGACACTGCCGGAACATCCGGGCAGCGTCCCGATCAACCAACTGGTGCAAGTAGAGGGAACGCCACTGCATGGCATGGAACCGCTCGATCCGCTCGAGTTCGTAAGAACCATCGCGGTGGCGCGGATACTGATGCCGCGGTCGCATGTTCGGCTGTCGGCGGGGCGCACGGAGATGAGCGACGAGATGCAGGCACTCTGCTTTTTCGCCGGAGCCAATTCGATCTTTTACGGAGATAAGCTGTTAACAACGGACAACCCCGACGTCACCCGGGACCAGGATCTACTCGCCCGCTTAGGCATGCGACCCGAGGCTGCCAAGACAGCCACCGACGGCGAAGAACGACGATAGAATCCGCCCTCAGTCCAGTCCCGCGGCCCGGAGATAGCTCGGGTTGCTGATTCGCAAGCGCGCGCGCACTTGATCCATGAGTAAGGCCTGCACGCCCTGAGCGCAGGCGCCATCGAATATTCCGTCGCGGATATCCTTTGCGAAGCGCTTGTTCATCTTCACGATGCGTTGGTGGAGATTGGCGCCGGCGGCTTGCACCTCATCCTCGCCATAGAGCTCGCCGAGGAGACGCAGCTCCTCAACGAGATCGGCCTCTCCCGTTTCCGCTTCTCTGGCAGCGATAGCGAGAGCTTTTGCGGCCATGCGCATGGCGTAGCGCCGCTCTTCGGGCAACAGTTCCAGAAACTCGCTCAGCAGCGTCTCGCGTGCAACCTGCAGCAGATCAGCAGCGTCGGGATTATTGCGCACGCTCGAATACCTCCCCTTTGACGGCCTCGATCTGCATCAATGCGTCGAGCTCCATTTCCGGGACCATGCGGCCGGTCAGGGCGAGCTCGAGGGACGTCTCCTCGCCGGATGTGTGCCGGTGACCCTGTTGAAGCGCGATGATCGCCCAGCGCACCGTCGCCATGATCTCCCAATAGGGGATCACCTTTCTGTTGATGCTCTTTCCAGAGATCCGTTCGTAGCCTTTGTAAAAAGCCCCGCGGCTGCCCATGCCACCGGCCTCCTGGTGCCACTGTCCGAAGCGCCAGCAACGGGCGCAGAACCAGGCGATATCCTCCAGCGGATCGCTCCATGAGGCGAACTCCCAATCCAGAATGCCGCTGAGCTCGCCTTCGTCGACGAGGTAGTTGCCGGTGCGGTAGTCGCAGTGGCATAGCACGACCTGATCGCTCACGGGCGCTTTTCGCTCCAGCCAGCGCAACCCCCATTCGAGCGCCGGCTGCGGCTCCGGGAGCTTGTCCAGATAGCCGCGGTACTCATGGATGCGGGCGTGTGCGGGCGACAGCGGTGGCTGGGGGAGTCCCTCGAGCTCGGGATGGGGCGGCTCGATGGTGTGCAGACGTGCGAGCTCTTCGCCGAGCCGTTCCACCAGCGACTCGCGAACGGCATCCAGCGCCGGATCCCGCACCAGCCGGTGGCCGCTCGCATACCCGGGGAGCCGGCGCATGACATAGAACGCACGCCCGATGGGCGAGTCGTCGGCACACACCCACAAGGGCTCGGGTACCTTGAGGCCCGCTTGCCAGGCGACTTTGAGCACCGCGAATTCGTCTGCTCGCGAGCGGCTGGTGGCGACAGCGGATGGTGCATCGGTGCGCAGCACCAGCTGGTGGCGACCGGCCATGATGCCGCTGCCGAAGTGCACGTCGAGGGCATAGTTTTCCTGCACGGCGCCGCCGCTCAGCCTTTCCAGCGCGATGATTTCCAGTGACTCGCAGCCGCTGACCTGGGACAGGAACTCGCCGAGGCCGTGGCTCAGCTCTTCACCCAGAGGAACCACGCCATTGCCGCCGTTCATCCCCACGACCAGAACTCCGGTCCCAGCTCCATCAGATTTTTCGACAGCACCATCTTGTGCACTTCCGATGCGCCGTCGACGAGACGGGCCTGACGTGCGTAACGATAGATCCACTCCAGCGGCGTGTCCTTCGAGTAACCCTTGGCGCCGCAGAGCTGGATGGCGGTATCGGCGGCTTTGTGCAGGGTGTCGGCCACCGCGACTTTCGCCATGGATACTTCCTTGCGCGCGAAGTCACCCTGATCGAGTTTCCAGGCGGCGTTCATCGTCAGAAGTCGACCGACCTGAATGTCCATGGCGGCTTCACCCAACAGCCATTGCACGCTTTCTCGCTCAGCGAGTGTATTGCCGAAGGCCTCGCGCTCGCGCACGTACTCGGTGGCGACCTCCAGCGCGCGCTTGGCCAGCCCCAACCAGCGCATGCAGTGGGTGAGCCGTGCGATACCGAGCCGGATTTGCGTGAACTTGAGTCCCTCACCAACTTCCATGATCCGGTTCTCATCGGGGATCTCCAGACCGTCGAAACGCAGCTCACAGTGTCCGCCGTGCTCCTCGGGGCCCATGATGCCGATACGGCGCACCAGCTCCCAGCCGGGATCGTCGCGATCGAATAGAAAAGCAGTGAGCCCACGGCGCGGGTCGTCGGAGGTGCGGGCGATGACGATGAACGTCTGGGCGACCCCCGCGCCGGTAGCGAACCACTTGTGGCCCTCGATGATCCAGTTGTCGCCCTTGCGGGTGGCGGTGGTCCGCATCATGCCGGCGGGGTCGGATCCGGCACCCGGGTGCGGCTCCGTCATGGCCAGGGCGGAACGCACTTCGCCATCGACGATGGGCTGCAGCCAGCGCGTTTTCTGATCGTCCCTGGCAACCTTCTCCAGCACCAACATGTTGCCGTCGTCGGGCGGCGCGCAATTGAACACCGCTGGCCCGAACAGAGATCGGCTCATTTCCTCGTAACAGGCTGCCATGCCGACGGCGCCGAATCCCTGTCCACCCCGCGCGCGGGGCATTTGCGGGCACCACAGTCCTGCTTTCCGCGCTTTGGCGCGAAGCGGTTTCAGCACCTCGTCACGAATGTTTTCGCCTTCGTTCCAGGTATCCGCATCGCTTTCCAGCGGCAGAACGTGCTCGGCGACAAATTCCCTGACACGCAACCGGAACTCGTCGACATCGGCGGAGAGGGTGAAATCCATGGGTTTGCCCGCGGCGACCATCGAGGCGGCGAATACCGCGGCAAGCATCTTACACCGGACCGCAACGGGCAATATGACGCCAGCGCCTGTCAGTGGGAAATCAGTCGGCCTGCTGGACCTGGACGTCGTAGGCGGCGAGTTGGCGGTTGGCGCTCAGGATGGGGAGGCCTTCGACTTGCGCTTGAGCGATCAGTAGCCGGTCGAAGGGATCGCGGTGGTGCCAGGGGAGCGTCGCGACCTGCAGGGCGTGGCTGTGTTGCAGCGCCAGGGCGTCGACGCCGCTGCTTTTCATGCGGCTCGGCACGTACTCCGCCGGCGGGATGGGGAGAGTCAGCCGCCCCATGGCGTACTTGGTGGCGATTTCCCAGGCGCTCACCGGCGAGAGCAGCAGCACGTTGTCCTGGTTATCCACCATTTCCCGCGCCGTGGATGAGAAACGCTCCAGCGAGGCCTGCATCCACAGCCAGACTTGGGTGTCGAGCAGCAGCTTCACGGCCGGGGAGCCCGCCCATGGTCTTCCGGCAGCGGCGCATCGAAATTCTCGTGCACGACGACGGCGCCGCTGTCCCGGCCCAGATCGCGGCGAACACGTGAGTGAATGGGCACTAACCGGGCCAGGGGGGTGCCGCCTTTGGCGATGACGATGACCTCGCCGGCCGCTACCCGGCGCAGGAGCCGGGACAAGTGGGTTTTCGCTTCGTGGACGCCGACTTGAGCCATAGTCGTAATATAGACTAAGTCGTTAACTAAGTCATTACATGAAATATCCGACTTCAGGCCATCCGGCGCATTCACCAGCGAGTGCGTGTTCACTGTCCAGGATTGCGTGGCTGTCCAGAATGGGTGGGATTCAGCGGCGGGCAGCACCTTCGTGTCGCTGTACGGTCTATCACTCTCCCTTTTGTGTTTGCCTCGCCGCTGGAGACGCATACCATACGCGCCTCCCCGGACCGCTGGATCGAATATGACCAAGCAAGAGCGCCTGCCCTACTTACGCACGACGTCGCTGGGCAAGCGGGTGCCGAGTCCGGAAGGCGAGCTGGTCATTCTGGACGACATCAGCTTGAGCATCGGGCCGGGGGAGAGCCTGGCCATCGTCGGGGCTTCCGGGTCCGGCAAGTCCACCTTGCTCGGACTGATGGCGGGCCTGGATACGGCGAGTCACGGCAGCGTGTTTCTCGACGGGCACGATCTCGGCGCTCTGGACGAGGACGGCCGCGCGGGCCTGCGAGCGGGCCGGGTGGGTTTCGTGTTCCAGTCCTTTCAGTTGCTGCCCAGCCTGACGGCGCTGGAGAACGTCATGTTGCCCCTGGAGCTCGCGAACCGCGCGGATCCACGCCGGGGGGCGGAGATCATTCTCGATCGCGTGGGCTTGGGCGATCGCCTGCAACACTATCCGAAGCAACTCTCCGGCGGCGAGCAGCAGCGGGTCGCCATCGCGCGGGCCTATGCCGGCGAGCCGATGATCCTGTTCGCCGACGAGCCTACCGGGAATCTGGATCGCAAGACCGGCGAGCGGATCGGCGAACTGCTGTTCGCGCTCAATCACGAGCATGGCACGACGCTGGTGCTCGTCACCCACGACGTGCGGCTTGCCGAGCGCTGTGATCGGGTCGTTGAGCTCGATGGCGGGCGCATCGTCAATGGCGCAGGGTGACGGGCTTGCTCCTTCGAGTCTACTGAAACACATGCCAGACGGGTCGCATCAGAGTTTCGTCAACGCCGCACGCCTTGCCTACCGGCTGCTGAAGCGCGAGTGGCGTGCCGGTGAACTGCGCGTGGTGCTGGCGGCGCTCGTTGTTACGGTGACCAGCATCACGGCCGTCGGCTTGTTCACCGACAGAATGGCGCGCGCCATGGTCGTGGGCGCCAATGAGCTGCTTGCGGCAGATCTGTTGCTGGTTTCATCGAGCCCTCTGGACACGGCCATCTCCGAGGAAGCGCGCAGGCGCGGGCTTGCAACGGCGCGCACACTGAGCTTTGCCAGCGTGGTGGTCGTCGATGACCGCTTCCAGTTGGCAGCGGTCAAGTCCGTCAGTGATGGGTATCCGTTACGCGGTGCGCTCAGGGTCGCGGGCACTCCTTTCGGCGAAGACCAGCCCGCTGCAGGCATTCCGGCACCCGGCAGGGTGTGGCTGGATGCCCGCTTGATGAGCGTTCTCGGTATCGGCGTCGGCGATCAGGTGACGCTGGGTACGCTGGGTTTTGTGGTTTCGCGGGTGTTGAGCTACGAGCCGGACCGTGGCGGCGATCTGTTCAGCATCGCGCCGCGCCTGCTCATGAACATCGCCGACGTGCCGGCCACGGAGCTGGTACAGGCGGGCAGCCGTGTCACCCACCGGTTGCTGTTCGCCGGCGGCACGCAACAGATCGATGCCTTTCGCGCCTGGCTGCCGGCACGGCTGAAAGACCACGAGCGCCTCCAGGGTGTTCGAGATGCGCGGCCCGAGCTGCGCACCGCGCTTGCACGCGCCGATCAGTTCCTCAGCCTGGCGGCGCTGGTGAGCGTAATGCTGGCGGGGATCGCCATCGCCGTGGCTGCTCGCCGGCACGCGGAGCGGCACCTGGACGCAGCCGCGCTGCTGCGCTGCATGGGCGCAAGCCAAGCGACCGTCATGCGGGTGTACTCCCTCGAGGTCCTGGGACTGGGCGTCCTCGGTAGTGCCATCGGCTGCCTGCTCGGCTACGGCGCACAGGCCATCATCGCCCGGGTGCTGGGCAACATGATCCTCGCCGAGCTTCCGCCCCCCTCCTGGCTGCCTCTGGCCACCGGCAGTGCCACGGGTCTGGCGGTGCTGGCGGCGTTCGCACTGCCTCCCATCGTGAGGCTGAAGCAGGTGTCGCCGGCGCGTGTTTTACGCCGGGATCTCGGCCCTTTGCCAGCGTCCACCCTGGGAACCTACGCGCTTGCCGGTTTGCTTTGTGTCGGCCTGATAGCGTGGCACGCCAAGGACCTCCGCCTGGCGGCATATGTCCTCGGCGGCGCCACGCTCACGGTGGTGGCGCTGTGCGCGCTGGCTTACTTGTTGATCCGAATGCTTGGCGGGTTGCGCCAACGGGTTGGCACCGCATGGCGTTTCGGCTTCGCCAACATCACCCGCCGTGCACACGGCAGCGTGATGCAAATGGTGGCCTTCGGGCTCGGCATCATGATGCTCTTGCTGATCAGCCTGGTGCGTGGGGATTTGTTGGCGGAATGGCGGAATCAACTGCCACCGGACGCGCCCAATTATTTCCTGATCAACGTGCAGCCCGATGAAGTATCGGCGCTCAAGCAGCTACTGATCTCCCAGGGCGTCACCTCGGCAACCTTTTATCCCATGGTGCGCGGGCGACTGATCGCCATCAACGAGCGCCCGGTGCGCGCCGACGATTACTCCGAGCCGCGCGCCCATCGACTGGCCGCACACGATTTCAATCTGTCCTGGAGCAGCGAGCCTGGCGCGGACAACCGCATCGTCCAAGGCCGCTGGTGGTCACCGGATGAGCACGGGCAGGCGCTGTTATCCGTGGAGCTGGGCATCGCCCAGGCGATCGGATTCGGACTCGGCGATCGGCTCAGCTTTCAGGTGGGCGGAGAGACGGTGACCGGTACCATACAAAGCGTGCGTAGCGTGGAGTGGGATTCGTTCAACGTCAATTTTTTCGTCGTCGCGCCACCCGGGCTGTTCGATGCATACCCGGCCACTTACATCAGCAGCTTTCACCTGCCGGACGAGCAACGCCGGGTGCTCGTCGATCTGGTGCGACGCTTTCCCAGCGTTACCGTCATCGACGTGGATGCGTTGATGTCAAAAGTCCGCGAGATCATGGAGCGCGCCGATCAGGGTATGCGCTACGTGTTTTTGTTCACGCTGCTGGCCGGCTTCACGGTGCTGCTTGCCGCCATCCAGTCGACCCTGGACGAGCGGCGTCACGAGACCGCCATTCTGCGAACTCTGGGCGCCCACCGGCGCGGCATCCGCCGCGGGCTGCTGGCCGAGTTTCTCACCCTGGGTGCCCTGGCCGGTGGTCTCGCGGCAATGGCTGCCACCCTGGTCAGCGCGTGGCTGGCGACCCGGGTCTTTCACTTTCCCTACCACGGAAACGCCTGGGTATGGCTGATCGGAATTCTGGGAGGCAGCCTCGGCATCGGCTTCGCGGGCCTGCTCGGCACCCGCTCAGTGCTGCGCCATCCCCCCATGGAGAGCCTGCGGCGCTTGTAAGCATGCCGTAAGGGTGTCAATTTTCTGACGTATGACAGAATTTTGGCGTCAGATTTCCGACGAATGGGCGAATTACGCCCTGCCAGGGTGGCTCGGGGCGCCGATTCGCCTCCTGCCGATTACATGCCGCTCCAGATAATTACAATAGATTCAATGTAGTACGTGAATTCCCAACACCATGGGAGAGCTGCGGAAGAAGTTGGCACGCGTCCTGCTACATAGAAGGCAACCCCCCTCCTCCTCCCTGTTGCAGGGCGCGCAAAGCGCCCTTTTTTTTCGCCCGGCGTTTCTGCCGTCCGCCGTTTTTGCCTGGGCTCCACCGGAACGCTTATAGTCTCGGCAGCATGTCCGCCCGGATCTCCATGAGCCGCCTGATGATGGCCGCCGCCCTGGTGGCCGCGGTGGGTTGCGCCGGGCCGGAGCCCCGTACCAAGCTCTTCATCCAGAGCCAGCACGATAGCGACATCGATTTCGGCGCCTATCACACTTACGCCTGGGTGCCCGGCGACGCGACCCGGGCCAATCCCGTGTTTCTGAAAAATCCCGAGCTGCCCGGGATGATCAGCGCCGCCGTCGAGCGCCAGCTCACGAACAAGGGATTCGAAAAGACCTCGGCGCAGACGGCCGACTTCCTGGTAGCCATGAGCGCCAGCGTCCAGGATGTCACGGTGATCTCGAAGCACCGCTACCAGGGATGGTCCCACGGCTACAACCGATCGGCCCTGGACAACATCAACACCGCAACCCAGCTCGACAAGATGACCGAGGGCACGCTGATTCTGGAAGTCATCGACACGGCCAGCGAGGGCGTGGTGTGGCAATCCCACGGAGCCGGCGTGATCGCCCGGCGGGACGACCTGGAGGGTACGGTGGAGGCAGCGATCAGCCGCATGTTGGAAAGCTTCCCACCGGACACCTGAGCACCAGCGGGTAGCGGCGCAGTTCTTTTTTGCGGCCGCGCGGCACGTTTCACGATAGAATGTGGCCCCGTTTTCGAGGAGCTTCCATGCAATTGGTACCGGACAGTGACGTCGAAGGGCGGCCGCGGGATTTTCCCCTTGGCATAGAAGGGTTCCGCTATGGCGATCTATTCCGCGCCGAGCGCCTGGAGGAACTGCTGGGTGCCTTCGACGCCGGGCTGCGCAGTGCCGACGGGGATTTATTCCAGGCCTACGCCGATTACCGGGAGAGCCAGGGCGCGGACCTCGATGATGTCGCGATCTCGGAGCTGCTGGTCCAGCTCGCCCCCCACCTGGGCGCCTTCGTCGCCAGACTGTTCGGTGTCGAGGACGAGCGCCAGGCGGTCATGGAACGCACGCGCCACGACTACGCGGCGCTTTTCACCTACAAGCGCGCCGTCATCGACAAGGCGGCGGCAAAGTTCAAGTCCCAGAACCCGGATGACTGGGATCTGGACAAGCTGGACAGCGATATGGAGCTGCTCAAGCGCACCGCCGCCCCCGAATGCGCCGAGGACCGGGACGACGAGTGCGCGACCAGCGTGGTCGCAGCGCGGCTCGCGAATCTTGCCGGACACTACCAGAAGCTCGCCAAGGGCAAAGCCAGCGATGTCGCGGACGCCGACGCCCAGGTCGCCGAGCTGCGCGAGCACCTGCGGGTAAACCCCCAGGCAGCGCGTACATTCGCGGACGCCAGAGCCATCGAGGACCCGCAAGCGTTCGTCGACCATCTTCTGGGTTACGTGGAGCGCTGGACCTACGCGGCCATGAAGGACCCGGCCATGGCGGCCCGGGTCGAGGGCTGGGTCGTATTCCGTACCCTGCCGCGCACGGACTTCTCACAGCTGGTGCATTTCGATACCCGCACCAACGGCGCGCTCAGCACCCTGGGAGCGACTGAGCAAGAGCTTCGACGACGCGATGGCTTCGCCCTTACGGACGAACGCTACAGCGAGCGCGACGTCTGGTTCGAGGTCGATCACTGCATCTACTGTCACGACCGCGATCGGGACTCCTGCTCCAAGGGCATGCGCCACAAGAGCGGTGAGCTGCACGTCAACCCACTGGGTGTGACGCTCATCGGCTGCCCGCTGGACGAGAAGATCTCCGAGGCGCACATGTTGAAACGCGACGGCGATAATCTCGGCGCACTCGCGCTCATCATGATAGACAACCCACTGTGTCCGGGCACCGGGCATCGCATCTGCAACGACTGCATGAAAGGCTGTATCTATCAAAAGGTCGCGCCGGTGGATATCCCACAGGTGGAAACCAATGTGCTGACCGATGTGCTGCACATGCCTTTCGGCCTCGAGATGTATCTCCTGCTGACGCGCTGGAATCCATTGAACGTGAAACGCCCGGTGGCGCTCCCGTACAACGGCAAAAAGGTGCTGGTGGTGGGCATGGGCCCTGCGGGTTATACCCTGTCTCACTATCTGTTGAACGAAGGCTTCGCGGTGGTCGGCATCGACGCCCTCAAGATCGAGCCCCTGCCCGGCGAGCTCACCGGTAGTGCGGAGCTCCTGCCAGAGGTGGTGCGCGACTTCGCCACCATCTACGAAGATCTGGACAAGCGCGTCATGGCCGGCTTCGGCGGCGTCGCCGAGTACGGCATCACCGTGCGCTGGGACAAGAACTTCCTCAAAATCATCTATCTGTCGCTGGCGCGGCGCCGCAACTTCAAGCTTTACGGGGGCGTGCGCTTCGGTGGAACACTGACCATCGAGGATGCCTGGGACCTGGGTTTCGACCACGTGGCCATCGCGTCGGGCGCCGGCAAGCCGACGATCATCAACCTGAAGAACAACCTCATTCGCGGAATCCGCAAAGCATCCGATTTCCTGATGGCGCTGCAGCTGACCGGCGCCGCCAAGAAGTCATCCATGGCCAACCTGCAGGTGCGCCTGCCCGCCGGCGTCATCGGCGGGGGTTTGACGGCCATCGATACCGCCACCGAGCTGGTTGCCTACTACCCGGTGCAGGTGGAGAAGATCCTCAACCGCTACGAGATCCTGGTGGCCCGTCACGGCGCCGACGGCGTGCGGGCACGTTACGACGAAGAGGAAGTGACCATACTCGACGAGTTCCTCGAGCACGGCCGAGCCGTGCGCGCCGAGCGCGACAAGGCCCGCAGCGAGGCGCGCGAGCCGGACTTTCTGCCGCTGGTGGAGTCCTGGGGCGGGGTCACCCAGTTTTATCGAAAAAATCTCAGCGACTCGCCGGCCTACCGGCAGAATCACGAAGAGGTGCAGAAAGCGCTCGAGGAAGGTATTCGCTACGCGCCGTGCATGAATCCCGTCGAAGCGATTGCCGACGATCACGGCCATCTGCGCGCCATCCTGTTCGAGCACCAGGTTCAGGAAGACGGGAAATGGCGCGCGCAAGGCGCGCCGGTGGAAGTGCCCATGCGAAGCCTCATGGTGGCGGCGGGCACTTCGCCCAATACCATCTACGAGAACGAGCACCAGGGAACCTTTGACCTGGATGGCAAATTCTTCCGACGCTTCGAGCCCCACTGGACTGGCGATCGCCCGACTCTGGAAGCCACCGACGACGGCACCATACCGAAAGTTGCTGTACCAGCGCCCTTTACGTCCTATGAGCAGGACGGCAGGTACATCAGCTTTTTCGGCGACAACCACCCAGTTTATGCGGGCAATGTGGTCAAGGCCATGGCCAGCGCCAAGGACGGCTACCCGTATATCGTGCACCTGTTCCAGAAGGAGCTGGATGGGTTGAATGCCCACCATCAGGCCGAGCGGGACGCGGCGCTGGCTACGTTGATTGCGACTCTGGATGACGAGCTCATCGCCACGGTGGAGGCAGTGCACCGGCTGACGCCGGCGATCGTCGAAGTGGTTGCCCGCGCACCCATGGCGGCGCGCAAGTTTCACCCCGGGCAGTTTTATCGCATCCAGAATTTCGAAAGCGGCGCTCCGGTTGTCGAGGACACATCACTGGCTGCCGAGGCACTGGCGCTCACGGGCGCCTGGGTGGATCGGGACAAGGGGCTCATCTCTCTCATTACCCTGGAGATGGGCACGTCATCGAAGCTGTGTGCGCTGTGGCAGCCCGGGCAGCAGATCGTCGTCATGGGTCCCACGGGAACGCCGACAGAGATCCCGACAAACGAGACCGTGCTGCTCGCCGGGGGCGGGCTCGGCAACGCCGTGCTGTTCTCCATCGGCAAAGCCATGCGCGCAGCGGGCAATCGGGTCATCTACTTCGCCGGCTACAAGAGCATCGACGGCGTCTTCAAGGTAGAGGAGATCGAGGCGGCCTCCGATATCGTCATCTGGGCGGTCGATCCACTGCCCGGCGCCGAGGCCGTCCCCACTACCCGTCCCCGGGACAAGAGCTTCATCGGAAATATCGTCGAGGCCATGCTCGCTTACGCCGACGGCCAGCTGGGCGAGGTGCCCATCGCGCTTTCGGACGTTGATCGCATCATCGTCATCGGCTCCGACAGTATGATGGCGGCGGTGAAAGCGGCACGCTTCGGGGTGCTGAAACCCCATCTGAAGGCGGGGCACACGGCCATCGGTTCCATCAACTCATCCATGCAGTGCATGATGAAGGGCGTGTGCGCCCAGTGCCTGTGCCGCCACGTGGATCCCGTGACCGGCGAGGAAAGCTTCGTCTACTCCTGCAACAACCAGGACCAGTTGCTGGACGAGGTGGACTTTGCGAACCTCCACCAGCGCCTTCGCCAGAACTCGGTGCAGGAAAAGCTGTCTGACCTATGGCTCGACCATTTGCTGGAAGAATACCGGCGACACTGAAGAAAAAGGAATCAAGATGAGCACGACCAAGCCCCGTACCGCATCACCGAATCTGGAATTCAAAACCGTTGGCGGCGATACCTGGCGACTGGCGGATCAGAAGCCTGAGAACTTCACCATGATCGTCGCCTACCGCGGCTTTCACTGCCCCATATGCAAGAACTATCTGCGCGATCTGGACCGCTTGTCCGGTGACTTCGAAAAACGCGGCGTGCAAAGCATTGTCGTGAGCACCGACGACCGCGAGCGCGCCGAGGAAGCGAAGCACGGCTGGGAGCTCGAAAATCTGACCGTCGGCTACGATCTCGGCATCGACCAGTCCCGAGCGTGGGGATTGTTCATCTCCACCGGCCGCGGCAAGACCTCGGCTGGGATCGAGGAGCCGCCGCTGTTCAACGAGCCTGGACTGTTTCTAGTACGGCCCGACAAGACACTGTACGCCTCGAACATCGTCACCATGCCCTTCACCCGGCCGCGGTTCAAAGACGTGCTGGCGGCTCTGGAGATCATTATCGACAAGGACTACCCCGCCCGCGGCGAAGCCTGATACGAGAATCGCGGCCAATGTCGGCGGCATAAGCTACCCAACAAGAAGATCTGCCGCCTGCGGACGTGCGTCGATTTCGGACGTCGTCAGTTTAAGTTCCCCATTCCCGGTGTATCTGTAACACCGCTACACCGTCGACGTGACCCGGGCATCCTCGAACTGGCTGTTGACTCAATGGATGCAGTTGTCTGTTATCTTAATAGATAGTTTTATCTATTGAATGACTGATGCATAGGTAGAGATTCATCCAGGAGATTTCAGGCTTGGCCGACCTTTGCCAGCCGGCGATTCGAGGAACAATCATGAACACCCTTATTCTCAAGACACGGCTTGCACTGGTATCGGCACTGATGACGAGTCTAGTGCTGCTGTCCGGGGCCGTTCCGGCGGAAGAAGTTTCCGGATTGAAACGCGTGCGACTGGAATTGGTTGCACCTCCTTTTGTGCCTGAGCACGACCAGGTGGCCGGGCCGGATCCGGTAGTCGTCGAGGTGCGACTGGAAGTCGAGGAGAAGGAAATCGAAGTCAGCCCCGGGGTCTTTGTGCAGGCCATGACGTTTAACGGCAGCGTTCCCGGCCCCTTGATCGTTGTCCACCAGGACGACTACGTCGAGCTAACGCTTGTCAATCCGGCAACCAGTGTCTTCCTCCACAATATCGATTTTCATGCGTCCACGGGAGCGTTGGGCGGAGGCGAACTTTCCATGGTCGCGCCCGGCCAGGAGGTGGTTCTACGGTTCAAGGCGACCAAGCCGGGGGTGTTCGTCTATCACTGCGCGCCGGGTGGCCCCATGGTTCCCTATCACGTCGTATCGGGAATGAATGGCGCTATCATGGTGCTGCCTCGCAGAGGGCTGACCGATCAGAACGGGGACCCGGTTCGCTACGATCGCGCCTATTACATCGGCGAGCAGGATTACTATATTCCGAAAGACGAGAGTGGAAACTTCAAACGATACGAAAACGCCGCCGTCGCGATGTCCGATACCCTGAATGTCATGAAGGGTCTCGTGCCCAGCCATATCGTCTTCAACGGTGCCGTGGGTGCGCTCACAGGTGATGGGGCGCTGAAAGCCAGCGTCGGCGAGAAGGTCCTGTTCATCCACGCACAAGCCAACCGGGACACGCGGCCTCACCTCATTGGCGGACACGGCGATCTGGTCTGGGATGGTGGCTCGTTCAGCGACCCGCCATTGACCAATCGGGAGACCTGGTTTATCCCGGGAGGAGCGGCTGCAGCGATGATGTATGAATTTCGCCAGCCGGGACTGTACGCTTACCTCAACCACAATTTGATCGAAGCGTTCATGTTGGGTGCCGCCGCGCACGTGCAGGTGGATGGGAAATGGGACGAGAATTTGATGAAGCAAATCAAAAAGCCCGCCGCCATCACTGAGTAGTTCGGTCGAATGCTGTCTCTTCATTTCAATCGCACCACCGAATACGCCTTCAGGGCCATGGCGAGTCTGGCGCTTCAACGGCAGGGCGAACCCATGCCAGCGAAGGCGTTGTCGGAAGCGACGGGCGTCCCTCAACACTACTTATCGAAGATAATGAAGAAACTGGTTGAGGCAGGCCTGGTGACGTCCCAAAAGGGCCATGGCGGCGGCTTCGCCCTTGCAACGCCAAAAAAGAAAACTCACTACCTCGACATCCTTGTCGCATCTGGATACGAGCCCCACCCGAACCGCTGCGTGTTCGGATGGGGAGAGTGCGGAAGCAAGTCGCCCTGTCCCTTGCACGACAGTTGGGTTGATCTCAACGAGGCGTTCAAGAAATGGGCGATGAATAAGACACTGAGTGACGTTCGGGGTATGTCGGAGCTGCGCTAGGTTGTTGACGGTACCGCTTCTACTCGGCATTGCTCCTGGAGATCACTGCATTGAACTCTGCGGCGGAATTGCTCCGCGGAAAAGGCGTGCTGGGAATCGGCTTGTCGAGGAATCGGCACAATTTTTCCCAGAAGCTTCTCGGGAACAGGCTGATAGCCCAAAGGCCGATGGGCCCACGAAATTCCGCGCAGTCGCGAAATATCGTAGACGAGTAGCTTGGTTGCAGTGCTGGGCGGGGACTACGCAAGAGGGTGGGAGGACCAGCCCCAGGCTAGTCCTCACTCGCAACTGGTTGCGTCCTGCCATGACGCCACCATCTATATCCCAAACCGCGCCTGTGACCCAAATTGCCCAAGCCGTCTCGCGGTATGGCACTTCAGCTGAACGAACGACCAGCTGGTAATTCCAAGAACCGTCGCCCTGTTAGCCGGAAGCTAGCCAGACGGCCCCAACTTGCGCAGGCCCACAATCTTCACTATCGACCCAAAGTGGATACGTCCTGGTCGATCGGGATCCGCACTCGTCGACCACGCTCGCCCGGTAGTACGGAAACGTCCACTCCCTGTCGGCGTGGGTCAGTCCGTGCCCGAGGCGACTCCTATTCCCCCTATTCCATTTTCTCGCGCCGCTTTTTGTCGCGGACGTCGTAGTGGCAGGTACTGCAGGCCCCCAGTACGGCGCCAATTTTTGCGGAGATTTCTTGCTCATCACCGGTTCTCGTCGCAGCGGCGAGCTCCTTAGCCGCGTCGGCCACCTTTGCGTGTCCGTCTCTGACCGCCTTTGGGAGTTGCTCCGTCTTCGAAACGAATGTTTCTCTTTTCACCAACGCATCAGCGAACATGGTAGCCCGCTCCATGTCGAATACTGCCAGCGCGGCGGTAATGCTTTGAATGTCATTGAGACTCGCCAGCATTCCCTTCCACACGCTCTTTGGCGCATGCTTTTTCTGCGCCATGACTGACCCTGTGAAACCCAAGGTGAAACAAAGTGCCAAGAGAGCACCCAACGTGACAAACTTCCTCATCGGTAATCCCTCCCTGAGAGGGGTATTGTCTGAACAACGGACAGCTTTCTACAATCTCCAGCTCGGAGGAATGCCAGTCTACCACGGTATTCGAAGGGAACTGCGATGCTAAGTACTGCCCGGGCAGCGGGCTCGGCTCTCTGGATTGGTTACTGCTTGCTCGGCGCTTGGTCGATGCTCACGGTCACTCGCGCCGGCGAAGCACCTGCCTCACCGCTCGTGCGGCACGGCGAATACGTGTTTCGCGCCGCCGGGTGTGCCAGCTGCCACACCGACGTCGATAATGACGGCGCTTTCCTGGCTGGAGGGCGCGCCTTCAAAACCCCGTTTGGAACCTTTTATTCTCCAAACATCACCGCGCACCCCACTAACGGCATCGGCAGCTGGACGGCGGCCGAATTCACGCGCGCGATGCGCGAAGGAATTGATCCCGA
>Ga0209980_10000073_pt1 | contig 47459 bp, 57 predicted proteins | sample CR02metaG_FD_183611 | JGI IMG/M metagenome (GOLD analysis project Ga0209980, IMG submission 183611) | Deep subsurface microbial communities from Mariana Trench to uncover new lineages of life (NeLLi) - CR02 metaG (SPAdes) (version 2) | ecosystem: Environmental > Aquatic > Marine > Ocean trench...
TGCCAAATAAAACCTAACGATTTGATTCAAAACGAAGTAGAAACTCAACGAAATATTTGGCAATTCGCACTTAACTTATTGAAACACAACGTTTGAGCACCTGACTTTTAATCAGGGGGTCGCAGGTTCGATTGCATCCTCAGCTCCGTAAGCGGTACACGCCCCGTCCCTGGAAAATACGCTGGTTGGCCTTACGTCTGGACCATCGGCGAAAACAAAGGACAAGCGCAAATTACAATAACACGCTTGCCACAAAGCAACGCCCAAAGCCCCGACCGAGCAAAAGCCAATTCTATCTACTGGTTCTTACCAGGTCGCGTTCGTCCGCTTCGGTTTCCCGTCGGAGCGTATCCGGCGGATTGTTGTGATCTCCGGTGCCCCGGGTCGTAACGCTATAGTGGACTCGATCCGTGGACTCTACGGTTCGGTGGGGATCCTTCACGGGATCAAATTTCGCTGGCTTGATCGGGGCGTCTGGGCCCAGCTCAGTCTCTAGTGCAGTTATCGATTCGGGGGTTATCGGTAAACCCACAGCCGATGCCTTACATAACATCCATTTAAGTGTTATCGCGTTGAGCCCAGGGTTGTTGTTTCCACCGCCAATATCCGAGTGTGCGCCGCGAAACCACACTTCGTATCCTTTGGGCGCACGTGTCGGACGGAAGGTGTCACGCCGCTCGTCGAGCGCCAACGCATGAAAGCAGTGGTCCACGATATTCGGTAGATCTGGGTCGTGAAACAGATTGAGATCGATCCCTGGAACGCCAAAGGAATGAACTGTATCGAACAGCCCCAGAAAGCGCACGCGGAGTGCCTTGTCGCGCTCGGCGATCTCATTGGCAAAATCAAGAGCTAGTGCTGCACCACGACTGAAACCTAAAATGTCGATGGTTTTGTCACCACCATCAAGTTGTTCCTTCAAGTCGTGTTCCGCTTCCCAGATCCTTATGCTTCCGCCGAGACCGGTAGCGCCGGCGATAAGTTTGAATACCTTACCACCGCGGGTACCAATCCCTTTGTAGTAGCACGTCTTTTCTGTGTAAGCGTCACGAAATCGAACGACATTCGTGTTCTTGTGCCCGGCTTCTTCATCTTCCTTATTCCATGTGCCATCAAACGCGTACAGTGCCATTTAAGTTTCCTGCCCCACGGCTACCCGAATATGTGAGACTATTTCAAACTGAGCGCGCGAGCTTGTCAACTTCGCAGAAAAATGGGGCCTGACTTGGTTAACCTCGATTTTTTTCTTGTGGGTGCGGCAGGACAATAGGAACACTTGCGGCCTCCTATATAACGCGCGAATGGGAAAGGAGAAATCATGGTCTGGAGCGTGAGGAGCGCGGCCGCGAGGCCAATCGGCGATGGCAAGCGGATTGCGTCAGCCGACGGCTGGGTATCCTACATGGGGTCCTTGAGACGGTCGAAGGCCATCAGCGCGCCAATCTCCATTTTTACATGTTGCGCGACGTTCGCATTCGTGGCGCGCAGGAGCTGATGACCGCCGACATGGGCGATCGGCTGGCCCGGGTGAGTGAGACACTCGCTTCAGGAGACACGCTTTTAGCGCAGTTGCCGATACTTTTCCGAAGCCCACGAGCGATTATTCAGAATGCTTCGACAAGTAGCCTTGTTGCCAGCGGTGTCATGCAATCTGTGTCCAGCTAAAAACTATGTTTGAAAAACCTTCCGCCTGTCGGCTTAAACCCGACTGGAGTTCGATGCCAATGAAGTCGTTCTCCTTTATGGTGCCTTCCAATCCCGCAAACCCACCCGATACAGGGCCGCGGTCAAAATCGATGGTCAGATTTGTTGTTCCGGACTCCCGTTGACGACCATCGATAACACCGTGATTCAGTCCACCATATAGGCGAATGGCGATACCTACGAGGGTGCTGACGCCGATTTGTAGTTGAACCTGATGCCACTCCAAGCTCACCTTTTGGGCGACGGCATCATCGTCAACGTCTTGCAGTGTGTAGTCGGCAGAAAGAAACAGACGAGCACGCCGGCGACCGAGAAGATTAACATGCACCCCAAAGCCTGCATGGAAACCCCGCAGGCGCGCGCCCGCAGTCGCGGGGTTGTTGTCCTGAGTGAGCGTAGTCCAACCACCGAAGAGCCTCCCGTGCACGCGTGAGTTAAGTTTTTCCTGCCACCTAACACTGATCCACTCAACCGTGGTATCGATATCTCTTGTTGGGTAATCAAAGTCGGCGCGATGCCGGGCAAACCGAAGCGAAAAGTCGCCGGTTGGGTAGGGCTCAACAACTGATGAAGGCTCAGCCGCAACACTATTTGCCCAGGGTGTCAGAAAGAACGTCAGCAGGGCGAGAGTAACATAGAGCCTGGCGCGACGGGGCCGGGACGACGTTCGCTACATATGTAGGCAAATCCATAGTGCAACAATCAGTTCGCAGGCCGTAACGACCATAGGCATCCTATCAATAGATAACATCAGAAAACACGGATAGTAGGTAGGGCTAAGGACCGATGAAGGCCGGGCTTACTCGTAATGTCGGCAGTAGGTTTCCCGGTTAAACAAAATTAGACCAAAGCTGGTTATTAGCCATACTAGGAATAGTGAAAGGCCGGCCTGATAGGCGGTCGAGCTATAGAGCGGACTCCGACGCTCACGTTGCACTATGGCGATCTAGCACGAAACCGGCGGCCCGGAAGGATCCGTCACGTCATGCCCTTTGACGGATGGTTATCGTTGCGCCACCGTTTTGTATGTAGGCCTTGACGATACCGCCGGCGACGGAGTTAGCGCCGCCCTTCTTTTGTGCCTTCTTGAGGTAATCGCCTGCGAGCTTGATGAGCTCGGCCGCTTTTTCCACTTCGTCTGATAGTGACGCAACGCCAAGACTCACCGTAATTGGAATCCGCGTGTGTTTGACGACGAACTTGTGACCCTTAATTGCCCTACGAATCCGTTGCGCAAGCACTACGGCACCCTCGTCAGCGATGTCACGTGCTAACAGTGCAAACTGCGCATGGTTGTATCGCGCGAGGATGTCGTTGGCGCGCAGCATCGAATTGGTAAGACATGCGAGCTCCTTGAGGATGGTATCGGTAACCGGCTGTCCATGTGTGCTGTTGATCTTCTTGAAGTGATCGATTTCGAACATTAGGAAAACCAAGGTGCCGCCGTGGCGTTTGACGTGGGCGTATTCGCCGTCAAGCCTATCAAGCAGGTATTTCTTGGTGTATGCGCCGGTGATCGCGTCTTCGATACGACTTTTGGCAAGCTCTTGCTGGCAGTTCTGCTCAAGTTCATCCCGCTGCGAATACTTGAGAATGCAGTGGTAGCCGATCTGAATCTTGTCGCCATCCTTCAATTCTTGCCGTTGAATGCGGATACCGTTGACCGACGTACCATTGCTGCTACCCAAGTCTACAATCATGGCGTTACCTCTTTCATCAATGGCGACCAGGGCATGCCGCCGACTGACACGCTGGTTTTCGATACAGATATTGGCAGCGTGCCCGCGACCGATCACCGTCTCCGGCTCAGTCAAGGGGTACTCAGTACCGATGGGCCCGCCGTAGAGGAGCGTGAGGCACGCCTTTTCACGCTGGGATACACGGGGCACCATGGCGGCACGAGTGTCCTCTCGGATTGTTCTGTCTTCTGCTGCGCCGTCCATTAGAACTTCTGTATGGCAAGAACCATGCCGTATTGCAGACGAACGAGCGCCGACCCAAAACCATAGGAAATAGCTGGTGTCTTAAGTCACGAGAGCGCTATGGCCACGGGCCTGGGGCGCTTAGAGGCAACATAAGAGGCCGCTTGGTGACGTTTGGCGCCCATTACGGCGGCCTGCGCTCGGCCTTTTCGGCTTTCTCGCCGTTTATCTGGCGAAGGCCCCGCTTCGGTACTCGTAGTGCCGGCAGTGGGTCTCGCGACTGAATAGAATCAGAGCAAAGCCTACCAACAGCCACACCAGCATCAGTGAAAAGCCGGCCTGATACGCAGTTAAGCTATAGCGCAGACTTCCTCCCTCGCCAATCGTTGCACCATAGCGATCCAATACGAAACCGACGCCCGGTTGCAGCAGCATCGGCCCTAGCATGACCCCCATGTTGACCACCCCCGAAACCGTACCCGACAACGCACGCGGTACCGACTCTTTGGCGAAGGCGAACCCGATAATCATGCAACCGGACATCAATCCAATGGCCAGCAACAGACCTATTAAGAGGGGAACGGGTAGGTTGGGTACAAATAACAAAACGCCCCAAAGCGGTACCAACGCACCGAGGCTGATGGCGTACAGGGGTTTGCGTTTTCCGAGCCGGTCCGACCAGGCACCAAGAATGGGTCCAGAAACTGCCCACGCCACCAGTACCGAAGTGGCCATGGCCGCCGCCGACGTTTTTGACAAGCCATAGTGTGTCGTCAGGAATGGCACACCCCACAACCCGCTGAAGGTGAGCACACTCCCGACGACGCTACCGGGCAACAGACTCAAAATCCATGTATTACGGTATTGAAATATTTGCTTAAGACCGGCCATGACCTTGAACGGCGTGTCCTCGGCATGCCGGACATGTCCGTAACTCCGATAACCGCGTTCCGTGGGATCGTTTCTAACCAGCCACCATATTAATGCCGCGACGCCGAATGGAAGGGTTGCCGAGAAAAACATGACTTCGCGCCAGCCATAGGCATCGATCGCTATTCGCAGCGGTACACCGGCAAACACGGCGCCGATTATCCCGAAACACAGCGCAATGCCGCTCGCCAATGCATAATGTTTTGGTGCTAACCAGTGATCGGCCAGCTTTAACATACACACAAAGGCAACGGCGACACCGCCACCGATCAAGAGGCGCCCAAGCTCTGCCCATAATACGATCGTGGCGGTGGCAAAAACATAGGTGCCAAGCCCGGTCACAAGTGCACCCAACGTCAGCAGATTTTTTGGTCCCAGCCGATCGGCCAGGATGCCGGTGGGGATCTGCATAATCACGTAGCTGTAAAAATAAAATGCTGAAAGGCTGCCCAAGGTCGTCGCGTCCAAAGCGAAGTCGGCCGTGAGCTCATCGGTCATCACCGCTGGCGCCACGCGCTGATAGAAACCGATCAGATATAGAATGCCGGCCAATCCCCACACAGACCAAGCGAGTGTGCTTGGCGGATAAGTTCTACTTGTCATTGAACGGTGAGTTAGTCCTTGTGAAAAGGGAGCATCAATCAGGCCGGCTGGAAGAATTTCTGTTGATACCAGGTAGAACGGGTCCGTGAGGGAGAACTCCTCACTTGTCCTTGAATAGCTTGTCGCCTTTTTCGTCTATGATTTTCTTGGCTTTGAGGATCGAGTAGTTCACAGCCTGGTCCCTGGCACCATGTGTGTCTACCCTAATAAAGTGTTCAGACTTGGATGCCCCATCGATGTCTTTGGAAATATAGCCCTCGGTGGTCCATTGACCGCGGTCTTGTGTCGGCATAGGGGTAATCGTGAAGCCCTTGTAGGTAACGCCCTCCAGGCTGTCGGCTGGATCCCTGTCCTGCCGTTTCCCCGCTGCGAGCTTGCCTAGAAATTTTAGAATCATTTTCCGATTGACTAACCGCACACCAGCAGCTGGCCTCAATAGAGCACTATGACTCCCTTAGGTGTGCAGTTCGATGATATCACCATCGGCGACGGGATGGTCATGCCCCACCTGGCGTCCTTCGACCTCGTGGCCTCGCCAAAGCCGAGCGTACTGTAAGGTCTCCCCGAGGTCCCGGTGTACCATGACCGCCACATCGTGCACCGTCTGTCCGCGGCGAACGGTGAAAGGTCTGTTCTTATCGGGTGGCCGTCCTGGTGGCTTGGTGTACACGCGCACAATTCCGAGGTTACGGAAAAGCCACGGCGCTATTTGGTCGAGCCCCTCACCGGTAGTCGCTGAGACGGCGATTGCGGGATACCGCAGACCGGCGAGCTCCTCGAACACCTGAAGCTCTTCCTGCAACGCTGGAATTTGGTCTGCCTTGGTGGCAATCAATAATGCAGGCAGACGGATGGCGAACGGATTGAGCTCCTCCTCATTGCCGTCAGCCGACGGCGTTTGGTCCCACTTTTCAGTCATGGTCACACCTTTTGCCGCCAGGATTTCGTGGACGGCCATCACCTGATCCACGCAGGCGGGATCACCGAGCTCTACTATTAGTAGACACACGTCGGCCGGCCGCAGTGTGTTGGCAATCCACGGCACCGGATGCTCCGCGGCAATCGGCGGTAAATCGATAAGCTGGAAGTAGATATCTTCGTAGGGCAGCATCCCCGGCTGTGGGAACTGTGTGGTGAAGGGATAAGGACCGGCAGGCGCGTGCGATCCTGTAAGCTTCGTCTGCAGGGTGGACTTGCCGGTATTGGGCGGGCCGATTAGCGCGACCTGGGCGGCACCTTCGGGCCGGATGACGGTTGGCGGTCCGCCGCGGGCGCCACCTTTCTTCGGTCCCGCCAGTTCTTCCGTGAGTTGCTTGATGCGAGTCTTGATGTCCGCCTGTAGGTGATCAGTACCCTTGTGCTTGGGGATCGTGCGCAACATCTCACGCAGGCATTCTAGGCGTTCCTTGGAATCGCGTGCCTGTCTGAAGGCCGTCTCAGCCGCTTTGTATTCCGGTGTCGTGTTGGTGGGCATGGTCTCTGGTCGAGTGTCTTGATCGTCGCAACCACGACCCAATCAAGGCTGAGTCAACTTGATCTCGATCCGGCGGTTACGCTTGTAGGCATCCTCGGAGATCCGGTCATCGAGGGGACGGAACTCCCCAAATCCGGTGGCGGCCAGTCGCACCGGTGAGATACCCCGCGCGATCAGGTAGTTAACGACCGATAGGGCGCGTGCCGTGGACAACTCCCAGTTGGAAGGAAACCTCGCGGTCTGGATCGGGCGGCGGTCGGTGTGGCCGTCGACGCGCAAGATCCAATCAATGTCCGACGGGATCTTGCTGGTGACGGTCTTGAGTGTTTCCGCCAATCGCGTGAGCTGGTGCCCGCCCGCCGGCATGAGGGTGGCTGAGGCGGTGGGGAACAACAGTTCTGACGGGAAAACGAAGCGATCGCCAACGATACGAATGTCTGGATGATCGCCTAGGGCTTCGCGCAATCGGCCGAAGAACTCCGAGCGGTATCGGCTGAGCTCCTGGACTTTGCGTGCTAGCGCGACATTAAGGCGCTGTCCGAGTTCAGCGATCTTTACCTGCTGTTCTTCGCCTTTGCTTTCCTCAAGGGCGAGGGCGGCTGAGAGCCTGGTGAGCTGCTCACGCAGGGCGGCAATCTGTTGATTCAACAGGGCCACACGGGCGCGCGACTCTTCCTTCACTTCCGTGAGGTCTGCCTCTAAGGTCTTGCCACGATCGCGCGCGACGACGATTTCCTCGTCGCGTTGGTTTACGGTTTCTGCGAGTTGAGCAACCCGACTCTCCAATTCCGTCCGCCGCTGGCGTAAGTTAGCAATGTTCTCCTGCAGGCCGGCAATTTCCCGAAGTTGTAGCTCGATCTTTCCCTTGTCGGCGGCGATGATCGTCGAGGCGTCCTCGAGCTTGGCTTCGAGTTGGGACGCCTTGGCCTCGGCCACTTCAGCCCTTTGTGTGGTCACAGTAAGTCGGCTTGTCAACGAATCGCGTTCTGCAAGTGTGGCTTTGAGCCGACTCGAAAGTTCCGTGATCCTTTCACCAAGCTCGGCACTTTTCTCGCGTGCCAGCGACAATGTGTTTGCCAGCTCGTTGACCTGCAGTGATAGCTCGTCAAGCGCCCGTTCGCGTCCCATCAGTCTTTCGTTGAGAAAGAACTGGGCCAGCACGAAGATAAGTATCACAAAGATAAATACCAACAGCACCGAGGCAAGCGCATCGACAAAGGCGGGCCAGACATTTACGGTGTAGCGGCTGCGGCGTGTAAGCGCGAACATGGCGAGTATCTAATGTTATCCCCAATAACTAGTTAGCTAGATTCTCCATGGGCTAACAGACTGCTGAAAACGAGTTTTCAGCAGCTGGGCGGTAGACGGATCTACCGCACATTTGTCAAACACGCAGGTGTTTGTGAAATGGAGCAAAGCAAAAACCGTTTGCGGAGCGAAGGATGCAAAAAAGCCATGGACGAAGCGAAATAAGATAAAGCTCCAGTGGGTGAGGCGGTACCAGATGAAAGTCCGGTGGACCTTCACCCCGCCGAACGCCCGAGCCAGGAAGGCTCGGGCCGGTGCCACAGCAAAGCAGGGACTGCGTAGCGCATGGATTATCCCGCTGAGCGGGTTCGCCATGGGTGAGCCGGATAAAGGCGAGGGTCCGGGGGGCGCTCGCCCCGGCGAACGGGCAGACCAGGGACGGTCTGCCCCGAACTTCCGAGTAGAGCCGGAAAGCGGAACGAAGAAAGGCGAACCTCGGACTTGCCAGCGGAGCAGGATAGGAGCGCAGTAAGGGCTTTTTCAGCATCTTCCTAGTCCGCGGATTTTTTGCCACGTGCAGGACGCGGTCTTTCGGCAATGCTACGCGCCAGCAGCCTAAATTCATCACGTAACTCATCTCCGAATTGACTACGAGCGGCTGACACTTCTTCCAGCAAACGCTGTAGGCCAGTGTCCACATTACGCAGGTGATCGCGCATTTCCTCGTTCCCAGATAAACTGTTGGTGACCTGGTTGGCCAGCTCCGCCATTATCGGTTGCAGATCGGTCTGGTTTTTTGTGAGAGTCAAAATAAATTTCTGCTCCGAGCGCAACTGATCGGTGAGTTCGGCTAGCTGTTCGCTTAACCTCGCGAGATTATTCTGCGCCGCGCGTCGGTCTTCTTCACCACGAGCGACGCTGCGCTGTAACTGATTAAGATTTTCCGCGGTCTGTTCGAGCAGGGCTTCGATATAGACTGGCAGTGACTGATCACCTTCTGCCGTTAGCGCGCTACTCGGCAAGTGCGTGAGCTCCGACAGCCACTCTTCCAAATAATTATAAAAGCGGTTCTGTGCGTGTCCTGCTTGCAGGTCAAGAACGCCTAACGCTAGCGCGCCGCTCAGGCCAAACAACGAGGAGCTGAAGGCGGTACCCATCCCGGTTAGCGGGCCTTGCAGGTCGCGCTTGAGTTCATCGAAAATTGCGCTGGGGTCACCAGTCCCGGCGGATAGACCGCCAATCACGTTACCTACGCCTACGACGGTATCCATCAGTCCCCAGAAGGTGCCGAGCAAACCGAGAAAAATCATTAGGCCGATCATATAGCGGGACATATCACGGGACTCATCCAGGCGCAGACGGATGCCGTCCAGTAATGAACGCATGGCCATGGCGGATATTCGGAATTGTTGCTGATCGCGGCCGCTGAACATCTTGGCCATCGATGCCAGCAGGCGGGGTGCCTCGTCTGACGGCGGCAGGGCGTCTACGTCCCGTACGTTGTTGATCCAAGCGGTCGCTGGCCCAAGAGTCAAGACCTGCAAAAAGTTGACGACGACACCGATCGCCAGCACCCCGAGTATCATGCCGTTGAAGATCTGGTTGGCGTCAAACGCCGCGCGCAGCGGAGGAAAAAGCAGGGTGCACACTACACCCACTGCACCGAGGAGCAGTACCATCCATACCAACATGCGTTTGGAATCACTCACGGCTGTTATGCTATGCGTATAGTGGCGATCCTAGTAACGTAACATTACCACACGATCCCCTTGCCTGTTGACTCGGACGACCCTGCCCCGGAAATTACAATGATATCGCCGCAGACCAGGCATTGACACAAGAGCCTTGTCACTGACTTTACTCAGATCTCGTCTCACGCCAATATTCGCTTATGAGCATCGCCACTGACAACCCGACGGGCGCCGTACCCAAACGCCCATTCGGGTGGCTGCATATCACACTGTTTTTGCTGGCTGCCGTCGTACTAACAACGATCGCGACCGTTTGGATCGTAACGATCTATATCTTTCCCTCGGAGTTCAAGCCCGTGAAATTGAGTGCTAAGGAGGAACAAACCCTTAGCGTCAAACTCGAAAGGCTAGGGGCACTTGGAACCGGTAGGCGCTATGGGCGCAAGAGCTCGGCGGAAACTACCGGCGATGCGCCGACACCGGAACATTATACCGAAGAAGGCGCTAGCCGAGACATTGTGCTGAAGGAGCGAGAACTCAACGCGTTGTTGGCCAAGAATACCGATTTTGCCAGCAAACTCGCGATCGATTTAGCTGACGATCTGATTAGCGCGAAGCTCCTCGTGCCGATCGACGAGGACTTCCCGTTTGTGGGTGGTCAGACCTTGAAAGTTAGGGCCGGGGTCGAGATGGCCTATTCCAACGGTAGGCCGATTGTGGTCCTAAAGGGTGTGAGTGTCATGGGTGTTCCGCTCCCCAATTCTTGGATGGGCGGGATCAAAAACATCGATCTCGTGAAGGAGTTCGGTGGGCATAACGGGTTTTGGAAGGCATTTGCCGATGGCGTGGAAGATATCCGCGTGGAAGAAGGACAATTGCGAATCAAGTTGAAGCAATAAATGGGCAAGGAAGATTTCAGCCAAGAAAGGCCCTGTACCTGACCTGGTGACACCATGACATCGGCTAGAGAACGGGCCAAGGTGTTGGCCGAAGAGATGACCAAGGTCATGAAGGTGGCCAAGGCGGCCGAGACGCGAGCGAAGGAGCTGGGCCAAGAGGTTCTGCAAGCCTTGGCCGAGGCCAAGGCGGAGGCCGAAGCGGCTCGCACCGTTGTTGAATACCCGTCCGGTCGCTATGAATGCAAAGGCTGTGGCCAGGTCGTGTTGTTTACAGAGCCATGTCTGGAATTGCCGGCCTGCGGTAACTGTGGCGGTGTCGAATACGATGGCGCTAAACCCAAGGTAACGAAGATCAAACCCCCGCCCCCCAAGAAATTCGCGGCCGGCGTTTACGAGTGTAGCGGTTGTGGCGCACGTATGGCTGTGGCCGAGGAGACGGACCGGTTGTCTGCCTGCGATATATGCGGCGCTGGCAAGCTCAAGGCCGTGTAAAAAATCTCATTGTTGTGCGTCTGTAGATGACGATATTGACTCTCAATAACGTATCGCTGGCGTATGGCCATATGCCGTTGTTGGCGCAGGTAGATTTCCAGATCTCGTCGGGTGAGCGGGTTTGCCTGGTGGGTCGCAACGGAACGGGAAAGTCCACATTGTTTCGTGTCATTAGTGAAGCTGCGCAGCCGGACGATGGAGAAATCTGGCGAAAAGACACCTTGCGAATCTCGCATCTAGAGCAGGAAGTTCCGGTAGATACGCCCAATACTATCTATGAAGTCGTGGCGGCAGGATTGGGTGAATTGGGTCAGCTACTTACCGAGTATCACAGTGCCGTACAACATGTGGCCGAACCCGATTCGGTTTCCCTGCATCGTGTATCTACCTTGCAGCATCGTATCGATGCCCTCGATGCTTGGAACATTAGACAAAAAGTCGAGACGGCATTGAGTCGCTTATCGTTACCAGCAGATAAGCGCATGGCTGATTGCTCTGGCGGTGTACAGCGACAGGTGATGCTCGCACAAGCCTTGGTCAGTAACCCTGATCTGTTATTGCTGGATGAGCCGACCAACCATATGGACATTACCGCCATCACTTGGTTGGAGGAATTTCTATTGACGTTCCGCGGAGCGCTGATGTTCGTCACCCATGACCGTACGCTGTTGGAGCATCTGGCGACTCGCATTGTCGAGCTCGATCGAGGGAAGCTGACGTCTTTCCCAGGAGACTATCAGTATTACCTGCGAAAAAAAGACGAGCTATTGGAGGCTGAAGCAAAGGCCAACGCCAAGCGCGACAAAAAGCTGGCACAAGAAGAGATCTGGATACGCCAAGGCATCAAGGCAAGGCGTACCCGCAATGAAGGTAGGGTCAGAGCCCTGCAAGCAATGCGAAAGGCGCGCCGCCTACGGATGGAGACACAAGGTAGGGCTAACCTTGCGGTGGACCGCGGCGATATATCCGGCAAGCTGGTGGTCGATATGCGGCAGGTTGGTTTTAGTTATGGCGATCATTGCATCATTCGAGACTTATCGACACGCATTATGCGTGGCGATAGGGTTGGACTCATCGGTCCAAACGGTTCTGGTAAAACGACATTGCTCAATTTGATTCTAGGAGAAACAAAGCCGGATGACGGCGAGATCGTTATGGGTACGCGCTTACGCGTAGGATATTTCGATCAGCAACGGACACAGCTGATGCCAGCAAAGACGGTGCGGGAGAATATAAGTGAAGTCGGCGATTACGTCACGGTTAGAGGCCGTTCGCGTCATATCATCGGTTACCTGAGAGATTTCTTATTTTCCCATGAGCGCATTGATTCACCAGTGAAGAGCTTGTCGGGCGGTGAACGGAACCGCCTGCTGCTGGCCAAGATGTTTACGCGGCCTACCAATATGATGGTCCTAGATGAACCAACCAATGACCTTGACGTAGATACCCTGGAGTTACTTGAAGATTTATTGGTCGACTACGATGGTACCCTAGTGCTGGTCAGTCATGATCGGACGTTTCTCGACAATGTAGTAACCAGTACGTTGGTGTTTCGTGGGGATGGCTTGGTAGAGGAATATGTGGGGGGCTATGCGGAGTGGGTCAGGCACAGGAAACCTTACGTTGCTAAGCGCACAGTAATCAAGGAGAAAGCAGACAGCGCAACCAAGCGAGACCGCAATCGAAACAAGCGTTCCATCCAAAGGCAAAAACTAAGCTACAAGGAAGAACGGGAATTGGCGGCGATTCCGGAGCGCATCGAAGGACTCGAGCATGAACAACAAGGCCTTGAGCGCCAAGTCAGCCGGCGGGAATTTTATCAGCAGGATAAAGCGACAATCACCGCGACCCTGGCCCGCCTTAACCAGATCCGCGAAGAGTTAGAACATGCTTACCGACGCTGGGGATATCTGGAAGGAACGGACTAGGATTCGGTTGATTCAATTCACGCTAGCAGCGCGGTTGCCGTAAATAAATGCCGCCACATCCTCTAAGACCGGTGCACGAGAACGTAATGGTATAGACAGCGCCCCGACGATACCGATATGACCTAGGCGCGGATAAAAGATCGTCTTAACCTTTCCTTGTTTACTACGTATCGCGGCGGCGAGGTTGTCTATATTGCGGATCTTTACCGTCTTATCCTTGTTGCCATACATCAATAGTAGCCGGGGTTCGTCGCCGTCCACGAAATTAATAGGTTGTGACGCAGGATATTGTGATGGCGGCCCAAAAATCCGTTTGTCGCTTGCACTAAAATAGGGCAACCAATCATAGGGGCCAGCGAGGCCAATCATTCCTTTCAACCAACGCTTGTTGCCGCCCACGGATCGCAGATAGCGCTCATCGAGGGCGAGTAAGGCGGCGATGTGTGCCCCGGCCGAATGTCCCATGATATATACATCGTTTGGGTCTCCACCGAATCGCTGTATATTGTTGTAGACCCACTTGAGTGCAAGCGCGCTATCTTCAACAAATGTCGGAAACTTCACGTCGGGAAACAGTCGATAGTTTGGGATGACACCAACAAAGCCCTTTGATACCAAGGTTTCGCCAACGAACAGATATTGGTCCTTAGAGCCCTGCATCCAGGCCCCGCCGTAAAGAAAGACGACTACCGGACGAGCCGTGGTGGAGTTACCGGCGTGATAGAGATCTAACTGCTGGCGCTCTTCGCTCCCGTAGTCGATATCGTAAACGACGACGGGTTTTTGCATTCGCGCAAGCGTGTTGACAACTGCTAGTCCGAGCGATTGACAACCCACGAGAAGCACGAGTGAAGCCAACAAGGTGATAATGTTGCGTTTAGTTGAGTTGTTCATTTGCCAGCTGCGCCATTGTGCCGGCGCCAGCCGGCCCACGAAGATAAACTTACCGTTCCCTTGGGGGGGCGGAAGACGATTCCCTCGCCCTCATCGGCATATACCTGTGTCGCATGTCGCGCAACATTACCGTGTGCCACTAGCACCGTATTCATGCTATTTACCGGTGGCGTGGTGAGCCGAGCTTGAGCACATTTAGCAATCGCGTCGCGCCCACTAAAGTACGCTGCCACGCGCAGGTTCGCAATGTCGGTCGTAGTTTCGACCCGCCCAAGGTTTATCAGTTTCGCGGTGTCAACAGTACGGCAATAGGGGCTCGCGAGGATTCGGCCAACCGGGATCTTGAGTGCCCGCATCGCCCTGCCCACCGCACGGGCGCTACGTCGACCCTCATCCGAGAGCTGTCGCACCTGCGATGGATCGCAGCTTGTCCAGTCACCGGCCTCGCGGATGTGGTCGCTCTGAGACCAGTTAGTAGCAGCGTGGCGGAAGTACACGTTATACCTACCTGCACGCAATTCCTGCACAAGCGCTTTGCCGGTGAGTACGGCCGTGTCTTGTGCACGTACTGGGTGCCCACCGACAGCAACGTGGCAAGCAATGCCCGAAAGAACCTGCGGTTTACAGCAAAAACCCATTCTAAAATGGTACATGCGAGAATCGGACCCGATTCTGCACTGAAGCCTACTTGGTTTTCTTCCACGGCTGGACTTCCCAGACGAGATGCGCATACTGGTTTGGGTGAGTTCGTTGCGTAGTTCATGTAGTACGTAACAATCGTTTACAGACCGTAGTTATTGCTGTCTCACTGACACAAAAAAAGGCGCAGTTCTCCGTTGCTGGTGCGACGGAGTGACATTTTGGCAACTATTTAAACCAACCATAGGAGGGAGACATCATGGCGATATATATCAGTCTCATTAGCTTTACCGATCAGGGTATTCGCAATGTTAAACAATCACCCGAACGGGCGCAGGCATTCCGCGATATGGTCGAAAAGGCGGGCGCAACTGTGAAGGCAATTTACTGGACGCTTGGCAACTACGACCTTGTCGCTATCACCGATGTACCAGATGATGCAACGGCGATGACCTTGCTGTTGACCACAGGCAGTCTTGGCAATATTCGTACTCAAACACTCAAGGGATTTTCCGCAGAAGAGATGGCGCCGATCCTGGCAAAGTTGCCGTGACGCAAAAAACCACGTGAAGCAGGACCATGGCGGTCCGTCGGTGATTCGAGCCGGCCGCCATTGTTCGCCGGGATGCGCGGATATGATAAATCCGATGCACGGTGCGAAATGTATCTACATTGTTTTATGTACGCGCGCTCGTATGTGAGCGGTTGGGTGGTGATACAATTGCAGCCATCCGAGCGATGCGCGCATTAGTCACAATCCTCGGCTTAGTCGTGTCCATTTCCGCCGTCGGGGCGCCGCTGGCGTCAACCGACGAGGCCAACCGCGTGTTGTTGATGGGCGCCGCCCTTGGACGCGCGGACCTCGTCGCACATGCACTTGCACAGGGCGCGGATGCTAATGTACGCGATGAACACAATGGTAACACCGCGCTGCACATGGCGGCATATCTCGGGGATATGGCAGTTCTTGGTTACCTCTTGACCCATGGCGCTGATCCAAATATTGGCTCCAGCCGGGATGGACGCACCCCGCTCATCCTAGCTGCAAGACAGAGCGGCGGACTAAAAGTGCTAGTCGAGTTGTTTGCTAGTGGTGCCGACGTCGATCAGCCTGCGTGTGATGGCGCTACTGCCCTGATGAGCGCATCGGTGCGGGGACATGCGCACATCACCGCTACGCTACTTGCCAACCGGGCCGATCCCAATGCAGTATCGCACGACGGCCGGAGCGCTTTGCACCGGGCGGCGATGACGGGTCGTCAAGAGATTGTCGAACAGCTCCTTGATGCCGGTGCGCTCCTAGAGAAACGTGCACGTGATGGTAATACACCACTTGGTACCGCCGTGTATTTTGGTCAAGCGAATGTGGTGGAACGTCTCATCGGGGCCGGCGCGGATCTTGATCGCTCGGCGCGCAATGGCGAGACACCACTTATGTTAGCGGTGCGCGGAAATCACCCCGAAATTCTAGCCAAATTGCTTAGGCGGGGTGCCAACGCCAATACTCAGGTGGAGAGCAACGGCAAGACCGCATTGATATTGGCAGCGGAACGCGACCGTGTAGATGTAACACGATTGTTGTTAGATGCCGGTGCGGAAGTCAATCATCGTGCGCACGACGGTGGTACACCGTTGGTAGCCGCGCAGGCGATCGGCGACACCGAGACGGCAGCGCTACTGTGCAAGGTGGGCGCCAGAGAATAACAAGGCTAGTTCTGAGCGCTGTGCCGCCTGAGTAGTTCGACAATTTCGTGACGCTTCTCCTTGATGGCGGCACTAAGTGGGGTGCGACCATCGTTGGCACTGGCATTGACGTTGGCGCCGTTAGCGATCAATAACTCAACTACCGTAAGGTGGCCGAAAGCGGCGGCACCGTGCAAGGGTGTTAAACTGCGTTGATCTTTGGCAGTGACGCTAGCGCCGTTGGCAATGAGAAACGCCGCGACGTTCGTGTGGCCCATACCGCTCGCTAGGTGCAGTGGCGTAACATCGTTCAAGCCCTTAGCATTGACCTGCGCACCGCTGTCGATTAGCAACTTGATGATGTCACTATGACCGCCAAAGACGGCCATATGCAATGGCGTCAGATTGTCCTTGTCCTTTGCGTCGATGCGCGCGCCCTTGGCGATAAGCAATTGGGTCGCTGCCGTCTGCCCCTCCTGGGCCGCGGTGTGTAGCGGCGTCCAGCCGCCTTTGCTCTTGGCATTGACCTCGGCACCGGCAGCGATCAGCCGTGCTGCGATCTGTGTGTGACCTTCACCGGCTGCCCAGTGCAGGGGGGTGCGACCGGTGTCGTCGGGCGCATCGACATCGGTGCCCTGGGTGGTAAGGCTCTCTACGCGATCGATATCGCCCTCATCGACCGCGTCGTGCAGTATGCCCGCCTGTCCCGAAGTGGCAATGACCATACTTGCGCAGGCCAGTATGCGAAGCGCATGGCATCGCCATTTCATGGGTTTATTCTGTTCACCGCAGGTCCATGGGCGGTATCTTTGATAGTATACTCATTTTTGAAAATTCAGCGCCGAACTAAACAATGACAATCACAACTTCGGCGACAGTCGGCACATTCCGATTGTTGTGTGAAGACGAACCCAGTGCGGTCGTTGTCGAGCGACCGGAAAGCACGTCGCCATACTTGTTTGTATGCGATCATGCGGGTAATCGAACGCCACATCGGCTCGGTACCCTGGGCGTGCAGGACAAGGACCTTGTGCGTCATATTGCTTGGGATGTAGGCGCACGTGGACTGGCGGAAGAATTTGCTCGTCGTTTTGATGCTACGCTGGTGAAGCAGGTGTACTCAAGGTTGGTGATCGACTGTAATCGACCGCTCGATGCCGAAACTTCTATCGCCAAAATAAGCGAGGGCACTGTCGTTCCCGCTAACCAAGATCCTTCTCGCGAAGAGGTCGAAGCACGTCAGCGCGAAGTCTTTCAGCCCTACCACAACACAATCGCTTCTATTGTCGACAAGCGGTTGGCAAACAAGCAGCCCACTATCTTGCTGGCGATTCATAGTTTTACGCCGGTATACCGAGGCGAGCCCCGTCCCTGGCATATCGGCCTTCTGTACAATCGCGACGCGCGCCTAGCGAAGCTGTTCCGCGAATTGCTGGCAGAGGATGGAACACTCTGTGTGGGAGATAATCAACCTTACTCAGTAGATGATTTCAGTGACTACACGCTTCCTGTACATGGGGAGCAGCGTGGAATTCCATACCTATTGTTTGAAGTGCGGCATGACATGATAGAGACCGAAGAGAATCAGTATCGCTGGGCGCATCGACTGGCCCATACACTGGAGCGTGCGCTCGAGCGTTCGCCGGAACTTGCCGCACATACGCCTGGTTGACTGGTCACCGAAACTGGTTGTTAATCTAACGATTGAGGTACATCTCGCATCACCGCAACCCGCCGTGTTTCTTGCTTAACATCTTGCGAATTTTTTGAGGTGCCGGTTGCGACGCGCTCGCTGAGTAGCATTGCCACTTGTGCGCCAACGGACATATCGTCCGGTCGACCAAAGACGTGATAACGCACGATATCGAACCTGTCGATAAGGATTAAAGTGGGTGTTCCATGCATGCGGTAGGCATGCATGGTCAGCGGAATGTCTTGACCCGATCCGTGCGCATCGACACCAAGCGGGAAGTTGGCGCGATACTCGTGGGGAAACGCCTGCAGCGCATGCGGCCGCAGGGCGTCGTGATGTTCGAAGACAGTGTGTAGATCCACAACTGCGAGGTCGGTGGCAGCGAATGTTTTTTGCAAGCGTTGCGCCTGTGGGATCCCATGAGCAACGCATGCCGGACATAACATCTGAAAGGTATGAAGCGCTATCACGCGTCGGCGGAGTTTCTCTAGGCTCACATCGTTACTCGCGTTGAACCACTGAGCTACGTGCCATGTCGGGGCGGGCTGATTGAGGCCGTATTCTTGAGAGCGGACCATGGATCACCTCATCATCGATCGAATGGGCACATACGCAACTGGGGCCTGGAATTCTTGCACTTTCCCGGGGGGCGCTCGAGCTGCAGACACGACATAGATGTAGTCTCCCGGATGGGTATACGGTATATTGCGCCCCGCAGCTTATGAATATAGGTCTTTCCGGAAGTCCCTGCCAAGGTTCGCCCGCAATTCCCTTTCTGTAAACTGCACGAACGTTCTAACATTTAATATTTTTTTCGAGGATCTTTATATTATGCGTACGGGAACTATAAAGTGGTTCAGTGAATCTAAAGGATATGGTTTTATCACGCCGGAGGATGGCGGCAAGGACGTTTTTGTCCACCACTCCGCGATTACGGGCACGGGGTTTAAGTCCCTGGCTGAGGGGCAACGCGTGACATTCGAGGTTCAACAGGGCCCCAAGGGCCTACAGGCGGTTGATGTTACTGCCGGCTAGCGCCTTACGACAGTAGATTCGAATTCAGGGCTCCGCTGCACGGTGGGGTCTTTTTTTGGGCGAAAGAAATACTGCGTGGTTCGCGCATAGCAGCACGCCGTCGGGTAATTAGCGGCGTCTGCGGCCTTGCGTTCGACGCGGGTCTTCGAAGCGTACGCGAAGCGCATTGCCGTTAAAGGTCTTGCCATCTAGGGCAGCGAGCGCCGCACGCGCCTCATGCCCCTCCATTTCAACAAAACCAAAGCCGCGACACTTGCGTGTGAAGATATCTGCAATTACTTCTACCGACCGCACGGTACCGAACTCTGCAAACAATTCCCGCACGGACTGTTCCGAGGCTTCGGCCGGCAAGTTACCAACAAACATTTTTTTCAAATGCGTCTCCTCGCTGCATTAGACCACCAGTGTAATCGACTAAACCCTTTGGGTCCACCAGTACCGCTATGATATCAATACATTGACGCACCGGTCTGTGCCTGACCTCGCTGGGCCGATTCCTTTCTTTGACGACTTCAGGATCTGTGAAAGCATATTGCTAACAGCGGCGGTGCGGCTTGGCCGGCATTGACGTGACAGGCCTATGAATGAGGTGGGCCCCCGCAAGCATACGGTGGCAAACCAAGCTGCTTTGGGGTACTTAGAGCGCCGGCGCCAAAACGGGCTTGAGAAATGGAGTCAATACTACAACGATAAGGAGATCGAACGTGCCGGCCAACCAACAATCATTATTGAAGAAGGGGTTTCGGCGGTAAAAGGAAGCGATTCGATACCTACGTGGGGCCAGTTCCTTGCCTTTACTTAAGATCTCGATCGGCATGTGGTTGGCTGCCGAAGACCATGTCAAAGAACTCGATCCAGCCGGAAAATTGGGCCACAGAGACCTCACCGGCAGTTGGCCCACATATCGCGCAAATCGTTATGGGACGTGGAAGGAGGCCTTAGGAGCGGCCATTTACTATGATCGAAACGATGCACGGGAAATAGTCATCACGCTAATCATTGACGACGGTGTGCCTAGCCGTGGCGACCGACGCCACATCGTTCGATCCCGCTTTTCGAATTGTGGGCATGGCTTGTGGTCCCCACGCTATCCATGAATCAATGTTCGTGTACCTTCGCGGGCAGCTATATGAGCGCACCCAGGGGCGGTAAGTGCTTAAACCGCGCTCGTCTGGGTCCGGTGAGCGCTAAGTTTGGTTGCTCAAAAGTGGCATAGGCAACCTTTGTCGGTGTTAATCCAAACCTGGCCTATTTTTCAAGTATTTGTTTTTCAACGTCTTTCCCCATACCCCGACACTCTGTGGCATGCGAATTGCAATCATAATGCCAAGACCCTAACCGGAAGCATGCCTCAGTCATGAAAAACGTCCCTAGGCCGGCCAAAACCAGGACGGACCGACCCTCCACCGCCGCCGATGATCTCGATCGCGGCGCATCGCCACCTACGTTTATTACCCCGCTGCCCGACAAGGCGAAAACGGGAGAAACCGCCGTGCCTACGAGCCGGCGGCTATGGGCGCTGTTCGAAAGGATGCGTAATCGCGAGCACGATCCTTACCGGCATCTTCTGATGCTGCGATTCGTGCTTCTCAATTTAGCGGCTTTTGCCCTCTTAGGCGTCGCTTACGTTCACGGTTTTGTCGATATGGTCGTCACCGCCGATCGCACATACTTGTCTGTGGTCATTGGCCTCGTGTTCTTGGTCGGCCTTGGGCTTTGCGGGTGCAAGGTCTGGCAAACGAGCCGAGAGCTTGATCGGGTGCGGAAACCGGATGCGTTTGCTCGATCCAGAGAGCTAGAGCGGTTGCGAGCACGCGACCCAGAGGGCCGCGGAAATCTCATCGGCGCCTTGCGCTTGACGCTCTCCCACCGCATCTCCATCGTGCGCCACATCGCCAACACTTTGGTACTGCTCGGACTTATCGGTACCGTGCTTGGCTTTATCATCGCACTGTCTGGTGTCGATGCAGAGCGTGCCTCAGACGTCAATGCGATCAGTCCGATGATCTCTACTTTGATAAGTGGCATGTCGACGGCGCTTTACACAACGTTGGTGGGCGCCATCCTGAACGTATGGCTCATGGCCAACCATCAGATGTTGACAGGCGGTACGGTTAAACTTATGGCCTCGTTAATGGAGTCGGCGGAGACGCATGCGCGAGATTGATTTCTTTGATGACGAGAGCGGCGCTACCGTATTTCGCGACGTCATCTTGTTAGCCCTGGCTGGATTTGTCATGCTGGTGCTGCTGTTACTACCTCATCTAAATCCTCGAGCGACCCCACAAGATCCCACCCCTAGGCCGGGCAACGTAATGGTCGAACTCCGTTGGCCGGATGAGTTGAATGTCGACGTTGACCTCTGGGTGCAAGCGCCGGGCGATGTACCGGTCGGTTATTCAAATCAGGGTGGTGCTATCTTTAATCTGTTGCGCGATGACCTCGGTCACATTAACGACGCCACCGACCTCAATTATGAATTTTCGTACAGTCGTGGTGTGCCAGCGGGAGAATATACGGTCAATCTTCATCTCTACAGAAATCTGGCGAACGTCTACCCAGTTCCGGCTGTCGTTGCGGTAAGCGTGAAGAATTCACCAAATTTGCCTGCCCAACAAATTCTGTCGACTAAACTTAATCTGTCGCATGAAGATCAAGAACTCACGGCCTTTCGATTCAAGCTTGATGAAGAAGGGCGTCTACTAAGTGGTAGTGTCCATAATCTGCCGCGGCCGTTGCGGGCAGCAGCTAGGCGATGAATTACGTCTTCTATCTATTCGTCATATCGGTGGGGCTGATAACAGCGCTTGCTGCGATCAGCATCTGGTCCCCACGCGCACTCTGGGTGAAAGTCGGCGCACTGACGCTAGTTACGCTGTTTTTGCCTGCTGCTTATGTCAGTTTGGTAGAGTTGTTGAGTCGTCCTAAGCCGGTCGCCCTTGAATGGGGGCATCGTGATCTATCTAAGGCGGTGGTGCTACATGCTGACTGGCGGGAAGGTGAGAGCATCTATCTGTGGCTCAGGGTTCCCGGGATTGATGATCCACGAGCGTACGTGCTTCCTTGGGATCAAAAACAGGCTGAACAGCTCTTTGCCGCTCAGCGGGAGGCGGAATCACGGCGGACCGAAGTGCATGTCGAACGTCCCTTTGGTCGTGGCCAGGAGGAGAGTCGGCAACCAGTGTTTTATGCTGTGCCGCGGCCAGCTCCACCACCCAAAGTGAGACCGGCCAACAACACGTTTGTCTATCAGCCGTGATGTCGCCGGTCTGAGCAGCTGACAAAGTAGATTAGGGCTAGATGTGCGTCAGCGATTTGACCGGATTTTCTGGAACCAAAGATTTACCGGAAGCATCTCGGTAGTGCCTACTAAAGAAGTTGTATATAGTCCGCAGGCAACGCATGGCGCGGTGAGCGTAGGCTTTGCCGTGTTGTCGCCAGAGTGCTTGGCGGCGTTCAGCGACCATATCCTCCGAAATCTCTAACAGCGTCTTTTTGTGCCAGTCTGCAAAAGACGTTTCCATCACCTGTTTGTAGTTGTCAATCGTGTGAGCCTCGTGTGAACGCGGATGTAAAAAAAGTGCTATTGTTCAACTACTTGAGCGATAGTCCGCCATTGGGCTGACCCAAACCGGCCCTATTCACAACGAATGGATGAGGCGTGTATTCTTGTATTTGCCGCCGCCAGACACACCCGTAACTGGAAGGTTGAACCTGTAAGAATGCGCAAGCCTCGATCCATGCACGGGCTAGAACAACTCGGTCGTGTGCGACTTAGCCCGAATTTTTACATGCGTGATTTTCTCTATTCTGAAATCGCCAACTTCTATACTATTCCCAACATTCCGGAGTATCCTGATCTCGCCATTGCTACGGGAACACAACTGTGTGAGGAGTTACTTGAGCCATTACAGGCAACCTTTGGGCGTATTGCGGTGCGTTCTGGCTATCGTGCGGCGGCGGTGACTGAGTTCGGCAACAAACGCGGGCAGGGCGCGAGCATTGAGGCCAATGCCGCTTATCACGTTTGGGATCTACGAGATTCCGAGCGGTGCCTAGGCGCAGCCGCCTGTATCGTGATTCCTTGGTTCGTAGGTCGCCACGAGCAGGGGGCTGACTGGCGTCAACTCGCCTGGTGGATTCATGATCATCTACCTTATTCGCACCTTCAATTCTTCCCCAAGCTTTGTGCCTTCAACATTCAATGGCACGAGCGGCCGGCGCGCAGGATCGACAGTTTCATTGCACCCAAAGGCTGCCTCACTAAGCCTGGTATGCCAAATCATGAAGGCAGCCATTCAAAGTGGTACCGGGATTTCCCAACCCTCTCTAAGACCTAGACACCCACATTCCGAATGCACCATGTTAATTCGGCGGCGCGAACGAACCATGGGTCTTGCCGACATCTTGATTCGGTTGACCATGTCGGTTTCTCATGTCTATTGCTGGTCTGACTGATTCCCCATTAAGCGCAGAATGTCCTTTCTAGCGCCTCTACATCGACACCGAGAAGTTTCTTGATGGCTCGATGGCCTATGTCGGTTACATAGACATGTCGACTATCCGATTGTTTGCGAAGCCAGCGCTGCTTTACGAACGCGTCTGTCATGGCCTGACCAAGGCTGCCGCCAAGATGTGGCTTGCGTTCGCTCCAGTCGAGGCACTGGCGCGCGAGCAAGCGTCGACGTTTACGAAGCTTGACAAGGTCGATACCGAGATCGTTAAAGAACTGCTCACCGGTAGCAGGGACTAGAAAATCATCTTCACCACTCAGTTTGATTACATCACGTGCTTGTAGTGCTTCTGTAACCGCGATACCCAAGCAACCTGCCAGGTGGTTGTAGCAAGTTCGAGCGAAACAAACATCGTTTCTTCGTTTGGCGGCGGGCTTGGCCTTTGTATTGGGCGCAATACGGGCGAGTGCTTCGATTGCATCAGCGATATCGGGCGATGCGAGACGATAAAAACGATGTCGGCCCTGCGGTAGGATATTGAGTAAGCCGGCACCGTCGAGTTTGCTCAGGTGAAAACTAGCCGTTTGTGGCGTTACGCCTGCTCCATGAGCGAGCTCTCTTGCGGTAAACGCGCGGCCGTCTAGGAGGGCGGCCACGATCGCGGCCCGTGTGTCATCTCCGAGCAAGGTGCCAATAATGGCGATATCTTTGGCTGCCGGCATGAAGATCAACGTCGATCTGTTATCATAGTTCGATAATAATCGAACTATATCTGTATGTCAACGGGTGTGCACGTTAGCGGCGCACGTAGGCTTCGGGCGAGGTTGCCACGTCGAGTAAGCGCGATATTCTTCAAGCCCAGCCAAGCGGTGAGCCTATATAGTTCTTGTGCGAGCGCCTGCGCTACGTGTTCCTCGTTAACCCCCACTTCGCGGTGGGCGGCTAGAATGCATAGCGTTTGGCTCGATCGATCGGCCTTAAGGTCTACACGCGCTACGAGCCGTTCATTAAGGAGAAACGGCAAGACATAATAGCCGTGTTTGCGTTTTTCGGCCGGCGTATAGATTTCAAGCCGATAGCGAAAGTCAAATAGCCTTTCTGTGCGTGAGCGTTCCCATATTAATGGGTCAAAGGGAGACACGAGTGCCGACCCAAACACCCGATGCGGTATCCGGGCATGTGGATCAAGATAGGCGCACCCACGCCAACCATCCACTTGTACCGATAAGAGATCTCCATTTTCCACAAGCTCAGCAATGCACTGTTTGGTGTTGGTAGTGGGCAGGCGAAAGTAGTCGCGTAGATCCACCTCAGTTGCAATACCAAGGGCGCGGGCGGCGAGCCGCACCAATTCACGTTGAGCTTCCGATTCAGTCGGTGTGGGAAGTGCAATGATGTCCGCCGGTAACACACGTTCCGTGAGGTCGTAAACTCGCTCGAAACGGCGGCGGGTATGAGCGGTGATTTGACCGGACCAAAACAAGTACTCGAGCGCAGTCTTGCCATCGCCCCAACTCCACGAACCACCTGCGCGACCTCGATTGCTGAGTTCTCGGGCACTCAATGGACCCCGTTCTCGAATTTCATCCAAAACTGAATCGACATAACGACGCTGGCCACGTACTGCCCTCACCACATGGCCATAGACACCTTTGAGTTGTCTAGCCCGTGCCATCCGCCAACGCAACAGTGGATGCAGTGCGAGCGGCAGTAAAGAGGCCTCGTGGCCCCAGTACTCGAAAAGTTCACGCCGATGCGGATCGAACGCTTTGGTATCGAATGTCGCGATATTGTAAGCGCCTACGCGTGAGAAAGCGGGCAGGTAATGCGACCGCACCAGCACGTTAACGGAGTCGATCTGGAGCAGACCCATTTGCTCAATCGCTTTTCGAACTCGCGGCCAGGTGGCTCGAGTCTGCGAGCGAGACTTGCCGAAGCCCTGTGCGGCCAGGGTGATGCGGCGCGCCTCAGCCAAACTGATGTGATTTTCCGCCAACTCTCGTTCCTCGAATCGACCCGCAAGTTTACGGCTTTTTCCTTGTTCCTGCCGACCTCGTAATGCTCGAGACGACGAATTCCAAAACAGTACTGCGCATAGCCCAATAACACAGTGGGCCTGGTTTTCGGTGCCAGCCTTCGAGATCAGCGATCATCCATATGCTAGCCAGGTCGGTTAGATTGGTCTTTGCGATCACGGCGTTAGGTTAGTATGCCAGGCCGGTAGGTGGCTTGGTGCGATGGTCAGGTTTTACCTGGCACCCATGCCCGAAATGTGGTATATATTAATGGACTGCACGAGCGCAGTTTATGAATGTAGGTCTTTTCGGAAAATCCCTCCCAAAGGTTCGCCCTTAATCTCCCTTTTGTAATCTGCACGTAAGGTCATTTCCATTAATTTATTTGAGGATCATTAAGTTATGCGTACGGGAACTGTAAAGTGGTTCAGTGAATCCAAAGGATATGGTTTTATCACGCCGGAGGATGGCGGCAAGGACGTTTTTGTCCACCACTCCGCAATTACGGGCACGGGTTTTAAGTCCCTGGTTGAGGGGCAACGTGTTAGCTTTGATGTCAAAGATGGACCGAAGGGTTTACAAGCGGTCGACGTCGCTGCCAGCGGCTAGCGTTCAGCGTCAGGAGATTTGACATGGAAACCCCGCCAACCGGCGGGGTTTCTTTTTTCGTCACCGTAAATCAAACGCTACCAGAGCTTACTTTGAGTGACTGAACCCTAAGTTCGGTGTTGATTAGCCACTTGCGTATACGATTGGAGTCACCAAACTTACTTAGTTTGCCCCGCGAGTTGAGGAGGATAATAACGAGAGGTCGGTTAGCGATCGTGGTACGCATGAGCAAGCAGTTACCGGCGGCAGCGGTGTATCCAGTCTTACTCAGCTCGATATCCCATGAGTCTCGATGCACGAGACGGTTCGTGTTTCGAAAGCCGATCAGCTTGTTATCCTCCCAATTGGTAGCGATTACTTTTCGGCTGGTCGTTAAAACTCGAAGCAACCAGTAATCACGGGCAGCGGCAATAAGTTTCGCGAGATCATTCGCGGTGGATACGTTTCCACTGTGTAAGCCAGAGGGGTCAGCGAACCGGCTGTTAGTCATCCCTAGTTCCCGAGCTTTCGCGTTCATCGCCGTAATCATTTCATCGCGACCACCTGGGTAGGTGCGGGCGAGGGCCGCCGCAGCCCGATTGTCAGAAGCAGCCAGGGCCACATGTAGCATGTCGAGGCGAGTCAAAACAGTTCCGTAGTGTAGGCGTGATTTGGTGCCCCTTAGGTGATCTCGATCGGCCTGGGTGATCTCTATCTTTTCCGCTAAGGATAGATTGGCGTCGAGTATCACGAGGGCGGTCATAAGTTTAGTGAGTGAGGCGATAGGTCGGGGTTCGTCCGCATTGCGTTTATGAAGCGTTACGCCCTCACGCTCATCTATAATCAACGCCACCGAAGAACGTAGAAAAAGCCTGTTTGGATTGCCGTGGCGTGCGATTAGTGCCGCGGGCACTATCTGCGTGGGTTGTTGGGCTGGGCTGGTGGTGGGGTTTTGTGCGAAGGCCGGTATTTGAGTAAGCGTGATGGCGATGACAACAACACTTGTGATTTCCTTGACCGCAACTGGCATGCGCATGGATTGGTCCTTGTGGCAAATAGTAATAACAGTGGTCTGAATTATCAAAGTGGCTCGTTAACTCGAATGCGGTTTCCTTGTAGTCCCGGTATCACTCGAGCCACACGTAAAAAGACGACATAGGACAGGGTGATCCCTGACCTTGGTGCCGTGGGCTTCAGAGCGCCTACTCCATGGCAGCCAGGCTCGTCCCACCGATCATTAATCCTGGTACGGGCTTGGGCGTGTCCCAGGTGCCCCGAAAGAGCCCGGCCATAACCCTATGATTCTCAGTGCATTTCCCCCTGTGTGCGAAAGCGGCCGCAGTTGTCGATCAAGTTCTTCTCCCTGGTCGGTGACAGGACGTCTATATTTATACGTATCAATAACGGTAAAGAAATGGAGCGATGATGACGGAGAAATCTGCTGCGAAAGACAAAGACAAAAAACGAAAAGAGGGCGCGAGACGCGTAAAAACAGAGCGCCGCAATAAAGGACGCTGGGACCCTAAGGATGAGGACCGTCGGGACGGGTTTGGCCGCCGCCAACAGGACAAGGTCTGGGACCGTATCAACTCCAAATTCGATAAATCGTAGCCTGCATGAGCCCCGCGGTTGGTGGTGCGGGCGCCGACGAGTTGTCGTTGTCTTGGAACTTGATACGCCAGTGCGAGCCATCGCAAAAGGGCTTGTTTTTCGACGCACCGCATCGGCATAGCGTGTAATGCTCAGTGGAGGCGCCCTCGCCCCCCCGACACATCTTTCATCCCGCCTGTTACCTGGTAGGGGCCGTCTTTGCACACGTAGATAGCGGAATCACGCTCTACATCACGATGCTCGACGGATTCAATCGAATAGCTCAGCGCACCCGACGGGCATCGCCTAACCGTCTCAATAATTGCATCGACGTCGGCGCCGTCCGGGTTAATCCAGGGCTCTGTCCCCATACGCCACACCGAACCTAGGCCATCCGTACACGCGCCGGCATGCGCACAGATGGCGCGATTGTCGTGAATCGCAATTTTCTTTCCGCTGTACGTAGTGCTCTTATCATTCTTGCTGTCCGATAGATTCTTGCCCGAGAACCCATTCTTAGCATGAGCCCCATCGCAAAACGGCTTGGTCTTTGAGCCACCGCAACGACACAGAGCAGTCGTTTCTTTGCTGTCCAATTGCTCCCCTTTGGAATTGTTCAGGGTAGCTAAATTCTTGACGAGATATGGTCCGTTGTCGGCTATTTCGATTGCAACTAGACGTTGTGCTTTATCCATGCCATGTACCTCCATCGAAATAAAATGACAAAGCGTCTTCGATTTCCAACGTCGCTACAAAAGCTGGGCCGGTTGAGTATACAAGAAGCAGCACTATGTCACCCGGTCACGGCCGGTAGGCACCCCCCTAGCGTCTTTCAGCATTATTGCTATGCTTTCAATAATTCGGCTTCTACGACTAATTTGTGATGGTTGACCCCGAGCTACTCAAGAATCTTATACCGCTGCACAACCTAACGGCAGGCAATCTCGAACGACTTGCCAAGCGATTGCAAGTGGAAGAGTTGCCCACGGAAAGGGTCATCTTCAATGAAGGTGACACCGATAACGATGCGGTTTATCTACTAGAAGGTGGTGTCGAACTGTCATCACACGAAACGACAATGAAACGTGTGGTTCAGGGCGGTACCGAGGAAGCGTCATACGCCCTGGCGTCGACTCGTCCGCGTCCGTTGACGGCAAAAACAACCACAAAGACGAAAATCCTCCGCATCGATAATAGCAAACTTGACCGCGCCGTCGTTCTCGATGAAATGACGAGCACCGTCAGCACCATTTGGGGTGCGGCGGGCAATGAGTTCGGGGGCGATACGGTGTGGTTGGCACAGATGCTTGGTAACAAGATATTTAGCATGCTGCCAAGTGAAAAGATCGCCCCCCTAATGCTGAAGATGCAACCGGTGTCGGTTAAGTCTGGACATATCGTATTCAAGCAGGGTGACCCTGGCGATTATTACTACGTGGTAAAAAAGGGACGATTCAACGTCTCGCATAAAGAAAAGGATGGTAAGGTCAAAATTCTTAAAGAACTGGGGCCGGGCAGTGTTTTCGGTGAACAGTCGCTGATTTCTGGTGATACGCGGAATGCCAGTATTGTTGCCATGGGGGCAGGTACCCTCATGCGCCTATCAAAAGCCGATTTTGAGGAGCTGCTGAAGAAACCCCTCCTGAGATACGTCGATAATCGGGAGGCGCGCAAGATGGTTGAGGGCGGCGCCGGTCTCCTGGATGTTCGGGCTAGCCACGAATACAAAACGGGTGCGTTGAAAGGCAGCCAAAACTTCCCTATCGACCAGTTACGCGACAAAGCTAACGAGCTCGAGCTTCGCCGCAGATATGTTTTGTGTTGTAAGACGGGCGTTCAAAGCGAGGTTGCGGCTTTTCTGCTAAGGCAGCGTGGATTCGAAGTATTCGTACTTAAGGGGGGGTTGCAAGCTATTCCCAGGAAGGGCTAGGAGCGCGTATAGTAGGCGTCAGAGATAGCGATGGTGCCTTGATGCAAGCCAAAATAGTACCGATAACAAGCCGCATTGGCTCTTCACGTCGACGAAGAGTAAGGCGCATCTATCCAGATCGACGTATCGCAATGCGAGAAGAACTGGCGCAACGCCGTGCCAGTCAGCGTCGCAAAGACGGTCGCTAGCATTCCCCGTCTATCAATCAACCCCGATTCTTACGATGAATGAGGTGCCCGAGATCCCGCTTCGGGTGACGACTAGCCGCAAGCTTGCCGACGAGTGGGCATTAGTTCTTGTGGCGGAGGGGTTGTCGCCCAGCGTGTGGGAAGGAACGCAGGGCGTTGTTGTCGGTGTGCCACCAGAAGAGGTCGAACGGGCCACAAACGCTTTGTCGGCTTATGAGAGCGAGAATCCCGTGGTACCGCCGGTGCCCATCGAATGGAGGGGTTCGGCGCCGTTGTACGCAGCACTCGTTTTTTCGATCTTGCTTCTCGATTTTTTCTTTATTACTGATGTCTGGGATTCTGAAATTCGTTGGACTGAAGTCGGTGCCGCGGATGCAGCGCTGATTGTGCAAGGCGAATGGTGGCGTACGGTCACTGCATTGATGTTGCATGCTGATCTCAAGCACGTTTTAGGCAACGTCATTGCCGGTGCTATCTTTTTGCATATTGTATGTCGTGCCATGGGTCCCGGGCTTGGTGGGCTTGCGGTGCTCATGGCAGGCGCTGGCGGAAATCTGGTAAATGCATTCTTTTACGGTTTGCTGCACATCTCCATAGGTGCTTCGACTGCCGTGTTCGGTGCGCTAGGTTTGATGGGTGGCATAGGGGTCGTGCGTCGCCGCCGACGTGGCGCGCGAGGGCGACACGTATGGGTGCCGATAGTCGCGGGTTTGGCAATACTCGCCATGCTGGGCACGGCGGGCGAACGGGTGGATCTTTTAGGGCACCTGTTTGGATTTTTGGTCGGTGGCGGGCTAGGTATCGTGATTGGGATCGTGGTGTCGCGACCACCAGACACCCGTGTTCAGTGGGTGTTCGGTGGCACGACAATCATGCTAATCGGCGCGTGTTGGGGATTTGCACTGGGCTGAAAAATATAGTGCCAAACATCAAGATGCGGCTGGTATTGCTTGGTAATAACCGTTCATCGCCACCAGTTGGATCGGCGTCTCGAACAGCTCACTAAGGTTCTCGTCTGTCAGTATCTGTTGTTTATCTCCTTGAGCAATAATTTGTCCACGCTTAATCAGTATTATTTGCGTGACTTCGGGTGGGATGTCATGTAAGTGGTGGGTAATGAGAATCACGGTATTACCGGTCTGCATAAGTTTTCGCACGATATTAAGGTACGTGAAGGTACCCTTAAGGTCGAGGCTAGCCGTTGGTTCGTCAAGCACCAGTGTATGGGGCTTGTTGACGAGCGCGCGAACTAGTAGCAGTCGCCGCTGTTCGCCGGTCGACATTGCGGCAAATAGTTTATCTTGCAGGCTTGCTATCTCTAGCTTAGCCATAATCTGTTGCGCTTGTTGGATCTGTTTGGGGCTGAAGTCTTGGTATCGGTATGTGCCAACGCTGGAATAATAGCCAGACAGGGCAACGTCGATCCCGCGCACATGGCCCGCATATTGATGCTGCAGGTCGTAGCTAACTATTCCAAGGTGCGAGCGCAAATCCCATACGTTCCATCTTTCGCGGCCAAGGATACGGACATACGAGCTATCACTGTTGGTTGGATAGAGTTCTCGTGACAACAACTTTAGTAAAGTTGTTTTACCTGCCCCGTTGGGACCGATAATGGCAGTGTTGTTGCCTTTAATGATTTCCAGCGATAGATTTTCGAACACTTTCACGCTGCCACGGTAGACAGTGGCATTTCTTATTTCTATGATTTTTTCTGTCACAATCGCAGGTGTTCGGTTGCCAACATAGAACTCAAATGGTCAGATACTATTTTCATCGCGGCAGGTCAAGCATGTGCCCTAAACGGGTGTGAGAGTACCAACTAATGCATTAAACTGGGCTCTTTTGGGCGAGGATGAGAAATATGGAATATCTTCACACGATGGTGCGGGTTAACGATATCGATAAGTCGCTAGACTTTTACTGCGACAAATTGGGGCTAGTTGAAATTAGCCGATACGACAGCGAGCAAGGTAGATTCACATTGATCTTCCTGGCCGCACCCGGTGATGTCGAGCAAGCCAAAGCGAAGCGCGCACCGCTGGTGGAGCTGACCTACAATTGGGACCCTGAGGAATATACCGGGGGCCGCAACTTTGGACATCTTGCCTACCGGGTTGACGACATCTACGAGACCTGTCAGCGGCTCATGGACGGCGGAGTTACGATTAATAGGCCGCCACGTGATGGACACATGGCGTTTGTACGATCGCCGGATAACATTTCAATCGAACTTCTGCAGCAGGGTGATGCACTAAAGCCCAAAGAGCCCTGGACTTCCATGTCCAATACTGGGGGGTGGTGATTTGTAACCGCGAAAGACGGACCTATGAACAAAAACACTCGTGATTCGGTTAAGGCCTACCAAGACAGTGATTTTCTAAACAGCAGTGATGCGAGGGAGTTGCGAATCCTTGCCGAGTACCTGGAGCCAGAAAGTCGTTTCGCACGCTATCAAGTGGATGACACCATTGTATTCTTTGGTTCGGCGCGTTTTATCTCGCGCGAGCAGGCGGAAGAGGAACTGAAGAATGCCGAAAATGGAAACGGCGATGTTGAACAGGCTAAGACGCGGCTCGAAATGTCAATGTACTATGAAGCCGCCCGCGAGATGGCTTATCGGTTGACAGAGTGGTCCAAACAGCTGGTTGACGACGAGCGTCGTTTCGTCGTGTGTACGGGAGGCGGCCCAGGCATTATGGAGGCAGCGAACCGCGGCGCGTCTGAAGCTAAGGGGCTCAACGTTGGCCTTACCATCTCGCTCCCAACCGAGGAAACTGGCAACTCGTATATTACGCGCGAACTGTGTTTTAACTTCCATTATTTTTTCATGCGTAAATTCTGGTTTGCCTATCTAGCTAAGGCAGTCATCGTTTTCCCGGGCGGTTTCGGTACACTTGACGAGTTATTCGAACTCTTGACGTTGCTACAGACGACAAAAATGCGGAAACATCTTCCTATGGTATTGTTTGGCACCAAATATTGGAACGAAGTGATCAATTTCGATGCACTGATCCGCCACGGCAGCATCAATGCGGATGATCTCAACTTGTTTCACCGAACTGACTCAGTGGACGCGGCTTGCGAATTTGTGATCAACCAGCTTAGTCAGTATGCATTAGAGGAACGGGGTGCCATTCTTTAATACATACTTATTCTGCGGCTAAGTTCCACCTATCGCGCAAATCTACCTCTCTATCAGAACGACTCCTGATTTGCGTTGTCCAATGTGTCGAGTAGTGCAAGAATCAGGTCCGATACAGATGGGTATTTTCTCAAAGGAGGATGAGTCAATGAAGGCTCTACTTGCAACGCTAGCCCTAGCCGGGGCGTTACTGACAGTGCCGGCTTATGCTTTTCAGTGTCCGGCAGATATGGCGAAGATTGATGCTGCACTACAGGCCGGAACCAATCTGAGCGCAGTGCAGTTAGCAGAAGTGAAAAGGCTGCGCCAGGAAGGCGAGCGGTTCCACAAAGCCGGAAACCATGGTGAGTCGGTAAAGGTCTTGGGTGAGGCAATGGACGTTCTTGGTATCAACTAGGCGTATCCTTCAAGACTTTTTTTGTTTGAGGCCCGGTTCGTCCGGGCCTTGTCTTATGTGTGTACCAAAAATCTTGGCTACGGGTCTATGTCGCGCTTGGCTCAAAGATCGGGTTAGAATTGTGGTGCTTGTTTTGTGAGAGGTAGTGTCTGGTGCCAATCGCATGACAACAAAGCGCAGCGTACCTGGATTATGGTTCGGCCTTGCGCTACCGATGCTGCCAATCTTCGGCCGCGTTCTACTTCCGGTAGTTCCGGCATATATTGAAGTTATACCTAATCTGCCTCCGCACTTCCCAGCCGCCTACGTTCGCTTTCCTGCAACAACCACTCTCGGAACGCAACGACCTTCGGCCGGCCGGCGATAGACTCTGGGCAAACCAGGTAGTACGCGAATTCCACCGGCAGGCTGAGTTCAAACGGGCGCACGAGATGACCACTGCCCAGATCGTCTGCCACCAGGGCGCCACGTGCTAGGGCCACACCATGACCGGCCACGGCCGCTTGGATGAGCATGCTTGAATCGGTAAATACGGGTCCGCGCGTTGGATCCACTCCTTCCGCGTTTGCTGCCAGTAACCACGTACGCCAATCACCATGGTCATCATCATGCAACAGGATATGTGCCTTAAGATCCTTCGGCTTCTTTAGCGGTGTCGGTCCTCGCAAGAGTGCCGGACTACAGACGGGGAAGATGTCTTCAGTCATGAGTCGGTCAACCCGAAGACCCGGGTATCGACCTCGACCATAACGGATACCGACATCGACATCTTCTCTCGCGAAATTGACAAGGTCAGCCGACGGGGCGACGCGAACGTCAATCTCGGGGTAGGCGGCGATGAAACGACCGAGCCGGGGCACTAACCAACGAGCTGCGAACGAAGGCAATACTGAGATCGTAAGTTTACCGCGGGCATCATGATCACTGAGCCGGTTGGTGGCTTCGTATAGCTGATCAAAGATTCGTCGCACTGGTGGTAGGTAGCTTTGCCCCTCGTCGGTCAATACCAGGGCGCGGTTGAGACGCCGAAATAGCTTGAGCCCTAGATACGTCTCCAGCGATTTGACTTGGTGGCTGATGGCGGCCTGGGTGACGTGCAGCTCTTCCGCCGCCTTGGTGAAACTCAGGTGGCGAGCCGCGGCCTCGAACGCGCGCACGGCATTGAGGGGTGGAAGTCGACGAGTCATCTATCAGGTTCGGATAAGAATAACTAATCTAAAAGTGTAAAATTTATCGTTTGTACGGCTCCGATTTTATCGCTATTTTTAGGTTGTCTACGGCCGATCATGGCCGAGTTTCCAAGAACGCACACGCAACTCACTGGCATAAGGAGAATACAGATGAATACGACAACCTGCAAGGCTAACGAGGTGGTATCGGTTGAGTTCGCCCTCGTCGGACTCGGTGGCGTGGCACGCAACTGGATCCAGAATGGCGTAGTGACCGCCTTTGGGTGGTGGGATCGAGCCCGTCAGCGCCACCACCTACTGCAACTGGATGATCGCTTGCTCAAGGATGTTGGACTGACGCGGGCCGGTGTCGAACGAGAGGCAGCCAAACCGTTTTGGCAGTGCTGACGTTAGCAGTCGCGCCGCTAATGGCGCATCCGTCGAAAGGCCGAGTCGGCTGGGGCCGACTCGGCCGATAGTATGGCTACCAGCTGTTTCTTAGCTCGCGTAGCTTTAGGAAGACGGTCTTAGCGTCCAACTCATCCGGGAGATCGGGAAACTTTGCCCGAAGCGCGGCAATGACACTGGGGCGGTGAAGGCGAAAGAATGTGTTGATTTCCTTTTCCAATCCCAATGAGGTAACCAACGCCTGGTTTGGATCTTGATCACGCGCTTCCTCGAGCAGGGTTGCCGCCTTTTTGTTGTCAGGTTCGCGGTCTAGCGTGAACGCGAGATTGTTGCTGAGATAGTCATGACCCGGATAGACAAGTGTGTCGTCTGGTAGATGGGCGAGTTGCTCGGTGAAGGTATCGTACAATTGATGCGGATGACCGCCATTGTGGCAATTGCCGGCACCGGCGTTGAAAAGTGTGTCACCACAAAATAGGGCCGGTGTATCAGTATGTGAGAGCAGACAGATATGACTCATCGTGTGTCCAGGTGTGTCTAATGATTCCAGCTCCACCGTTTTCCCAACCTTTATTACGTCACCCGCACCGAGGCCACGGTCGATACCAGGGATGCTATTTTTGGCGCCCTTATGGGCAAGCAACTTCGCGCTGGTAGCGGCGATCATGGCGCGATTTCCACCAGTGTGGTCGCCGTGCTCATGGGTGTTCAGAATCTGTGTGATCTCCCAGCCTTTACGCTTGGCAGCGGCCAGACACTTTGTGTAATCAAGCGGATCGACAGCAAGCGCCTCACCCGTCTCCGGACAGGCGATTAGATAGTTGAAGTTGCGATAAGCATTACCGGTCCAGATTTGTTCGACGATCAAGGTGGCCTCCGCGGTCGTGGGGTGGTGGCCGTATTCTATCGTGATACCGTGCAGTCGTCACTGCAACTTGCTAGTGGCTATGAAATCTCAGCTAAGATTTTCCGTACCGACGTGATGGCCCGATCGACATCGCCATCGGTCGTGCGCCAGTTGCACACCGACACCCGCATGACCCGTTTATTCTGCCAAGTGGTACCGCCGAACCAAGCGATACCCTTGGCTTGAATTCCTTCGATTATGCGGTCAGTGCGCCGATCATGATCTCCGTCCGGAGACAGAAAACGCACCAGTCCCTGATTGATCTTTGGTGTAATCACCAGTTCGGCACCCGGCAACGTGCTGATTTCGGTTACCAATCGATGGGCGTGGTCGCAGCACTGCTCTACCAACTGCGCGATACCAGTGCGTCCTAAAGACTTGATCGCGGCGTAAGCAGGGAACCCGCGGCCGCGACGCGACCATTCGGGGGTCCAATCGAGCTGATCGCGCGCATCTCCGACGCTAATGAGATAGCTGGCACTTTGCGACATCGCCGCACGATGTGCAGCCGGGTGGGCGACAAACGCGAATCCAGAATCAAATGGGACGTTCAGCCACTTGTGTCCGTCGGTGACCCACGAATCTGCCTGCTCTGCACCAGACAGCAGATGGCGCAATCGATCGCTGCTAGCTACCCACAGACCGAAAGCCCCATCGATGTGAACCCAGGCGCTATGCGAATGAGCAATATCGCAGGCCTCTGGAAATGGGTCGAAACCCCCGGTGTGTATATCACCCGCTTGTAAGCAAACGATGGTCGGGGTATCAGCCGCATTCTGGAGCGTGGCCGCGAGATCTGTCATCCGCATCTGCCCGTCCGCTTCACAGCCAACGAGCTCGATTGCCGCCTCGCCAATCCCCAAGAACTTGACGGCCCGAATGAGTGATTCGTGCCGACGTTCGCTGGTGAGCACGCGTAGTGGGGTTGATCCAGCTAGGCCATTGATTTCAACATCCCAACCGCGATTCGCCAGTAGCTTATGGCGGGCCGCTGCTAGCGCCGTCGCGTGCGCCATTTGACAGCCGGTGACGAGCGCAAATGATGCTGAGGCTGGGATTCCGAGTAATTGCTTAAGCCATTGCCCGCACACTTCTTCAACCACTGCTTCTGCCGGTCCGCATGCATAGATGGCTGCATTTTGATCCCAGATCGTCGTCAGTCAGTCGGCGGCAAGGGCGGCCGGGAGCGAGCCGCCAATAACCCAGCCAAAGAAACGCCCACTCGTAGAGCCGAGCAATCCCGTCTCGACATCGTTGACCAGGGCATCAATGACTTGGTCTGCTGGGATGCCTGTTTCTGGGAGTGGTTTAACGAACGCAGCTCGCAATTCGGCAAGGCTAGCGGTCGGGGCGATAAGGCGGTCATCTAGGCTAGCAAGGTATTTAAGGGCGTGGTCCGTGGTTCGTCTAAGAAGCGCGGCGATGGTCATGAAGTATTTCCTCGGTTAAGTCGCAGTTTCTGGATTCATAAACCAGATAACGCGGCATCAAGCCGAAGGTCAACCCGATTGTTGCTAACGATTCGAAAGAGGCGTGAGGGTAGTTAGTTGGCCAAACCCAACTCTTGTTTGAGGTGGCGCACGCAGGTATTGAACGCGCTGTTCCCGGCTACCCGGGCGATTTGAAGCGCACCCTGTAAGGCGGCAGCAATCAGAATTGCCCGCTCCTCGGCCGATCCCTCGAAATGCAGCAGTTCCTGCTCACGACCTTCCTCCAGGGCGATGGCGAGCCAGGCGCGCATCTGCTGGTCGAGCGCGATGACTTCAAGCCGCATCTCCTCCGGCAGCGTGTTGAACTCGACCTCCAGCGCGCCCAAGGGGCAGACTTTGCCACCATCGCGCAGGTAGCGCCAGGGCAGTGTCAGATAGGCCTCAAACTTGAGCACCGGGGACGCTTCACCGGCCTCGAGAAGCTCAGTGTATTGCTGAAACCGGGCACGACAGCGCTCGATCAAGGCGACACCTAGATCGGTTTTGGTGGGAAAGTGATAGTGGATGGCCGCGTTTTTGACCCCGAGCGGCTGCGCAATATGATTGTAGCTAAAGGCGTTGAAGCCGCGATCTTGTAGTAATGCTTCAGCCGTGTCGAGGATCTGTGTTTTTGTATCGGCTTGTGCCATAGAGCGCTACCCGAAAAAAACCTACCTACAGGTAAGTAATGAGTAGTAACCAGTGACACGCTTGTCAAGCTTGTGTTAACTGGGCAAACGCTGATGATGCTGTCAAACTACTTCGATGTAAGTCTTAGAAATGCGGTAAGCGTTTGGAAATGTCAAAAACAAAGAACAGTCGCACTAAGAGATTAAAAAAACCGAAGCCAGCAGGTCCTAGCACGCGCAATATGCAGTTAGCCGCGCAGACTCGTAAGGTTCTTGGCAAGCATTACGCCAATAAGTACAGAGTGAGCTAGCTGAATTTGAAACAGCACCAGGAAGGTGCTGATAGCCGGTTGGAGCGTTTGCGGTCGTTAGTGTGTTGTAGTGGCCGCGCCGCCGTAAATGAAGCTACCATCTAGAGCGAAAATCCCCACCACTGCATTTGATTGACCGATAAAACGGGTGTGTACGTAGATCGAGCCGTCGTCCTCGTACTGATAGAAATAGGGCGGCTCAGCTCGCAGGTCGTAGACGCCGGTGAGCTCACGCATACCCTGCTGGTCGGTCAGCTGCAGTATGTATGTCTCTAGATCGGTGATGTCTACGTATGTCTGTAGATCAGTCATGCCTTTACCACTATAGACCATGGGTTGGGATTGGCTAGATACTGGTAACACAGACCTACGTAGATGTACGGGTTTTCGTGGGAACCTGTGTGAACCCCGCACAACCAGAGTTTGTGATCTATCTTTGCTGAGGGCAGTTGTTTCCACTGCTACCTGGAATACGGGGTGGGCGACGGCGCGCCACGCACAAGCCCTATCTGGGAGATTTTGCTGCCCGAACTTCCTGATCTCTCGATCTACGTAGAGCGGCTACAAGCACAGATCGCAGGCCGAGAGCTGTTAGAGGTACGACTGCGAAGTATCTTTCTCCTGCGCTCGGTGGATCCACCACTGGTGATGGTAGAGGAGTACACAGGTAACGCGGGTGTGTCGCATGGGTAAGCACATTGTCATTGCCCTGCAGGGAGAGTTTTTTTTGTTGTTTCATTTAATGGTTGCGGGGCGATTAAGGTGGCGTCGGCAGGGCGCGACGATTCCAAAGTCCAACGGCCTCGCGGCCTTTGATTTTGAAAATGGCACGCTTCTGGTTACCGAGGCCAGCAAAAAGGAGCGAGCCTCGCTACATGTCGTGAAAGGTGAAGATGCACTTGCCTCATTCGAGTATGGTGGGCTTGGGGTCTTTGACGTTGGGCCTGAAGAATTCCGGGATGCGCTTTCGAAGAAAAACACACACTCAAACGTGCGCTCACCGACCCGCGTATCATAAGCGGCATCGGCAATTCATATTCAGACGAAATCCTATTTGCCGCTAGACTGTCGCCGTTCAAACAAACGCGCATACTTTCGGACGATGAGTTTACGCGCCTATACCGCGCAACGGTTGAAACACTGACGTATTGGATCGAGAAGCTGCGTATGGATGTGGGTGATGCTTTTCCAGAGAAGGTAGGCGCTTTTCGTGAGGCGATGGCGGTGTACGGCCGTTACCGTGAACCCTGTCCTGTATGCGGCGCTCCGATCCAGCGAATCGTCTATGCAGAAAATGAATGCAATTACTGCGCGCGCTGCCAAACCGGTGGTAGGCTTTTGGCTGATCGTGCACGCTCGCGCCTGCTCCAGGCCAACTGGCCGAAGACGCTGGACGAGTTAGAAGGGCACAGACCCTCATGACCGTGGCCCGGCGCGCATTTGGTGCGTAGGAAATTGGCCCATTCCTTGCAAGGTGCCCTTTGGGTGAATACTAGAAAGGATACGCAAGCATATGGTTCTGCCCGTCGAATGGCTCATCGTGGCCGCTGCCACGCTGATTTTTCTGGGATCTGTGCGCTTGTACGCTAGCCATAGGCGCGCCGAAATGGAAAGCAAACCGGCCATAATCATAGCCCCGAAACGACCAGAACGGCGCCTACGAAAGCGCCGTCTACGGACCGATCGCCGTGCATGTATCCGCCTGGAGTCCGATAGGCGTCAGAACGGTGGCCGCCGAAGGTCAGATCAATGGGAAGGATATAGGGCCCGGTTCTGACCGACCTACGGGCTTTAGTGGTAAGGCCCGCCGATCAGCTTTACTTGAGCCCGGCACATTTCGCGTCCCCTGCCATCGTTTATGGAATTACTCCGACGCATCTGCGAGTCTCCCCAGTGACCGCTGTCCGATAGTGCTACAGCCGTTACCCAGCAATTCTGGGCGGGTTTGATACTCCTCAGACTTTCAAGGTATTGCTGCTCTGCGAGGGTGTTAAGTGGGCGCCGGTCGGTGAGTGCATCATCCAACAGTGGTAATTCGGCTCGGTGATCCTTTATTTCCACGCCCGGTCGTATATACCTTTTAGAAGCAGGTGGGTTACGTAGGCCACGCGCAACTCGCCAATTCAGCACTTGCTTTCAATCACTCGCTCGGTCGTGGTGGCGGAGGTGGTATGCTCACGTTCGCCGCGCGCCAAATGGGGTCGCCAAGGGATAGCCGTGAAAACAGCCTTCTGGAAAAAAGACTGGCTTATCGGCCTCGCCGTCACCCTACTCTTTGTACTTCTGGCGGATACACGCCCGTTGCACTACCTGGATATGAAGGCCTATGACGTTGGTGTGTGGTCTTCTTTAGAACGCACTGCTAATGACAACATTGTTGTCATCGCCATTGACGATACTTCCATCAAGCGTATTGGGCAATGGCCGTGGTCGCGAAGTGTTCTCGCTGACGTCAATCAGCGTCTTGTCACGGCACGCCCGGCCGTTATCGGTTATACCTTATCTTTTGACACCGGTCAGAATGACCACGGGCTTGCGGTCTTGCGTGATCTTCGAGATGCGAACAAAACATCGCTAAGCAAGCAAGCCGATGCGTTGCTAAAGAAAGCAATAGGCCGGATTGATAGCGACCGTCGATTGGCGGCCAGCTTTAGAAAATTAGGAAACGTCGTGCTCGCCATGTCCTATGAAGTGGGACGCGAGGCGACTGGAGCTAAACTGTCGAAAACGCTGCAGAAGCATACTCTTAGTATCGATAACAATCCCACGCCACTGAATCTTGCCGGCCTACCGGGTTTTATCCTAAATCCTGATGCGTTGTCGGTCGCACGACTGCATGTGCCGATCCCAGTACTTAGCCAAGCGGCAGCTGGGATGGGTCTAGGCCCACAGGTATCGCCACCACAAGCCAATATCTCGAGTGTGCCGTTAGTCATGGCCTATGGTGAGCATTATCTGCCTTCGTTCTCGCTTGCTATGGCAGCCCAAGGTTTGGGTTTGAAGCATAGCGATCTGAAAGTGGATTTGAGTGGTCGTGTAAAATTGGGCGCGGACTGGATGACGACCGATACAAGGCTGCAGGCCTACCCCTTTTTCTACAAAACGCGCGGCGACAGCTCGCCATTTAAGGTTTTCTCTTTTCGCGATGTGCAAAAACGCAAAGTGCCGTTGAAGGTGTTTCGCGACAAATTGGTGTTGATTGGTCTGACTAGCAGCGCGCTTACTAAGGCATTGATGACGCCGATCGGCGAGCCCATGGCGCCAGTGATGGTGATGGCGCACACGATATCGAGTCTCTTAAACGGTGATCTGTATGATGCCTCCAGCCTCACAAGGTGGGGGCGGATGATCGGCTTTCTACTTGTGGCCTTCTATCTCATGTTTATTCTGCCACGTCTCAGACTCGGAACCGGTCTCGCCGTAAGCGGGCTAATGTTGATCGCACTTTTCAATGTCCACCTAGTGTTGATGACATTGAAATCCATGTGGGTGCCATTGATGGTTCCGGCGATAGCTCTGGTTACCGGACACCTGTTGTTGGCTGGCAAGCGCATGCTCCACGATAGGGTGGCTGCATATAAGGTCGAGCTTGCCGAGTCCAATCGTATGCTTGGGCTTTCGTTCCAGTCGCAGGGACACTTGGACATGGCATTCGATAAGTTTCGCAGGTGTCCAGTTGACCACTCGATGATGGAGCTGCTCTACAATCTTGGGCTCGATTATGAACGCAAGCAGCAATTCAACAAAGCGCACAATGTGTATCAGCATCTAGCAGAGCATAATTCCAAGTTTCGGGACATCAAAGAGCGCCTGACTCGAAGTAAGGCGGTAGGTGAGACCGGTGTTTTCGTCGGTGGTGTCGGTGGAGCAGGGGCTGGTACTTTAATCATTGATGGCGAAGGCCTGCAAAAACCAATGTTGGGGCGCTACGAAATCGAAAAGGAACTGGGCAAGGGCGCAATGGGTGTCGTCTATATAGGTAAAGATCCCAAGATTAGTCGCGTTCTAGCCATCAAGACATTGGCGTTGTCTCAAGAATTTGAGGGCGACAAACTGGTAGAGGTCAAAGAGCGATTCTTCCGGGAGGCTAAAACGGCCGGGCGTCTAAACCACCCCAATATCGTCACTATCTACGATGTCGGTGAGGAACAGGACCTTGCTTATATCGCCATGGACTATGTGCAGGGTGAAGACCTATCTTTGCATTGCGAACCCGACAAGCTCCTATCGGTTGAGGAAGTGATGGAGATTACGGCTCAGGTAGCCGAGGCGTTGAACTATGCGCACGATCAGCAGGTGGTACACCGAGATATTAAACCTGCCAATATTATCTATGATCGGGAGAATGGTATTGCCAAGGTAACGGACTTTGGTGTTGCCTGTCTCACCGACACCAGGAATACGAAAACCGGTATTGTGTTAGGGACACCTTCCTATATGTCACCACAACAGCTCACAGGCCAACGGGTAGACGGACGCTCGGATCTGTTCTCTCTTGGCGTTACGTTCTATGAACTGCTCACGGGAGAGCTACCCTTCGATGGCGACTCGCTCTCTACTCTCGTTTACAACATTGCTAACAAGAAGCACCGGGATGTTCGCAAGGTACGCCCGGGACTTCCGTCGTGTGTGGCGCAGATAGTCAACAAGGCTTTAGACAAGGATCTAAAAAAGCGCTTCCAGACGGGTGGCGACATGGCCGAAGCGTTACGGAATTGCCAAGAAAAGATGTGATAACGCTTTGAATAACACAGGAGCTAGACTGACCGGCTTGACATCGCATTTCGTCGGGATTAGCTTCCCAAGCCGGAAGGAGTCGGTGTGAACTGCCATGGATGCACACCTGTGAGGGCTGGGGCTCATGTTGTTACCGATCGAAGTGCTCATTGCTGTTGGTGCGATCTTGGTGCTCTTTGGTTTCATCCGCATACTCGCAACTAGCAAACGCAGCAAAAAACCACTGATCCCCAGACCAGTGCGAAAGCTTGAACGGCGGCTCGTGCAGCGCCGAATGGCTAGCCAGCGGCGAACGTCGATACGTTTGGAAACGGACTCAGATCGTCGCCATGGTACAGGCCGCCGTAGTGGCGACTATTGGGACGCGGCTAGGACCAGATTTTGATGATCGCCGGTTTTTTTAAGTATGCTTTAGTGTAGTTCTTGTCGGATCCTGCGAATTTAGTTTCCTGCCATCACTCATTTACATAGTGCACTGCGACAGTAAGGCATTCTTGCTCGGTATATGTTTATGCTGACCGGCAGACACATAATCACCGTCACTTTGGTGTGTCTGTTGAGTGGCTGCGATGTTTCAGTCTAAAATCGCACGCCTTCTACGTTCGACAGCACGCCTGAAGACGTATACCCCTTAGCGCCCGTGTGAAGCGCGGGTTACTTGTCTATAACGTGAACACGGATGTGATCGTCGACGGCCGACGTCAGGATATGACCAGTAACGGCGGCACGATCTGGCGCTATGACCATGCCGCATCGTGTAAGTCAAGCGTGTATTTATTCTACGACGTCAGCTACTACTGGCTGGTGCTCTTCTTGCCGATATCAGGACATAAAAGATTTCCATCTTCTGACACCATTCGTGCAGATATTGTGGGGCAGCCATCCTTGCTAGAGCTTAGCGGTTCGGACGTCGCAGTTGGCGACACCGTCCAGTTCAGTGCCACCGTCAAAGACACAGCTGGTTGTGATCTCGACAGCGCGAACGCGGGGTGGAGCAGTGATGATCCGAATATCGCATCTGTTGATGCAAGCGGTGTGGTCAGAGGTGAATCATTGGGCTCAACTACGATTCACGCCAGCGCCGCCAGTATCAATGCGAGCGCGCCTGTGATCGTGTATGCACAAGGTAATGATCAAATTGCTTTGCAAAATAATATAAGCAATGACAATGCAGTGGTGCTATTGGATGGAAAGCAACCATCGGGTTGTGTGAATGATGGCGTGTATAGAGGTAGTACGGGGGTTGATGTCGACAACGTGTTGCCGAGTAATAGTTGCAGTTCGGAAGTAGTCGTCATGTCGAATGACAACGCCTTGGAGATCGTTAGCCCCGTCAGTGTATGGACGGAAGCCGCAGGTGACCAATTAACAGTCGATCTAAAAGATCCGCTTTCGTTGCCGCTTAGGATCTGGAGTGTGCACGGCGACCACCAATTAGTGCAGCAAAAGGCGGGGGCAGATCTTGTCTGGGCAAATGTAGCCTTTGGCGATAGCCATGCCGGCATCATATTTCCGGCCGAGTTTACTGATAAGACTGGTGACGCTGATCCTACGAAGAGCTACGCATACTGCAACCTTCACATGGATATTATTCAGGACATTGGCTATGAACCCGGCAAACTGAACGTCTACTATGTGGATCGCGTGCTTCAAACTAGCGCTAACGCAGTTGGTGCTTGGTGCGGGACCTTCGGTATGGGCGGCATCATTCTCATAGAGAACACGGCACCTATATCGACACTTGCGCATGAGGTAGGGCACGCCTCATCACTTCAACATGTCGATGCCGTAGATCTCGATGCCGATGGCAACCCGGATTTTGAGAGATGGACGAATGTCATGTCGACGGGTTCGGATCCGGCGATTACCCCAACCTTTACGGAAGGACAGGCATTCCGCGTCAACGTTAACGAGATATCGTTTCTTAATGCGATCGGTGTCCGTAACGGTATTACGCGAAACTGTGCTGTGGGCGAGCACAATCGCACATGCCCGGCCGTTACCCTCGATTTGTCGAACGACTAGGCGCAAGGGACCATGTTAAACCGCAAACTAATGACAATCGCAATGGCCTGTTGGCTAGCGGGGGTAACAGGGTTAGTGGCTGTAGCGGCCGATGGGCCGGAAGACGCACGGCTGGCGACCACAAGCTGGAATTCGTTGCACTGAGTGCGCAGATGGCGAGCTAGACCGGTTGACCAAATTCGGCCAGGTAATCGTGTTTCATTTGTCTACGATGTTGGCCGGTGGCCCAGCCCAATCGACACGCGACCGCGTGCAGCAGCTAAACATAGTGACCTATGAAAGACTTAACGCGTATGCGAAAAACAATCGGCACTCACGATTGTCGATGGATAAAGAGGTCTTCCTAAAAATGTATTTGGACAATTTTGTCTTTCATTATCGGAGTCGAGCAATGCACGCGCTGGCAGCGATCGGTGGAGAGAGAGCAGAACAAGCACTTGCAAAGGCGTTAGAGACAGTTACGCATCCCCGCCTTAAAGCGCAACTTCAAAGCCTACTCGAACAGGTAAGATCGAACTAAGACACGACTAGGCATCGTTATTCGACGATCGCAAAAACTAGTCGATACTGTGCCACGCCTTCGAAGTCAGACAAGAATTTCTTGAACCTAACTTTGAAACTCGTTTGTTTTCCGGAGCGAATGCTTGCGATGGCGCGTGTAACAGACTGAACATCGGATTCGGCTGCTACTAGTCGGCCCTTGAGGTCGAATAGAGCGATACCGATATTACCCTTCACCGCCTTTGGTGTTCTATTCCAGACGACGACTAGTGCCTCGTTGCCTGAAAAGCTAATGCTTTCCAGCTTGACGCCCTTGTGATCAAGCGCCAGTTCTACTGGCTTGTCGACGATCACCTTGCCGGTGTGGGAAATACGACTGAAATTCTTGGGCGCCTCGGCCGCCTTCACACTAGGTATCACGAACGCGGCAGTAACTGCAAGAACCAAAAACGATAGCAGCGTGTTTCTGATCATTCGATAGTTCACCTCATGGGTAAGGTGCGAACACCCCATTAGTTTGATGTTGGATCGGCACTATAGTACCGGAAATTCAATATCGTCAAGGACATGGTGTGTGGCGATGTATTTGTTTCGGTTCGTACAATGTAGTTGAATTTTGTTTCGGAAAAGGACAGACTGTTTGTGTTTGTGGCATCAATAACAAGGTCGTTATTCGGGGAACACCAAGGAGGATAAGCCATGTACGAAACGCCCACCTAGTCTCTTTAGTCTCGCTCCAAGTTAACGTATCCATTCCTGCGTCTGCACCGTGACTGACGGTGTAGTTTGAGTGCAATGGAAACAACTCGGCAGCTGGTGCCTGATTGCGCGGTACTCAGCGCTGGCTTGCCCGCAAAGTCATGTCATTCAAGGACGAGGTCTATGGCCAACTGGCTCTTGCTATTATTTGCTGTGCTTGCCGTGGGTGTGTGGTTACTGCGGCCACGCCGTCGGACGTTGCCAGCGACGCCACGTGCACAGATGGTCCGACCCACGAGCAAGTATCACTGTGTGGCAATCAAGTATCGCGATGGCGCATGTCAGTCGGTGAAAAAGCTTGAAAGCACGCGTTTTTTCCCGAAAGAAGCGCCACAATTCCCTTTGCCCGATTGCGGGGCACGGCCTTGCCGATGTTCATATGTGCATTTCGACGATCGTCGCGCGTCTGAGCGCCGCACGCCTTATCGATCCGCAATATTAGTCCCGTATCTGGGGCAAGACCTTCGTTCCGGTGGTGGTCGCCGACTTGGCGAGGGTCGTGTTTAATACTGAATAACAGCCGGGCTACGAGTGCCCGGCTGTTAGCCATGCCTGCCAATTTAGAAAGTTACCGAATTTCGAACCGGGGATACTTGTACTCGCACCCGTATGGAGCTGCCCGGATCGAATGGCATGCGTGTCGTAAAGGATTCGCCTTGATAGCGATAGGTCACCCGGTACCCATCTATGCGCTCCTCGATCTGATAATGATTCACCACACGACAGCGTTCTTCCGTGGCTACCCGTTCATGACTGTCGGCATGGGCCCTGCGCTTTACCCGATCATGGGCAACGGAGGCGCCGATGAGCGTACCTGCGAGGGTAGCGACATCCTTACCGCGACCACTACCGAACTGATGGCCAATAATGCCGCCAACGATGCCACCAATGAACACGTTCCTGGCCGCATCGGCGGCATGGATGGGTGCGTCGGAATAGTACACTTCTTCCTGCCAGCATTCGCGCTCGGGAACTGAAATGCGCACAGTGCGGGTGATGGGCTCGACGTTAACTACCTCGGCCTCGTCGTAGAACGCCCCGCGCTTAACCTTGTGTGCTTTGTGCCCGGCTTGGGCGATCGGGATGCCAATAATGGCCATCGCCAGGATACTGATAACAAGCAGCTTTTTTATCATGACTCTCCTCTTTAATTGATCGGGCGCCCTATGAGCTCATGGCCCTATCAGCCTAAAGCAATCATAGTGTGGGTAGCCTGAACGAAAGCTGAACGAGCCCCCATGGACGGCCGCTCTCGCACGTCCTCGACCGCTGTTCCGGCAACTGCTCCTCGACCGCTGTTCCAGACGCGGTTCTACCTCGGCAACCGCTCCCTGCGTTGCTCTACCTCCTGCATCCCTGCAGTCGTCCTCCATCTGACCGCCATGGATGGCGGAAATGCAAA